>JAABUK010000301.1_pt1 | contig 110202 bp, 99 predicted proteins | sample 5559141 | NCBI WGS metagenome assembly JAABUK01 (sample SAMN10711869, study PRJNA513367) | rock metagenome | isolation source: Antarctica rocks | place: Antarctica: Victoria Land, Pudding Butte nord | collected 2016-01-03 | reverse complement strand
GGCCCTCAGCACCCTGCCACGCAAACTTCAGCTCCTTGAGTTTCCCAGCAGCAGCGAAGCTATTGAGCCAATCGTGCAAGATTTTGACTCCCATACACCATATTTCTTCCTGTGCTTTATCCATCTTCCGACCCGTGGCGTTGTGTGGGATGTCCCACCAGGGTGTGAGTTTGACACCTAGACAGTGCAAGCGACGCCATACGCTCCTGTTCGTCCATGTGCTTTCGGCGAAAGCGGTGAAAGCGCCGAAGCGGAGGGCGACGATGCCGGTGATGGAGAGGGATGCGATGGTGAGGCGGGACAGTTGTGGCACGGCGGATTTTTCCAGCGCGAGGCGGAAGGCGAGGAGGCGGTCGTAGATGTCCACGGTCGGGCAGATGAGGTGGAGTCTTTTGAGGGCCGGTAGCTCAGGCAATTTTGCGACTTCCGACAAGGGAGGGTCTGTGGCGAGGGGGGTGGTCGGGAAGGTGATGGTGAGATCGCGACATTGCTTTGCTAGCTTGTTCAGCGTGTCAAGTTGTGGGGCTGAGAGCGACGTGGTGGGGAACTCGATGTGGAGGTGTACGAAGAGGGTGGGGTTGACAGTGCAAATCTCTTTGTTATGTGCGCGGGAAACGAGGCGCAAGGAGGCGATGGAGGTGTTGGGAAGGTAGGACAGCACTAGAGGCCAAGGGAACCCTGGTTGGTATGTTGGGTGGTGACGGTGATGCCATCCAGGAGGCGGCTGCTCTTTTGTCTGCAGGTATTCGATCAGAGCTGAGCGTTTTGCAGCGTGTGGTAGTGGCACGAGCCCTGGCCGTGGAGGAGGAGGTGGTGGTGATAATGGTGCAGACACCGTTGGGAAAGTCGTAGCATTCCGCATGACGTGACTGGGCGAGCTTGCTGTTGGTCAGGCTTGGTGTAGGGTTCACTGGTCGCGTTAGTGCTAGGGTGAAGATCGTTAGCCGTCTTCTAGGCGTGTATGTGGTAGATTGGGTTCAGAGTTGGTAAGAGTGTTGACGGTCTATGTAGAGACTGCGAGGGTTCTTGTGCGACCCTCATTGATCAGCCGACGTACTAAGTTGCTCGGAAGCCACACCGAAGCTATTGGAAGGGAGCAGTATATGTTTGCCATCCAACTACTTCCCCGGAATTATTTCTATGCTGGAAGCCTGAAAAGACACAGATTACTATGACAAGCTGTCGGAAGATTCTACACCTTAGGCTTTCCATTCAGAGTGAAGATCTTTCCCCATATACTCAACCACTCCTGTTGCTGCCGAGAAACAGGACGCCCTGGGTTTCGGAAGGACTGGGCCATGACCTGTCGAATCTGCGTACGGAGTGCCCTGATGACCAGAATCGTCCTCCAATCATCCAGCGAAAAGCGAATGCGGTTGCCATCGATGACGATAACCCCCGAATACATCTTGAACTCCGCTTCACCGCAGACCAGTGCAACAGCAAAGTCCTCCACCGGACTCGTCTCATGGGCATTGTAGAATTTGTTGCTTGATTGCATGATATGGTAGAATGAGAGCCACTGTGGAGGGCGTGACATGCCCTTATTGACCGAGGTCGGGTGCAAAGAGACGGCCTGGTTATTCGCAATGTTCTTCCAGCCTTTCCCCTCACGGCAGAGGAGTCTCGGATAGAAAGACCAGGCTATGACCGAATTCAGGATCAGCTCGTTGTCGTTATTGGTATTGTAACGACTAGGGATAACCACGAAGCTTCGCTTCCTTGAGTAGTAACGGACTCTGTTCAACGAGGCTTTCTCGGCATCCCCGAGCATCATGAAGCCCGCATCCGCTAAGGATGTGGTCAGCTGCGCTTTCAAGTCTTCGATGTTCGACAAAGTCTGCGAATTCAGGAAGTTTTTGCGGCAGAAGTGGGGTTCCGGCATGGCATTGGTGCTACAGATCCGTCGCCATGCACAGTAGGCATTGTACACAGTCAGCAGATCAGAGTCGCCTTTCCTGAATGCCAGGCGGACTATATCCATTTGCGATCGAGCTCCCATTGGGGCAGAAAATGGCGACTTGGAAGAGAGGATCGCAGCGATGGTGAGCATCGCATCGAGACAGCCAAATATAGAACCTAGCAGTATAAGCTTGCCTAAGAATACATCAAGGGGGAGCCTAGCCAGCTGTCGACCAAGGGCCGTTAGGTCTTCCGTGTTTGTGAGTGCTTTGACATCAATTAGGGAATCGATGGCTCGTCGAATATTCTTTGATGAAGGGGGATCAAGGGCTTCTGATAAGGTCTGCTCGATGCCACCGAGCTTGCAGATCTTGACCCGAAGTACGAGGTCTTGCAGAGAGAGTCGAAGCATTTCGGGTGTTTGCTCTTCTGGCAAGATATTGTCATGGCGGTCCTTGGTGTAGAGGTGGAAGCATAGTCCTTTCTGGACTCGGCCAGCTCTTCCTCGACGCTGCTTTGCATTCGCTCGGGATATGAAGACCTCAATTAATCGAGAGAGCTGTCGCCGCTCGTCGAATCTCATCTCCTTATGCTTGCCCGTATCAATGACACAAGTCACGTCAGGAATTGTGATACCGGTCTCCGCAATATTCGTCGCCAATACTATCTTACGGGTCCCCGGTGGAGGTACAAGAAAAGCCTGTTCCTGTTCGTCTGTGGCGATGGTAGAGTGCAGGGCGTGTACGTGCCACCCGTTGCGGAATATCTGGTGACCGGCCAGCATGTCATTGAGCCTCCTGATCTCTGCAATACCTGGCAGGAATACAAGGGTCGCTTTGCTGTAGAATGAGTAATGTTCAACAGTCGCAATAGTCATGAGTAGCTTGAGTATAAGGTCGTAATTGACGCGGTACTCGTCAAATTTAAGCAGTGCGTTGCAAGTATCCGGGCTGTAGTCTCTTAGATTGTTGGCAGAGAGCGATGTTTTAGCGGAATCTATGATGCGTTCAACTTCACCGTCCTCGTCTTCATACTTGCCGCTTGTCGATGCCGCTGGACTGAAATGCGTTTCCTCGATCGCATCTTCGAGGTATCTGGTCTCCACTGGGAAAGTACGTCCAGGGACATTGAGGACGGGTGCTTGGTCCAAGTAATCCGAAAATCGTTGCGCATCCACCGTAGCTGACATGAGGATGACTTTTAGGTCTGGACGCCTTACCAAAACCTTCCGAAGAACAATCAAGAGGAAGTCGCTATCAATGCTCCTTTCATGGACCTCGTCCAGAACAAGGTGGGTGATGCCTCCAAGCTCGTTGGACCCTTCTAACATGCGCATCACGATTCCAGTAGTAGCGTATACAAGTCTGGTTTGAGCGGTGATCTGGCTCTCTAGTCGAATGGCAAATCCTACAAGTGATCGAAAGGTTCCAACATCGCCTTTTCTCTCTCCAAGCTCCTCGCTCACGCGGCGTGCAAGTGATATTGCCGAAATTCGTCGAGGTTCTGTACAGTATATTTTGCAATACCGTCCACTAGAAAGCTCGCGCTCAAGTATATAAGCAGGTACTGGGTCTCTGTTAGCTTTCACGAGCTTCTGCTGCTCAATCCGTGAGCTTACCTTGGGTGCTCTTTCCACAGCCTGTCTCTCCACACACAATAACGACTTGGTGGTCTTCAATGGTGAGCAGGAGATCATCCTTGAATTTGAAGATTGGTAGATTCATACGAGCTGGGAGCATATGTTGGTAAGATGGCATGCCTGCCTTGGCCATCCAAATTTTCCTCATTTCGTCTGGCGGGGCCACAGGTAGCTGGCTTGAACCTTCGAGTACCGCCATTCCTGGTGTGGGTTCCTTCCTGACACCATCGACCCCAAGGTTAGTGCTGTCGCTTGCGATGCGACAACTGCTTTCCTTAACCTCATCAACCATGCTACGGAGCTCGCGCAGGACATCTCGATCTTTCTCATCATCATGCTCTCTTTTCATGATTGCGAGCTCGTCCCAGAAATGTCGCCAAACGGATGGTAAACGCAAATAGACCTTCTCCTCTGGAGAAGAAGCGAAGATTAAGAACAGCGCACAAGTGGAAACAAAACTCTCTGACTGAGCAGCGTCGGGGCAAGCGATTGTTATCATCTCGACCTTGACTGAGCCAGATTCCATCCTGTAGGCTAAGTCTTCGATGAGAATAGTAGGAGTGGAGACTTGTTCGCGGGACCAGTAAACTTCAAGCGAATGACGCTTTGAGAAGGTCGAAGAAGACATTAGCTTGTAGGATACACGGACGGAAGAGTCCCTATAGATTCGATCAGGATGTATTCAGCCATGGTACCGAGATCGCCGTACCTCGATTTGCAAGCCTCCTCAAAAACCCTACGCGGACTCATACCAGTCGACCTTCCAAAATCTCTAATCTTCACAGTACTGCCTCCCGACTCCGACGTAGTCATACAGCTTATCCCCGTCGTTGGATCTGTCGTAGAGTCCGGAAGAGTAGAGAAAAGCTCCCCAAGCATGCCGGCCGTATCTTCCCCGTTGTCCGGGGTTCCGCTGTTGCTTGCATCAGGCGTGAATTCCATGCGGTTTGTGGGTTTCTCGATATCGTTGATATCACGAACGCCCAACCTCTTGCGGTCTGAAGCATCTTTTGCAAGATCTATCTGAATTTCTGCCCACCTGCGCTTGGCTTCGTCTTCGTCAAACAAAATATCTGACTTGATCTTCTTGAGCTTTGCAGTGAGCCGTGCGATTACGGGATTTGCATTAGGGTCAACGTTGCCATTGACTGCGGCAGCTCTATTCTTGCCATTTCTCTGCATTTTCCGGCCTAAGTCGAAAGACTCGGGGTTGATTTCGTACAAGCGCCTTTGCACGCCTAAGTACTTCTCGACCAGCTCGTCTGGCTCCAGATCGCTTTCCGTCTCGCTTTGAGAGGACGGTGGAGTTCCTTCATCAGGCGAGTGATCGGTCTGCAAGGGAGAGTCCACGCGAGGAGGAGTTGTTGGTCTTGAGTCTCCTAGACCCGTACTTTCCGTTCCCGAACCTGCAAAGATTAAGCCCTTAACTTCCTCATTCACTATGGCGCCTTTACGGAATCGACACCCAAGAGGTCGAATCTTACCTGCTTCGGCAACAATCGATGCACCCTTGAACTTTCGACCCCGACCTGGCAGCTTTTGGGCATCCTGTGGCTCAAGCCTAGGAAGCTCTTCAGGTTTGACTACCAAAGCGAGCCAGGAGAGACATTCTTCAAGACCCCAAACAGAATCTTTAGCAGGCGAAAGGCACTTCGGATCAAGATAATTTAGCTTGCCCAGCAAATGCCGAAGTGCAAGAATGGTGACACTTAGAGAGAAGCTGAGCTGCGGTAAAAGCTGTCTTAACGTCCATAATTTGACGAGGAGATCATCATCTGAAAAGTTTGCAACTCCTTGTTTGGGGTCTAGTGCACTATCGGATTCATCAGACCTGCTCTGCTTTGTGTTCGAAGAGTCCAGAAGGTTTATGATTAGCTGTACGATCTCTGGAGGTAGCCACTGGTGTGTGGGAAGCGGCTCTGCGTGAGCGCGCAGTAGTCTCCGTTCGGTCTGCATTTTACATAATTGGCGAGAGGTCTCTTTCTTGACTTTGTTGCCGTAGGTTTCGACAAAGAGCTGTAGAGTAGATTCTTCGAGCTGCTTCTCAAGCTCTTCTGGGCTTAATTCATGAAGAGCTTTTTCTACATTATTCCCAAGCTCATGACCCGATACTTTTGCAGGTTTTTGTTCAGGCTTAGTGAGACCTGAGTCCTCAGCCTTTGGTTCCTCATCATTTTCGACGACATGGTTTAGTTTTGCCTTCGACACGGTGGAAGTCGTGGCAAATCCCCGTGCCGGATTGCTTGCCAGCTTCTTCGTTTTCTTGTTCGGAGCCATGGCGATCTAAGAGCTTTGAGGCTCTATCTAGGCTGTTTCAAAACGTTATTGCAGAGTCCGAAGACATGGAAGGCTTCGGATCATGCTGGTTTACGATAGCTGCCAAGACTCGCCAAGATTCTTCCAGCCCTACGGAATTTGTGACTCTTACCATGGGAATTGTTCCTCTCTGGTGGGATCGTCCTGGTCGCATCCCGATTCATGAGGATGCTTCAGGAACATTATGGAGGATGGTAACGAAGATAAGAGGGCGATCGACCTTGATGGCTTGCGAGAAGCACTCTCGTCAAGTTCGACAAAAAAGCGTGGAATGTGGCTAGGAAACCTGCATCAACAGATTTTGGATTCAGGTTGGACGAAGCGTCTCCCCCCTTATACATGAAATTAAAGAATCCTAGATCTACCAGAGGACTCTGCTGTCGAAGTCGTCGATGCCCTGTACCAAACCTATCCCTACTACAACGACCGAAGTTCTCGACGAGCTGTACAGGCATGTTTTGAAGCTTTTTTAGATCATGCTCGGTACACCTCGATCATCTCCACAATCATCAAGGTATACTGCAGGGAAGCTTCGAAAGCCGCCATTGCACCCTCAAATGCCTTCGTATTGGTCGAAATTGGATCTAGAATCCTGACAAAAGCATGGGAACAGTCCGGGCTGCAGTTGGTCACAGCATACGCTAGGGTCTTGGATCTATGTATTTCTACAGGGAAGGGTACAGTCCGGCACTCCGCCATCGCGGTAGCAAGACGGGCCATACGCCATCTTTGCAGGGACGCTGCCAAAATCACGGCACTGGTCTGCGAGCTTGTCGCTAAAGACCAACCTCTTGGATTTCAGGGAGCACCTCTGCTAGGCGTGGTAGCTGGAGTGTGTGCCCGCAAGAACAGAGAAGCTCTTGTGGATAATGCCCCCCGCTACTACATCTTCTGCCGAGAGATTCTTGGGTCTCGTGCGGCCGTACCACCCCACATCGTCCCGGCGCTCGCAGACTTTCTCGAGGACTTTGTTACTGGCGAAGGATTTTATACAGAGATTGTTCCTACCCTTGAAAAGGCGCTTCTCAGAGCCCCGGAAGTAGCGCAAGGACTTTTACCGCTCTTGGTCCAATTTCTCCATGTAGACCTTACCAAATCCCTGGAAGCTCTGCTCAAGCCGCTGCTGGCGAATGCCAAATCAAACAACGCAAACGTTCGTAATGGAGCACTTGAAGGGTTCAATGCCCTTGTCAGTCGCTCAAAGAAAGGGGATCAGGCGCTAGAGAAGGTGGTCGCAGAAGTTTCTTCGTCCTTGTCGAAGGCGACTGCTGTGGACCAACGCCTAATATATGCCCAGATGCTTGGCAGACTACCATTATTGTCGTTGAGACCTGGAGTAACAGTGCTTGCTCAAGTGGCCGGCAAGGAACCAAACGAAGCCGCATTGGACGCCGAAGTGTCTGCCCTGACTGCACAGATATCCAACCTTTTTGTGGGGGCATACTCGGAGTCTGGCACATCCGAAGAGGAGTCAGACCCAAATTCTGGTATATGCAAAACTATGATCGACGCATTCAACAGGGGTTTGGGCGACAAAAAACCTGCTGTGAGGAAGATCTGGGTCCTGGGCTTTGGCGATTTTCTATTTCGTATCCGGGACCTGGTCCCACGGAACGACGAATTTCCTGCTCGAAATAATGCAGCACTGTCTACCGTTATAGAGAGCATAAATCCCAAATTGTTCCAAGTGTTTGACGAAATAATGCAAAATCCTCTGACTGCTGGACAATTCTCCTCAGCTGCTTTCGCAGTGACGGGTATGTTCCCAATAATGCTTAAGATAACACAGAGCTCCACGCGCACAGCCAAAGTCTTACACAGGGCCCTGTCAACGTTGTTCAATCCCCGAACATACACAAAATTATCCGGGCCCAAGGATCTTCATTGGGTCGTTCGAGCTCTAGTAGCTTGCTCTGAAGAGATATACAATTCAAAGTGCTCAGCTGACCTCAGAGACGTTTGGGCGCAAGCTTTCATATACTGTATATGCGCAACTGGAATTCCATTCAAGGTACAGGAGCAAGCTACAGCTGCCCTGACGGACATCTACTCCAAACGAAAAGGTGACGTCTCCGAGATCATCGTTGATGGAATTTGGAAGTGGCATCGGCATTTGCAGACGGCCGAGAAGGATACAGCAGCGTTTGCAGCGAAGACTGAGAAATCTAATCTGTTCCTCGTTGTGCGTTCGATATCTCCACCATATGAAGATCCAGACATCTCCTCCATTCAGGCGCAACTTATCAACATGCTTGTGCTTTGCCGCCCCGAAATGCTTCCTCGTGTTCACTGGATTGAGACCTGCCTGCGAGTCGGGCAGGATCCAGGTCTCCTTGCCCAATCCCACGCCGAAACGTGCCTGAACAAGATAGACAGCTGTCTAGCATCCAGCGATGCTAAACTACCATCTGCTGCGGTTGCTATCGCCGCTTACAGCACTGCGGCGGAGCTTGCATTTGTAGCGCCAAATGGTATCATCCCTCTTCTCGTGGAACGGATCACCGCAGACTTACCTGCTCACCAAATTGCGATGTATGGACCTACAGAAGTTGCAATCGCACGAGCGCCTGAAGGCACAGCTTTCGTGGACGTCCTCAGTACTAAAGGACAGGCTTACGCTATCGACAAGAATTCTCGAGACTACGATATCAAGAAATGGGAAGAGGAAATGCGAAGCCAGATAGCCCAAAAGAAAGGACAGGAAAGAAAGCTTACCCATGATGAGAAGGCCAAGGTCAGTGCTCAAATAGCCAAGGAAGCTACCATACGAAAAGAAGTAGATGATCTGGAGACAAAACTCGGGCATGGTGTGGGCTTTATCCATGCTTTAGCGGTCGGGCCACCGACAGAAGCAAGCTTGTGGCTAGGCCCTTCTATCAAAGCTCTGACGGAAGCAATTGTTGCTGGTGTTGGCCGTCTAGTGGGCAACTCTGCAAATGAAGCTTACCTAGCCTGTTCCAAATATGTAGCGTTCAGGCTTGGCTCCGCTAGAGCTTTCATAGGCGTTGCGACACTCCGAGCTCTTTGCTCATCTCACCTCCCAGCCAACCTACTTGAAGAGCCGTTGGGGGAACTAGTCACAAGATTGCTATACCGCCTTCGATCTACTAGCGAACAACGTCCTTTTGACAGCTTATCACTAATCTACATACTGCCTCTAGTATTCACAGTCCTGCGTCGGAATGGCATCGGACGGTCAGAAATTGACGAAGCCGACGAGCAAGTCACTCTCGCGTTGGAGACGCTGTCTTACCATACTGATGCATTCGCGGATAAAAGTCTGCCTCGAGACGAATTGCTGGGGCTGTTGATCGAATCGATGCAGCGATTCTCGCAGCACTACAAGCTGATCAAGGACTGTCTTCTCGATACTTGCAGGGCTATTGGAGAGAATGCATCCGGTCCAGAGGTAGCAGTCTTATTGAAAGGCAGCATTGTTCCCCAAAGTTCTGTAAGGACGGCGGTACTTCAAGCCGTACGGGAGCACATTGACTTGACCGACAGAGATTTCTCCGAAGAAATCTGGCTCGCTTGTCATGATGATAACGATGAGAACGTGGATCTCGGCCACTTCATTTGGCAAGAGAATGCTCTTGACATCCAGCCAAATTCGGCTTCAACGATGGTAAAATACCTCGCAAGTCCAGACAGACAGCTTAGACGTGCTGCAGCACGAGCGTTGGCAGAGGGTATCAGACAGGATTCAATCGTCTTTGATAGGATCCTTGACCAGTTGGAACACGAATACAAAGAACTGGCTAAGCCTCGTATCCCAGAACGAGATGCATATGGTATGGTGAAGAAGAGTAACCTCAGTGATCCGTGGGAAAACCGAAGTGGTATCTCATTAGCTTTCAAGGCAATGGCCCCGATCTTCGACACCTCTAAACTCGTCCCATTCATCAAATTTTTGATCCAGGACAGCGCTGTTGGCGATCGCAACGCTACAGTGAGGGATGAGATGATCGACAGTGCAACCACCATCATTGGGCTTCATGGGGCTGCTAAGTTGGAAGAGCTCATGCAAATGTTCGAGATAGCTCTCGACGCGTCTGACACAAAAGCCAACAGCTCGGACCTTGTGAGTGAGGCTGTTGTCATTCTCTATGGCGCTCTTGCCGGTCATCTGAAGCGGGGCGACGAGAGAGTTCCGAATGTTGTTCAGCGGCTGCTGTTAACTCTCCAGACGCCATCAGAGACCGTACAGTATGCTGTCTCGGGCTGTCTACCGCCTTTGATTCAAACTTCAAGCCAGAAAACTTCGGACTATGTCCAATTTACCCTAGATCAGCTATTGCAGTCCAAGAAGTATGCCTCGCGAAGAGGCGCTGCATATGGTTTGGCAGGTATCGTGAAGGGCAAAGGTGTGTTGGCGCTACGAGAATATCGAATAATGTCGACACTCAGGTCTGCGATTGAGAACAAAAAAGAGCAGAACCACAGGCAAGGAGCTTTATTTGCATACGAGTTATTAGCTCTCATCCTCGGACGTACATTCGAACCATACATCATTGAGATCGTGCCACAGTTGTTGGCGAGCTTCGGAGACTCGACGGCCGACGTACGCGAAGCCTGTCTGGACGCATCAAAGACCTGCTTTGCAAGCCTCAGCTCATATGGAGTCAAAATCGTCCTGCCGACTTTGCTAGAAGGACTGAACGATTCACAGTGGAGAAGTAAGAAGGGGGCCTGCGACTCACTTGGTGCGATGGCATACCTCGATCCAGAACAATTAGCCTTGAGCCTTCCTGTCATTATACCACCTTTAACGGGAGTCCTCAATGACAGCCACAAGGAAGTCAGGTTATCGGCCAATCGAAGCTTACAAAGATTTGGCGAGGTCATCAGCAATCCCGAAGTCAAAGGACTGGTGAGCATTCTACTGAAGGCATTGAGCGATCCTACCAAATACACCGACGAAGCTCTCGATGCTTTGATCAAGGTTTCCTTTGTTCATTATCTCGATTCCCCTTCGCTCGCTCTTGTTGTCCGCATACTTGAAAGAGCCCTAGGAGAGAGATCAGCAAGCAAGCGCAAGTCAGCTCAGATAATCGGCAGTCTCGCTCACTTGACGGAGCGAAAGGATGTGACACCTCACCTTCCAATCCTTGTCGCTGGACTGAAGCTTGCGATCGTGGACCCTGTTCCAGCCACCCGGGCTACTGCTTCCAAGGCACTCGGCTCTTTGGTCGAGAAGCTTGGTGAAGATGCATTACCGGATCTCATACCAAGCCTCATGTCGACCCTGAAGTCCGACACTGGTGCGGGCGACAGACTGGGCTCTGCTCAAGCGCTGAGTGAAGTCCTAGCCGGCCTTGGCACTGGCAGACTCGAGGAAACCCTTCCGACAATCCTCCAAAACGTTGCTAGCTCCAAGGCAACCGTTCGAGAAGGCTTCATGTCTCTGTTCATCTATCTTCCTGCCTGTTTCGGCAATAGCTTCGCCAACTATCTCAGCAAGATCATACCTCCCATATTGTCCGGCTTGGCGGACGAGGTTGAGTCCATCCGAGAGACCTCGCTCAGGGCTGGAAGGCTGCTTGTCAAGAATTTCGCTACTAAAGCTATAGATCTGCTTCTTCCAGAGCTCGATCGAGGGCTTGCGGATGACAGCTACCGCATACGGTTGAGCTCCATCGAATTAGTTGGCGATTTGCTATTCAACTTGACTGGCATAAGTGGCAAGACGGAGCAAGATGAGGAAGAAGATAATGCCGCAGAAGCTGGACAGTCATTGCTCGAAGTCCTCGGAGAAGACAAGCGGAACAAGATTCTTTCATCTCTGTACATATGCAGAAATGATACCTCGGGTTTGGTCCGAAGTGCAGCCATCAACGTCTGGAAAGCGCTTGTTGCAACTCCGCGGACTCTCAAAGAGCTCGTACCGACCCTCACGCAGTTGCTCATTCGACGACTTGCGAGTTCGAACATGGAGCAGAAGGTCATTGCCGGTAACGCTCTCGGCGAGCTGATACGCAAAGCCGGTGAAGGGGTCCTGGCAAGCCTGCTTCCTACGTTGGAGGAAGGTCTCCAAACAACGACCGATACGGACAACAAGCAAGGGATTTGCATAGCGTTGAGAGAAATCATCTCCTCTGCGTCTCCCGAAGCACTCGAAGATTACGAAAGGACACTGATCTCTGTGGTGCGAATTGCCCTTGTGGACGCTGATGACGAGGTCCGAGAAGCAGCCGCAGAGGCATTCGACTCACTACAAAAGATACTTGGCAAGCGAGCCGTGGACCAAGTTCTCCCATACTTGCTTAACTTACTTCGCACCGAGAGTGAAGCTGACACTGCCTTGTCGGCTCTGTTGACCCTGCTGACTGATAATACCCGGTCTAACATCATCTTGCCAAACCTTGTCCCCACCCTACTGGTATCTCCCATCACGCTATTCAATGCAAAAGCGATAGCCTCGCTCTCCGAAGTCGCCGGACCAGCCATGACTAGAAGACTACCAGTCATTCTACATGCCCTCATGGAGAATCTCATCATTTGTAAAGACGATGGTCTGCGGTCCGACCTCGAAGATTCCTTCGACTCCATCCTTCTATCGATGGACGAGTTTGACGGCTTGAATACTGCCATGAGCGTCATGCTTGCTCTTGTGAAGAACCATGATCACAGAAAGCGTGCAAGTGCCGATGTTCGCCTTGCCAATTTCTTCGCTAAAACCGATATCGACTTTGCACGCTATCACCAGGATCTCATCCGAGTCCTGCTCATCTCGTTCGACGATGCAGATTCAGATGTAGTCAAGGCAGCATGGTTGGCACTGTCGGAGTTGACGAAACGTTTGAAGAAGGAAGAGATGGAGAGTCTTGTGTTCTCCACCCGCCAGATTTTACAGCAAGTTGGCGTAGCTGGAGCTAACCTACCTGGCTTCTCATTACCAAGAGGTATCAATGCTATCCTGCCTATCTTCCTGCAAGGCTTGATGAACGGAACGGCCGATCAGCGTACTCATGCAGCATTGGCAATTTCCGATGTCATCGATCGTACAAGCGCAGAGTCTCTCAAGCCCTTCGTTACGCAAATCGCCGGACCTCTAATAAGAGTTATCTCCGAGCGTTCTATTGATGTAAAGTCGGCGATCCTGTTGACTTTGAATAATCTTTTAGAGAAGATCCCAGTCTTCTTGAAGCCGTTCCTGCCACAGCTCCAGCGCACGTTCGCGAAGTCCCTAGCTGATACTTCCAGCGAGGTTTTGAGGACCAGGGCTGCAAAGGCTTTAGGCACTCTGATTACTCTTACGCCGCGTATAGATCCTTTGATCGCGGAGCTCGTGACTGGATCGAAGACGCCAGATCCTGGTGTGCAAAATGCAATGCTCAAGGCGTTGTATGAGGTTGTCAGCAAAGCAGGAGCGAACATGAGTGAGGTATCAAGAAACTCCATTCTTGGGCTGATCGATAGTGATACGGGCGGGACCGATGGTAACAATGGAAGGATGTCCTGCACCTTGATCCTGAGCTGACAGTCGTCATGTAGATAAGATGATCATCACTCATGCACGACTGCTTGGCGCACTGATCAACAGCCTGCCTCCAACCTTCAATGCCACCAGCTTGATCAAGTGTGTACCTCCATTTAGAACAGATAATTCACTGCTGATGTTGTGGCCACAGAACGCGCGTCCTCACGTCGCATATGAGCAATGCATCGGCCTTGAATCTCAACTCAGTACTGCTCGAGTCGCCCGCCACACTCACGGACAATTACGCTCAAGAGACTCCTGCTATCATCTGTCAAGGCATACGTAATAAAAGCGTAAGTATGGTCCTCAATAGCGAGCCAACATCGCTAATAAGATTATAGACCTTCATATCCGACAACTGCGTGCTAGCAGCGGGAAAATACCTTCTAGTAGAGAAGAAATTCCCCAACCCAGACTCTCTAAAAACCGTCATCGAAACCCTCGCAGCAGTCCTAACCCCCGAAAGCCCCATCGATACCAAACGCCTAGCCCTCGTCGTCATCCGCACCGTAAGCCGCACAAACACCGACCTCACAACCTCCCACCTCTCAACCCTCGCCCCCGCCATCTTCGCCAGCGTCCGCAGCCCCGTCATCCCCGTCAAGCTAGCCGCCGAAGCCGCATTCCTCTCCATATTCTCCGTCGTGGACAGGGAGACTGAGGTCTTTGAGGACTATATGGCTGGCGCGGGTGCGGGCTTGAATGCTACGACGAAGAGGAGTATGCAGGATTATTTCAAGAGGGTGGCGATGAGGTTGGGTGCGCAGGCGAGAGAGAGGAGGGAGGCGGAGGGGGGACAGGGGGGGTTGGGATTGTCGAATGATGAGAGGGAGGATGAGAGGGAGATTTGGAGTGTGGGGAAAGTGGACTTGGGGGAGGGTGCGTTTGGTGATGAATGATGCGATGATTTGGTTGTTGTATATGACGAGAGCAATAGACTCGAGCGATACTTTTAGATAGTCGAGCATAGCGAGGGGTATGGATGTGTGTTCTACATGCAGCATGTAGTTCGATGGCCGATGATGACGAATAAATCTTCTGTACGAAATGCTGGTAAGACGTTCGACAGTCAGTATGTGCTAGTGACCGAACTGGGCCTTCTGCAGAATCTCGCGACAAAATTCAGGTGGTCATCCATGAAGGGAGACCCTCAGATGCTGGGCCCTTCGTTCGATGGTGGAAGCAGACATGACATTATACCCCCTTTGACTTGCAGCTAGGAATCCAAGCCACGAGATCACCATTCGGACGATGCAGCCAAAATGGGCAGCAAAGACGATTTGGACCTGTAATGTACCATGCTATCGATGCTAACAAGACCGATTCTGAGCTGCGCCTGCTAGCTACCACGCTATATGCTCATACGCACATGGACAAACGCCGATGCTATGCATACACATCGCTTTGGAAGAATCGCTGATGCAGATCTTCAGTGTTTCCTTCCCTATCATAGCCATCATTCCATCGTTCCATCTATATTATTCAAAGTATTTGAAGTCGTTGTGAATCAAAGATCGGCCATCATGTCCTCATCATGATCGAAAGGAGTGTCATGCGTGATCCAGGGACCACCTTCCTGCCCATCTTCAACGATCTTCTCTTTCTTCTTTTTCTTGGCATCGCTGATGTAGTCTTTGCTCAGACTGAGCTTGCGGTCGGTTTCTCGGATGTGGTCAATGAGGATCTTGACCTTGCGGGTTTCCTTGACAAGTGCGTCGTACTGTTGCTCTTCCGAGCGTGCCAGTGGACCACTGGCGGAACCCGAGAAGCGCACGATCCATGACGCGGGGTCCTCGGAAGGTTCAGAGATCGTGGCGTTGAGTTCTCCCGCAGAAATCAGGCAGACAACATACTGTCGCGTTTCTGCGTAGTCGTTAGGGCGAGGCGAAGTCTTTCGGGCAATATCAGCAATGGTCAATGCCGCGAATGTCTTCTCTAAGCGCACGACGGAGAACTTTCGATAGGCTTGAATGACTTGGCGTATTAGGCCGGAATTATAGTCCTTTGAGCTTTTTAGTCGTCGACTATTGAAGGTGTGGAAAGGGGATTAAGGCCACTCACTCCACTCCACAGGTGACGTCCCGCATCTGCTTCCGCAACGAGCTTATTGTTAGTCTCCTCTTCTCTCATGCTTTTTTCAAAAACTTCAGCTAATGCATCGTAAGGTCTTCCAAGTGCACGATATTGCTGGGCAGCTTGCATGTTTGTCGTTTTTGGTATCCCCGGAACCTAGCATAAAGGGTCAGGACCATCAGACGAGCGGTTGGGGTTACGAAAATACGTACGACTCCCCTGTACAAAAGGTTCACGAGTACCCATTTCCTGTAGGCTTCAACTTGGATTTTGCTAGCGTTGTTTGTCACGGGCGTAACAAGGACGGTTTCAAGAAATAAAAGTGCTCTCTTCCACTGCCTTAGACCCATATAGATCATTGCGCCAAAGAGGAAGTACTGTAGGTGGTCATGGTAGTCTAGCTTAGCTGACAGGCCGGAGTCTGGCGTTATGAAGGTAGAGCTACTGCTGTGGTTCGAGCACAAGAACGGAAACATATTGTCCTCGCCTGCTCTGTTTGTGGTGGGAGGGAAGTAGAAAAGGTTATTCCCGAGGACGGGCATGGCGGCGGCGAAAGCTCGTGCTTCTAAGCATAACCGAGCGAAAATAAGGTGTGATGATGTGAAGGTAGAACCTGCGGAATCCAGGCGAAGGATTGCTGACCGAATGGGTGCTATGGCCGCCATGGACTGCAATGTATTGAGTACTAAGACCAGGCAGTATTTTTAGGGAGTCTCACCTGCGACATCCTACGGGCCCTGTTTGCTGTCGTTTCCACAAGGCTTCGAAGCTCATTGCCTGCATATCTGATTTGCACAGGATCAAAGCGTTCCATGAAGTCCACAGTCTTTTGCCACAATGGTGTGCCAGGCTTAAATGCATCTGAGATACTTCCAGCTTTTTGCTTTCCACTCGAGCCATTGATATGAGCAAGGAGCACGTGGAGGTATGGGATTGTGTTTATTGAAGGGTCTATGATCTACGAGCAGAGGTGAGCCAGTCTAGAATAGATGAAGACTTCTGGAACGGAACCATGCGCTCACATCTAGAAGATCGCCACCTCCAGGGACTCCAGAGGTGAGCTTGCTTGCGGGTACGGTATTGAGGTTTTGAACGATAACCCTAATTTGCTTGTCATATTCAGTATCGGTGAGGGGAATTAAAGGTGGTGGATGCTGTGGAAAAGCGAGGAGCTGTGGTAACAAAGACTCCATCGTCATAAAATCCTGTCGGTAATATAGAGAAGAAATACGGACTATAAGTCTTTTGATCCTGGTGGTCTTGCATCGAGCTCATTTTGACGCTCGGCAATCGCGGTTGGTCAGGCAGCCGCAAGGTAAAAGCCGATAATTCCGGCCACTATGAAATCGAGCTTCTCGTTCCACATGTCCTGGGCACGCTGGTACTTGATTGCAGAAACTAGGAGGTCTCGTGATCATCTTGATGACAAACAGTCTTTACAGCTTTAAGCCAAGCGCGTTGACTCTCCTCGGTAGATCAATGCGCTCCCATTGGGGATTTGAAATCGTATACATCTTTCTCCAATCTGTGGGAGCAGGAATTTTGCATCATGTCCTTGACAGACTCTTCGCCCTTAGAAGTGGCCAAAGCAGCCTCAAAAGCTTCTCGAAGTCTAGCAATACTACCCTCAGAAGCTCGCAATGATGCGTTAACTGCAATACATGGCGCTTTGCAAGATGCAAGAGAACTTATACTGGCAGCAAACAGAAGTGATTTGGAACTGGCGACTAGAGCTGCTGAGGATGGTGAGCTGAGTCAGAGCGTGCTGAAGAGATTGGATCTCGGGAGGAAAGGCAAATGGGAGGATATGCTGCAGGGAATACTGGACGTTCGAGATCTCGATGATCCTGGTAAGGAAGCTGTTTTGGAAATACCGGTCTTCAGTAGCTGATAGATCGTACAGTAGGTCCTACAGAAGTTCGACGCTTCGAAGGACGCTGTACGCGATAGTTGGTAGAGTTACGCTCAGGACAAGCCTAGATGAAGGTCTTGATCTAGAGAGAATCACCTGTCCTATTGGAACTCTCCTGATCATATTCGAGGCGCGTCCGGAGGTCATTGCGAATATAGCTTCGTTGGCAATCAAGTCTGGAAACACTGCCATACTCAAGGGTTTGTCTGCTCTACTCCTGATACCTCAATGCTAATGAATGTAGGTGGCAAAGAGACTACCCAATCATTCAAGGCAATCGCCGAAACAATATCGACTGCCCTCTCGGGTACGCAAGTCTCGAACAGCGCCATTCAGCTCCTCAGCAGTCGCGATGTAGTGGCTTCGCTTCTTGACCTGGACAAATACATCGATCTTGTGATTCCTCGCGGCTCTAATGAATTAGTCAGCTATATCAAGAACAACACCCGAATTCCAGTGCTTGGCCACGCGGACGGGCTCTGCAGTATATACATACATCAAGACGCAGATAAAGATATGGCTGTGAAGATCCTGCTCGATGCAAAGCTAGGGTATCCAGCTGCTTGCAATGCCGTCGAGACGCTCCTTGTAGACGAAGCCGCTCTCTCGACGGTCCTTACAGCGGTAGCATCTGCTTGCCTCAAGGAAGGTGTCTCCCTGCGATGCGATGCTCCCTCAAAAGCCGCTCTTACCATTTCTCTCCCCAAGAATGAAGCAGCCATACTGCAGGAAGCTACGGAAGAAGACTACAACACCGAATTTCTCGCCCCTATCCTCGCCATCAAAACCATCCCGACGCCTTCAGATCGGTCGTCCAGCACATCATGCAGCTTAGCCATCGCGCACATCAACGCCCACTCATCGAAACACACCGATGCCATACTCACGCAATCTAAGACAATCGCACATCAATTCCAATCCGGGGTGGACTCTGCCTGCGTCTTCTGGAATACCAGCACCAGAATGGCCGATGGTATGAGATTCGGATTCGGGACTGAAGTAGGTATAAGCACGAATAAGATACATGCAAGGGGTCCCGTGGGGTTGGAAGGGTTGATGATCTATAAGTATCGGATCAATGGGAATGGGCAGGTTGCGGGCGAGTATGGGGAGGGTGGGAAAAAGTTTTTGCACAAGCAGCTGCCGACAAACCGGCATTGATCTCCTGTTTTGGAATAGAGAGATACAAAAGCACAGCTTCAATATTTCGTCCATGGACGTCCTTTGATTGATCGTTTCATTGGATCATGCTTACCACGGTTTCCTCTTCGCTTGCTACGGAGCCATTGGACATAGACCTCGACAGACTTGCTCGATCGGGCCATCAACATTGGTTTGTTCAGAACGAACAGCAAGCCATCCGTCCACACTTCTCCCTTCAGTGCATCACAATGACAGCATCCGTAGAAAGCCACCAATCTACACCTTGAACCCCCTCGACCTCCTCCTCCCACGCGCCCTCTCAAATTTCCTCCCCTTACTCTCCACATACGGCTTCTTCCCACTATGCGGCCCAAACCCAAAATGCTTCACCGCCTCGCGCGAATTTTTAGGCCCCCTCAACAACAGCGTATTGCTACCCGTCGGCGCTCTCAACGCCAGCTGATCAAGAGTCAAGCACTCGCCCCCAGCCTTCTCGATGCGAGCGCGCGCGGTGGCCGTGAAACGGAGAGCGGCGACTGTGAGTTTGGGGACTGTGAGCAGGCGGGCGTCGTCGGTGATGGTGCCCACGACGACAAGGGTGCGCTCGGTCGGCGTCATTTTTTCGGGGGTGCCGCGGCTGGCGAGCATGGTGAGGCGGGAGAGGGAGAGGGGGGGGCGGTTGATGCGGGACATGAAGAGGCGGCGGAGGACTACTTTGTTGAAGTTGGAGTCCGTACGACCTGTGCAGTGGGTTAGAGCAAATTCGGCAGAATAGGGCTAGGAAGTGATGTAGAGAGGGCTGTGGTGGCTTGGGGAATTGGGATGCGTAGGGGTGTGGTGCACTTACGGGCGAGGAAGCGGTACAGCTTGACGAGCAGCTTGAGATAGACATTATCGCTCTTGGGCGCTTTGCGGTGCCCTTGACGGACGTGGTGCTTGTCGAGATCGATACCTACGCAGGAGCGAAATCATCAGCAAGCGTCGTGGATCATTGTAGCTGCACATCTCCGCCAGCTTTATAGAAGCAGCAGCAGCATCTACCACTCAAAACTGCCATAGTGTGGAAAGGAAATATTGGACATAGCTTACCCATGTTTGCGGTGTCGTGTGGGCAATTAGGGTCGTCAATGCTGAAGTGAGGTCGAACTCTTTGGTATAATTAGCGCGAAGATCTTCGTGCGCTCTAAGCGAGTTCAAGGCTGAAGTCTACCAAAGTCAGAAACAGATGTCAGGAGCAAATACTTTCATTGCAGCCCAGGAATAGGGAAGCAGGCGCATGATATGACCATATAACACGTTTTATATATGCCAGTCTATCCTGACATCTACTAGAGATCTATTGTATCATTAAATGCCCATCAAAGTCAATCCAACCGCTCGTTTGGTATCATGCCCCTCCCTTACCCGCAATGCTGATGAAAAAAATGCTCAATTATGCAGATGTCTTGCGTGATAGCATTGCACAAGTCTTCCGTCCACGTGTTGTCCTGTCATGAGAACAGGATATAAGTTCGCCTGAAGCCCGGTAATCCTAGTGCTTGGGTGGAGTCGCCAAAAGACCCTCACTGCTCAGAACGTTGAAAGCGGGGCCTGCTCCGTTGAATGCCGCCAGTGACTATGCTGGATCTTCGTCTCCCAGTGAGACAAAGAAGTCTCTAGCAAGTTCGAAACTCAAAAAGCTGCTAGCCATACTGGGAGCAACCTTTAGCAGATTTGGCACGATTCCCTTGTAAAATCCCTTGAAGCCTTCTTGGGCAGCGGTAATCTTGATGGCATCCCATATCGACTTGTATTTGTAGCCCATCTCCGCCATCTTGTTGATCTGAAATCTTCGCCGCAAAACGTCCCTGCCCGAATCAGTAAATGTCTGCTGAAAACGAAAGAGTGCATGGACAGCGGCTAAACGTACAATGGATAGGTGCACGTTTGAGCAATGGCTCCCGAGACAGCTCCAGCCAGCAGTTTTCGGAAGTTTGACGGGTTTCTGTCTCCTTCTGGTGTCAGGTATGCCCTCGTGTACTCATATGTCATGAAGTTCAGGCCAACCTTTACAGGTCAGCAGATGGGCAAAGCCGGAGCCACTTGGTGCCACTCACATAAGGCGCGACACCCGCAACCGTTGGGATATACCCACCATACAATGCAAGAAGGCCGCCCTCAGTTTTAAAGACGTTGACTCCCGTCCGCCACATACCAGGCAGATGTTTCCTCTGCGCCTCGCTGAGCTTCGAGTAGTCATCAGTTGCGGTCTGGACTGAAAGCCGAGTTCTGACGAGATCGAGCGGATATGTGGTAGTAACAGACGTGATTCCAGCCAGTCCTCCGCAAAGCAGATTTTTCCAAGCTGGCGCTGGGGTGCCTGGTTCTATTCCGGCGAACTATTGGCGATATGTCAGTCGAGTCGTTCGATGGGTGCATCGGATGGATTGAGAGCTCTCTGCTGCTGTTGCTGGCTCACCTTCTTGTAAAAATTGTAGCTCGCGAATTGTACCGCTGAATAGGGTATGATCCGTATACAGTTCGCACCATTTCCTCGCATGAAGCCCCTCCAGCCCTCGTCCCTCCACATTTTCATGAGGCCTTGACCAACCGGCAGCTTGTAGCCTGTCTTTCCCGCACTCTGTATCTGGAACAATATTTTCAAACGCTCGAGAGGCGAGACGACTGTCCTTGAGACCGCGCCAGCAACCCCTCCGGCCAGGAATGCAGCAAAGACCGGTTGGGCCATTGTATACCGCAATTGGATGAGCCGTGACAGTGGAGCTGGTATAGACTCTGTCATGGAAATTTTCTCGCCTTCCACCCTTGCCATTCTCGAAGAATCTTTCTTATCTACGCTCATCCTCGACACGTTCTTCTGCTCCGCCAACTTCTCTTTTTGATTATCGTAGGACTCCTGAGACCATATGATGCGATCTATTATGATTCGTAGAGGAGGCGACGTGTTCGCGTTTAGGTATGAAGGAAGGACTGTCCAGGTCGGAGTCATGCAGGATAATAATATACAGTGAAGGGAGACACTGAAGCGAGGCAAGCTCTCTATAATCGAAAGCAGATTCCATTAAATGCAAAGGAGATGAAGCGGCACATAGAATCTGATCTTGTCACAAGGGAAAGAGCCTCAGCGCGCAGCCTTATTTTTGGTTCTGGGCCCCTTGAAACCTTCCCTAATTGGGCCAATGTCGAGATTTGGAAGGAGGAATCGCACCACTCTAAGGCTTGGAGCCCGGATACACAGCACAATGAAACAAATTATGTCAATGAGGACATATACAATAATAAAACTCCGTCCATGTACATTTGTCCAGGTTTGAAGGATAATTTTGTCTTTCGGCTTTGACCGGTGCTGACTCATCAGCACTAGAATTAGAATAGCGTCTTCCGGAGTATCGCTGCCTCTGGCTCACTTCCCTCGCATCCTTGCACGACATAGGGAAAAGACGTGCAAACATCGTCCAGTTCATACTTCCGAGCCTCAATCTACGTACAGCAACAGCGTACCGCTCACCATGTCCCGCGGTGGAGGCACAACACTTTATGTGACTGGCTTTGGCCATGGGACTCGTGCCCGTGATCTCGCCTACGAATTCGAGCGGTACGTTGGTCTCCTGTGATCATTCGACCAAAGCATTCTTGCTTGACTCCTGTGTCTGCTTCTCGATGTGCCGCACTCCACTGGACCTGAGCCTAACGTGAGCCTAGTTACGGGCGTCTGGTCCGCTGCGATATCCCAGCTCCCAGGAGTGCTGCTAGCAGACTGTACGTTTACCAGATCAACACCATAAGATGGCTAAAAGATGCTCATGATATATGCAGATTTGCTTTCGTAGAATATGAGAGCCGCCGCGACGCGGATGATGCCTATCATGAGATGCACAACAAGCGTCTTGGGCGCGACGATATCTTGAAGATTGAGGTAAGAAGAGATCCCTGGAGGAGTCTACATTGGCGGATCTAACGATTATTTAGTGGGCTCGGACTCCTCCGTCAGCGTCCTGGCGTTTCGATTCTGGCCGTGAGGGAGATAGTAGGGGTGGTGGTCGGAGCGAACGCGGAGCACCTAGCCGACGTGATCGCTCCCCTCGGCGTCGTTCTGTCTCACCACCTCGTCGCGGTCGAGGAGATTACTCTCCTCGTAAAGATGACCGTCGGGAGCGCGACTACGATAGACGTGACCGCGATCGTTCGCGAAGCCCAGATGATCGGGACCGTGAGATGAAGGATGTTGATCGCCGCCGTGATGTCGATGATGATCGTGAGAACGGCACCAACGGCGACGACCGTAAAGGTAGCTCCATACAGCATGAATCAGGCAAACCCCTTGCTAAGAAGTTCTCCGGGATCTTAGTGGAAATGGGATCCCCTGTCCCAGCTCACGATGAGCTCGACACCGCCGAGTAGGCCTGTTGCTACACGCACACGGCTAGCGACATCGATTATAGCGGTCTCAGCTTACTCGAAGTTGCCGGATTAGTGAAGAGCATGGAGGAAATTCAAAAGTTCAGATTCTGGGTGAGGATTCACACAGGTCAAGTCTTGGGGCTCCCTTCTACATCTTCTTGCATGCACCCTTGCTGTCTCTGGCTAATTGTCGAGGTACAACGGAAAGCGGTGTTTTGAGGGATAGCTTAATAGTTGACAGCTCGATCGAACCTACGATATCGAAGTCGGTCGACGGCGGAACATGCATTACATTCACATCCTGTACCATCGAGACGGATTTATAGACCAGACCAGCTTTCAACGCGAAAGTTGACTAGATACACCGTGCGGTCGATCCACCTTCCCCCACCACCTCCTCGCCGTCCATAGCCCCCTCGCCCTCGTATCGTATCCGACGATCTCCCCCCTCTAACCTCGCCCTTTCCTTTCGATCGAGCCCTTTTCGTTTCCTCGCCCGCGTCGATCCAGATCTCGTCAATCCCAGAGTGAAGATATCTTGTTGGAGGATCATGGTAGGTCTCAAATCCCAGTTCCCTTTGCTTTTAGCCGTTCAACCATAGTTCAGGGCTTCACGTCCATGAAACCTTCGGACGATATACTAGGCAACATCTAGATTTAGAGTACAACTATCCTTTTTTATGCCGGCCTGCCTCATATTGAACATGACCGCACTCATGGCTCACTCACGAGCGTGGCATCCAGCTTTTCGTGCATCTCGCAGTTCGAATGAGATTGCAGACTACAGAAGTGATTGCTGTCGTTTTGCGCTTCTGAGATACTGACAAAGCTTTTTCCAATTCACAAGACTTCTCTGCCGTTCCTTGTGCATGATGTGCATGTGCGTATTTCAGGCATATCGAGCGATTTGGGCGGCTGTCTGGGGCAAAAGGGAAACGAGAAGACCGTCGACCAATCCAAGCCACATACCAGTCACGGACATCTGGGAGCGCCATGAATAGCATGTAGTTTCCCGCTCACAATAGGATGAGATACGTACGCGCAACCGAAGGGATTGCAGCAAATTAACAAAGAGAGATTCAATTGAGGACTAGACTCTTGTTTCCTGGTCTCCTGGTGCGCCACTCTACTACTTGTGGTCTACAATACACATCGTAGATGAGATGAGTGGATCATCTGGCATCTTGGGTGCTAACTTCCGCTGACGAAAGAAGGGCATTACAGCCTGCAAGGTTAATTGCGGTCATAGTTGGAGTGTTCAAAGTCCAAGCACAGGCACTGCAGCCCATCGCAGAGTGGTTGGTAAGGGTGCTTGGAAAATTGGAAAGGTTCTCTCGAGGAAATGGAAGGGGCATCTGGGTACTTCTATTCTCCGCAACCGATTCATACATTTTGTCTAGCTTGAAGGTAAGGCACGGACGAAGCCAAGCAGACCATCCGAAGGTACTCTGTTGATGCGCCTATTGTGGTGCAATATTACACTGCACGCAGTGGACATAATCTCGAGTGAGATAAGCATTACCGAGCATGGAAGCGACTGTGTCTCAATGATGTGGGATGGTCTATTGCGAAGCGACTGCAATGATCCACGAGGCTCAGAGGCTCGAGAGGCAAAAGGTGCATCGACGCGTCTTTGGTGATTACGACGCTGGCAGTCCAACAGACGCACATATGGACCACGAACAATGTTTCAAACGGATGTGATACCTTTAAAACGAAATCACCTTCGGGAAGACCCAGCGCTCGAAGATCTTAGCTTCCAATGGGAACGAATGGCCTAAGAATGAACATGACAGACGACGACACTACCACGTGTCAATAGTCCACAAGTCCACTTTCACACGTTCATAAGAGCCGTCATCGCCACATTCAAGAATAGCTGACCCATTTCATACGACAATATCTTCCGCGTTGCGCATCGTAGTCATGCTTCCCAATCTTCACACCAGCAGCCATTAGCGATATACAAACTTCGCAAGCGAATAACGTGTAGTCATTCCTCTATCTAATATCCCACGCACAATGACTGGATAAGGTGATGAGATGACTGACGTGACGATTTGAGCGCGTGGCGGTAGCGTTAGCACTCGCGTGGGGATGGAGCGCTTGCGCGTCGGTTTGAGGGCTTGTTTGGGGTTAGGGCGGATTGTTTAAGCCACGGGTGGGAGGCGATATACGACTGGCGCATAGGCTGCTGTGGTGATGCGAAGCTGGTTATTGTGAGACGTGGATGGGTGCCTGTTTCAAGGTTGTGTTGGTATATAGGGTGGGAGCCGCTGGTATTATGCTTTTTTTTTTGGAAAACATTCTGAGACTTTATATTAACATAGCTTACCTTTTATATCTGTGATTCAACAATCATTTGGAGCATACTGCTTTGTCCTTTTTCTCTTTATCAATAGCAAACGACTTGATCAATCATATCACGATGCCTCACGTGGCAATGGAAGCCATTAGAGAAGTTCAAGGAGAAGGCACAGCGAGCCTCTCCGAAGTCATCGATCTCATCACCCATCCACCATCTCAACATCACTCCCGGAGTCCCTCGCCACAGCGTCAACCAGACGACCATCACCATCACCACCATCATCATCATCACCACCACCACCAACGAAGCTCCTCGCCTCATAGCCAACCAGGCTGGGCCCGCCAGCTTCGCGTCCGGTGGCAGAAGCTCTCTGCTCGCTCCCGCTCTCCGCCATCAGAAGAGTTGACGAATGCGTTGGATCTGCATCCGGGATCCTACTCGCCTCACCTGGATCTGGCAGCACATTGGGAGCAGTATCAATACTCGTGCGATCGGTATTCGGAGGACCGATATTCGGGCGCGACGCTGGTGGATGATAGCCCGGTGTTGGGGCGGAGGGTGGCGTGCTGAATGAGGCCGCAGTGGTTGGCTGTACGATATTACCATCATCATCGGTGCGAGAGGGGGAGAGCTGGTCCCAGCTGGAGGGTGTGGGTGAAGCTTGGTAATTGCTGCCTGCGCCTTCGGTGGGGAAGAGTTGAGGCCTATAATCTTTGAACAGTCCTCCTTTCTTAGTTCGGAAACCGGATCTTCGTGAATTGGCTCCGCGAGCTCGACTACCTATGCCACGGCCTCTGGGGCTCGCCCGTCGCACTGTTGGCGTTGTCGGTACGCTTTCGTCACCCAGATCTTCATCAGCGTTGGCGATTTCATCGGCTCCTGGCACCTGCTGCTGACTTCGCCGTGCGGAGCCTTGGTTGCCTTTTTGCGCATACACAGTCACCTCGTCCTTTTCGCCTTTGGCGGCTTTGATGGCGATCAATCGTTCTAGGAATTTGGCTTGGTTTTGGCGGGCTTTTTTGGAGGTCATGCTGACGGGGATCTGGACTGGCGTTGCTTGGTCCGGAGCAGACGTCGTTTCTTGGCTGCCACGTGGGGCTATCTGTGTTGCTCTACCGAAGAGCTTGATGCTTGTTGCTGCGAGCACGGATACACCTGGTTCTTCTCTGAGGATGGGATGAGGGAAATTGGGGTCTGGAGTTGTGATTAGGACGTCGGTGCCGATTGTGGATGTCCATTCGCAGGAGTAGATCTGGTTTTGATAGGAGATTATGGGGTTGGAGGAGTGTAGATCAAGGATTTGGATGCGGTCTGAGAGGTCTGGAGCTGGCTCGGCTTCTTTGTCGCCGTTTGGATTAGAATTAGACATAGACATAGAATTAATTGGATCGGTGCCATCAGCATTTTCTCCTTCTTGCGGGGTCGTGGCATCTGGTGCATCAGGGGTCCCTTCATCGTGCTGCGTCGTGACGTTCGGCGTATTGTCGTTTGGGGTTGAAGATTGGTTCGCTCTTGATGCGACCGCTTCAGCTGCTGACTTCGGTTCGTTCGGATCTTTCTGCTTCCTGGTGCGATAAGAATTCGTGGCAGAGGAGAGATCGAGTGTTACGTAGAAGCTCTAGGGCGTGTGAGCTATCATGTTCATGTAGGGATTCTCTGCAACTTTTTACTTCTGTATCTGTCTCATGGTACTCGTACTCCCATTCCAGGTCATCCTCCTTCATATCGTAATCACGAGGGGACGAATGGTCTGCCATGTCTAGAGAACACTACGGGTAGTCTGACTGTGAAAGAGAATCTTCAAGTAGAATCTAGCAAGTTGTTCACCACCGTGTGAAACGACGAGACGTTTTGCTTTGCGGTTTCTCATGTTGGACAAGTTGATAGTTGCCACAGCCTTCAAAAGAGAGATTGGCCGGACATTATCTTGATATGTCTGGCTAAGGCACCTACGGTAGCAGTCTTTTAGCCTTCGCAGTTCGAGAGATATCTTTCCTGTTACCATCGAGATCTTGTGCGAAAGACAAATACAGTAGGAATTTACGTCAAGCCCTCGCCGATAAGCCGAACCGGCTATTGCACCTTATCTTAGCGTCGATGACACCTAAGCGCCGCTAAGAAGCTTGATTTCTCCATACAACATGACGCGCTCTCGCGCCCTGCTCAAATCTATAGAGTTGCTTAATAGCCCTTGCATTTCTTAGCCAAGCATTTGTATACACATCTGAAAGGACTGCTGACCTTGGCCTCCAGACAAGCACTCGTGACAGCATTATCATACTCCAAGAAGGGTGAAGACCCAATTACCGAAGGCCTTTAGTAAGTCGCCGAGATTGTCTGTTGCTTTATTCTAGCTTCCCATTTGCTTGAAGCGCATCATTGCACGTCTCACTACCATCAAGTCTGACTCGCTTTGTGGAAGCTTTGATAGCTACTGTGCACATTTGTCTGACCTCTGAGCTTCACACCCTGAAGATGCAGCTGACCTTGGAGCCGTGCGAATAGTCCTCACTTTACAGTTAGGCGACCAACTGTAGTGACACCTTCTACAACAGCCACTGCTTTTTGCTCATAGCTTTATACATTCTCCCGAGCTTGATGTCCAGACGGGATATGAGGCGTAGGAGAGTGGACGCTAGCACGTGAACCAGTGGACATGGAGCGTCCTCCAAGATGTCTCGAGAAGGGTCTTGGTTTAGGGGGAAAATGGAACATTGATTACCTACGAATACCTGGTGCAGGAATAGACAGCGGAGATAGAAAAGAGGCCACGCGCTCCAAATTGCGCCTTTTTGAAATTCCAAAAGAAAGATCGGTCCCGAGTCGACGCAGCCTTGTGAACCTTGCTGTCTGTCTTTTCGTGGTCACCACGCTCTTTCAGATTGACCCGCGCTTCGGTCTTTACAACTCGTTGCGAGATACTTTGAAAGCTTGGACTAGGTTGCCTATGCGCGACACTCCAGTCAACGATGGAGATAACTACTTGAATGACTGCTCGAACGTCATAACAAAACCCGAAGACTTGTCCAACGACTCGCGCATACTTCACGATATACCTCAGTACGTTCTGGACTATGCTCCTCTGGTCCACCTGTACTCTGAAGAGCAGTTCTGGCCATGTGACATTGCCGAGCATCTCTTTCACATCACGCCCGAACTAAACTACACGCCTATACAAGGCCGAATGCAGGACTCAAATTTGACTAATTTGAATGACTTGAACGAATTCGAGCAAGGCCGCCATGTATATTTGACAAGCAATGACAATGTTGAAGAGAGGCCAGACTGGCTTGGGGGACAAAAGAACATACCAGATGAATTTGGTGAAGACGAAGGAAAGGTCAACACGAGAAGAGTCAGGGATCGGCCTGAGTCAAGAAAAACCAGAGCTCGGAGTCATGGTGGACGAAGTGATGCTCCCGCCGTGCTCGTCACTGTGAACAAAGGGAATGGGATTGTGGATGCCTTTTGGTTCTACTTCTACAGCTACAATCTTGGAAACATTGTCTTCAACATACGTTTTGGCAATCACATTGGCGATTGGGAGCATTCACTTATCCGTTTCCAGCACGGCGTACCCAAGCTTGTTTTCTATAGTGAACACTACTTTGGAGAAGCGTATAACTACTCTGCGGTAGAAAAGATCGGCAAACGGGTAAGCATCGTATCATCCCGTACTCGCATTCATTGATCGTTGACCAAGCAAAGCCCGTAGTCTACTCTGCCACCGGCACACACGCCATGTATGCGACCCCAGGCTCTCACCCGTACGTGCTGCCTCTTGGCATACTCCACGACGAAACAGACCGAGGACCGCTCTGGGATCCTGCGTTGAATTCTCACATGTACACGTACAATCATCTTACTGACGATCTACGCGCCTCGAATGTGACACCTCATGCTCCCACCGAGTGGTTCTACTTCAACGGCCACTGGGGCGATCGCTTCTATCCTCTGAATGACGCCAGACAGTACGGGTTCTTTGGAGAGTACCACTACGTCAGCGGTCCTCTTGGCCCGCGCTTCAAACATCTAGGGAGGCGAAAGGTTTGCCAGGGACGATATTCTGATCCCTGTGTTATCAAAGATCGCTTGGATGCTGATAACGAGATGAAAGAATGGCCGGGTCTGGGTGAAGGTGAAGATTGTCCTGATCCGGAGATGAGCCCTCCAGGCAGGGTTGGATGACAATGATGATTGATGACTTGATGTTGACGCACTCATTTGGCAATTGAATTATTTGGATACCCCTTCCTTAGCATCATCGCATTTGTCCCAAAGACATATGAATTATATTGAGGATTTATGTTCTTTGCATTCAGAGTTGATATACTTAGATCGAGAGAGAGCTCTGTACGAGATCGGATGAGAGGCTAGCATGAGGACAGTAAGAAGGATTGGGTTTTAACTTCTAACCAGGGAATGAAAGACGAGGGCTTGGAGCATACCGGCGCCGTGTTAGGAACGGACGCCAAGATCTAAGGTGACCTGGACTGATTGACATCTGACTTTTACAGACGAAGGTCTTCAACAATGGGGGCGTATGTTGTATGTAGCAGGTGCAATGGTAGGTGCTTTGTGCATATCGGCAAGCTCTCACGTCAGCTATTCGACAGGAAAGTGTCCATACAACATATCGTTCATAGTAGAACGAGGTCCTCGGAGGCTTCCGAGCGGAAAGCCGCCTGTCCCCAGCTCAAATCTTGCTCTTGGCCCCTGCAGCTCCCAGCCCCTTTGGCATTTTCCTATCTGTCCCCAACGCCTCCAGGTCCTTCTTCTTATGATAATGCGGTGCGGCTTCCGCCAACCACTCCGGCTGAATCGGTAGATTCCCCCTCATGTACTCCCTCGAAGTAAGCACCAATTCGTAGAAGATGAGCCACTTCGGGTTTACCTCAAACAGCGTGCTGCTCGGATGCAGGTAGGTCGTCATGCCATTCTTGACAGTGCGGTAGCTGTCGCCTCCACGTTGCAAGCGCGCTGCATTGGGAAAGAAACCCGCTGTGAGAGATTTCTGGACGGGAACGAGATCGTTGGCGCCAACGGTGGTAATAGTCACTTCAACTCTGTCGCATAGCTTGGCTAGCTGATCTCTGACGTCTCGAGCACGTGTCAAGCTTCGCTGCTGGAGGAAGTTCTCTCGGGCCCAGACGTAGCTGAAGTCGCTGTCCACCCATTGGTTCCAGATGTTGAGGAGCGAGAAGTGGTCGCCTCCTTCCTTGATGGTGAAGCGTGCCCGAGCGCTGTCGGCCAGGAGTCTTTTGTCTTTGGGACGGTAGAATAGTGAAGCGGACTCGCCGAGCATGGCGATGATAGAGAGGACCTCCTCGACGCAGCCGTGTTTATCGGCGGCAAGGATGGATCGAGCAAGCATGGGGTCCGTTGGAAATTCGGCCATCTGTCGACCAAGTTTGGTCAACGCGCCTTTATCATTTAGAGCACCTAGAGCGTAGAGATTCTCAAGAGCACGAATAAGGGTTTCAGCAGGTGGAGCATCCATGAAGTCAAACTCCATCAGATCATTGATACCAAGAGACTTGAGCAATAGAACGACACTGTTGAGATTTGTGCGCTGAATTTCCGGCATCGTGGAGTCATCGAGCTCGTTGTGGAAGGCAAATTTGGTATAGAGACGAAAACATTTACCAGGAGCGACTCGGCCTGCGCGTCCACTCCTTTGATTCGCAGAAGCGCGCGAGCATGGCGTGACTACCAACGACTCCATACCTGTCCGTGCGTTGTAGACGTTCTCCTTGACAAAGCCTGGATCTATCACATAGACGATTCCGTCAATCGTCAGACTGGTCTCAGCAATGTTTGTGGCCAAGACCACCTTCCTGGCTTTAGGAGGTGTGGGCTCGAAGATCTTGCTCTGTAGCTCGGACGGCAGATTCGCATAGATTGGACATATGATCATTTCTGGCACTTTAGAGCCTAACTTCCGTGCTGTCTCTTGAAGATTCAGCTCAGCTGCTTCAATCTCCTCCTGTCCTGTCAGGAACACGAGAATGTCCCCTCTTGGCTGTGTAATGTGTATCTGAAAGATCGTGGTAACAGCGGCGGCGAGATAATTGGCCTCAGGCTGAGGAGTATAGTGAATGTCGACCGGGTATCTCCTTCCGGGAATGTTGAAGATTGGAGCATCATCAAAATATTTCGCGAATTTCTGAGCATCCATTGTAGCGGACGAAATGAGAAGTTTCAGCTCCGGTCTGAATCTAGCGATATCCTTGACCAAACCAAACAGAATGTCTGTATGAAGTGTCCTTTCGTGGGCTTCGTCAATCATCAAAGCGGAATACGCTCCCAGATCTGGCTCGGTCAGGAATTCTCTTAGCAGCATACCATCTGTCATGTATTTCAGAATAGTCTTGTCGGATGTGGCATCTTCAAACCGGATCGAGTAGCCCACCTCATTGCCCACCTTGACACCCATTTCCTCCGCCACACGGGCTGCCACGCTCATAGCGGCCACTCGCCTGGGCTGTGTGCAGCCCACTTTCATGCCATCTTTCGTATAGCCCGCTTCATGGAGGTATTGAGGGATTTGAGTAGTTTTCCCGCTGCCTGTCTCTCCAACTATGATGAGAACCTGGTATTGAGATATAGCATCAAGTAGACCATCTCTGAAAGTATAAATCGGTAAACTTTTCCGCGTGTCCTCGAGCGAAGAAGCCTTCGCTTCGGCAGCTTTCAGCTGTTCTTGCAATGCTCTTTGCTCTTTACTCAATGGCTTCCCATCACTTTCCAACCTCGTGTCCATGACGAAATTGATTTTCTGCGCATCATCGAAGACATAGTCGTATTCCCCCTCGTCCACCCTTTCGCTCTGTGAAATCTGGGCTTTTGCCTTCGCTGTCTGCTCCCTTTCCCACTCCTCCTGCTCTGTGACGTACCTTTCTTGGCCATGCTCGTCCTTGTCAATGTAACGCTTGTAAAGTGCCTCCTCCTTCTTCTTCCTATCGATCTTGCCCTTCTCCGTAATGTAATCCTCGGGCATCACATATCCATCGCGGTGGTCGTCAATCCGCAGCCTTTCCTCCGCAATTGACAGCACTTCTCTGTTTTTCGCGAATTCATCCTTCTCTCTCCTTGTCAGATCTGGGTTGCTTCGCAGCTCCGCCGTTTCTTCTGTCACTTGCTTCCGTAGCAAGGCCAACCGTTCGGTCTCTCGCTTTTTGAGGTATTCCTGTCTAGACCTCTCTCTTAGGTCTGGCATGGCCGCTTGTCTCGCTGCTGCATCATCAGCCAGCGCTCGCCGCCGAGCTACTTCTTTTCCCTCTTTCGTTGATGATCTGTCCTCCACAAGCTTCTTTGTTTTCTCTGAGTCCTTTAGATTCAGTCTCCTCGCGAAATCGTCTCGCTCCGCAAGGTCTCTTTCCATTTCCCTTTCCTTTGCTGTCTCCTCGTCGAGCTCCGATTCTCCCTCCGGCGCCCCTGCATCGCCATTATCCAGGCGAACGCGCTTGGGTGGCGACTGAACAAATTCTTCTTCCTCCACGTACTCTTCATCACCCCAGCGGTCTTCGAAATCATTGTCATCTCTCCTCCGCATTTTTCTGGACGAGGGTTTTTTGTGGAAGTCATCCTGATCACCATCCTGTCGAGGAGGGCTTTGAGATGTGGATGACGAGGCCATGACTGTGACGAAGTCCGAGGAAAGCTACGAGTAAACACGCTGCACCACAAGTAAGACGCACGTCTTAAACGGTCGAGAAGGCTTAAATCCGAGGCTGATCAAAAGCAGCTTAGCGTACCTCGTCAGCCATTTGGTGATCAGAATTTCTATATGTTATACCAATATACGAGGCAAGTGGACAGAAGATTTTGGTTCCATTTATGGAGATAACATGTAGATTCATTTGCTATGCTAGACGCCGGAGACTTAAACATCCTGGTTCTATTGGCATCATCAATGGCTCATGTCTCATGACATCGCCATCAAATGCATCATGCACAATATAAGCCTTCTTGTCTTCTTCCTGCGTACAGCATGCCCTACGTGCTTGCCCTTCTACTTCTTCTCCGTCTTCTCCGTCTTCTCCTCCTCCTCGTCACCAGCAAGCGCTGCATTTCGCTTCTCCTTGACACGCTCCATCTTCCTGTCGCGGGCTGCCTTGGTCTTGTCGCGCTTGGCTTGCATCTCCTCTTTCAAGATACGCTCACGTTGCTTCTCGGCCTTGGCCTTGTGAATCTGGTGCGGCAAGAATCAGTGGGGATCTATCTAACGGGCCATGAGAAGCGACAGGGATGACTTACATGCTCAACTAATGCACGCTTGTGCTTGAATGTGTTACCCTTGCTCAGGTGGTAAAGCTCGTGGTAGAGGTGCTTGTCGATCTTGCCCGAGGCACGGTATTTGACTAAGAGGCGGCGGAGAACGCGAAGACGGCGCATCCACATGACTTGTCTGCATTGCACGGATCCCATTAGCTAAAAGTCGACACGTCCGTAGCTCCATTGTAGCTATGACATACTGCGGCATCCTCGCGTCCGAAGTACCCTTCCTCTTTCCAAAGCCTCTATGTCTACCGATTCTCCTCGCAGCGGTCAATTCCCTTGCACGAGCACGCGAGTGCATGGTGACCTGTTTGCGGATGATGAGGCCATCGGAGACTAATTTGCGGATGGTTTGGCGAGAGTTGGCATTCGAGATTTCGCTGGTTTCATTAGGGTCTAGCCAGATCTTGCGCTTCCCGCAGCCAACGACTGAAGCCGCCAGACGTTTTTGGGTGCGTAAATTGACCCTGGAGCAGACAGCACGTTAGCTAGGTGTACAGATGATGACGATGCGGGGCGCGATCTTCTCAGCGCTCGTGTTCCCCTTGCAGGTAGGTAGGTACGACATGAGAGGGCTGGGCCAGCAGCTTGTAACCTAGTGGAGACATGCAGACTTACATCTTTAATGATACGGAGCTGTCGCTGATGAAAGATGTCGTCTATTGGAAGAGATGATGTCCAACACTCATCGTGGGTCTAGGTATGGTCTAGTGCGGAAGCTAAGCGAGATTCTCCGCCGCCAAGATATTCTTAGTGTCCCTGTTGGTTTGACAGGCCTTCACACAGAAGACGTAAGGTATACAACCATGCATGGACATGGCAGTGAAGTGATGCCAAGGGTGGCTTTTGTGTGAGCTGGGAGGCAGGCTTTCCTCACGTCGATCACAGGGAAGTGACTCTAACCACCTACTCATCCCTCGCCATTCAAACTAAATTATCACATTCGTGTCTCTCCGTCTTGGTCCATCATGTCAGCTCCATCTCCCAGCTCTGTTGTCGCAACAGCTACAGAGACCGCCCGCAACTACTACGATTCGTCCGATGCGGACACATTCTACCACACCATCTGGGGCGGCTCCGACATCCACATCGGCCTCTACACCTCACCCTCGGACTCCATAGCTACAGCCTCTCAACGTACCGTTTCGCACATGGCCTCCCTCCTCGGCCCCATCACTGCTTCGACACGGTTTCTCGACATGGGCGCTGGCTACGGCGGTGCAGCGAGGTATTTGGCAAAGACGTATGGGTGCAAGGTCACGTGTCTGAATCTTTCGGAAATAGAGAATCAACGTAATAGAGAGATGACGAGAGAGTCAGGGTTGGAGGGGCTAGTGGAGGTTGTAGAGGGTAGTTTTGAGCACGTACCGTGTGAAAGCAGTGTGTTTGATGTTGTGTGGAGTCAGGATGCTTTCTTGCATTCTGGGAACAGGGAGGCTGTCGTGAGGGAAGTCTGCCGGGTAATAAGAGACGACGGTCAGGTCATCTTTACGGATCCGATGGCTGTCGGGCCCCCCAATGCCAGCAAGCATTCCAAAGCGTTGGCGCCGATATTGAAGCGACTGAACCTCGAGAGTCTTGGTGACTATGGCGCCTATCAAGAGGTTTTTGCCGAATTGAGCTTCTCGGATGCGAACCTGGAGGATCTTACGGAGCAGATGGTTATGCATTATAGTCGGGTGTTGCAAGAGCTAGAATCTCGCGAAGGAGAACTGAAGGGAAAAGTCTCGGACGAGTATGTAAAGAACATGAAAGTGGGCCTGGGACATTGGATTGAGGGTGGTAAGAGCGGATTGCTTCAATGGGGTGTTTTGCAGTTCCACCAAAAATCACGAGAAAAGTCATAGTAAAATAAGATAGATAAGAGCGCTAGCGATGGTAGGGCTACTGGTCGACGAAAGAGGGATTGGCAGATCAACCTTCATGAAGCTGGGAGCGGACCGCAAAACCTGATGAACGTTGAGCATGCGTCTACCATATGGATGACTCGACCGAAAAAGGTAGTAATGTATTACAACCACCCTTCGGGGGACATCCTTCTGCTGTTCAGGTCTGGTGGCTTTGAGTCTCCATCAGTCGGTCGCTTGGAGCATGAGTCACGAGTGCACCTATCGACATCGCATGACCTCTAGGTACCCATACAATTGAAAAAGAACACACGCCAACGGTGATACAAGTAGCTTTCTTCGCAACGATGAAAGTGGTTCCGAAAGACCGAGCTTCCTCTGGACTTGAGACTCGAGACAAACTCAAAGATTCATTACCACGCTTGATCCATGTGCAATGCCTGGTCCGGAGAGTGCTATTGAAAAGACTCTTATGGAGTCCCTCATGGATCATGGGACTTACTCCTTCCATCTCAGTGAAGAGGCTGACCCTTTCCAGAAAGTCGTATGACGAATAAAGAACAGATAACCTACCGAGACGAGACCTTTCTCGGCTTGAAAGTTTACACGAAGACCTCCAGGGAAGGTGATCGTAGGGATGTGGTGCTGTATCGAGCTACGTGAAGGTATTTGCTAGGCTAAAAAGCTAGACTGCATGGGTATCATATTGGTCTCGTGTACTAGGTTGGATTAGTCTACCAGTACTTCTAGCCTCGACTTCACTAGGATCAAGCAGCAAGCCCCGCAACACGCAAGCCAAGTCGGTCTATCGATCTTGTAGCAATTGCACTTTCGGCATTTTGGCAAAATTCTAGAGGAGATAATTACCGATTAGGCCTTGATCGTACAGACCATATCTGGTGAACGCCTCACCCGACAACAGCCGCACATCATGACCTCCTCTTCCGAACGACCACATTGACATCGTCCCCAGCAACTGGCGGCAGGACGCCCAAGCAAGGCTTTTTCACATCACACCTAGGAAAGCCTTGATGCGTCGGATCCAGCACTTTAGCAGCAACCTCGATGTCATATTGATAGAGCGCCAAGGCAACGAACGTAAGGACTTCCCTCTTCGCCACATGACGTCCCGAGCAGTAGGTAGTGCCGCCTCCGAAAGGGCGGAAACTTGGACTCTTACTCAACTCAGGACGGGTGAAGAAGCGTTCCGCATCAAATTGTGCGGCGTTTTCGCCGAAGACAGACTCGTCAAAGTGTAGTTGGCGGTATGGTAAGAGGACCTTGGCACCAGCGCTCAAGGTCACACTACCGACATCGGTTGGGGCGTCGACGGAGCGGATTGAGACCGAAGCTGTATTGAGGCGGAGGATCTCGTGGTAGATCGCCACTAGTCGTTGACAGTCCTCCAGCCGAGACTCTAATCCTGCCTGTCCTTTCGACACTGCTGGATCGATCTCGTTGCGGATGGTTTTGTAGAGGGAGGAGTCGTGAATGATGTACGCCATCATCCAGAAAGCAAGTTTATAGGCATTGCCGTTTATCCTATTCTCCTCTCTGTCAGCCGGAGAATGCTAGCTAGGAGAACTGTGAACGCGATAAAAGCACTATCGAATTGAGATCGTGAGGTTGGATTTGAGACCTACACCCAGAGTGGCATTGCGAACAGGGCTGCAATATCAGATTTTGAAACCTCTATCTTTCTCATCTCGGTTTCCAACTTTCGGACAATCCAGGTCTCTCCAGGCCTCTGCTCAGTCGGAAGGGCAAAATATTTCTCAAAGGTCCCCACAATCGTATCCTTAGCAGAGTGCACCTCCTTGGCGAGACTTGGGGGCAATTTGTAAGTGAGCTGCCAACTGTTATCATCAAAGTTCATAAAGACATCCACCAGGCGCGGTTCCAACTGTAAGAGTCGCTCGCCAAAAATCGCAGTGGTCACAGAGCGGACAAGTGTTTCCCGGCACCATGGCAGGAGCGATAGAGTCTTCGTATCCTGGCCAGTGAATAAGGTACATTGCTTGGGGAGGCCCTCCCAGTCTAGTGCCTGGAAGATTCGGTTCTCGATATTTGTCCACAATTCGTCTAGAAGGTCGCCGGGAAGGAGCTGCTCCCGGTAGTAGTCCTCTCCAGCATGGGCCAGGATCTTATGGAGGCGGTTGCCATTCTCTTTAGCCGAGGTCTTACCATCCCCGTATCTCGGGCTCTCATACATCTTGCGTACCCCGTCATGACTAGCGCCTAACGAAAGCATAGTATCCCGGACAAATTCGTCGAATCCAAGAGTTGTGGTGTTCCTGTAGATCATCGAGACATCTTGTGGAGACGTAATGGCATACAGTCGTTGTCCCATCACAGTGACTGCAAATGGCTTGCGGTCATCCTGAAAGTATTTCCTGCACAGAAGTCAGCCATCACAGACACTCAAACAGGTGCCCTCGGTCGACCGTGCGGGCGTGTTGTGTGCTAGATCACCTTGACTCCTCGAACGTTCCTTCGCTATCCTTGAAGAAGCTGATTCCATGGCCTGCAAGACATAAGCTCTAGAATCCATTGGGGTGGTCGTGGCACTTGCCGATCACTGCGAGGGAGACTGATTAGTAGACTTCAACATGAGATCATTCCTCCTTAAAGAAGCGTACCAGGTATCCAATATGGCTTCTCTTTGGGCTCGCGCGGATAGAGCGCAGGCGCGAAGACGAACCTCCATGCATACCACGATAGCCATGCGACTGATAGCAAGACTAAGGTGGAAAGCCCGGAGGAGAAAGGGTAAAGGCTCTCGCTCCGTAGAACTTGTGAGAACATTCCGACGGCGACAAGCTCTTCGCTGATGAGTCAACAAAAGTGCCTGGCAACATGAAGTAGTGGAAGTGAGCAGAGCTCCTTCGCTTGACGGACTGTTGTGTGGGGCATTCAAGTCGCTTTCACCAACGCGTACATTTCGCAAGTTTGATAGTTCGCTTTCACTTTGCCCTATTGGGGGGACGTGTTAAGGCAGAAGCGAAAGCGGGTGGCCCTGCTGCATGTCAGCAGCCTATTCGGGAATCCTGCAGGATTGCAGTAAGGTATGTAAAGGCTGAGGGCAATCAGCGGGATATTGCATTGGGAATGAGGACAATCTTGTCTACGATGAAGCGGTGAGAGATCGCCATGCAGGTTGGCTACCACTCCATCACCAGAGTACTTGGTGCTACGTCTTTTTGATTTTGGTGTTGCCAAACCCGAACCGTCTGCAGGGCTGTAGCGGGGGCACAGCATACTTGGCGGGTGCTTAATTAGTCTTAGTGTCCGAATTATTCTGCTCACCGCGTTGGGCGAATTTAGTTCGACGGGGCGCTGCCGCCCGCGGACGAAGCCCCATTCGTGTTAGCTCGTATCGGCAATGATGTACCCTGGTTACTGTACCTTATGTACTACATCGCAGCCGCTCCAGTTTGATCTCCTAAGCGCATGTAAGACTGCATACAACATCTGCATGTCAGCTGTAAGTACGCCGGTGCCTCATCACGCCATGAAATTTGGAGGGACAAAGGTTCTATGGATCAGTCGGCATCAATGAATGGGTGCAAAACATCATGATTGGCCTCCATCATGCTGGCACCACAAATCCTCCGCGAAGCCTCTTTTGTTTTTGAAATGATTCCTATTCCTGCGTGCCACGCCATGCACACATGCCTCTTGAGTTACTTACTGGCTGCCACATACTTTGCAGCCTTCTTCGACCAATGAAGCAACGCCGTCCCTACAATGGCCCCACGTGACGGCACTGGTTCAGAAGTGGTCAGCACTCTAAATATTAATCACCCATCGAAGATGTTCTCGATGGTTTCCTCTCGAGCTTTCCGAAGTACACTAGAAGAAGGACAGTCTACAGCAAAATAGCCATTCAACTAGGATTCAAAAAAATGGCTTCGATAAATTATGAGACCGTCCCAATAGCGACACCTCCACCAGGGGTGATCCCCAATTTCGACAACCCTGAGACTCGAGCACCAGCTGTCATTGCTATCATAGTCGTATGCCTCGCGCTGATGTGGCCAATATTCATCTTGCGACTATACACGAAGATTTGGATCAATCACTCTTTCGGATGGGATGATGGTGAGTCCCTTTAAAGGACCAGATGAGATCACCCAGCTCAGACTCGTGTAGTAGCCTCTATCCTCGCTACAGTAGGATCGGATTTGTGGCCAAGAGAGGTACGAAACTGACATCCATAGGCTTTCACGACGACTTTTGCGGGTGCTATCATCTGGAGTAAGCATTCAACTTGCAGATGAACGGGTTTTGAGGACTAACACCATCAAGTTATGGGTACCCTTGGGCCCCATGGCTGGGACATTCGTGCCAGCTCGATCATATTCGTACCACGGTTCTCTGAGGTAGCTGGCAGTGACAGTCCTTCCCAGACATCGATCTGACAACTCCTGGCTGTGTAGATCGTGGTCGTGATTGGAGAGCTCTTTTACGGCCCATCCATCTTCTTCGCGAAGCTTTCGATATTCTTGCTTTACCTTAGAACCTTCTACCCCAGTCGTTGGACAAGATACTTGACGTACTTTGGGATCACCGTCAACCTGATTGTCTACAGTGGTACCACTATCGCATTTGGCGCATTGTGCGTGCGTCGACCTGGAGAAACATGGATACAAGACCAAATGACACGTCGTTGTTCCTATAATACGAGAGCTGTAGGCTACACACAAGGCATCTTCGGGGTTATCTCTGATCTTTTTATTTTTATTCTACCATTGCCTGTGATCTGGGGTCTGCAAATGCCCACGAAAAGGAAGGTTGGTGTCATCGCAATCTTTGCGACTGGACTCCTGTAAGCTAGAATATGACACCCTTACCTTTGCGTATCTGCTATCGCTATATCTTGCTAACCTGGAGGTAGCGCCATCGTCGCCAGCATCTTAGGCTTATATTACCGTATTGAGGACGCAATAGGCACAGATCCCTTCTGGGATTTGCCGCCGGCACAGTTGCTTGCGTTTGTTGCATGAACCTCTCTTATCTGAATCATAAAGCTAATGATGCTACAGAGTGGTGGAAACGAGCGTTGGGGTCATTTGTGGCTGCATGCCTTACCTGGCCGCCTTCTTCCGCCGTCATCGACTCAAGTCATCGCTCGCGGTTTCTGTTAGACATTTGCTTGCACGACTTACGTCCAGGACCTCGGAATCTCGGAGCACGGATATCCACTTGAACGACGTTGACCGGAAAGATTCGGGTTCATCACAGGCTAAGATGTATGTGGAAACAAAGGTTTTGGGCTCTGTCCAGGGGTGAGTCTTCTCAGCTATCGTAAATGAGGTCCAATGCTGATGACTGTCTAGCAATGGAGCGTTTTTGAATACTACAAATTTTGACACCCACAGCAACAGCCGGATGTCAGGTACCATTGAGACACCGACCAATCGAGAAGCCTGGGAGAGGGTTTAAACTCGCTGATAGGGTGTTTGTTTGCTGGTTGAGTTACTATTCTCTCAAACCTCTAGGCATGGAATCCGTAAACAACATGATACATCTCAAAAGTAGCCATCGGGGCCTCTGTTCCTATCACCGTCTTCCACGCAAGTACGCCGGCTAAGAGAATATGTGCAAGCTTCAACATCCACGATACAATCCGTCAAGTCCTCTTCAAGCCGTATGAGAAATTGCTCTAAGTACCGCATCACATCGGCTTAGTATTCCAAAAATTACATTCTACAATCCCCTACTGCGACTCCAGACCAAATCCGTCCATACCTCCACACAAGAGCCAACCCGAATCGACGATTCCGACTAATGGTACCAAGTATCTTACGAACATGTCAGTAGCCTTTCTCGGATTGCTATCTATGACCAAGTCGCTACGCACAAGGTATCGATTGCTTAGTCACGTTCGCAGCGCAAATCACAGCTCGCATCCAAGTGCGTAGAAACGGTAGCGTACAAGCGAATACTGCGGTGAGGAGGATGTATGGCAGTGTATTTTGGATGGAGAGGTTTATGACTGGAGTGGTGTAGTCCATGATGTGGGGGCGATTGTTGAGATAGATTGTTAGAGTATCTATTTCCATATGTCTTGGATCCTGAGATGTTGAGTTGGAACGATGGTTTGCTTGTTCAGGAAAGGGTGAGTAGAGAGCTATGGTTGCGTTGTGAGGCTGCAAGAGTGGGATCCTCTCATGCACTTAGCCTCACTCGCTTCCAGTATTCATTCAGCTTCGTTGGATATTTCGCATAAAGGTACATGAGCATTTCATGCCAAGGGCTCAGTCACCTGCAGCTCCGACACACATTTATGACGTAGATCTACGCTCTATAGGTACTATTACAGAAGCATGCTCAATAGCGGCGCGGAGACTCAAAGCGAGGCTGAGTAAGACAATCACCTGCAGGATCGTCCGAAGCCAACCAGATTATTTATGCATGTCAGCAACCGCTGTCAGCACAGCGCGTTACCAGTTTGGCTTTGTGCGGCGCCTTTTCCCCATCTATTGTCTGTAAGAGGATGAGATCGACGCTGCAGGTCGCGGGCGCCAATCAATTTTGGGCTGACTTTGCATGCATGCGTTCGAATCGCATCATTTATGAGTTCTCTTCGCGAAAGGTTTGTTGGATGCTGAATCTATATCGTCGTCTCGGTTGTGGCAGTGCTTGTTTGTCAGAGTTTCGGAGCGGTCTCAAGCTACGGAGTGGTTGGAGCTATTCATGCATGACCGTGGGGCGGATTGCTTGTTGTGGTTCCAGTTGATCTGTCTGGGACTGTGCTAAAGAGGGTATCTTGAGTCGGATGATCAGCCTTACTGGTACTGGATCGCGGTACTCTGCCTGAAGATTCAGTTGGGAGTAATCGGTGAGCTATCTTTTTATAGGACGCTAACGTTTTTGTTTAGCGTCGGGGAGGGCACTTTCGAGCGACTATTTTGCGTGTAATGAAGAAGTCGGTGACATTTGTATGGCACAGGTGTACTCCATCTCCCATGGGCACAGTTACATGAATAAAGTGAGCGCACATACGGCGTGGATGGTTCTTGCCATCCTTCAGTTCCAGAGAGATGAAGTTCATTGACCGCTCCATGTTCCAAGCTTCTGCTGCGCAGAGAGCGTAAGCAGCTCTCAAACTCAGTGGCTGCTAATTTGAGGCATATCAAGAAGGGTAGTCAGCACACCTGCATGGCGATATCTACTCGTCCAATTGTAGGGCAGTACTTGTCCCAGATGCATCGTTCGCCAATCGAGTAACATCTGTGTCGTGGACCATCGGCGGAAAGCCAATGAAGCAGCCACATCGCCCGTTATCAGCCCGGCCATTTCAAGGGAGAAGCACATCAGACGCCTACGCATCATACGAGCGATAGACTGTTCTTAGATCAGGCAGACGGCTCCTAACTCCTTTCGATGCCGCTGTCATGCAAGCTCCACGCTTGTTGCACCTCAGCCTCATCAGTATGAAATCCGTCAACATGGCAGACCGCTATCTCGTACAGAAACATGTACATTGTGTCAATCTTGTCCAGTTGCTGAGGCTCCAGAAAAGCTTTGCCGCACCGAGCAGTCCTCGGTTTATCATGAATCCATCTGTGGTCCAAGTGGCATCGGTGACTAGATCCTGGAATTCCGTCGACTTTACCCTGAGAGAGGATGGCACATTGGTCGTTATAAGATCTGGCCACTGTATATGAGCGCTATTACGAGCTTTTCTTTGCTGTAATCATCTCGTCCTGAACCTTGAGAAAAGCACAATCGCCATTTGCTGCCATCATGATTTCCTCTGTTCTAAGCTCCATTTCAGCAACGACTTTACAACACGCAATACTCCAAACACTCACGGCAGTCATCTTACAGAAGTGGGCATGGCTCCTACTATTTTTTCTGCTTGGTCAATTTCACCGCACGTTGAAGACGTATATTGTACAACGTCCGGTAAGCGCTTCGGTATCTGATTGAGTGACGGTGCTAATGAGGCACCTTATAGAAAGACATTCTCATCACTGGGCTGCCCACGCTCTTTGGACAATGGATTACCAGTCTTCGCTATCATGTAGTCGCTCTTGACACCGTCCGTGATGGATACATCAAGGTATGCTGACATGTATAAGGCGAATGGACAAATCCTAATTCATTCGCAGGCCCGCGGAAGATTGTATGCAGTTCCAGCCATAGACAAATACCAAGTCTTTGCGTCCACACGCGAGCAGATCAATGAAGTGGCCAATGCACCAATCGAGAATTTGTCATTTAATGCTGCTGTCGACGAGGTAAGCTTCGATTTTTGCATTCCCGCTTAGACTTGCTGATGAAACCTTCCCCGAGTTAGCAATTCCTGCCTAACATCATCTTCAACGGTTTCAGATTTGACCCAAAAGACCCTCGATACAGTATACCTGTCCATGCAATGAAGGTTCAATTGAGAGACAACTTGCAAGGTTTGATACCGATTCTGAGGGAGAAGCTCAAGCTGGCCTTTAGAATGGAATTTCCTCAGGACAAGCTTGACAAAGGTGATAGTGGCTTCTACAAGCACATGTCCACCGTTCTGCTTACTAAAGATTTTTGTAGGATGGATAAAGTTTTCGCCGCACCTAGTCTCCCAGCGCATGGTCGAAAAGATGAATAATGTAGTCCTCGTTGGCGAAGAGTTGGGTATGGCAGGCCCATGTCACATGTTACAGCCGGAGCTCACTATGTGCAGCAAACGACCCTGTCTACCTCAAAGCGGCTATGCGATATACCCGTGACATAGTAATGACAGGGGAGATACTGCGTTTCACACCCAGTAGTTTACAACAGTGAGCCAACCATCATCGAATTACTATTGATCATACTCACTCTGATAGACCGATCGGATGGCTTGCTATGAGGTGGTCGGGTGCCAAGAATTTAGTGGCCCAGAGAGTGACCTCGGTAATGTGGGATCGTATCAATCATGGTGTAGCTCCTGGGCAGGAACATGTCAGTACTCAGAACATCCCCGACAGTGGATCTTGTGGCAGCTCTGACATTAACTTTGTTAGTGCGACCTCATACAATGGATGTTGGATGCTACTAGAAAGAAGACGCCTCAAGCAATCACCAAATTGGTTCAGCATGTGATGGGGCTTATGTTCGGTGGTGCTCACCAGTTGCCCATGGTATCATGATCTTAGCCACTGATGGAAAATGTGAAGCTGACCTTTACCAGCTCGTCAGCTTCGCTCTATACAATTTCTGCAAGCATCCCGAGTGCCTGATACCCCTAAGGCAGGAAATCACAGCCATGGAAGCCAACACCGACGACCCAGATAACTATGACAACATGCCCCTCATGGACAGTTTCCTCAAGGAGACCGCACGCTTGAACCCCACCGTGATCTGTGAGTCCAACTTGTAGGCGTAGACGTGGATTGTGTAACTGACATTGCTACTTCAGTGACCATGCCGCGCAAGGTGCTGAATTCACCCTTCAAATTCGCAGACGGCACCGTCGTCCCCACAAACAACTGGATCTGTGTCCCACAGCAGGCCATAATGCAAGACGAAGCAAATTACCAGGACCCATCCACATTCCATGGATTCCGCTTTGCGAAACCTGATGCCCTAGGAGATCCGGCTTCCAAATTCTCAACGCCTAGCTTTGATTTCCCATTCTGGGGTTCAATCAAAAGACCATGGTAAGAATCTCTTTCTAGACTTTGGTATCACAAATCAGCTGATCTCTACTGTCTTTTAGCCCAGGAAGATTCTACGTTGCCGTTGTAGCAAAGATGATCTTGTCGCATTTCATCGCAAACTATGATTTCAGCTTAGTGAATCAAAACGATCCGCAGGCGCTGGCTTGGAGCTATGCACTTGTGCCGCATCCGTTCACAAAGCTGCTTATGCGGAGGAGGGTTGGGTCTTAGGTGGAGAGTGTGGGTTGGGAGTTTCTGGCGAGAGGGGGCCTTGCCGCACTCTGTTAACGCATAGGATCACTGGCTTTTTTTAGAGATATCGTGATCAAGTGGTATTGAAAGCTTGAGTACCAGCCCTCGTATAAGATTTTCTCTTCCGCATAGATAGAGCAATGCTTGCGCCATCAATGGTGCCCATCATATTGGGATTGTGCAGCAAGATAGGGATTTCCTTCGTGCAATCGATGCAGAAGAACACTTGATTCGATTGCATGACCTCCTACCACCATAGTCATGCGATTTGAGCTATCCATGAAGATCAAATACTCCACCTCATGGTGAAGCAAATTTCCTAGCTTCATCGATCTTGGCGCGCTAGCGTACCAGCTGATACATAGGTACTAGCGGTTATCTATCGAGACCACTACATTGACTGACGTTGTTAAACTTCAAAGACAGACACGGCTCCCTCTCTTCTTCTCCTTCCAAATATTGAGCATATTGACTAAGATACTTATGCCATCGTACTCAACGTACTAAGTCGCGTGGGATACTGTCAAGTCATATGTTGTACTGCATGATGCATTGTTTAAGGCCTTGAGAAGTAGAGGCTGATGGCACTTAATATGGCTGGATGTTCAGATACGGTAACCTTGTTGGGGATATCGATGATGGGAGTGGTGTTGGTGTAGGTGTAGGGTATGGGCTTGAGTGGGTTTTTGGTATTGAAGGTACGTAGTAGATTGATCAGGCATTGACTGTCAACGCCTCGCAGCCCGTGAATCCCGATGAGGATTTCGGGTCCTCGGGTTGACTTCCGCTTTTCCCGTCTGAAACCTTTCTTCCCGTGCAGCTTGGTCATGCGGCGATTGCACAGGCTGTCAGTAAAGCCATTGGCCAAGAGCCTATAAGTGTGCCGGAGCCGAATACTTACCCACGCGTCCAAGTCTCCAATGTACATAAGGCTGTGAATGCCCCGATACCGATCCACTGAAGTGTGAATGCCGTCGTATATGTGATGAAGAGGAGACTCTTGAATCTCGATGCTAACGACGAGGAGCAGATATCTGGAACACATAGCCGTCTTCTGTAAGGGATGTTTGATACTTGAGCAACATGCGCTTTGCAATCTCTAAGGTTCGCAGGTTTCAATGAAGCATCATGACCACCATTCGGAATTATTTTGTGTTCAGTCATATGTAATCAGGAAACCTTAGTGTTACGGTATGTGGCAGACATATCTGGATGTACGTCGGCCGAAGACTAGGGAATCGCAAGGAAACTGTCGCAACCACCACCTGCTGGCAGATCCAAAATGCTATCATTGGTGACACGCAATCCCAACCAACAGCATCTGGATGAAGAGCCCTTGTTTTGGACGGTGCATCATATAATAGGAGATTGTATGATGTTATGCAACATCACTCTAGTATATCAGACGCATCCCTTGAGATGGATTTTGGATTCTACATTTTGTCCTCCAATCTACTCACTCCAACTTGATCAGAGCCTAGAATATATCGCCCTTTTCATCCTTCACCGCATCATGTCCTTCATAATTTGGACCGACATTTCATGTTCATCTCTTCCACACCATATTGGGTACGGCTGGTCGCATAAGACCATACTCACAATGGCAAGAGCAGGTCATGGATGCTGAGGCATCTGGGGACGATTGCGCGGATCGTAGCTCGGCTGAGGAGGACGGAGGTTTGTGTCAGATTCTAAGCTCAGCGTAGTTCCAAATGGGTTGGCGTCGAGGTCGATACCAATCTCGCTACTTGCGGCCACTAGAGCGGAGTAGAACGATCAGCCTGGAACGACAGGATATGCACAGTCTTACGACACGGACGGTACTTACGATTGGCTGTCCCATCGATATCGGGTGACAGCGACCATCGCAAGAGTTGGACGAGACTTCGCAAAAGGAATGACAGGCCGAAGACAACGAGTACCCGTGTGGTGACCAAGACGTACGAGTTGTTGTTCCAATCTGGCTGCTGAGGTGAGGGTATGACTGGCATAATGACTTCGAGGACGGGCCTGAAGCCACGAAGTCTGGCGAAAGTCGCTTTAGAGGAATTCACTTGCTGTCGTTTACAGACGGAGATGCAGGAGAAGACGAGTTTGAGTAAGTTAGGCAGGATGTGGGAACGCCGGTCAAAGATTTCTACGCAGGGTCATATATACAATCGAAGTGCGAGGATGACAGCCCCAGGCAGCATAGGAATAGCGGCATCTATTACGCCGCGCTCGAAATGCAGTATCCATTGGCACTTCCGGCCTTGCGTTGTCTTCCTGATAGGCAATGGAAATTTCAGCGGCATACCTATCACACTGCGCCAACTCTAAGCATGAGGGTCAACCCAATGAGGCTTCCTTCAGGCCAGAGCTGGACCCCAGCAAGGTGATCATGCATCGTAACAGACCACTGGTGAGGTGTGGATTGATAGCAGAAGAGTCGCCGCGGTGTGGCTCTGCACCCTTGTCGTCTGCTTTATTGTGATACTAGCAAGGCCGCTGGGCTGCTAGCGCTTAGGTCTAGGTTTATATCTGGCATTCTGCCGCATGGGGCCAGAGGGAGGCGCCACACATTGCACTAAAAGTCGCGGGATCTGCAGAACCCTTGTCATAATAGTAGGGAGGCGCCACACATTGAACTAAAAGTCGCGGGATCTGCAGAACCCTTGTCATGGGGAAATGCCATATGGCACTAAAAGTCGCGGGATTTGCGGAACCCTTGTCATAGGGACGCGTGGGACACCAATGAAAGTCGGCGTGGACATCTGCAACCGACTCTGCATATTCCATACTGCACTAAAAGTCGCGAGATGTGCAGGCCTCCTGGCCATATCCCATACCCTGGTGAGAAGTCGCACCTAGCAACGGCTATTTTGTTGGGGTTTAACATTAGGTATGCGTTAGCCCCATGTCGTATCGAGCCATGACCTCGGATAGTTGAGACCCGCATAACATACACCAGAGTTCCCTACTAATATGGGTCACGGAGCTGTGCGGTCTGAACAAAGAGCTGCGCAAATTAGCTTCTGTAGCCTTAGAATGATCTCTAGTCTAGCCTTTATAGGTTGATGCGTTGCTGGGTGTGACTTCCTACCAGGGATGGGGTTGATCTGTGTGGGAGGCAATAAGACTTCTCATCCGGTCGAACTTCACCTTCCATCCAGCAGCCTTGTCATCTCATGCGGCCCACTGCTCGGAGTTTTCCGCGAAGCTGAATGGACAGATCATGTCTACAGTACTGATACACGAACTGTCAAACGCTTCAGCGCGATCGAAACGTGAAGCTCTACTGTTATACGCCGATTGCATCCAAACTTGTCGGAAGAGGACCGCAAGGCTCGACGTAAGCTTATGCGTCAAACGAGGTTCGAGAGCACGTGGCGGCCTGTCACCCAACAATCCACAATATTGTAAGCTCTTTCAGGAGCAAATCATGGGAGTTCATGTAGCCTGCCAGAAGAAGCTCCCTAACCCCCTTCATCGACCTCAAGGCGGTGTTCACCTGGCAAATCTTGGCCACAGTCGTCCTAGTCGGTCTCAAAGCCCACTGCAAGTAAAAGATTCTGCTTTGGTCTCATTGAGCCAATATTATGACAGCATTCGCACGATTCTAGGAAGGCAGCACTTTCGTTATCTCGCAGACCAAAATCAGACGCTAATTAACAAAGATGACTTCCTGCTCCCCAGCCAGGACGATTTACGACTTTACTTTAACACTGCAGGGAAGCCACAGAGACCGTTGAAGTCTTGCTGCCAACTTGACCACCAGATTGGAACGCGGGCTACGTACGAGGTTGACCGAGTCCAACAGATACGCAGCTACCGCTTGACTTCCTATCCACCACGCAATCAGTCGATAGAGATGATGAAGCATTCGCACCCACAAGCAATGTAGATTCTCATCATTGGTTCCAATGTTGCCACAACGCATTGTGCGAGTACGCTCACAAGATCTTCAATAGCAACTCTAAGAGAAAGCAACACTTGATGAACCACTGTGGCACGCTAATGACGTGCGGCTTCTGTTTCATTGGCGGAGTGTCTCCCCACAACCTCAAGGAATTCATGGCTCACCTACGAACGGGACACGCTACCTCGGAAGGTACTTGCTCCACATGTTTTCGGCTTTTTGGGACCTCACAAGGCTTTGCCGAACACTTGGAGGCTTGTCTTGTCCGGCACGTGGAACAAAGGTCTCGGCAGCGATGGGCTGATCTCGTGCTGAAAAGTTATATAAGATCAGTCACGAAATGAAGGACGAGTCTTTCCCATCTATGGGCTCCAGTACCATGATCGAGCAGGGTCATCATCAGATTTGGCCTACGAGCGAAGTAGGCTCTCATCATGAACAAGGCAAAGCCCCTCGGATCTGGTCAATCTTCCTGAGGCACAGTGGACAGTCCATCAAGTGCACTAAGATTAATAATTCTTGACCACAAAGATAACTTTACTCCGTCAACCCTCAGCACCTCAAACATCATGCCCTGCAGGTAAAATATCCAACTGCGCCCGCCGCACCCGTGAGACAGACAAAGAGCCGCCACCGGTCGCTATCTCCACCGGCCCCATCTCGGACGTCCCCGTTCCATTGCCGTCTTTATGCCCACATGGCATAGCGCAAATCCCGTTGCAGCCTTTCCGATAGGTGTAATTGACCGTCAACCACCCAATTTTATGGGGATCATTATCCCCACTTAACGGCACACTGCCACACATATCGTGGCAGTGGTAGGCTAGATCGCTCATTCGCTCGACGATGACTGACCCTAGAACGCCCTCGGCTGGTACGTTTCCTTGCATAAATACGCAAACCGAACCAGCTGCCCACTGGGCGTTTTGGGCACAGGCGATGAGGTCGCCCGAGTGGTATATTACGTTCGGTCCGAGGGGTCCGCCGGGAAAGTCGGGTCCGGAGCCGTTCGTCAAGAGGGTGTTGAAGGTAGGGATCAGGTGGTTGGATTCTACGTTGATGAAGAGTGCCGAACATTGGGAGGAACCGCGACAATTTATACCGAGGTCGGCGCTGGTGCTGGAAGTGAAGAGCAGGAGGCTCAAGAAGCTGAATATCCGGAAAAGGGCCATCTTGACTGATCTGAGCCATAGTCATGAGGGGCAGAGTTCTTAATTGATCCCGGCGAACTTGCATATGTGGCACTCGTGGCACTCGACATGCGTTTTGTGTCTCAAGGGAGCGGCCGACGTTTTGAAGCACGCGAGCGCTGTAAGCAAGGTGCAGTCTTGCGCAATGTAATCTTCTTTGATTGGTCGATCCATTTTCTGGAACGCAGAAGCGAAATTCCCTATACGTTTCGTGGCAATGCGATACGCGACTCCCGTCTGTCCCCACACCCAGCAGGATGATAAGCGCAGCTACGGAACGCGGATTATATCATGCCGAAGATGACAGCCTCCTTAGACCATGAGTGAGATCGATAGATTCAAAAAAAGGCGTCGACAACCGTGGGTCTTCGTCAGTGGTTAGTGGTGTAGCCGATATTCCTCGAAAGCCGTTCAACAACCCGACACTCACGTACCAACGGTCACTCCCAGAATTGGCAGCACCTCCTCCATGCCATCTAGCGGTGTCGGATTAGTCTTGCACCATCTATAGACTGCTTCCGTCAAATCTCCAATTCGTCTCGACGCAAACCCAATCCGTTAAATTTCTCGGCATGCCTGATCTCCTAAATAATACGTCTAATGCAGCACTTGACTTATGTTTCGGTCCCACGATTCTGCTCACAATATCTTCTCCATAGATAGCTTGCCCCATAAGATATCTAGCCGTGCTAGCCCAGCATGCCGGGACTACAAACGGTACCTTACTCGCAGAGATGCTTCAAGGAAAGGTATTCCTAACGAAGAGATACGGAGATATGGGTCTTACTCGTAGAAGCGTGAGACGAAAATATGGAGGTTATCTCCTACATAGATACTAGAGTCTCTCGAGAGCAAGGCATATTATAGGGTTCCATCGCACTGTTTGTGCTAGTCCGGCGCAAAACAGTAAATATTGCCAAGGCTGGGAGAAAGTTCTTCCGCGCCGTTTTCGGCAAACCTTCCATGCTTGAAAAATAGATCTCAAATTTGTACGACCTCAAATTGTGTGGGCTTCGAGGCTTTGCATCAAAGTACTCGCAGCCATGACGGCACTCGCCAACGGTGAGATTCATGAGAAGACCCAGAAGAAGCGTAGGCGAGAAGAAGGAGCCGAAGAGCCGCACAACAATGGCGATATTGCTACAAGCAAGAGCTCGAAAGACGAGAGGCGAGAGGCGAAAAGATTAAAAAAGAAGCTGGAGAAGGCTGAGGGTCAGAACGAAGAAGAAGTTGAGACAGAAAGCAAACCGGCTGCCGTGGAAGCGTCTGATCGGAACCTTGGCGATGCTGCCGTGAACAAGACGAAAGATGAGCAGAGAGAAGCGAAACGATTGAAGAAGCTTGGACAGACAAATGGGCATGACGAAGAGGCAATTGGCGAGGCAAAAGTGGTTGATGTTGAAGACAATGCCGAAAACATTGGCGGTGTTCCTGAGAGCAAGACTGCCAAATTAGAGAGGAAAGAGGCCAAACGATTGAAGAAGCTAGAAAAGCTAGCCAATGGACACAATCAACATTTAACAGGAGAGAAATCTAAGGCTGACCTTAATGAAGAAGTCAAAGATGCTGCCAAAGCTGCGCGCAAGGCGGAGAAAGCTCAGTCGAAGGTTTCGAAGGAGGTGGAGGAGGACACCAAAGTAGAGGCACAATCAATCCCAGGTCCTGCAGTCAAGAGGTCCAAGGGAAAGACGAGGGATATCTCCAAGAAGGCTGCCTTTAGTCCTTCCTCCGAAGAAGGCTATCAAGAAGATCCCTTCCTCACAGCGCTTCCTCAATCTGAGATTGACGCTTTTCTCGCCACCAATTTCATCACCGTCAAAGACCCTTCGTCCTCAACTCCTCTTCGGCCCATCACAAATTTCACCTATCTTCCTAGGACCGCAACGCCCTCCAACGCACCCTTTGCAACTTTCGACAACCCCACACCTATCCAATCAGCCGCTTGGCCATTCCTACTCTCTGGCCGCGACGTAATAGGTGTGGCAGAAACCGGTTCTGGTAAGACACTCGCTTTCGGTGTCCCGTGCATACGGTCCATAACCGCGTCCTCCCCCTCAAAAAGCAGCTCCCCGGCGAAAGCAGTCATCGTCTCCCCAACTCGCGAACTTGCCGTCCAAATCCACACCCAAATCGAAAGTCTTGCTAAACCAGCCTCCCTCTCCACCGTCTGCGTCTATGGCGGCGTACCCAAAGACCAGCAGCGCTCAGCTCTCAAAACCGCACACATCGTCGTCGCTACGCCTGGCCGACTGAATGATCTCATAAACGAAGGTGCGGCAGACCTCAGCAACGTGAACTATTGCGTCCTGGACGAAGCAGACCGCATGCTTGATAAAGGCTTTGAAGAAGAAATCCGCAAGATCATATCAACCACCTCAGCAAAAGGCAGACAAACGCTCATGTTCACTGCCACCTGGCCACCATCCGTGCGCGAATTAGCAGCAACATTCATGAAGCAGCCCGTCCACATCTCCATCGGCGAAGACAACCCAACCGGCGAATTGCGCGCCAACACAAAGATCAAACAATTAGTCGAAGTGGTCGATCCCCGCGGCAAAGAGCAGCGATTACTGCAACTTCTCAAACAACATCAGGGACCCGCCAAGAAAAACGATCGCATCCTCGTCTTCTGTCTCTACAAGAAAGAAGCAGCGCGCATAGAAGGCTTTCTCCGCCAACGCGGCCTCAAAGTCGCCGGCATCCACGGCGACATGGGCCAAGCTGCCCGCCAAGCCAGTCTCGACAGTTTCAAATCGGGCAGCTGTCCGCTGCTCGTAGCTACGGATGTAGCGGCGCGTGGTCTCGATATCCCAGCTGTCAAAGTCGTGGTCAATGTGACATTTCCGTTGACGGTGGAAGATTACGTTCATCGCATTGGGCGCACTGGGCGAGCTGGGGCGGAGGGGTTGGCGGTTACGTTGTTTACTGAACATGACAAGGCGCAGTCGGGGGCGCTGATTAATGTTTTGAGAGCTGCTAATCAAGAGATCCCGGAGGATCTGTTGAAGTTCGGGACGACGGTTAAGAAGAAGGGGCATGAGGCTTATGGGGCTTTTTATAAGGATACTGGCGCTGAGGGGAAGAAGAGCACGAAGATAAAATTTGATGATTGATGTAGGTGCCTTTGCCATTCTCTTGACTGGCACGAGGAATTTCGATGCATACTGGGCATATTCGGAATCATAGAGATTTGTATGGGCGAGACACCACAGAGCTATCTGACTTTCTTCCCTTCTCCCTCGGTCTTCGCCATATGATATCCTTTTACGACTGCCGGAAAGCGCTCGAACACGGCATCCGGTAGTAACGTCAACAGGAACCTGCGTTCAGATAGCAGGACGCCTAACCCACAAAGCCCTACAAGCGCCCCACACTGCACCATGACCTCCACGCCCCCATCACTCTTGCCCTCCAGCATCACTCCCAAACACCACCTCGTCGCAAACCCCACCACAAGACTCCCCACCGTGGGAATCATCTCCCAAACCTCCAACCCCTGTGCCCCAACACCCCTCAAATACCCCTGCACAAAACTCCAACTCCACCAGATCCTCAACCCCATCACAACCGCATTCGTAACCACCAGCCCCCTCGCCCCCATCTCCAGCGCCCTCAGCACAACCCACCCTGTCCCAGCAAACGCAACACTAAACCCCGCCATCCACAGATTCTGTCGTCCCACTTGCGCCGGCGTAGCGACCGCAGTGACGAAAGCTTCGAGGATGCCGTTGATGGCGAGGAGACCGATGAGATAGCAATAGGACGCTAGCACAGCGGGAGCTTCGGTGGTAGACCAGCGGGCGCCGGCGACTGTGCGGAGGAGGAGTGGGGACAAGGGTGGCCCGAGCGTGATGGCGAGGAGGGCGAGGAGGAGATAAAGGCGGAGGAAGGTTGTTAGATGGGTTTTTGCCTGGGCGATAGATTTGGTATCTGTGGATTGGAGTTTCGAGACGCTTTTTGGCTGCGAGGGAAGGAGGCGGCCGAAGAGGGAGCGGGATGATTCTTCGATAGGTTGGAAGAGGACGCGGGCGAGGAGACTGCCGTAGTTGGTTGCGAGAGCGTAGGCGCCTTGGGAGGGGAGCGTGGCGAGGGTTGCGATTAGGTAGCCGTCGCCGCTTGTTTGGAATTGCTTGAATACTGATTGGCCGTAGAATGTTGCCGCGATTGTTACGAGAGGGCGCGAGAAGCGTGATAGGATGTAGCGGTCATTGTGGGCGATGTCTTTGTTGAGCAGTGAGACGGCGTTTTGGGTGCAGATTGGAAGGACTTTAGGAAGGTAGACGATGTTGAGCATGGCGGCGTAGCTCAATTGGCCCATAGCGAATGGGAAGACGCCGAGGTCGCATTTGGTTCTACTAGCGTATATTGCTAGAGCACAAGTAACCATGCAGCGAGCGAACGATCCTAAGAATTCTGCTGATGCGCGAGTGCCGTAGAGCATCTGTTGCTGAGAAATGGCATAAGTTGGTTCATTCAGAAGCTCAAGTACTGTGGCCAGAGCGTAGATGTGTAGAGACTTGTGGATATGGCGGGTTTGCAGTACCGCGATGTCGGCTTTCCGTAGGTATAGCCAAGAAAAGATCCCTGTCAAAGGTAGCCCAATACCTATGGCTAAGTGTGAGATGTTGACAGCCTCCTGCATCTTTCGTGTGGACCCATAGCTGGTCGCTGTTCTTTCAGACTCTTGCTCTTTTCCGTCCACATTCTCCTTCTCTGCGTTCGCTGAGCCGTCATCGCTGCGTTGTCGCTGCAGCGCAACCCGGAGGCTTTCACGGGAAAAATAGAGTACGGAGACGGAGAAGAGCTCTAGCTGCGCCGCTACCCCATAGATTCCAGGGGACAGGTAGCGAAAGAGAAGCTGGTTGACGACGAAAGTGAGGGCTCGAGATCCAATCTGGTTGAGGACAAGGAAGGTAGCACCGAGAGCGGATTTTGAGGCTAATGAAGTCGATGTTTGGGGAAGAGGGTTTGAAACCTGTAGCCTGTCAGTCTTGAGATCCGACATGGCCTTTGAGGCGGGATGCTGGGTGAACGTACCTTGGGGATAGAAAGAGGTTGAAGCGCGAGGGTAAGTACAGATGTCCTCTACGTATGATTACGTAGAATCTTGGAACAAGGATCTCTAGTTCTAGTCCTCGAGTCTGACAACCTTTCCAATCTTTGATCTCATTCCTCTGCTGATCGACTCTACAAGTCTAGCTACGACTCAATGCTTCCAACGGAGGCTTGATGGCTTTGGTAGTAGCATGATGCTTGTGATATGACAGACGCGTATCGAAACATCATGGCGAATCGGAGCACAAGGCCGACGAAGCTCAAGCAAAGAGGCTACCTGCCTGAGTATATCCCTGGTTCCATGATGCATAGGTTGCCGCATCGCTTGAGGATACATGTAAGCTACACTTTGCAGGACCGTACTGGCATGCAGAAGATTTTGTCAATTGCTCCCTTTCAGATTTTCCTCAAACAGCTGCGGGTAACCAGTCCCACCACTGCTCATCGACTTACTATTAGCATCGAGATACTTTCTTTGTCTCTCATCTGAAGCACGTGGGATAGGCCAGAGATATTTGATTAATCATGACTCGAGATCCCCGAATGTTCGAGATGGTACTCACCGAAAGCAGCGAGACTTTCATATCAATCAAAAATCTATCAAAATGGTTGCGGCATCTTTTCCTTATATGTCTCAACCATGCCCAAGGGCGACAGGGCCAGTGCAGGAAGCAAATATTTGATTCTAGTGAGATCTAAGACTGGATGCTGTCCTGGAGACAAGAGGAACAAGCTGCGGCAAAAATGGTACCCACTCGGTGAGCACACCATCTAAAGGTTGTATCATTCAGCTCATCATGCTCTTTCATGATTACGAGGGGGCATGTGAATCAAAGCTTGGAAGGCTGGAATTGAGGACTTGTCTGATTGGCAGAAAGGTTAGTCAGACTCAGCCTTTGGATGGTTTTCCAACCTTTGCCCAGCAAACAGTTTACTGGACGAATGGCTCCAGCCTGAATTAAGGTCGAGCATACTTGGTACATTTATGAGCCAGGTATCATTCCATATGTTCATCACTGGTCACGCTACCCTTAGTTAGAGGCCAGATGCGCTCTTGCCGTCAGTCTTGCACTTCCTGCATTCCTTTTGAAGATCAGCCATGTCCCATAGCGGAAGACGCGAGGCACGGTCATGGTCAGCAAGAAAACAATAGAGGGCTGAGTTCAAAGAGCGGTTGATAGTACACAGCTGATCGGATGGGCCGCAAGTCACCTGACTCAACCGAGATCAATAGGACATTTCACACCAGCATGCTTTCGCTTCAGACGACAGAGTTTTCGGAATCAGAATATGAGCCGGGGTCGGAAGCCGGCCTTCGCTCTCATCTACGCGCCTAGTGGCTTGAACAACGGAGCTTCGGGTCTCCAAAGTGGCAACGGAACAAGACAGTCATGATTCACCAGTTTTCAAATTTCCGTCACCACTCCTGCCACCTTCTTGACGTACACTGCTAGCAGTATTGCTTTTCCGCCGATTACATCTCCCGTACGTACTGAGACTACCAGGAGTCACAGCGTCGACGACAATTATCGGATCTACATCTCTTGCACTATCTCCTGATGCTGTGCTTCCGCTTACTCCAATATCAATGCAGACATCAGTACCTTGAAGAAGCTATCGCCACAGATTTCATACAGCGACGGCTATGACCGTCGCTGTAGGTGTACCGCTAGAAACAGTGGCGGTCGGCTTATTGGGGTATTCTTTTCGAGCGAAACGCGGCGAAGAGAATATAGCAGGCCGCAAACACTGCTACTGAGAGCTGAACTACCTTATCTGACGTTGAACCTAGAGTAATTTTGCATAACGTGCATAACGTGGCTGAGGCAAAAGAAGATATGTTGAATTGATAATACCCTGATTACGGATGATGGAACTACGGAAATCGAATCAACAGGTCTTGAAACAGGCAATCAAGGGGTAGAAGGCCAAAGCAGTCGACTCAGCGTTGACTTGATCATGGATTCTACTTGCTGAAGCTACATGGCAGATCTTACATGTGAGTCTCGAATCAAGCCAGAACAAAGATGGGTACTCCGCGACCCTCGTCTACATTTGCTCCCTTGTTCGCCCTGAATTACCGATAAGCGCTCTTACCTTCAAAAGCTATCCGCGGAGTATTGACTAGACGTCTAGTATTGCCAGGGTCGCATATACCATCGCACTTACTACTATAAATCCTCTTGCCGCTATGAAAGCACGTCTTCCGACGACTTTCCCACAATTTGCACCCCTACCATATCTCACATCACCTCTAAGGACACCTCATTCGTCGCGATCAACCAAGTTCACTGACTTCCCCTTCTGAAGATCGCCTCACCCATAATGATCAATCCCATCATCCCCCTCCTCAACGCCTCTCTCTCCTCCCCTTTAGACTGCTGGCAGCAAAATCCAGCAAGCCAACCCCAATTGAAGCCCATCATCTACAAAGAATGTCGAGATATAATCACGAAGATTCCCATGGGCCAGAAGGCTCTCGCCCCTCTGGTTTTCAGCCGAAGTGCAACAGAGGGCTTCAAGGTGCCTGAGTCTTGGCAGTATGGAAGCTGTGTTTTGACCATCGACGTGGAGGGGGCTGATGTGTACGAGACGTCGACGTTTGCGGCGGTTACGAAAAGGGCGTTTGCTTTGATGGTGCAATGCGTTATCAATGAGCCCCATCTTGGGGGCAGGTCTTTTGTGGGTGATCATGACGGGTTGGAGGTTTTGGTGTTTGGTGTAGAGAGAGGTAGGGAGTGCTGATTTGTTTTGTTGGGAATTATGCTGACCTCGAAAGATGTTGTTAGTTAATACTAGCATTAATTGCGGGGATAACTGATGGTATGACTGATACTACTCTCAGCTGCGAATGCTCCGCTGGCTGCTGATACTTGTCGTAGGTCGTTGCATGGAATGACGATTCCTTCGTCTGAGGAGCCAAGCGGTTTTGGTGGCTGCTCTTAATATTCACAGAAAGACAAGTCTAGAGATAGAGCATACCCTCACCAATATACTTGCAACAATAATTATAACATGATAACGATCTAGAAATACATCGAACCCCTTTTCTCCCTAGCAGGCATGGAACAACTTTGAAAAGGGATCACGGCGATGTCCTCATGGTGCGTAGCCATTCCTCAGCCCACCAGGGACTATTCCTCCGAGGCAGAGCTGGGACTCCTCTGATCTGGAGTGAAGAGAGCTTGATACCGGGTAATTCATCAATATGGTCCGAGCTTAAACCCACTTTGGATTAGCCTTGTTGACTCTTCCCTCACCTCCTATAGACGTAATATTATGAGGTGAGTTCTACCCTACGTAACAACACTCGTGTCTGAATCATCGCACTGCATTTCGCTGCTAATAGCTTTGCAGAATCATTCGTCGATAGTGATATTAGAGATCTCAAAGCTGCTAACTTAACACAGCCTGAAATACCTCACCTCAATTCATCGCAGAATACACGAAACTCATCCCGTCTTTCTTCTCCTTTGGGGATCACTGGTCGACGCAAACATGGATGACGCCTCCGCTGATCTCATACTTAGTCTCCAATTTGAGGACTTAATGAGCCTTAACCTAAACACTCATCTTACTACAGTAACTAGCGGTTCCACAGATGCTGAAGCGGCTTTAGACCTCTATCGCAACGAGCTACGCAACAATGCCCTCTTGCTCTCTGACCACCATCTGAGTACAAAACTAGGCGAAGCCAACGGGAACGAGGACGAGCTCCCCTCCCCAATCGAATCACCAACACCCACCTTCGACCACCTCCTCACTCGATACGAAGAAGATCGCATCCAGTATTGCATAGCCTGCGGAGATGGCCACCCTGTCCGCTGTCTCATCACGGTGCCATGTGGTCATTGCTACTGCAAACCTTGCATCGGCGGCGTCGATGGTGTTGATGAGACCGAAGGCCTGTTTGAGCTCGCAATGAAGGACGAATCTCTCTTCCCGCCCCGCTGCTGCAAGACGTCTATCCCGCTTGACGCTGCGCGTCCTTTCCTCAGCGAGATTCAGGTTCAGAAATTCAAGGAGAAGACTGTTGAGTACGCCACCACGAACAAGACATACTGTCACAATACCCAATGCGGTAGTTTCATCCCCCCTTCGCAGATCACGGGTGACAGAGCAGAGTGTGCACATTGTGGTTTGGCTACATGCTCTTTATGCAAAGCCGTTGCCCACGATGGCGATTGCCCCGAGGATCCTGCATATATCTCCCTCATGGAACTTGCTCAGTGCAAGGGCTGGAAGAGATGCATTAAGTGTAGGAGAATGGTCGAATTGAATTGTGGGTGTAACCACGTAACGTAAGTCGAAACATCGCAACGCGCAAAGCACAGAGTCTGACTGACCACTGGCATAGATGCCTCTGCAAAGCGGAATTCTGCTACGTCTGCAGCGTCGAATGGGGCAGTGGCACGTGCCCACATTGAGAAGCAGAGCGCTACGTAGAAAGAATCAGCCAGGGCGCCGCCGGTGCCAACGATCTACCAGGGGTTGCACGAATACAGCGAATTGATGGGCAACCGCTCGACCGTCACGAGTGTCAGCACGGAACTTGGCAGAGGGTGACGACGGGGGATCTTCAATGCGAGGAATGCCGACGATTCCAGATTTTGTCCGTACTCGAGTGTCGACGATGCCATCTACGAGTTTGTCGTACATGTACGGATAACAGGTTGTAATTGGAGGCAGATATGTGAGGAGTAACACTTTGTCATAACAGTGTCAGGTGGCCCTACTGACACCTCTATAACAGACCCAAGCCATGAAAACGCTCAGTAAGTGATCAGAGTATACAGTGGCTAGATGGAAGCAAGGAAAGGACCGGAGGCTTTCATGCAGCATGTTTAATCTGAAGTGGATGAGTCCTAGATGCTTGAAAGAGTAGACGGTCTGATACCGAGCAAGTAGAAGGCTCAATGGAGACTATGGAAGTGCTGCTGTATGTGATACTTGTTGAGAAAAGGCATTGCCAGTCCAACCCGATCTCGCTAATCTCGCCCGAATCCGCCCAAATCCGCCCGCCGAATCTCGCCCGCCCGATCCCGCCCGATTCTCGCCCGATCTCGCCCATTCTCGCCCAAATCCGCACGCCCAAACTCGCCCGCCCAATCTGGCCCATTCTCGCCCGCCCGATCTCGCCCAAATCCGCCCGCCCAATCTCGCCCGCCCGATCTCGCCCGATCCCGCCCAATCCGCCAGATCTCGCAGAATCTTCGCAAAATCTACGCAAAATCTACGCAGATTTGCCGCCCGCCCGCCCGTTGTCAGGCTGAGAAAGTGCAAGCAGATCCAGACATCCAAATTGCTCCTCCTGTAAGCATCATACGGAGGTTGACACCAAGAGTCTTGAGCAAGCGCCAAGTCTGTAGGGATCAGGGTGTACATCCTCTAGAAAGTATGCACTTTTGCTATGTAGGAGTAGACATAGGGACTCAGCCGGGGTCTCCGCTTAATTGAGTAGCGGATTACTTCAAAGTGATCTGTTATCTCTCTATATATCTCTTTACATGTCGAGTTCTTTCCAGAACAGCACGTCGTCAAGCAAAGTATCACTCGATGTCAACGACGAGACTTCATCGTCTGAATCATCCCTAAGCACTCCTAGAAAAGCTAGACTGCTGCCGCCCGATTCTCGCTGAAGTCTCGATCTCCGCAAAATCTGCGCAAAATCTTCGCAAAAATCCAGCCGGCAAATCTTCGCAAAATCTCCGCAGAATCTTCGCAGATTTGCCGTAAATTTCCCGCCCGCAAATTCTCCGCAAAATCTGCGCAAAATCTGCGCAAAAATCCCGCCCGCCTAATTCCCGCAAAATCTCCGCAAAATCTTCGCAAAATCTTCGCAAAATTTCCCGCCCGCAAGATCTTCGCAGATTTATCGCGCGCCTAATATCCGCCGCAGAATCTCCGCAAAATCTTCGCAAAATCTACGCAAAATCTTCGCAGATTTGCCGCCCGCCCAATTCTCACCCGCCCCCGCAAAATCTCCGCCAAATCTCCGACTGTGCCAAGGACCCTGTCTACATTAAAGTACACTGATTCACATCACATGCAAGTTTCCATAATTTCAATTAGGCACTGGCCAAGATGCGAAAGAGATGGTTCGCGCCTTAAATATGCTACAGAAAATGGTACTGCTGTGCTTTGGTAAATCGTACACCGCGCAAATGCTGATCCGCGTCTATTGTCCTTTCTTCGTCATATCATACATCCCTCTAGGGTACATCTCGCCCATTTCAATTGCAGAATGATCCGATCCGTTGCTGCGATTGATCCGATCCGTTGCGCTGCTTACTGTGTCACAGCCCTAACACCCTGCAAAATCAATGCGAAGACTAAACCCCTGGCCACTTCCGAGACCTGCAAGCAGTCGAACACCCTTCCCAAAGCCTCTCCGCTAGCCGCTGCACCCATGACACTCGTCAAAGCTTGCGGCATGCCCTTCTCCACCAGCAACTTTCTAGCTTTGATCCTCTTCCGCTCCTTTTCTTCTTCGCTCGGTGGTGGTGGCCAAGCTTTAAGTTCCTCTTCAGTGGGCATTGCATTCTCTCGTAGCTTCAGGAGGTGAGCCGCGATGCCGGCGTCCGTGGTGTTTGCGTCGATGATAGTGGACTGCAATAGAACGCGGATGGCTTCCAGGTTGGGGTTGCCGGGGCGAAGGAGGAATGTTTTGGCGGCGTTGAGTAACGTAAGGCGAAGAGTCCAGGCGGAAGAGAGGCTGTAGAGCTCGTTGATGATAGCGAAGAAAAGTTCGACTGCCACACTGGTCTCTTGTGAATTCAACGGAGCTGCTTCGTGCTTCATTGATCTATTTGGCCCCGATGACTCGGATTCGGAAAGGGAGATGGAGGAAGAGGTACTTTTGCGGGGTGCTGATATCTGCGGATCTTGCGGTAAGTTGTAGTCATCAGAGATTTCGCTGGGTGGAGGCGGTAAGTGAAGCTCGTCCTGCGGGGCTGGACCTGGTGTTGGGGTAATATCTTCAGGTACAGGTCCCGCTGGGTCCTGGTTTTCAACAAGATTTGCACTGGATTTAATGCTGGAGCTGCTTTCTGCTGGGGAAGTAGCCTGACTCCGCCGACGGGGCAATGGCGGTGGTCTCATGTTCTCTGATGCGTTTAGTGATTGACGTGGGCTATCCTGCGATTCACGCCCCTGGGCAAAGCTTGATCTTCCGGACATATCGCTGTCCAAGGGTGGTAAGGCAGATTGAGGTGCATTAGCCCCATTGGCCCCGACTGCATTATGATTTCTCGGGGCCGGACTTCTGGTAGATTGTCTTTTCTGTCCGATCGAGCCCACACCACCCAACACCCCGGTGACCCCACCAAGGATTGCTTTGCCTCCGCCGGCAGCTCCTTTCGGAGCACTGGCGAGTACATCTAGCATGCCTTTACCCATCGTTTCAAAGGCGGCTGGACGTGGCAAAGCGAAACCTCCTTTACTTGTGCTAGGGGACGACCGGCCAAGATGTTGGTCCTTTTCCAAAAAGCGCTTCATGGCTTCGCTCTCTGCCAAACGTTGGTATGATAGAGCAGCTCGTAGATAATGTTCAAGATCGCTGCGGAGCTTAGCTTTTGTCTGGTTCTTCCATGCCGGTACCGTCTGATGCTTTTCTGCGAATAAGGCTACCCCGGATACGACAGAGATCCGGCGCAGGACTTCGTGGAGGGTCTCGAAATCGGAGTATTTGCGGGCTATCATCCAGCCTGGATGTTGAGAAGTTGCTGGTTCGATCTGTAGAAGATACTCAGCTGTTGGCTTTGATCGGATCGACCCTTTCTCGCCGGGTACAGAGTCATCAAATATCGACACGCTTGCGTTGTAGAGGGTGAGAGGGGGGACAGTATAAGGGACGGAATTCTGCAAGGCTGTTGGCTGTTGCGTGGAAATGATTTGGTCAAAAGTTGTGAAGCTGGGGGTAGACTCCAAGACTTTGGATTCAGTCTCTGCCATCATCTCATAGTCCTTTGATCCATTTTGAGGAGAGTCATCGAGCATTGCAGAAAGATCATCTCGCGACGAAGTTGGCGTTGCCGCATTAGTGAAAGACTCCTCAGACGAAGAAACATGCTCCTTCTTTGCTTCTTCAGCTGCGATCAGCTCGCTTAGTCTTTTCGCCTCTTGCATAGCTTCCTCCATTGCATCTTCCGCTCTACTGATGGTCCTCTTGTGCTCGTTCGAAGATTGAGTGCCGGCTACTGATGAATCGGTGGACTCAATACGGTCTATAGAGGTTCCACTGGTCTCGACCTGACCGGGTTGCTTGACGTTCCCATTACTCGTGGCCCCACCCACGCCCGCATCAAATGCATCCAGAAGCTCTGTATTTCCCTCTTCAAGCGAGTAGATGATCCACTCATTCATGAATTCTGGCCGCGAGCAGCTTGTTATTGTCATCTCCAGAACCACGCCTGCCAGAATCTCTCGTAGAAATGTTCTGACCGGTTCGCAGGCGTAGGCGTTCGGTTCAAGGAACGTGTGTAATATGTCGTCAGCAACTACCTTGAGCTTTTTGTTCTGCTGCTGAACGTCTAGAACATTCGCGAGGCTGCTGCTGGGGTTTGCCTCGAGGAAAACATGAACGGCATCGGAGGCATCGCTAGATGATCCAGCTGCCTTGAGAGCGCTTGAGATTTCACTCAGGAACACGATGACAATGGAGGAGGAATTTGTAAGAAAGTCGAGGAATGTGTCGGCAGGCCTTTTACGGGATAAATGAGAGGAAGCTGCGAGCAGAAAGCCGGTCAAGGTCTGCCGGCATGCCGTGGGGAAGGATTCATCGGTGGGCAGCACTGGTGAATACCACCACCTACACACATCAGCCCTTTCGTCTCAACATCTCATTTCCCGCCCTCTTACATACTTCACATAGTCCCTGACTACGGCGTCCGTCAGGCCTGTCAATGCTGCACTTGTCTCTGGGCGGAATCCGGAAAAGTCGAGTGTCCTCTGGGACGGTACTTCAAGATCATCTGGCCCCGTTCCACCTTTTGTTTTCTGTCGCCAGTCCAGCACACGTCCCACAACATCCAAGCCTTTCTCTCTCCTCCTCCCCTCCAAAGCATTAGCTTCATCGGCTGTGTGCCCTTGTCCATCTCTTTCCCAAGTTGCATGAAGCACCACTCCTCCCACGATGCCGATAAGCACAAGTCCAAGTCTTCCCAGTATCAGCCACGTGGTGGCCCCGAGCGCGATGATGCAAGCTCCCAGTGTTTCGTTGCTTGCGTTCGAGAGGAAATCGAGAATTTGGCTGGTCAGAGCTCGGGCTTTGGCTGATGCATCAGCCTTCATATCACCACCAGTCACAGTGCCATTGGATCCTTCTCCATTGCGCTCTGATATTACGTTCTTCAATCCATACAATTCTGCAGGTTGTGAGTGCTCGAGAGCTCCGGCGCTGCTATTGCAGTCAGTGGATGCCATATGCGCCTAAGAATCATTGTAGCCGGTATTGTAGAGCAAAGTTGGTATAATTGATTGGTTGCGATTTCCCAGGGGTAATGTAAGCAAGCAGTCCAGACGGCGGGTTTAGGAAGGAATTGTCGCAAAACAGCTGCGAGGCAATGACGGAATCGTTCCGTAGTAAACAGTAGTAAAGTAGACTCCTAGTTCTAATTATTTTACTATACAAAGGCGTTGCAGCATCTACAGTCACTGTCGATAAAATTACTGTGTTCCTAACAGACTGCGCTGCAATGGCTACCTGTGTGACTTGCCAGACGCCTTTGACTCTGTACATCGAGCCTGAAGAGGAAGACGAGGACAAGCACATGGTCAGTGGACCAAGTGCCGACGCCGGCTCCTATGTCGATGATGATGTGCAATTGCAATGTGGGTGCCATTTCCATTGGTCCGTGTCCCACTGCCAGACCTCTTCTGGCCTTCGACCTCGTATGCTGACCGGCTATCCGCGTAGGCAATGCCTTTTGGACGCATACTCGATAACGGAATGCCCTCATTGCGGAAGCAATCTCATGGTGACCACTGAACTTAGTGAGGAGCAATTGTTGTGCACCCTCAAAAATGAAGGGGGGCTACAGGAGAGGCTGGACATACTGCCCATTTTGACGGAGGAGAGCTATCTGAGAGCCTATCCGGAGGAGCGCAGATGCCGAGCCTTTTTGGAGTTCTGCAGAGAAGGAGACATCGAAGCGGTTGTGGATCTGCTCAGCAATGACGAGGATGAAGAGGACGGAGAGAATGAGGAAACCAGAGTTGGGCGCAATGTAGACGTGCTGCGATATCAAGATCAGATTGGGTCAATGGGCTCAGGACTCCATGTTGCCATACAGAACGGACGGCAGGAGATGGCTTGGCTGTTGCTGCTTCTTGCATCAAATATTGAGATAGACCATTTTCCAGCAGAGGTCCTTAAAGCTGCACGGAGTTTCGAGATCCAGAGGGAGGATCAAAGCGGCAAGACAGACATACGCACATTGAAGGATTCAAGTGGGCAAACTGCGGAACAACTAGCTTATAGCTGTGATGGACAATGGCACGACTGGGTCCAATGTGGTCGACTAAAGCCACCAGAAACATGAGCCAAAAACCGTACTGTCGCTCGTATAATCTAGCTACCATAGTATTGATCATCTGATTGTTCCCATTCAAATTGCCTGCCCATAATTGCTATAGCTAGACCAGGCATCTAAAGCAGAATGGGTCTTGATATTCGCAATCCGAGTGAAGTCCAGACGTAATTGGAGGATACGTAAGACGCAAAGAAGAATGCGGGCCTGTTCCATGACTCCCAAGCCGTCCTCGAGTCTCATTGGTTCACATACTTCGTATGCGAACCCGTAGAAACGATGGTGCTTGTCTCATTCTCTCCCAGCTGTTTGATCTCAACAAGAGTAAAAGCCAGTGTTCCTCCCACTTTAGAGGCCCGTGCAGATATCTCGAGCTGGTCGCCCTCTCTTGCAGTGGAAACGAAGCTCGTGTGTATATCTGTCGAGACCCCCGTCTTCTCCAAGCCGGTGGAAGCGATAGCCAGTCCGCCGGCCCAATCAATGATACAAGTTGATACAGTCCCGTGCAGTGTGCCCTTTGAGTTCAGATGCGCCGGCTTGACTGTCAGTCGGGCGGTTATTGAACCAGCCTTGGTCGCGGAGAGAATGTCAACCTCGTCAAGAAGCAATTGGTAGATTGGACTTCGGTCTCTTATGTTCGTCCATACTTTCTGTACGTGTGCGAGCTCCTCGGAGGGTTTTACTTCCTGGGTATCAGCCATTGTTCCCGCTGAATGCTGAGGCAGACTGGGAGGCACGCCGCTCGAAGAGTCCTGGGCGGAAATATTCCGCAAAATCCAGCCTCCATCGACTAACGTTCTCCCAACACTCGCAACTTCCATGTCCATGATCACAAGGGCTTGTAGCAAGGCAGCTCTGTTGACACAGATACGAGTGATGTAATTGTCACTGTGCATGGACCCGTGTAGACTAGGGAGAGACAATATTGATTGGTGGTGAATATTTCATAGGTTACAGTATCTAATTCATCAATAGCTATCAAGCAATAAGAGCAGAGAAAGACAGAAGGAGATTGAGCTTGTTGGTCTCCTTTGAAGGATCAAGCCCCAACACCACGTCAAGGTCAAGCTCTCGTTGGGGTAAATCACCAAATGCAAAAAATCAGACCCAAACGCCGAACGCCAAACTCCTGAAAATGCTGCAGACCCAAACTCCGGAACGCCAAACTCCTGAAAATGCAACAGACCAAAAGCAACCAACGCCGAACTCCTGAAAATGCAACAGACCAAAAGCAACCAACGCCAGACTCCTGAAAATGCCAGACCAAATACAGCAGACCCAAACTCCGTAACGCCAGACGCAAGGAAAGAACTTACCTGAAGTGAAAGACAAAGTCGCATGTTAGAAGGATCGAAGCTGATGTGGAAGGGGAAGGGACGATGAAGGTAGCCTAAGCCGATGTTAGCCATGTCAGTATGAAGGTTGGAAAAGACTCAGTGATGAAAACGAACGGAGTAGGATGATCGAGGAAGGGGGTGAAGGCATGGTGGAGGTAGGTCGTGTGGGATGTAAGAAAGAAGAAGAGAGTGAGCAAGGAGTGAGATTTTATGTCGTGGGTCGGCACCGTGAATCACAAACAGTGGAGTCGACCAAAATTTCATTTTCCTTGGCACAACATACGAAGTATTTCGCAAATTGCTTTGAACATTTATCGCGGTACCACCACACGTCGCTCTGGACTCCAAAAAGCGGTCGGAAGATGAGTAAAAAATGAGCGATTTTTCGATATCAATCTCAACAATAAAGAACGTGCATTGCATATCTCTGATGGCCTTTGGACATATTTCTCAATTCTGCACAGGAAATTGATTAACATAAGCGAAGACTCCACTTATTTTCCCTTTCCTTCCGGCGGCCTTTTGCTACGTTATGGAGCACATAGCCTAGGAAAGGTAAGAGTGATTGGCCAGAGCCCAATATCCTTTGACCTAGTCTGGCAGCTGCGATGATATGCGCTGTATTGAGCGTATTGATTGGGAAGGCTCCACATTGCTCGAGTCCGATATCGCTGCGATGCCACAATTGCACCTGAAAATTTTCTTATCAGTATAAATCAGGTGAGGCGAGGCGCCCCAGGAGTATCTGGTGATGTCGATGCTGTATGAGCTAGTATCATGCACCAATAGCGATCATGGAATAGATGGCGTTCCTAGATCTTCAAGTTTATGTGGACCTTCACCAAGCATCAAAATGTATGTACACCATGACTCTTAGGGGCCTTCATAACATGCAAGCAAAATGATTTCCTTTGTTGTCTAAAATGCCTTCAGAAGGCTCATCCTTTTCCCAACTTCTACACTTGAAAACCAGCGCTTGTTGGAGTCTTTCTATGCTACATTCGTCGTACGCGTAGCCCAGTCTGGTGAGCCGCCATCTTTCTAGTGACTGTCTCCCTTTCCAACAGAATTGCCTGATAAGGAAACTCTTTCAATTACTCCTTTATACTAGAACAGTATTCCATCACCTGAACGACAGGAAAGCAATGCGAATCCGACATCCACTGCGTCCGAGAGATTGTCTGCAGTGCGTGTTCACTCTCCATCCATGATAGCATGAGCGAAATCCTCCCGCTTGACTCTCAACCTTCATACCTTGCCACCACCATCAACCCCCAAATTCACATACCTCACCTACCCCCCATAAATCCTCATCCCACCACTCATCGCCACCGTACTCTCACCCCCCGCCTTCGCACCATTCCCATCCCCCATCGCACACGCCTCAACAACCTTCACCGCCGTAACATCAACAGCATCCCATGAGTTCTCATCTCTCGAACACACGTCCGCCATCCGTATCGACACGTCCAAATGTCTCAATGCGAGGCAAAGAGTATGGATCAGTGTGTAGGTCGCTGCTGGCACTGAAGACCGAGATTGGGGAGCAGGGCGATGACACCGGCGCGTCGGCTGTGATATATTGTGGCGTGCCAGTATTCGAAAGGGTTTCCGAGTGAGATGTTTGACAGGTTGGAGCCTGCGCTTGGTTGGTTCAAGGTCGGTGTTGGTGGTGTAGGTGAGGCGTAGGCGCAGATGATTAGAGCCGTTGCGAGAGCGAGGAGGTGAGAAGAGGATAGCTTCATGCTGTATACAATTGGGCTGTATGACCTGCTTGGTCTTCATGTAGGGTTCATGGACAGGAGTACGATATGTGACAGCTTCGAAGATTATGGTGAGATAAGACCTATCTTCTTCGACTAGCTTGCGCTCATGGAGTGTAGAAGCGCGTAGGAGTTGAATAGTAATCTGTCGCTTGAGTATTTGGAAAGCGCGTCCATAGGCAGTGCTCATGCCAGATTGGAAGACGAACAAAACACGCAATCTTGTTTTAGACGAAAAGGATAGGATTACATGAGACGGCACAATTTGGGATCAGTATATGGACCGGCCATTCCCACCATAGTCCTTTGTAGTCAAAATTCACCTCTCGAGATCTCTACATCATAAATGGCGGCCAGATAGCAGGAAACGGAGCAGAATGACGACCAGTCTCAAGAAATGAACGACGCAGGCTTATCTAATCTCAGATGATGCGTTACAACGTATACATAAACTCCGGGTTCTCCTTATCTGTTAAATCAAGCCACTCCTGATTTTCCAATTTCATATAATCAGGCCGTGCTCTGAATGCGGCTTTCTTCGTGTTCTGACTCCGGCAATACAAATAAATGAATAGGAGATCAGCAATGCATGCACCCCAGCAGCAGATGATGGTGATTTCTGCGGGTACATAGCGTGGCGCATCTTTCGGTCGGAAGGTTTGCGGCCCTACATAACAATTAGATCTTGAATGTGACGATTGCATGTGACGCTTTTGGGGATGATCATACCAATGATGTTGCCAATACAATAGCAGATCAGGTACAACGCAGCAACGGTAGTCTTCTTCGTATACCCAGCCACATTCGTAGCGATGAGAGAAAGCAGGGCTACGAAGCCTGTAGGACTCGCTTGAGTCAGGTAGTAGCCTGCCAACCTTCCACCATCATTCGACAAGGGTAGGGCAACAATCAGTATCATTCCAATCATGGATACAACAACGCCTGAGCAGCCGAAAAGAATCCTGTTATTGTAGCGGTCGCCCAAATATCCACAAACGATGAGGAAAACGACTTCGACGGCGCCGCCGGGGGTGCCGTAGAGGAGGGATTGATCGGCAGTGTAGCCGAAAGAGACAATAAGCTGGCTGAAGAAATTGCTGATACCTCCGTTAGGGATGTCGGCTGTTAGCGCATAAAACATAAAAGCCCATGTCAAGGGATCAAGGATGGCTTCTTTCAATTGGTAGGCTTTGAAATGCTTGTTCCCAATGCCTTGCTGATTGACTCGCACCCTCTCGATAGCAAGTACTCGGTCTTCTTTGCTAAGGAAGCGTGCGTTAAGCTGGTTGTCGGGCACGAAGTAGAGAAAGATGCAGCCAAGAGCTCCTGTCAACAAGCCCGTCACTAGGAACACGATCCTCCAAGGTGCAATCGTAGAGCCATGACGTTGGGCGCCGATAGCGATACCATATGCCACCAATCCACCGAATATCTGGGCGAACCCATTGAAGCTGAACCATATGCCTATGCGTGTCCCTTGCTCTTTCTTGGTGTACCACTGGGATGTGAAAAGGGCAAAGCCGGGCGTGACGGCGGCTTCGAAGACGCCAAGGAAGAAGCGCACCGCTATTGCGCCTGCATAGTTCTTTACAGCCGCCATGCAGCATAGGACGAGGCCCCATACGATGATGCAAAACGAAGAGTATTTGGCTAGGGGCAAACGTTGGAGGAGACGGTTGGTGGGATATTCCCAGGCAAGATAGCCTAGGCTCAATCAGGCTGGACGTCGTCAAACGTTAAGAGGAGAGCCATACCAAAGTAGAACATGCTACCTAGCCATTGGTAGTCGTCGCCCTTCAAGTGTATATCCTTCTTGATGCCCATGACACTAGCGTAGGACAAGGTTGTCTCTGCACAAGGTTAACGCGATCTAGAGAAAGGTATCGACATACTGTCGAGGTAATTGAGGCCATAAACCACGCATAGTAACTGCCGTTCCGTCAACGCTGCTCCAAGGATAATGCAGAAAGTCCTACTGGCAAGATGTTTAGATCAATCTTACGCAACAGTCTCTTGTTCGTTGCTTCGTCAAGCACTAACATCTCGCCTTCACGCCCAACGAAGGCCTTCATCGCTTCGTCCGCATCGTTGGCATGTTTCAGAATTATCTCTGGTGGAGCAGCGCTCCCAGAGCGCACGGCCTGCTTTTCCACATCAGGATGATATGGAACTTTTTCGTCGGCCATGATGTGCGTTGTCGGCGTGTAGCAACAGTTCTCAGATTGCGGGGACAGGAGACTCTATCGCATCTTTGTTGAACAGAGTCAATGCCATGTCGAGTGACGTAGAGCTGTAGAGCGATTGCCTAAGGAATTGATAGATAACGTTCAATTCGCTGATGGAGGTGGACAAGCAGGCGGGGTTGGCTGAGGAGCTATGGATCTGCAGCACAAAAGAGGAAGTCCGATATGCCACCGCCAAGAGCTTCTCAACGACTAAGCGGACGTTGGTCGCCCAATAAGGAGTCGTATTACGTACCGACAAGAAGTGAGTTGGTAGCGAAACGTACCCGTAGTCTCAGTATCAGGATAGTAATCTACCGCGCCCAATCCCATCTTCCAATGGCTTCATCCTTCGTGCCTGCCGCCGTCCGCGACCTCGCCGTTGAAGTCTCCACACTCCTCAAAGAGCGTTCAGAATCTGTCTGCGTGGCTGAGACAGTGAGCCTTGCTCTCGCGCCTAACTCCACTGCAGCAATTCGCTGATTCGCCTCGTTCACTCCCCCAGGCCGCTGGCGGCATCATCTCGGCCGCCCTTCTCTCTGCGCCTGGTGCATCCAAGATCTACAAAGGCGGGCTCACATTGTATACCTTGGAATCGCGCGTGGCATTTGCAGGATGGACTGAAGAGATGATTAAGGCCTATAAGGGTCCTACAGAAGAAGTGGTGCAGGGATTGGCGGAAAATGTGAGGCGTACTTTGGAATCTACATACTGTATCTGCGAGAGTGGGACAGCAGGGCCAACGGGTGGGAATACAAGGAATAGGACGCCGTAAGTATACAACGGCAGCAGCCACGAGACAGCACAATCATTTCGGTCAATGAACGAATCACTTGCTAATGTAAATTGCAATGAAGAGGATATGTGGCCCTTGCGGTCTCAACAGAGAAAGGCACGTCCACGAAAGAAGTCGAGACAGGGTTGGGAGGTGATAGAGAAGGCAACATGGTTGCTTTCGCTGTTGAAAGTCTGAAGCTGCTGAGGGACGTTATCAAGGGGGCTGCAAAGCTTTAGATTCATCTCGAACTTGACGCCAGCGTGTGAGGTCAACGTTAATACTTGTGCGGTTCAGGAATGTGTCTCTTGCTATGAAGGAAGACAGAAACTTCTAAATGCAGCTGACTAAAGTGTGTCAAGTCTACCTATGAAGGTATCCAGTAACACGTATTTCACTGTAAGCCTTGATCCACAGTACGACTAGCCCAGTCCGAACGTTGATGGCCACAGCGCAGACAGTAGTTGGTACCCGGTTGAAGGAATGCCTCCCACTTTTGGGAACATTTTGGACAAAGGAACTCTAAGAGAGATTGATTCTCGCTTTGATCCATAAGCTGGGTGACATCGGCGGCAAACCCAACAGTCTCCTCAAGTACACTTCGGAAATCTTCCTTCTCTAACAATGTACTGATGTTCTTACGGGCAACTTCGACAATCGTGTCACGGAGGCCCCGGTCCGTTGAAGGTATCGAGCTGTATACCTCGGTGATTGCATGGGCGAAGTCGTCCATGTCCCAGCAGGTCTTGACGGCTTTGTCGAACTTTTTCTTCGCTCGAGACTTCAGCGCTACGACACCGTATTTGTCCCCAATGCTGTATACCTCGGCGTTGAAGATCATGGGGGAAGCACGTCCTTGGCTATTGCCGCTCCCGTCATAGTCGAATGTATACACGAAGTCCAGCATTGCTTCGACAGCGCGGACACTATCCTCCTTGAGCTCGATGATGCCGTCCGCCGCTTCCTAACGATTGTCAATGAAAATCATGTGCAACATGCGTTGAGGGAAGCGATCCTGTCTCCGGACGTACCTTCCAATGGCCATCACAAATGCCGGAGAAGAAATCCGATTGACCACATACGATGACCTTGTGGACTTTGAAGTCACGACCCTCGCAGCGGACAACGAGATCTGAGTATTTCGATGAAACGAGGAAACTGAAAGTGTTAACGTCAGGTGCCCAAAGAGCATCGGAGACAATATCATACTCTTTCAGACTGGTGCGCAGCGCGTCAGTCAGGTTTCCCACTGCCATTGAGTTGCACTATTACGAGTATTGAAGAAGTGTGGTTTGGTGCAAACGTCACAGTAATTTGCTAGCGTGCCAAGTCTCACAGAGGCCTATTCAATGCAGTCGATTGGCGAGCTGCATAAAAGGAACTGAGGCTTAGGCACTCTCATCTTGGAATTAGTTGTGAGGCGTATCACTATTGGGATAGAACAATCCCATGTCTAGAGCCACAGCATCAGTCCGCTTAGAGTCCTGATCGAGTGGAATCGTTCTTGGCCTGTAAGTCAGCCAACAGCTTATTACCCAATGGAGTATACCCTGGCGAGTGAGGAGACTTTCGGCTTAGTCGAATACGCGCACTCGATCGACACCTACGCTGCGTATTCGCCGAATAACACTATCTAGACGTTCTTTGCAACAGGAAGTCAGAAGCCATTTGATGTATTGCTGCGAGCCATGAGAGACCAAGGCTGTGACTGGCTTTTCGGGAGTTCGACAATTGGTCTGGTTTCTGCTCTTCCTAAGGCTATATAAAAGAGCCTTTCGTGACGTGGTTCCACCCGTATATGGCGTCGCAGTACTCCGGCTGCAAGGAAACCGCTTCTCACACTCAGGTTCGCCAAAAGAGAGGACTTGGAAACAATTAATAGGTCTAGTTTGCAACAAACTAACGGTACAAGTATGACTGATGTCCTTATCCACGTGGGGAAGGGCATGGAGCTTGTCTTCTTACCTAGCCCTGGGCCATCAATGTTTAAATCTCTCAGCCAGAGTCCTATATAATGTTTGGTGCTTCTGCTTTGGACACCTAAGCTGCAAGATTCCGGCCCTAGGTGGCGAGGCCTGCAGTCGAGATGTGCAAAGAATCCAACCAGAATTTAATGAAATCGGGAGTATTATCTCTGCAATCTACGCCCAAAAAGTGGGCAGTCTTGGACTCATATCAGTTGACCGATATGGGTGGGCTTGTATATTCAATGGGAGCACTTCCTGTGTGCTTCTTGCTCTTCTGCTATACTGACTCCGCTCACCTGCATCTAAGTGCTCTACTTCTAGAGCGATACATTTATTTATGTAATGCTGGATAGGCAATCAGTGAAAGCAAACACTTGGCAACGCAAGCAATATGACCCACAACCCACCGATACATCATTTCTTTCGTATTTCCTTCAATGCCATCCAGATCACACTTAGGTATCAGAGAGATTCAGGCTTACCGTTTTGTCCTTATCAACATCTAAATCCATTCGCCATTGCCTTAGTCATCAAGATGGCCCAACCCACCTTCTGCTGCGACAACATCAAACCCTACCCACGCTCCAGTCGCACCGATCACGACGAGAAATTCGATCCTTTCATCAAAGCCGCATCCGATACCAATGGCAATGATTCCTCTTCCTCCACAGCGGCGTGCTCTGAATCCGATCCATCACCAGAGCAGTATCCGTACGTCATCCAGTTCGTCAAGCAAGTCAACTACGGACCTGTAGAATCCAAGCAATTCTTCGCCCCTGCAGCACCCACCAATGCCTCCGGGTCTGAACGCAAACGTTACATCGAGCTCTCGGAGGAAGACCTCATCGCAGCCAATTTCGTCAAGGTCAATACGTACAAGAACTTCAGATGCTCCGATCACAACCGCTTTTTCGAACTGAACCTGTACCAAAAGGACCCGGTCAACAAGCATCATTGGCGCCTGAACATCGCACGACCATCAAGGGAGATCGATCTGTGAAGAACAATCGGTCTGGAAAAGAGCGCTCGGGGAATCACCGTTTGAGCGTGATTGATAGGTGGTTATGTCAAAGATGGTGCCAATGGTCCCGCAGCTGCTGATAAAGGGCTGGCCATAAGCCTAGAGTTCAGTCCATGATATCGTAGCTACACTTGTGGGAGTCCTATGGATCATATGGTCTCACGCAACGTCTTCCATTTGGCTGATATTTTAACTTTTTCCTCACGAAGGATGCAGATAGAAAAGAGGGGAGGAAGAGAAAATGCTGAAGAGATGTAATGAACCGATGGACCTCGGGAGGATGTTGTGGAGTGTGGATCATCCGTTCAGCACATTCCGGCGCGCGTGTATCGCGGCTGCTTTGGCTTTCTTGCTCCAGGTTCTGAGCATGATGACAATACCAAGCCAGACTCAGTCCTTCCCCCCGACACAATTTTTCCTCCTAACCTGCTTCTATGTGTCCAACTGATCCTCACGCCAATAAATCAATAGAACCCACTATACCATATTGACGTGCGTTCAATGTAATTGCCAACCTATAGGAGCGCGAAGGCTATGGATGCTCTTGCTGTTCTGTTGGAGGAAAATTATACGGGACTGCCTTCAATATCCATTCAATTCGGCGAATTGTCCGTATCAGACCAGCGACAGGGTGCTTTTTCCTTGATATCCAAGCACCCCTCCATACTTGCAGCCATGACAGACGGCTCCCATCAGCATCGCATTCGTCTCGTAAGACCCGTGGCAACGAAACTTCGCACTATTCAATTTCTGAGGCCAATGCCCTTGGTATGTATGATTGCGTCATGCTTTCATACCCTCCGGCTTGTCAAACCGAGCTAGAGCGCCAGCAGATGCCCGTGAGCTCAGCTCTTTGACGTGGTTCAATGGATGCGCTTTGTACACTCTTTGGGTGCCCTGCGCTGGGTTATTTGTGCCTAGGTTGGGGACAACATTATACTTGAATGGATGAGAATGCATGTGGATAGGTTCAACCAGACTGTGACCGGCAGCCGAAGAAACCAGATTCACAAATATTGCGGTGAGCCTGCTCAAGTCCTGTATGAATTGCTTCTTTCGCAAACTGTGTGTGCCAAATCCTCTCTGTGGAACCTCGGTCGACCCGATAACTGAGAGCACATGCAAAATGAAATCCAAAGTAAACGATCAAGGTGGGCCGAAGCAAAAGCGGCGTTCGTTTCAAAGCAAATCGACCTCATCATTTGTGGTTCAAGAGGTCTGCGGCATGAAGGAAGTTGCTAATATCTGTGTTCGTACTTGGGCTGAGCCTCATGGTATTATGTCAGCATGTCAAGTGTTGAGAATATTATTCACTCTGCTCCTTCCAGAGCTTAATTTTGCTTGTCATGCGTCCAAAACAATGAGCAAAAATACGAAGGTAGGAATCCAGAGCTCGGTGGTGAGGATAGAACAATTTGGAAAATTTGGAATATTTTGAGGTATAAATATTGGAATAACGTCCAATCTACCGTATCACCAGTCACCTGGTACAAGATTTCAATCTTGTGTTGTGAGTTACTCTCCCAAAGTGAACACGCTGACAATGGGCTAGCTTCAAACCCCTGTTCAATCAGCTCAGTCACTCCTCTACGTCCCAATCTCCGACACGCCATATCGAACGCCGACCGAGCCGAGCGCATCAACTTCCGGGTTCTTATCTCAGAACACCTCAGTTGCATGGACCTCCGGCTCAAGCCGCATGCAGATTTCGCTGGGATGCCTCCCCGCCCGAGATGCTCTGACATAACAACATGTGCAGATAGAGTGAGTAGAGCCTGCAGACCTCCAGCAGTAAGTCGAACACTTTTGCCCTATCAGAGTGCTGGCTTTGAGTCCTGAAAAGATCTTATGTATGTTCCTATCTTTTTGGCTCCCATCTTCCTGCTTCCTCCCGACTACGCCGTCTAATCTAGGTGGACGAGAATTTGAATTTACATCATTCTATACACGCACAGATCATAACATGTCCCCAGGCTTGTTACGATAGCTAGTAGTGACATTTCAGGACTACGACCACCTCAGAACAATCCGTTATCGGAAGAGCAGGCAGAGGAATGTATGATCCGTCAAAATGCCTTCGGATCATTGGGCACTCTGATGGAATTACTACAACCTGGTATCCGCCATCTCGATAATTAGGTACAGGATGGAGGTTGTCAATAAACGGCACAGGCAAGACCATTTTAGTTACAGTAATACTCGACGCACCATTCCTCCCAAGAGGAAAAGCTCACTCAATCTCCATCAAAGTCCCTGCTAAGTGTTCATATGCCACTACTAGGGATGCCACTCACTGATCGTACCTATTTCTAAGCATTGTAATTGAAACATATCATTCCTCAAAGCTCATATTGTTCAAGCTGTCATCTCTGCACAATATCAAGCAGCCTATCTTGAATCGGAGAAAGCCTACAAACCGACCTGACTAGACCCGAAGCTGCTCTGATCGCTGTCGCGGAAGATACGACCTCTCCTGTTCTTGCCACCTCGATATTCATGCAGAGAGGCACGGCGCTTGCGTGGTCCTGTAGGCGGCCCCGAACTTGGGGATGATATTTCGAGTGGCTCCTTGTATGTCCAACCAAGGGGGCAGCGCTTGCTTATTCCAGGATGCGTTTGTCCTCCGCAAACTATGCACAGGCCAGCCTTCAATCGCCGCGATTTCTCCTCTTCAGGAACTTGGTCGTCGTTGAATACTGAGCCTAGACGAATCTGCGTGTGATGATCCGCTTCAAGATCAGGTTGCGTCTGCGACTTGATACATGGTGGGTGCGTAGCTTTCGAATCAGTGGCAGCTTCGGGACCAGCAGAAGGTTCATCTATTTGACTTGAAGTACCAGCAGCTTCAGGAGGAGCAGAAGGTTCATTCGTTTGACCTGAAGTATCAGCAACTTCAGGACGAGCAGAAGTTTCACTGCTTTGACCATGGTAAGAACCCCGGATTCTTGGGTCGCTTGTTCGTTCTGATACGTTGCACTTAGCGTTCTCACTGTCGGCCAAACCGCTGGGCTGCGGAGATAGTGTGGATGGCGCAGTAGTCGCCAAGTCTGGTCGGTCAAGCCTGGCAAATTCACGGGCGGTCATTTGGGGGTCTTTGGATGGGCCAGCCTGTTTGGAGGGCAAGCTTTCGCTTGTTCGCTACGAGGACGTCAGTTTACGGCGTTGAGGAGACATCAGAGGGCTCTTACTGAAACAGCACTATCTGATGAGTGACTTTCAGCTTCGACCCCAGCTTGCCCTTGGGAAGCTTCGGACTCAGTCTCTACCGCTTCACCGTCGCTCGTTCCTGCCGCTCCCAGGCATACACCAAGGAGATCGACCAAGACTGTATCGCTAGAGATGAACTTGGCCCAAGTATCGCACGTCTTGAGGATGGAGACACCCTCAGGAGTCGCGAACTACACGATGGTGAGCTTGCAACACCCTTGGATCATTCCTTGAAGTCATACCTGGCTTTCAAAGTACACCTTCAGCATCCTGGTGTATGGCTTTCCATAATTGGCGAAGCGCTGGACCGCCAGCTCGCCTGCTGCAATCACAAATACATTTCTTGAGAGCGATCGGATCCTCGGATAGTTGCGCAAAGCAAATCCTTTGATGAACGCTTTGAGATTGAGCTGGCTTTCGTAAAAAATTGACTCAGTGACGAAAGGTAGTTCAAAGTCTTTATCGCCATGATGGAAGAAAAACGGGCCCTCCACAATTGGAGGGTCGAGGGCCTTGGTCCCAGCATCCATGTCGACTTGGAAGGCTTGTTGCGGGCGAGGTGAACGTTTTTACTCGAGATGTGTATTAACACTGTGGTGACGCACGTAACGGCACAATCGATCAATCGGCAAAGACTCCTACTCTGATACGCCAGTGGCTATGAGCCATGCCAATGGAACCTGAACAGCTTGCTCGCCTGAAAGTTGGTGTGTGAAAGGTTGGTAGATGCTGTTGTTATAGTTGTTGTTACTCGACTAAATTTTCAACTCTCACTATCGACTCACTAGTCTAAGGCCGAGTGCACGAACTAATATTTCCGATCCTGGTAGATCAAGACTCCACTCATCAAAGAAGGATAACACAAAGGCCTAAAGGTCAACGTTGCTTCCACCCATGCGAGAAGATGCTTAGGTCATGCTGGTCTTCAAAAACATTGCACGGAACGCTACGTCCAGCGCGGTATACCCGTCAAATTTCCCAAATCTCTCGACACATCAGAACAGCAGTTGGCGGTATTTTCGAAACTTATTCCCCTTGAACAAGCTATTCGATGAAACAAGCGCAGACGACCGCACGCTTTCAGGCTGTTTAAGCTGAACGTCCAACTTGCTTCCAGACCAAGCCAAGCAGTACCCTTGGTGTTATGCATTGATCAATGAGCACTTTCCAGCATCAAGGCAATTTGGATCTTTCCTACGTCCTCCTGGAATTTGAACGCAGGGCGCCACGATATGAAATAAGTGGTGATAGTGGCATCCAAAATCTGGCAGATAGAGTTATGATAAGTCTCGTTCTTGTGAATATTGATACTAGCAAGCAAAAGGGGCTCCGAGGTCCTTGTTTTGATCTTTGTCCTCAATTTAGCTCTACATCGATACGCATTATCCAACATACACGAATCCAGGCTAACTCCATCCATTCTGCAGGATCATTCCTATCTACCATTGTCCTAATCGAATTATTACTGTAATCATCGATCGATGAGGCTCACTTTTAGCATGGGATCTCCAACAATATTCTCAATATGCAAGACCAGACCAGTCGACTTGGTCTTCCGTTTTTGTCAGCACAGTAGCTGAACACGAGCGAATTCTGTCTAAATATCCTATGATCAAAGGCTTCCTCTCAAAATTAACAGCATACGCACAGGCCCCAACGAAAAGCAACCAATCCAACCTAACCCCACGCCCATTAATGACTCCGAAATGCTGCATCTTACCCTCTACTCGTTGACCTAACAGTTACTAACACTACAAAACATCCACCTCCATTCACAACCCGTCAACAATGACAACTACCCACCATACATCGTAAGAAAGCGCACAACCCCATCACTCCTCCTCTACTCAACTAAAGCCCACAACTTAATCCCCCAGCAGCTCCCGTGTGAAAAGCACACGACTCTTCCTTCAATCAACTACTTACACTATTAAATGCGTTCTTTAACCCAATACGAGCAAAAACCAACATGCCAAAGCGCTTGAGCTATACCACAGCACCCTTAAGATGGCTATTCATGATACGAAGAGGAGGGGAGGAGGTGGGAGGAATGCTGCTTGATGCCTTATCTGTCATTGCTTGAATATTAGCTAGCAGAGGGAGTAGCGGTGTAAATCGTGTGGACAAGACCGGTGGGAGCAGGTACACGTCGCTGAAGAATTGCAGGAGAAGTGCTTTCCAAAGTCACAAACCGCAGATTTACATCCCCTGAAGTTATCAAATATAGCGGGTTAAGATGAGGGAGAAGAGAAAGAACAAGTTCGTTGGAGGGCGTGACCACTGCGAGTATCTCCTGGGACTGTAGCAGGGGGAGTGCCCACAGGATGGTATAAGTGGGGTTCCCTGACAATTATATAAATGTGAATATGCATCCGGAATAATCAAAATCGTGACACCATATGCAGCCGTGATGTTTCGTAAATGCGCGCTACCATGTCCACAGTCGAGTGCGATGTTATACTTCAAAATGGTCTCATATCCCCTGATCTAGTACTCCGTCGACTCAAGTACCCAAATGGACCCACAGGAATTAAGTTCCATCAAAAGCCTTCAAATCTCGCCCCAAGCGCCAAGCCCACCAACGCCAATCGCGCTGGCACCTCCACTGCCCACAGTGCTTCCTCCAATATCCCAATAATTCCTACTGGAGCTGCCCAAACTCCCTCCCCTCAAGCCCATCCGTCTCGCGCTACCGACAATGCTACTCGCACAACTGCTTCCATTCCTGCCCCTGAGCAGGCTATGCCGTCTCGCGGGCCCATGCCGCTGTTCCCACGCATTTGCGGCCCGGGAGACTAGAGGATGGTACTGCCGTATGACAACTGCTCGGCGGAGGGAGTCGGGAGTAGAGGTGGTGGCGATGTTAAGCGGAGAGGTGGTGGTTGTTGAGGGGCGGCGTTGGGTTGTGAAGCGGTTGTGGAGGAAACGAAAGACCGTTTTTACGTCGGGAGGTTGCTCCCAATAGTCACGCTCGTCTTGCTGGGGTTCTGTGGTAGGTTCTTCCTCGATGCCCCAGAGGGCAGCATGGGAAGTATCAGCGGTAGAGTTGGGGGTGGGTAGATCTGCCTCGTGGAGGGTGGGGTTGAAATCAAAAGAAGCCGAGGATCTGAGTGTGGGATGTTTCGGCTGGGACTTTGAAGATGTTGGTACAGTGACTGGTATACCGGCGTAGTCAGAAGTTGAAGGATTGAGAGGCGTACTGAATGCACCTGGGTGGTCGGAAAGCTGTCCGACCAGAATGCCAAGCTCACGAGCTATACGGTCCAACAGACGTCCTTCCCAGCTGGACTTGGGTTGGGAAGAGATTGAAGTATCTAAGCGTACTGCTTTTAAGGACCCCACACTGGATGAAGGATTTCTCGCCGCCGATGTCTCTTCAGTAAGACTCTCGCCAAAGATAGCGGAGAGCGTGGCATCGTCAATGCCGATGAAGTCCCGAATGACTCTTCGCGTAATGCGTTGCCAGAAAGATTCATCGTCTGCAAGAGCTTGATCATCCACTCCTTTCAATATGTCGTTTGGTTCCTCAGGCGTCTGCGTGTCAACTGTCTCCTTGATAATTCGCTCCAGCCCTGCGGTACTTGGCGCACGCTCTGCTCGCTGACTGGACACACTCGTTCTACGTCTTCTTGTCTCCTTCTCAATCTCCTCGAGCAGGATCCTCGACTGCTCCATCCTCCACTTTTCGATTCTTTCCCTTCTATCTCCCTCGAGCGTGGGAGTATCGTTAGCCTCCACGGCATGGAACCTTCTTTGCACACTCGATCTCCTTCGCTGATGCCCACTAATAGATCTCTTCCTTGGGTTGTATCGCTCAAAATGCCACAGCTGCTCCTGCACTGGCGGGCTTGATGTAGGGAAGGTACCTAAGCCATCGTGTCTGGGTAGTACCGAGCCACTCTGGTCGAAATACCCCGAGAGCGAAGCGGGCACTTGGAAAGCGTGTAGTCCCTCATCCAAACTATCCAGCTCTTCATCATCTTCCACAGAGCCATCCGTGGCCTCACAGGCAACGTCATTGTCCTGCGTTGACCTTGCAACTAGGGATCCAAAGTCACTCAGCCTCGACAGGCCGGCTGTTCGAGGTGTGCGTTGGGTCGATGTGGTAAGGGTCTGCGCATCCGAGCGAGCGTGGGGGAAAAGAACCCATTCTTGGGACTCTTGAAGACCTCCGTGTAGCGGTGAGGGCAAAGCGGTTGCAGCTTCGTAGTCAGGCTCGTGGGCCGTCGTTGGACGAGAAACTGGTGCGAAGGTGGGTTGACGAAATGCCATCGTATGGTAAATGGCTTTGTATCAGTGTTGTGTTGGTGAGATGAGTGTAGATTGAGTCCGCTTTCGCCCCGTTGCTCGATCAAGCCCAATACACGGCCAGCGCCAATCTTGCGACAACGGACCAAGTGAGAGCCCCACAGCACAGTACGGACTTTCGTCAACGGGTCGCCATCGTTGACAGAGTCCGATAGTAGGTATGGTAGGAAGAAAGGCGAGATATGGATATGTTCGCCCGTGATACGCAGCAGGTGAGCTAGGGATGGACTTATGACAGCTCAAATCTTGGCGTGGGGTTGAATGAAGAACAAAGATGTTGAGGTCGACGAGGGAAGTGTGCGCTAACGCGATAACAGTTCTCCGGATTAGTGTAGTAGGTGATATGATTATTCTACATGTCGCTGTCATCAACCTACATACTGCTATCGCTTATCGGGTCCTCAGAATCCTGAAAGCTGGGACTTGATCCCTGTTATACTCTAGGTTAGCGCCCTCCATGCTCAGCGCCACAGCGCGTGGAGCGATCATCCGCTATCGTGGCGTAGTCCGTAAATTCGGATCTACCTCGTGCCCATCGGGTACACTCCCATGCGAATTGTGGACACGGTAAAAGATAGCCGACCTTGTGAGCAGCATTGTTACCTAGCCAAGCCCCCAAGGAAGTCCAATCCGAGCCAGCACCATGCCTCTCAATCGGCTGTATGTACTTCCCCTGTATCAGTAAGCTGGGGTGATTAATCTTAGTAAGTCTGAGATCAGTCATGCACATTCAAGCCTGATATAGACAATGGACTGTAAGCCTTCAAGAAGAGCATTACAGGGCCTTAAAGTCAGCATTGGCAACCAAGATATTAGCAGCAATTGCTTGGAAGACATGTTTTCAGACCGTCCACTGGACTTCGGAGCCCAGTATGCTCCTGGTGGGAATGCCGAAACGTTGCGACAGCTCCAAAGGCTGCACAGCAGACGATGGGGCGCCTTTACTCCCCAGAAGTTTCTTGCGATGTAAGAAGCTGCCCTAGCTAGGAAGGACTAATTTCAAAGCATACGTACCATTGGGGGAGGTAGCTACGGCGAAGTGAAACTTGAACATCGCCAGCTCGTCAGGGGTATATTGAGGTTATGAGCTTCGAACCGCTTACCGGCCACAGCTGCTGAATGCAGTCTTAGGACGAGGGCTGCAGGCAAACTTTTGATATTGCAAATTCGTATGTCGATTGACAAAGTGCATCAATGAAATGCTGCATACTCATCATGTGGGCTCATCTCAGGCTCGTCTGTCTTTGCCCACTTGAGCCTTCCACCATCCTCAGATCGACAGCCACGGCGCGCCAAATGGTAAGCTCCCTATGCATGCATCCATGGTCGCAAAGGAGGTCAACGTTCGGGTATATGTTCGAATACCTATATAGAGGCTAGCGAGCTCTATGGCTCCTGCAGGTATACACATGGTGGTAAATATTATGTCCAGATCGAAGTGCTCCCCACCCTATGACGGATAGACAGAGCCAAAGAAAGTCAGCAGAAGTGACCCAACCAAGCACAAAAACCTCCCACACTTGCTCTCTTCCCTTGACACAATCATGCGGTGGTATAGATGACTTCGTCCCAGTATGCGATGCGTTGGGTATATGTTAGCAGCCATACTCCTCGCTATATTTTGCGTCGTTCCCCAAGTATCAAGCCAATACCCATTCACTCCCCCTCTTAATGAACTTGTCCAACATAATACCAATGTCCGTGAAAACGAAACGGCAGATAAAAAACGCAAAGAATTCTGATGCATGCCGGGCGCTAAGCTCGAGACCAACATGGGTTTGCGAGGAATGCTTCAGTCCCGGATCTTCAACTTGTCGAGTGATTTGATCTACGGTCGTATTAGATTTTCCAGAATCGATCAAGCTCCGAATTAGCTTACCTAATATCTGTACAGCATCACACAACCTCGCAAGGGCACCCATGTAGCTCGGGTTAGGACCAAAACATTGAACCTGGTTAATATCCCGCTTCGGAAATCTCGGATTCGGGATGGTGGTCATGGGTAGCGATTTCATCGTATGGCCTTCCTTCGATCCGTCCTTTGATATATTGCTGGTGGTAGCAGTTGGGAGGCCTTGACCGAAGGTATTTTTAGATCTCAACTTACGCCACGAAAGATACTTGCTGTTGGCATTGTTGGGCTTTGGTGGAAGAGCCTCCAGATTCTGCACGCTTTCACCCGTGGTGCCGGAGCCTTTGAACATTTGCGTCGTTCCTTGGACGCCAACATCACTGCCAAGTTTCTTGGTAAGAGTTGATTGTACTTGCTCCATGACAGACTCGAAAAATTGCATCTCCTCCAGCACAGCGTTCGCATCTAAGGTGTCGACCTTACCAAGCTTGAGCAACGCCGCTGTAAGAAGATCGCAGCTTGACACCTTTTCCTCGACGTTCTTCAATTTGATGTTCTTCACCCGCCAAATATCTCGAGGTACGAAGAGTTTATTCGAGATGTACCCACCGCGAGGATGAGCGATCGTTTGATAGATGGACCGTAGAAACCAGAATGGGCGGAGAAGAGTTGACTCTGGACAAGGCTCTAGCTGCTGGGGAGCATTGCTAGCCAGAGGATTTGGTGAGCCCGGGCTGTTGGCAGAATGGATATCACTGTCAAAAAGGTATATACCACCCATGGGCTGTCCTTTGGTGATGAAGCTCGTATCGAGAGGCGTTGGTAATACGGGTACAGCTGGCGATGGAATAACGCGCTGTTTCGGTGTAGAAGACATACTATTGAGAGACGTACTCGACGCGTTATCGAGAGGATCTGGTACCGAGACTGTCAAATTATTGTTCCTTAGACTCGATGAAGAAAAGTTCTTTCTTAGGCCTGTTGCAGCCTTGGTACCGAAACGTGCTGGCGAACCCGGCATAGACGGCGCACTGTTGTCACTGTCGGCCGATGTCACTTTGGTCAGCGCAGAAGTAGTTGTTGATGCCACGTCTGTCAAGTCGGAACCAGGCATTGGAGAAGATGCATTACGAATGCCAGGGAGAGTGGCTGACAGAGGACCTGGCTTGAAGGCGAGACTTGATAGCGTCTGCTGGGCGTCTGGCATGAGCATAGCGGACTTAGGTGGCTCGCATATGGCTTGATCTGATACCACGGGTGGTGGGACTGGCGGTGGCTGTGTTTTGGGTGCTTCAGAACCAGAAGTATCCGACAACGCGCTACTTGTATCAATCTTGAGAGGCTTTCGTCTTTTGCCGGACAGCCTACGATCTTGGACACCTGCGCTCGTGTTCCTAGCCGCCGCACTTGGAGGTCTTTGAACAACCCCATTTGGCGGCAGGGGCACATCTGGAGGTGTAATCACAGGAGGAGCCGGGGGCGGTGGCAGGGCGCTTGATGGCGGAGGATGTAAAGGTGGTGGTAGGGGGTTGTCCTTCATCTGCGTGACTAGTGACGACAAGATCGTGGCTTCAGCGACTGTCGACAAAGACGTTCCAGCTGACGTTGGATTCGAGCCAATCGAACTGCCCCAGGTTCTGCCTGAAAATCCACTGGAGTCTGATTGACGTGGGAGAGCGGACTTTGTCTGTATGTCATACTCAGTATCGTCCAGGATGTAATCCCTGGTCATTTCCTCGAGCATTCGTTCCTCTTCGTCATCCTCATCGTCGCCATATCGCACGTCAAAGCTGTCTCTGGTACCCTCGGATCTTTCTTTCTCCCTCTCCATGGCTTGGGCAATTGCTGCTTCTCGCTCCACCTCACGCACGTTCTCTTTTGCGAGCTCTACATTCTGCCTCGTTCTGGATAGTGGCTCAAGCTCGCCAAATTGGTATTGAGGATCGTTCAGTAGCTGCTCATCGTCGTCGTCTTCATCATCAGGTTCGAACCCGTCGTCATAGGCAGTCTCGATTGCTGCATCCAGTGCTGCGTCAAAATCGGCTTCTGTCTGACCGCTTCCAGCGCGTATATGTTTTCTTCGAAGACCTACAGACGATCTCCGAGAATGGATAGAAGAAGAAGAGCCACTCGACTCATTGATGGTATTGAGCCAAGAGGTATGTTCCCCGTTGTCTTGGCGAACAGAGTCCGACTCGTTGGGCTCGTCGCTAAGAGTGGAGTGAGTCGAAGGGTCTGTGGATGACTGAACAGTATCCCTCGACGGAGGATCGGGAGACGAAGGACGCCGAGGTGGGTTGGGAGATAATGGACGCCGCGGGGACACGGGGGGAGGCATGTATCCCTGATACATCGGGGTCTCGAGATGCAAAGGAGTCTCGGCGATCTCAAGGTCCATGTATCTCATGCGCGGTGGCTGTCGATCTTGTCTGTGTGCTGCCCCCCGGATGCCGCTACCTTCCACTATGTAGGGAGAAGTCTGTTGCAATGACTGCCGTCTTGAAGGTATGTTGCCCAGTATCCCAACACGTGAATGCTTCGCTGTTTGTGCCTGGCCATTTTGCCCGTAGTCGAGGGGAGCCGCTGTAGCAGTCTCGACGGCACCTTCACCCTCATCGGTATCCGTGACTATGGACAGGCGCTCCGAGCCATGGGAATCTCGGTCTTGAGGACGCTGTGGTAAGGCCTTCCCATCTGCTCTTTTGTAAGACTGGTCGTTGCACCGGAGCTCCACGATACGAGCCTCATAAGTATTTCGCTTTTTCGAATTAGCTGGATCTTACTGTAGGATGGCACGTATCTACACTTACAACAGCATCCAGCTTCAATCGGTCTTCCACGCCTGAGCTTCTGATCATGACTTTTTGTAGCAAGGCGCAAGCTTCCTGGTATGCATGCATAGCTCCCTCATGATTGGAGTGCTGGTCGAGGGTGACTGCATGGTGTGCCTTCTGCAGTGCTTTGGAAAGCATGGCTTTCTGCGAAGGGGCCTTGCGCTTCTGCGGCCTTTCAACCCGCGCGCGACCGTCAGAGGCTGAGCTCTCTCCTTCGGTAGTACCGCTGCCCTTGCTGCCCTTGTTTGGATCATCACGTTTGCGATGGTGCATGGTTTGCGACGATCGTCGACGATCTGTGTGCCTGAGTCGGGCTGCGGTGCGTGGTGAGTACGTAGACTCTAGTGGTGGCGTTCCGGGACTTGTCGATTGATCTATGACGATTGGTGAAGGTATATTTGATCTTTGTGAATGCGAAGGAGCTGGCCTTTTCATTCCTGTCGTGAAATTCGGTGGCGACCTAGACTGCCACTTGTCTCCGAAATAATCTGGCTGTTTGTAGGCCATAGGCGAGATTATGTCTGCTGTAGTGGGGGTCACCGTCGCCACCGTCGAAGGTGACTCTGCGGCATTCACAGCTTGAGATAGAGAATTCAAGGTCACTATAGGAGGCAGGACTGGAGGTGTCCTGAGTGGGGGAGGTGCCACATTGGACGCTTCTGGAGGGCTTTTCTTGGAAGGGGATCGCCCTTTATTCGTGAGAGCTGCATTGGTGGGCGGTGTCTGACGCTCAGTGAAGCCGCTGAAGGAGCCAAAAGACCCGGACAATCGCTTTGAAAAGCTACTCCTTCTATTGTGGGAAGCAGAGCCTTTGCTTGAGGCTGTAGACTGAGACCATCGATTCAAGTTTCCGACTCCTTCTCGAAGTCCATGCCCACTCTCTGGTCGGGTATAGAGGGCGCTAGACCGTCTCTTCGTAGTTTCAGGAGATAGAGTACGGGCTGAGGAGTTTGAGGGTGCCGCAAGGGTTTCGTAAGGGCTCTGCGATCTCAGGCCCGTTATGGGCGGTCTGGAAGTACTCCGCGCAGACAACGATGGCGTACGCTGTACGGTCACGACGGACGAAGACGACGCTGAGTTTGGCCTGGAATTCTGCCGTTGATGTGTAGGTGGCTTCGCCAATGCTGAGGCCATGCTACAAGTCAGATTCTGAGCCTCCTAGCCGTGTAACATCCACTATTCGACAATGCCCTATACGCCAATCGAAAGCGTCAAAGGCGAGTTCCACAAAGCGAAGACAAATGGCATGCAAATACTCTTCGTATCGGTCGACAAGCCCGGAGTCACTCCCGATCGGGTGGTCAGGGGTACAGGGACCCAACTTTGGACTGTCCTCCGAGACTATCAATATTCTTGGATCCTACTCTTTTCCACATCTCTTATGCCATTTTCCAGTCATTTAGTGCGTCGGACCGAGTTCGTATTTTGCGATCTCTTGGGCAAGGCTGCGCTATACCAATACTTGCGTAGGGGTCAAATAGAGGATCTGTACACAGATAGGTCTGTGCCGCGTAAGATGGAGCTGCAGTACTAGCGCCGAAGCTGATGTAGTAGCATCACAGGAAGGTATACGGCGCTGAGAGGTTGGTAACGCTCCGAGGTGGTGATGAGTAGACAGCTAATGACTGGATACTGTTCGATCCTCGACCTGCAATGGATCACAACGGCTTATGCGGGATGAGCGCTCTCATGCATGAGATTAATCGACCGTTGCGGACTACACGTGAAAGAGGCGGCGGAGGCGTGCTTGGGTTTGATGAGCGTCGACAAATGAACCCTCTTACATGTTCAGTCAGTCCTGCGACAAGGAGGTAGGACCAATGAGAAGACCAGCGACAATGGGGACTTCAGATGGGAGATTTCGCGGTCAAGGAGGAGGTCAATTCTCCCTTTACCACGCCCTCGGGTGCACTTCCCCTGCTTCTCAAGCTTGGCATGACTTCCCGCTAACGATAAACATTCTTCATACTATCAAGCCCACATTTTCTCACAACAACCATCAGGTCATTAGCAACGAATGTTCACTAGAGTAGGCTTGTGCATGCCTGGCTTGCGGAGGGAGGCTTTGCCTACTTTGGCCATTCTTAATCGAACAACGGCCTTCAGTCTGCAAGATTATGAAGCAGCACACCTTTCCAACTGGTGACAATCGACAGGCGCCTCGCCCTTGACCGTAATCAACTCTATCAGCCCTCTCCACGATGCCGGACTACTGGTCTATCCTCGATCGATCTCAGAGTCTCCTTCAACTACTAGTCGATGCCTGCTTGCTCTGATACTAACACCGTTGATATGCTCAGGCTGCCGAGGCGTACTGTACATCCTCATGATTAACTACTCGGAGAATAAAGCGACTGTTACGCCATGCTGTCATGCGGGATATAGTAAGCGCTGTCCAAACCTGGACATCTTTCTCAAAGTTGGCAAAAGTTGGTGTTAGACGATGTCCCAATAAGAATTGTTTTATCACAGAACAAAGGATGAGTGTGCTGTGCATTGTGATAAACCCCTTTGGTGCCGTTCTATGGATGACAACACAACGCGATGCCAACACAAACATATGACACAATCACTAACGATTCAGAAAACATTCCGCGTCAGCTTCAGGAAAGCTCGAACGCTCAACGCAAAGCAACGAGATCCGATTGGTCAGTGTTCAGCAGATGTCGTTCCACGAGAAATCTTATCTCGAGGCTGCAAAAGCGGTGGCTTTGCTCATCAACGACCTCATTTTAACCAATATCAACTTCATATTTCGGTCCCTGAGGCGCTTTGACGAGAGTGCACTCTCCCGTGTCCTCGCAATCTTACTAGCTATTACATTGCTGGGGACCTTATTGACCCTCGATGCCACCGCGAACATAGTACCGACAGATAGGCCCTTCGCGGCGGCAACCGAGGTCAACCCAAGTTCTTCGAGATCGGAAGAAGAACCAATGGGTCTCCACGAGGCCACGTTGGCTTACGCGGGTATTGCGCTCGATGAGAAGCATAAGGCTAGAGCACGGAGAAAGGTCAAGAATATGGGTATACAACGCTGGGTGGATGAGGTGAATACTCCGAGAAGAGGAGAACGAAGGCATCTGATCGAAGAAGAGGAGGCTGAGAGGTGGCTACGGCTGAACACACTAGCAGCTAGGATCTAACATGCTGCAGATTGCAGTGGAGCGTATCCGTTGGTGTGAGTCTGCTAAGCGTGGACTAGGTCGCACTACAGCAGATAGCATAATCTTTCGACGAAGATTGCACCTATGCAGTTGTATTTAAGTAAAAACTTGGAAAAGATTTCTTCCTTCTTGCAAATTGACGCAGTGAGCAGAGTACATGGCAAGTGCAGACGATGAGACGAGCAGAGAGCCCCATCTTCTCGGAGCAAGTGAACGCGCGATTGGAATTGATTACCACGGACTCCGAGACGTTCGTACGCTTACCACATCCCTCGCATTCCCATCTCAGGATGGCCGTTGGCTGGAAGCCCCTCCATCGCCCGATAATGCTGGGAAGCAAAGACGAACTCGCCATCGTTTCTGCATGTGGGAAATTTGTCAATATCAGTCTCCTGGAAATCCAGTTGGTGTTCACCGTCTCCAAGGTATTCATCCTGGCTCATGGCTCCATCAAAGCAGGCCAACACAACCGCAGCCACAGTCCCGCCTCGTTGCAGGAAATTCTTTGTACACGGCGGCCACTCACCGTCAGCGTAATGAAGGACGTTAAATGCCGTGGGGACTTTCTTGGCACGGATGGCTTCGGCGACGTAGCCAAAAATGTTGTTAAACCCTTGGCGAAGGGCTTTATTGGTCTTGAGATTGCTTTTGATGCCAGGACCCAGATGGCTAAAGTGATAGTCGTTCCAGTCGCACCACTGGGATCCAGACATGGGCATCATTCCGCCGTCCAACATGTCGCCGAGCATGTCGCGATTAGCGTCAGCTCGACACTCTAGAGCAAACGATAACCTGGGACTCAGGAATCCCCCAAGACACTCGCCGCAGGTGCAGCCATAAGCGAGTTGCATTATTTGATCTGGGGTAGGATTTGAGAGCCCTTTGAGGAGCAGTAGGCAGTTTGTTTCGAGCGGCGCAAAACCCCCAAAGCTATCAGCCATCGGAATCGTTAGCAGACCAACTTGGCCCATGGTTCTCTTAGACTCGAGCAAGTCCTCAAGCCCCTCCAGTGGTGTCTCCCCTCTTAAATTCCTTGACGACCGCAATTCTTCGGAGATAGGCAGCTGCAACAGCCATGACAAAGACTCCGCTTTGCAACCTCGCGCTACCGCGTGCATGATGTTGTTACCATGTTTGTCCACGGATAGCCAGACAGGGTCTGTAGCAGGATGAGCCAGTAGTCGAGCCTTCAAAAGCTCTAAGGTTTCTCCATCGTTCGACTGTATAATGGTCTGGTCGCAGGGAAAATTTGGGTTGCCCTCGCTTGAAGGAAAACGTAAGACTACAGGGCGCCGGTAGTCTTGTGCTGCAGACAACGACCGCGAAGCATGGGAAGGGTCCTTTGCGCGAGCAAAGTACAGGCTTGAGCCAATGCGTCGAAATCCGACCGCGCGCCAGAAGTCTTCCGCAGAGGTTTGTAATCCGTCGTACAAGAGTTCGCGGTCCCCGGGTGGCAATGACTCAGTCTTTTCATCCATAATTACAGGGTTGGTGTACGTTGCAAACACAATCGCAAAGTCACAGTCACTCACCATGCTCTGCGCTTTCTCCCATACTTGCTCCACAAGTTTTCGCCCATATCCGTTTCGTCGATTGTTCTCATTCACTTTCAAATCTTCGATGAAAAGGAACTTACTCTTGTCCAACTCCACCCCCCAAACGCCCGTGCCTTTCTTGACAGGATGATCTCGGAATTCGGACTTGAGGCAGCCCCAGCGATCGAAGAGATGGAAAGCCAACTCAGATGTGTCGTTGGTTGGCTCTTCCATATCACGGTAAAATGTGGCCCTTATGGGCTCACGATCGATGAGCTTCGCATGGCAATGGCCGATTAGCCGATCATCCACGGAGTTCTCTGCCTTGATGTTGACGTCAATGGACTTGAGCCATTTGAATTCTTCGAATTCGCTGTACTCGTCGCTCTCATCCTCATTGTCCTCTTCCTCGCTCTCATCAATGTCCTCGCTTTCGCCGTCGTCTTCGTCTATGTCCTCCTCTTGATCACTTTCGTCGTCTTCGCCAAGACCAGGCTCCAGCAAATCTTCTTTTGCAATTTCCTCTTCGCCCTCACCGTTGCTCGCGACGCTGCCAGCTAACGCGGCTTCATCCATATCCGGGCCCTTTGACTGCCTCTTCTTTTTCAACCCAATCCCCTCGTCGGGTCTCTTTCTCTTCCCACCGGCTGATACATCGACTGGTCGTTGTCCGTCACTGCTCTTGATAGAAGGAGGCATTGCTAGAATGCAAGCCTTGGGTAAGATGCGGATGATTCCGTTTTCATGCTGCACCGGCAACCCCACCTAGATTAGCTTTGGGACAGGAGGGTTGAGAGCGTGATATTTTCCCCAACCTGCCTGAGTAAAGAGGTAGCACGGCGGCGGTGGAAGAAACTTCAAGGGCTGACAGCAAGTGTCAGGCGAAGAGGAGTCTTCATAGGGAAGCTTCCAGTGCCCTTCGCAGAGACACGCTGAAACTACTGTTAGCGCTAGTAGAGCGCTTTAGGATCAAGCTGTCGACTCGATGACAGCGGAAGCTATTTTAGCGCCAAGCCAGGTACGCCGAAATGAATGCCCCGTGTCGAGGACCCTGCACTAGCGCCACACCACCACTAGCCCATAAATACGGACATGTTCTACCTTATGTGGGTATCTATACACTTCAATTCCTTCTTGAAGAGTCGACGGCGCGATTAGTCGAGATCTGAGCGTGCTCTACGCTTATCCGTTTCATCAAGGGTCTAGCAGTCAGCCAAGTACGAAAATTATCAGTCGTGCAGCTGCAGGAAAACTTCTGCATCCGGTAGCTACTCCGAGTACATCAAAGCGTTTGATGAAGAGACATCTGATTACGCATACACTATCAATTACGAGACGCGAAAATGGCCCAATATCTGCTTGACCCTTACCTCCAAGGGGAGAACAGCCATAGGCACCGCAGATCCTGCGTGTCATGGAACAGGATTGGCTGGTAAAGACCTCAGGAACAGGAGATGTGGGGATCACTATGTGTGGCTTCCAAGTCTAGGAGCATATATCAGACTGAGTATCGTGGGTTCGTGTGCTTCGATCCCTGTGATAATCCTCATCTTACAGTACTTTGTATTTCGTCCTGTCCTGCTCCCGGGCTATACTACAGCTACTTGAATTGGAATTACTAACAGTATCAAAGCTATTGTCAGCTGCGCCCGAATCTTTCCGTTTCGAACATAGGTGGTGCGCTGTGACTTAGTTATTGTCAATTTGAAAGAGCCTTGTTCCTTTGTTGCTTGAGTAATTGAAGCCAAAGACACCTGTTGTTTCTGTCTTATGATGCAACAAAGAAACAAAGAAGGTTTACCTTCGCTATGTTTGCCAATATCTCGCATATCTGGCCACCTTAAGTACCTCCGGCCCCAGTCTACCGCTTCCCAATCGCTACTGCTCTGCACTGCTTCTCGAACCCAGTATCAGGGACTATTAGCTTATATTCAGTACCTTTCTATATATCGGCGATATACAAGAACACACGGCACTAATCATAGTACCAACACTGCAGCAAATTTCCACCAATTCGAAACGGCTTACAACATGCTGAGAATAGTACCGGTCTCGTATCAAGAGTTTAGAAGTCGACAAATCGTTGATGGATCTTTCGAGATGCTCGAAGCAGAGCTTAACAAAGTGAGATATCGTTCCTATCCTGACTGGGATGATAACGACAGCGATCCTGGCACGCTTATCGAGCAGCTAGACGACCACGACAGTGATGCTGGGTCGTTTGTCGACGAAGACGACGAGACCATTGGCCTTGTCACGGGAGTCGCTGAGCTCCGGCGTTTTTCCTACTCCAGTACTGAGGCCCTGAGCTTTGACCCGCCTAGCGATGAGAATCGTATGGAGCATGTTGGACCTGAAGATGACTACAATCGCATCTGCGACAATCGCGGCAACAACCACGTTGGATTCGAGGATGCTTTGTCCCCATCGATGCAGGCTTCTGTACGGTTCCCACCAATTTCTCCTCGACAACGCCTGTCAATCGACTCTGGACGATCTTCCGTGTCATACCCGGACTTTTATATAACGAATTCTCGAGGCTCTGTCTTTGCAGCTCCTGTACACCCACGCTGGTCAACGGATGCTAGGCCATCTATTCCGTTTGAAGGTACAAATCAGACCATAATCTCCAAACGAATCATTGAAGACGAAGACAAGGGCCCTGACAACCATTTCAACCTCGTACACTCTGTACCCTCGATTATGAGCCTTCATCTCATCATGGCTACGACAGGCACGCTACCAACTTTTACTCAGGGCTATGTACCCCGCTCAACTGAGCCAAATGAGTATCAGATCTCTTATGCTGATGCTTGGAGGAAGGAAGAGGACGCGAAGATTCTTGAGCTGTTGCAGCAGAGGTCTATAAGGCGTAGAGAACAAGATCGCAAGGAGAGAAAGAGGGAGAAGGTCAGAGATATTTTCATGAAACCTGTGAAGAGGATTCGACAGAGGCTCTCGGGCCAGCATGCTCAGCACGACATTGAGGAAGAGCTGACCCAGGTGCTTCTCTCACCAGTCTATGACGAGCAACGAGACAGAAATTTCTGGAGAACTTGCAACGAAGGTCTTTGGAATATGCGGACCAAAGTCAAGAGCAGAGGGAGAGGGGCAAGGCCATGAAGCCTGTGAAGAAGGTTGGGCAGAAGATCTGGGGTCTCTATAAGGAATACTAAGGCCAGGTAATATGTTGCAAGGTATTCTGATTTCATAGAAGGATATTGCGGGAGTATTGGCGCAATATGACTTCATGCAAATACACAGCGACTGACTAGGCATCATAGTTTCTGGCGCCATCATCTCCTCTTCTAACATATGCAAACGCCTAAACATGCTCGTTCTGATCGTCCCCTTTCCGCTTTGCGAGACAAAGCCAGATCTGTCCGTCACTTTACGCCTGATTGCATATGATTTTGCAGCCAAGTGGGGCAAACAGTCCACATCAAAGGTCTAATACGCAGGTAAGCCATCCAACCAAATCTCAATCTTCCTAACTGAGACTCAAAAAGTATGGAAAACTTGCGGGAGTGTAATTCTTGTTTTCCATCTCCAAGCGGAATTGCAGCAGGTTATACACCATTTCAGCACGACTACTTATGTCCAATTTCCATCTAGTTTGATACTGTCATCCTCATTGTCATGAATTTCTGATGAGCGCTGTTTCCCGGTGAGGTTTGCCAACACATCAACATCAAAGCTTGTTTGTTCTACGCTCAACGCATATATGTGACGCAGCTTTCAGCAGGATGCACTTCCGCAGTATGCAAAACTTTCTCATCGCCAGGTTATCACTCCGTTTACGCTATGGATTTCCCAACTGGGCTTTGCGACATCTGGTCTGTCTTGAAGCTCTAGAACACGATTGCCTTCTATTCAGCCTGTTTGGTTGGCCTGCTCAGCCTCGGCATCGCTCTGTCTGTGAGTGGTATCATCATCTACCTCGGCCGAAGAGAGTCACTGGAAAGGCAACGGAGCGTATACGCAAAGTTTGATGTCCCATGGCTCAAAAGCGTCAAAATGGTGTTCCTTGTCAGGCAAGTGGACTCAGCATACCGAAGATGAGACGTTCGTTCTTTCCGCCGCACATTCTGACGACAATTTTCAGGGCGACGCGGAAGAGGCCGGGGTAACTGCGCATGTTAATTTGACTGTGGAGGAGGAGGAAGGAGCATCCGAAGAGCTACCTCGTGTTGACATACCTGCTGACAACGAAAATTCCTTCAAAGACGCCATGATGGACGATCTCAAAGGGACCCCGGCCGATCTGTACATCGACAGCGACTCCAGACTAAAGGCGCTGCCTCGTGTCGACGTTCACATAGATGAAGAGAACGTTGAGACAGATGAAGAGCAATTGGATCAGGAAGCACCCGTTCCGAGACCATTTGACTTGGATGAGGAGAACATGAAGACAGACGAAGAGCAATTAGAGCACCAAGCAATCGTCTCCGGATCAGAGCAAACCGCTGAGAATGGTTGGATAGTGGTCCTCCAAAACTCGAAAGTACCGTACGACCAAGATGCTGACCCTGCCGGCTTGTATGGGGGGAGAGAGGTGGATGATCAACCATCTCTGTTAGATTTCTATCACCAAGACGCGAGAACCAACGGGCACTTTGCGAAGATGGCACCAACAAAGGCAGAGCTGGCGGCTAAGAAAACAGCAGCAATGCTGGCAAAACGAATGATAGAGGCATCCGGCTCCGACTCAAAGCTTCAGGCTGCGCGAACAACAAGTGAAGGAGTTTTGACGGGGAAGCCAGTTCTGAAGCTTCGACCCCCCAAGGGTACGTGCCATCACAGCCATGTCGGAGCTACGAGGATGTGCTGACTGGCGTACGTGGCACATCAGCACCATCAAATGAACCCACCCCTTTGCCATTCCGCGCTATTGCCAATGTGTCATTCTCACCAGGGACCAAGAATGAGAGTGCAAGGGAAAAGGTGATGAACATCTTCAATACGTGGCAGATAGCTAACAATGCCAAGGCCAAAGACATCGAACGTGTCGATTATCGGAAAGCCTTTCTAGACCGAAAGCACGATGAACAAATCAGTGGCTTTCGGGAAAATAGTGATGATGGCGGGCCTTTACGTCGTACAAAGTCCGTTAGAGAATGGCTACCTGATCCCAAGGACAAAAGCAAAAGGTTCCTACGCATCACCAACCCTTCCGCCGAAGCGGACGCCAATGACGAGCAAATCATCGCCAAGTCTTCCGTAGAAATGAATGACGATTCCGACCTTGAAAAGGCCATAGCCGCTTCATTAGAACCCCTCAACAACCAGACGCAACAGAACAAAACCACAGACCTCAAAGAGAACACCGGCCCTGGCATACAGCAAACCATAGACGTCTCGGTCGCGTACGAGATCAAAGCGAATGCGGACTTTCATGATCAGTTTGCGATAATACACAGATCCAAGGCCCAAATTAACGACGCTGAGGAAGAAGCGGATCTTGAACGGGCCATTTGGGAATCTATGCAAGATTCACCGGATAAGAAGCGGAAAAGTAGCTTTCAATTCGTTCCGGATGATGGCTCGAGTGAGGAGGCTGAAGCGCGGACGGTTGAACGAGGATGGGTTACGCCTAAGGGGGGGGAGAAAAGGAGTAGCAAGAGATGTAAGTGAGTGGTTCATTGCGAAGTATTGGTTGAAGAGGCTGATAGGTATGCAGTGTCGTCACCTAGGAAATTTGCTGGGAAATAGTTAGAGCGTTTGAGAGTGGGTGGTGTGGATGAGCACGTTTTGAGTATCGCTTATGACTGGATTGTTACGGCATCATTGCATTGCAGCAATCCAGCTTCCATGGACAGAATGCTGTGTAGGTGATGCATCGGCGGCGGGTACGTCCGTACTGTCTTCGTCACTCGGTCAGGAAAGTACTTCTGCTCTGCATGCAAAGACTGGAAAATATGTCGATAGAAGACGCTTCATCGTTAGGCAAACAGTAGCCACAAAAAGACGCTATCCATGCATACCATCACATCGATTAGGTAAACACGATTACTTAACGATGGAACTGCGAAGACAGTATCAGCTCTAACAAGATAGACAGACTTCCTCAATCATCAGTAGTGGGCATCTTCATGTGGTTTCATGTGACACAGCAACGGCATTCATCCAACACAAAGCCGCAAAAGTGAAAACTCTACTGTGGGCTGCTACGGCGTTTTCTCAAATTGTTTATCTTCAAAAGGAAAGCGGCGACGGTGATGCGGATTCGGTGAAGTTCGGATCGGGTGGGGAGGGAGGTGGGGATGTTGGAGGAGGGGAGGGAGGGGCGGTCGGATGATGTTCTTTGCGATTGTGGGAGGGGATGTCGATATGACGTGGAGGGATCACGGTGGAGGAGTGGGGAAAGCTCATGTTGGTTGGACCGTTTCTGCCTTTTTCTCACTGTTGTCGCTAGAAAGGGAGACCATGTATGACATGTGCGAAGTCGGGAAATACATAGAGACAGCTGCACGCGGTGGTTGAATTCTGCTTATGATATCTGGAGTAGCAGACCTTGGTATCTTCAATAACCAATGCAATGACCCCCGTACGCACCTGGAGTTTCCGAGCGCCAAACCTTGATGCTTCATCCCCTCATGCATTCATGATCCATGCAGCCCATATGCCGTGATATACACCGTACCTCATGATACCAGCGCCATTTATAACCCAATGCCATCCGTCCCGTTGCCGTTTTCGGTTTTCTTATCATCGTTTCCGTTCGTGGGTAGTGCACCTTTCTTAAACATACCGTAAACGCTACTCACCCCTCTGGGCGCCGTGGAAAGTGTCTCAAACCTGGCCTCGCCCAACCTCTTGCCAGCCTTGACACTCTCAATCAACCACTCCACACCCACAAACTTCACGCCCTTCCCTCCAACCCGAGACATCTCCTTCTGTATCTTACTACCAGCCAGACCGCCACCAGCACCATCTCCCCTGCCATCATTGTGCTTTCCCAATATGACATGCGTGACGCTTCTTCTGCCCAGCGCGATGCTGATGTTGGCGCCATGTGACGCGAGAAGTTGTTTCAATTTGTGGTCGCCGATCATGGGGGCAGTCGAGCCGTTGAGGTAAATCGTCAGGCCGGCAAATATGGGCTTTTCTTGCTTCTCCACATCGAACCCTTTGCCCTGGGATTGAGTTGCTAAAGCAGTCTCGGGATGTTCAAGGGCCCTCTTCTGCTTTTCGGCGGCTTGTGTCGCTCTTTCTGCTCGGCTCCCCTCCATCATCATAGCACCCACATCCCTCCACCCTTTCTCCCGCAGCCCGGGTGCACCTTTCTCCCATCCTCCGCTTTCCTTCCTGCCATCTTTGCTGAACTCCAAGCTCCCGGCACCCACGGTGTCAGCTATGTATTTACCACCAGACGAACCAGCTCGGAATTGGTGGCCCAACTTCATCGTGCGAGAGTCGCGCCATGATGTCGACCCGGCAAGACGGTTGTCTGCCCGTTGATGGCCTGTTGAAGAGGAGTTCCAGGGGTCAAAGGTCTTGCGGATGGGCTCCGCTGGTGGGGGGATGGCGGAATGCGGGGGTGGCATCGTTGTGGGGGTGGAGTGGCGGAAATGTGGCGGAGAGGTGGTGCCAGAGAAGGCAAGGAGCAGGTGGACGCGGAAAATGAGAGGCTAGAGCATCAGTCCAGGGTGGTCTGATTTGGAGATGGAGAGAGCTAGCTAGCTGTAGGGTGTTGCTATGTTGTGGCCGTAGAAACCGATCAGGGTTCGTTCCAGGCTGGCGCAAGAGATAGCAGCTTCTTGAGTTCGTATTGATGATGTATGAGGTGGCCGGATTCGGCATTGACGTTGTCATAGCGTCAACCCTCGCTGATCATTTTTCATTGGCGCTCAGAGAGCGGAACTCTGGAGATTCCAAGTAGCGTCCTGTTATCTTGTGTATAGTATTTGTATTTTAGGCCATCCTGGTCGATGATTGGAAAGAAGCAAAGGATAAGGATTCGAAGTAAACATTGGAGCGGCAAAGAATCCCACGACGGCAACGGAAAGCGTTACTGTACTCTTGGCATACATAGATGAGAATGACTTGCATGACTTTTTCATCCTAGCTCCGTTTGCGCCTCGCACAATGTACGCGCAAGGAAATCACTTCATCTTGCATACGGGATCGTCTACGCTATCGCAAGTGCTTACATGCAGCTGCAGCTAGGACTGCATTCGATGGTGGCTGTTGTATAGACTTCAACATCGTGGAGATGTGGAGGGGGAAGACGCAATTGGACTTGCGCTAGAAGTCGAGGAGAAGCACCATTGAAAGCCCACGTCAGGGGAAACTGTCACATAGCACAGCGCCGTCCTCGCTCTTGCTCGGTCACTCAAAGGGGGAAGTCAATTATGCGAGCGAACTGTTCTTCCATCGCTAAGCTACTGCCAGCCTTAGCCATTTCTAGACAGAGAGACAACTCTGGTCAAAGTCAACGCTGTCCAGCTGCGCAATGACATTCCCCCGCCTAAGATCGTAACAAGGCTTTTTTGGTTGGATTAATCTGCTATACTTCCGTGTCATGATAGTACCGATACCACTGCTTCCGCACACAATCCATCGTAACGAAATTCGTAATCGTCAAGCCTCCACCCTTGGGTGAAGGTATAGTCAAAAAGGCTCTCATATAGAAGTGAAATTCGTGTCATCAAGTCGTCATCAGATATAGAGTAAGTTATGTAGGAACACAGTCGTGAAAGTGGTTTCTCGGAATCTTGAATGGTCATCATGTTAGAAAGTAGGAGATGGGAGGTGCGTCCTCGTCCTCTTCCTCTTCCAGTGGAAAGTCCCGAGTTGCCAAAGATTCCAATATTAAGACATTAGAAAACGTAAGAGTAGAGCAGGAGTCTTTCGGCCGAAATTCGTTCATCGTCAAACATCGTCGAGGATATGCGGTCAATATACTCCGGCCGGAGGCCCCCTTTGTATGGAAAGGCCCTAGGCTGGAAGATTCGCACCTTGGGGCATCAACGTACGCGTGTGCGTGGGGTTGCAACGCTCCGAGGCCGGCTGTGAGACTTGATATCGCTATCATAGGAGCCAGTGACCATGGCGCCCGTTGTGCTGCCTTCCAGCCCCATCTTGCGGCGCTTCATGGAATCAATATCTTCGCTTCGACTTGCGGGGCGCGAATAGTCGTCATCGTCACGCATCCGCTTGTTGGATGAAGTCACACGGTTTTGTTGAGTAGGGGCATAGGGATGGATAGGCGCCGAGGAGTAAGGATCCGTACTAGCATTGCCATTTGATACACTACCCCGAGCATCGCTCATGGGATTGTAGAGATTACTGGAAGGAGGCGCGCGGGGCGGTGTGTGGTAGCCAGTCGACCACTGTTGCTGAGTGCCATTGGCGCTGTGCGGAGTTCCATGACTAGAGCCATTTTGATGAGCCGGAGATCCGTTGACTTTAGCGGATGCTTGCTCATGCATCGAGCCCGAACTGTAGCCATTGTATGAATCTCGATGGGCACCATAAGAAGCATTGTTGTGTGCATAGTCTGGATCTTGCTCATGATCTGCTTCCGCATGACCCTCGCTTCCCTGACCATAGACGTCGGATTTCGAATCGCCATGGTCACTATCTGTGCGAGAGCCAGGCCCACGAGTCGCTGGAGGTCCCATGTCTTGCTTATAATGACTGGGCAACGGAGTGCCCTTGGGGGGATAGCCTTGCTGGGTAGCGTATTGTGCTTGTTGAGGAGCAGCTGCGGAGTACATCGGTCGAGAACTGTCGTATGAAGGGTGACTCTGATATGGTTGCAGCGTCGGCATGGAGGCGCCTGGCGGGGTCGTTGCTGGTGTAGCAGGAGTTGAGTGTGGCTGATTGTCCATCATCAGAGGCTGACCACTTTGCCCCGCAATGCTTGGATTTCCCCAGTCATACGAACTGCTCTGGTTGTTCAGACCGATGGTGGTACTCGACGCGCTTGTTGGAGGTGTGGGGAAGGTATGCGCTCGATCTAGGCCTGGACGTCCGGCTCCGGGGTGAGGAGCTATGGAGTGCTGCTGAGAGCTCATCGAGCTGTTCATCGAATGATGGTGATGTAGAGATGGAGGCTGCGAGCCTGGTGTGCCTGGCAGACCACCTTGTTGCTTCGATGTGTCAAGTCGCCGACGGTCAGCTGCAGCCATCACCGCATTGGTCCTGCTCTGGTTGGTGGGATGGTAGAGCAGTGCGCCAATGTTGTGAACGAAGAGAGGGTACAAAGATTCCGTTATCTTTTCCTTGTTGGCGAAGTCAAGAGCTCGATCAAACGGTATCCTATCCTGTGTTAGCGAAAAGATGGCGGGCCACTTTGATCTCTTGCAGTCCGTACCAGACGCCTTTCAAGTGCATTGGGCCAATTTTGACGACGTGACGAGTTTTTTCACTCTTCAAAATTCCATCTCGGCGACCTCGAGTCATGCCTGCTACGTTGAGGAGCTTCGTACCATTTATCAAGTGGTTATCTGCGTCTCTTGTAAGCTTACTATCCTTATACTGCAATGCACTAGGCTGGTGTCGCATAATGCAGTATGCATGCAATGGGCCTCACCGTCACGTCTAGCTACACATACTCCCTTGGCTTCAACTTGGAAGCACATACATCCCTCGTCTTCCCATAATGTTGCGGTCACTCGAGGTTTCATTCCTGGAGGAGCAACTTGGCCGCTTGTGTCGGGACTTTGTTGTGGATAGCCTGGAGGGGCCCCGGTCGGCGCTCCAATGTACGTGTGTTGAGTGGGTCCGCCACCCGCCATCGCTATCAACGTCAGCTGAGGCCTGTTTGAGTCGCTAAACACACGAAAGCTTACTTGGCAGTGGAAGGAGACCTGAGTTCATCTGTGGACCGACTGAGGAAGACACCGGGTGACCAGCACCTTGAGGAGATGGCACACCATTTGGATATCCATATTGACCACCGTAATGTGTCGGAGCTGGGGCATAATTACTGGGGCCTGGTTGAAGGACTGGAGGCGGCTGTGGATAGCTAGAATATTGAGACATCCCTCCTGTAGTGGTTGGCTGGGCTTGGTATGATTGTCCAGCTGATATCTGCGATGGTTCTGAGCCCAGATACTGTTGCTGCTGATTCATGGCGCCCGAAAAGTGGTCCGGGCTTTGAGCGTAAGACTGGATAGGTTGACTTGCTTGAGGATAGTCGGAAAGTGCTGCGGTAGCTTCGACTAGTTCGTGGCTTGGCGGAGCTGAGCACTGAGAGGTTGGGGATGGCGAAGGAGTTTTCAGGCCGATTCCAGAATGAAGATTGGAGTACGAGCCCGTCTGAAGGGGCGGAAATTGAGTGCCGTGACCGTTCGGCGAGTGATCTGGCCCTCCCAGGCGAGAGGAGCGAAACCCAGGGGGCGAAATGTAGGATTGTGGTAAGTGGAGATCTGGTAAGCGATCGCCTGAGTACAGCGGACGCTGCGAGTGGTGTGAGCTGAACCACGGTGTGTCAGCGGGGCCGCGAGTCTGAACCTGGGATATCGAGGGGAGCTCCAGCTTTTCGGTATTGAAAATCAACGGCCTTGAGTGACCCAAAAACGGTACAAGACAAGCCCACAACCGTCCTCAACGAGTCTTCGCCTGCTTCAAATGGCCAATGTAGGTTCGGAAACGAATGATTCTCTTCAGGCTTTAGGAGGATTGTCGCGTGTGAAGATCTCAAAGCGACCAGATCTACACACAGTTCCATAGTCAGCATTGCCCTGTATATAATGCGCGTCCTTCGAGAATAGGAAGACATATTTGGATCTCTGCATGCCCCTAGGACATGCCTTACAAATGAATCTCACGACTTGAATTGGAAGCGAAGACGGCGAAAAGACGTACCAAGGTGCTGACACGTGAAGTGACCTTTCCGATCGTTACGTTGATTTTGATTGGCTTCGTGGATATCTCCAAGGAAAGATTTCTATATTGGCTAGCGTCTCGAGTATGACTTCTATAAGATCGTTGGGTCCGGAATGATGCACAGATGGTGCAGGTAGGTTGAGTATGCAGGTGCAGATCAAGTTGATGTACAGAGGGCTTAGGCAGTTGTTTCTGGCTTGTGAGGGAGGTGGGGATCTGCCTGGAAATGTACTGCAGTATTGGCGATCAAGAGGACAAAGGCATGTAGCTCGTTTCGGGTCGTTAGAGTTAGTCGTAGAGAAGTTTGCTCGTTTGATGCAGGTGTATGCAAGAATATCGCAGGACGCTATAGCTCGACAAAGGCGAAAGCAAGAATGTCAAAGGCAGTCGGTCGCTTGAAACACGCGTCTATCGGGTACTGAAGCTTTTGGGAAGAAAGATCGTAGGAGGTCGTTATGCTTTCGTTGCGTGTCGTGGAGAGGGTGGTCTGGGGACAGTAGATCTCTCCGCAGCTGTCAGGTCACATTAGCGCTGCAGGATAAAGAGAGTTGACGGGCAGAGCGCATCAAGGGAAAGGATAATTGCACGTACCACCTGGCTCGCGAAACGCTTATTTGCAAGATTGGGCAGCTTGCTGAACAAAACAACTACCACTCTCTGCTCTGCTCTCTGCTTAGAGGGAGGAGGAGGGGGAAGAAAAGAGAAAGGCTCGCGGAGAGGCTGGGGTGCGCTGTTTAGCCCGCGACGCTACCAAGCTAGCGCCATTCTCATAATGGGGTGACCGACCTGATGATAGGACACCCGTGACTGGCCAACAAATCTGGCAAACCGTCGATGCAATTTGCTTTGGACGGGGTGTTCAGATGATGGAGGCTTAGGATCTAAAAGGAATGTTGAGCTCCAATGAGGGCGATTGGCAGCAGATTTGCACTTTGATATGCGAAATAACTTATATTGCTCAGGCCGTATGGTGCGTTGGCGCTCCACCCAATTGGCTTTCTCACAATTGAGTACCCCTAGCACCAGGGGAAGGACCCTGTAGCAAAGTGGCAGAAGAGGTTGAGGATGGATCTTGATCCTGGAGGCTTGTCGACGCAGCACAGACAGGAAAGCCGTTGACTGACAGTGTGCAGTAGCAAGTCAACGGACATGCAAGAGTGCGGGAGACGGGCTCGTTTTGATGCAACTCAACGGCTCGGGGCGAACTACAGGGAATTGGCTGTCTTATCATAGATTCTGTGTCACCCTCGCACACTCGAACGATCTTTCAAGCGAGGGAAGAAAGTAAAGGGCCCCCCCCCAGATGGCTTTCTATGACCAACAATTTAATCTACTAATTTACAGCATTATCGCTAGATTGGAGGGGCGGGTGAAGGAATAGGGGATCCGTGGTCCGTGTTGATGAAGGCCTTTGACGGAGCTGTCTCTCTTCCGCATTTAGGGGCCTTAGTCCAATGCACGCTGCAGGCAAGCGAAAGCCTTTTCTTCTGTCGAATCACCTTCCCCCACACCCTGCAAAGGAATTGGATCGACCTTCAACAGAGCCAATTGATACGCCGGCTCAACTCAGCCCAATTCGTCGGCCCGGAGCTGTTTGAAGATCACGAAAATTGACGCCTTGTGCCATCTTGGAGTCGCAAGCCACGCCGAGAATGATGAGCTGTGCTTCTCTGGTCCAGGAGGAGTGGTCTTCACGGTCATCGATGCCGCAGGATGGACCGGTCCTGGATTCGAGAAGTTGCTTTCATCTTGCGAATGAGACAGGGCAAGAAGGTCGGAAGAGCGATGGAAGCTAAAATCCAGGTGGCCGATCAATTGGTTCTGCCTTCCCTTCCGAAAATCGGATTCTCGTCGAGACGATAAAGACCAGACCTCTTTGAGAGGGTTTTGAGTGCCGTGTTTGATAGATTGTGGAGCCACACCGAATCCTGGCTCCTTGTCTCTCAACCTTCCATTGAGAAATGAGCGTGCCGAGACACAGTGTGCTACTACACGAGACTGGAAAGCCGCATCTATTCATGGACTCTGCGCAATAGAAGGGGCTCCGGCGCTTATGGGATACCCTTCAGCGAGGTGTAGATGGTATCCACCCCATTCTCCAGGAAGACGAGTGTGTGAAGGTCGAGACTGCGAGCCACCCATGTTTCAACGGGGGTTGGAAGGTGGTGACGGTGGTGAAGGCTGTCACGCTAGCTCTCGAGAGACACTAGTAATAGGCTTTTCGATCCGCGGAAGGGATTGTGGAGAACATTTGTCAAACGCCTCTCTGATAGGCCAGCCGCCCTTCCGTGGCTTCGGCTCAGCCAACGCATCAACCCACACCGCTAAAAGATAGAAGCGCCGTAGCCAAAGAATCGCTCAAAAAGTCGATCATGGCGATGCTCAGCAAGTCAGCAACGTGGCACAAGCAAACGGAAGCTCCTTCACCCATGGGCAGTGCAAGTCTGCTGATCGCCCCTTCATTCTTCCTTCAGGGGAGAGCCACAGTGATCGGTGTGACAGACAGGTACGGAGTACAAGCCTGATATGTCACATGCACGAGTCAGTCTCTGAGCCACGCCTCCCATGATTGTGGGCGCAACAGTCCACTCCCCCAGCCCCTTACATTTCCATTCAGCACAGCATAACAACGGCATACGGGAAGATCTACAATTAATGCAAGGGAGGGCCGCTGCGCCGATTTAAGCTCGCACCGCATCCGCCGCACAAGAAATGCTGTGCATATGTCTCACAATCTTTTGGCCGGAGGCTCCGAGTGTCATCTCAGCGTCCGGCGAATCGGGGTGCGGTGCGCCTGGCTTGAAACATCTCATGCCTGGTGAGATAGCTGTCTTACACAGATCAATGCATGCACTATGAGCACGGAGAGATCATCCTACTCAGAATTAGCCCCAGCCTTATTTGGTGGAGCAACGATATGGGTCTGATTGGCTGGACTATGTTCTCGATAGTGGTTACCCTTAGAGTCCGTCTGGGTATGCAAGTATTACCCCCGGGCACCGGACTCTGCCGTACCTTTCTCCTTCCCGAAAGGAGGCGCAGAAAAGTCAAAGACTCCTGCTGAAGTTCATAATTCATACCTCAAGGTTTCATCTTGATCGCTCGGCGCATAATCGTCGGCATCGACATCATCCTATGGCCACAGGGACTCCAGGGCAGCGATCTCGTCTTCTGTCATCCCAAAGCAGAGGAGTGTCACTATCCTGGATCCGGATTGTGGAGACAATGTCCTAACCGAGCGAATGAGATTCGACCACGAATTTCTCTTCTCAATCCGCCCCGTCACGCGTCCCTTCACACGATAGCGCACAGGACAATCACATTATCAAGTCTCGGCTCAATCGCTATCAGGATCAGCAAAATTTGCTTTTTTTCCGTTATGGGCGGAATTTTACCCGCCGCACCTCCATCATAATAAATTAATAATTGAGGACAGGAAACGGCTTATGCTTTGAGCTGACTCCCTGCCCCCTCCGCCGGCTAATATTGCCCCCAGATTTTACAGGTCTGACTGTAGTGCGGATCGACCCTAAGGCAGCTAGGCTGTGAGCGAAGCATGTATCATGTACCTATGTTGTACATGCAGCTGTAGCAGAGCCGCAAGTACGGTTGCTAGCGATGCAGCATGAACATATGAAACAGCGGGTCAGTAGACGACATCTGATCATCATCTATGGAGCGATCAGGATCGAACGGTCCGGCGGCGATGATGCTGCGCCTGGAGGGGCTGAAGAGTGATGATGGTGGCCTTGGCTTTCAATTGCTTGGTCGCGCCTCGACGACATGTCTACAACTTTGCGGTAGGAGAACACGCAATATGCAAGAACGGAAGCTGAAACAACGAGCCTACGAATGTCGTTATGGAGTGGCCACATGACTCACATCTTTCAAGCGTTTCATTCCTCTCTTTGCCCATGTGTTCGACCTAAGTTTGGCAATACTCGCGCGCTTAGAGATGATTGGACAGAAAGGATTCACGCACAGGAACACAAGAAGGCTACATGACGGATCCTACTCAGCTGGGGAGCGAGCCGAATCACTCCCGCTTTCTGATCACGGACCGCTCGTGAAGATGTATCCCGCTGAAGGTCCGTGTTCTTCGTCCTGGCGAGTGGGTAGATTCGCATGCCCGACCTGCGGGTCCGCACTGCCCATCCAGACTGCAGCTCAGCCGTAGCAATAGCCATGCGCCCGTAACAAGTGCTGGTAGATCTCATCAGTATTCAGAGGCCACAAAAGATTATCCGGATTAGAGTTGTCAACCCTGCTGGCCGTTCCGAAGACGACATTGTCCCGGTGTTCCTTCTCGGCACGAGTACTGCGTCCAATCGTATCTTTCAGCTTGGTATAGAAAATTTTTGATAGTGAGCGGCCAGTCATGCCAATGTCACGTTGCGGGGCGATCTGGCTCTTTGAGCTCCAGATGCTCCCAGTCTTGGTCGCGCATCTGTTTGGCTCTATGCCGTACCAACCTTGCGGGCTGGGCCGTCTCGAATAGTCAATGGATCTTTGAACAAGGGGGCCACCGTCTCCATAAAGTCGATTCTGATCTCTCGCGCATTTTGAACATGTGGTAGGACGCGACTTCGACGTCGTCTGCGTATTGTCACGACCGGTATTCTAGGACCACTGCAGCATTCTCGGTTCCCCACTGGCCAGCTGTCCGCCATTCATTCTGGTATCTTTCGTAGAGCGCCCCAGTTACATATTGACGATGACGATGAAAGGGTTCAAGTATTGAAGTTCTCTTCTCGACCAAATACACCTAATCAAGTGTTAGAGCCTTATGTAAACATTGGAACAAAGCCAATCTTTGTTTTGGAAAAGCAATCGAAGAGGCGCATTGTTTCATGACCTGGTGGATCGGACCATGGAACCAGTGACGAAGCTTGTCTTCATATCCCGTGAATGCTCTCAAGAATACTTGGGATTACACCAAGCTATTAAATTGATACGCAAGCTGCTGAGATACTGCCTATTCTATGCATGAGGACATGCTACAACTTTGTCATTTCTCAGCTTGAGCAAGTCTCACCATCGCATAAGCCAACGTCAATAAAGCCACGAGATTGAGTCCCGACGTCAAGTCCAAGTTGAAGGCTATGCTGGTCTGACTCGAGCAGGGGACGTCTTGGAATATTTTGGTGTAAATTCACATACCTCTCTAAACGTGCATCAGCTTCGAAACATGCTGCGATAGGGCGACGTCAAGCCGTGGATGGCTTTGTACAATGACTCAGCCTCAGCCTTCTCGAAGAAATGGGGTGCGAAGTGAGTCTCAAACGAAATAGATGAGAAACCATAGGATTGATGTGGGCTGATCCATGGTTAGAATGGAGAATGAGGTAACCAATTTGCAGTACACTTATACACCTTGCACGCTTCCAGAATATCACTAACGTGCACCCTAGCCCTCCATGTCTTGGTCCTCGATATTGAGGCTTTGCAGATTTAGGTCGCGATAGTCTTCCTCTTCCATCTCACGATTAATCTCCCGCAACGTCTCCAAAAACTCATCCGCCCATCGTCGCTCTTCGGGGTACAAGCCAGACTGCCCACCTGGCTGCTCCACACTTGACCCTTCTTCAAGCTGCCCGTCTACGTACCAAGCGCTATTGCTCAGGAGTGGCATCTCTTGATGTTCGCTTTCCCTAGCCGCTCTGTGGAAGGATCGTCCTGGACCGAGCATCGCACCAAAGACAGCTTTCACTTGTGTCAAAGTTGATGTACATGCCGAAAGGGAGATCTTGGAGAAGTCAAGGATTTCATTATCACACTCAATCCTTTCATGCGCACCACCCTGTCGCGGCTTGCATTGTGAAATCTCACGAGCCATGATGGTATAAGTTTCCGCTAGCTCGTCGGCGAAAGCTTCCCATCGACTTTGCGCTCTCATGAGGGCGACACATGGAAATTCCATGGCACAATCTCTTGCCTCCTCTGTGGGTGAGAGTGTTGGTCTTGGCGGGTGGTTTGAGAACCTGCTGATCCAGCCGATGTAGTCTTCGACTGGGACGTCGAGGTGGTCGCTCTGAGCGTTAATATGACGGAAGATGTCTTCGATGCTGTCTGCCCACCTATTCCACACTTCCATAACTGCTTCTACCGCATGCAGTGGAGAGACGCTGTCTGTGCTTATCACGCCACTGCTCGTCCAGAATGGTCGTAGGGGTAGCACAGGGATGTTTGTATGAAGGCTCCAGACTTGACTCATGTTGTACGAGTGCAGATTCATCGATGAGCTTACGGTGCGTAACACAGCGTGGGAGAGTTGAACAATAAGTGTTAGGATAAGTGGATGTTTGGTTCGCTAAAGAAGTGTTAAAGACAATGCGGACTTTGCATGGAACAAAGACACAATGGAACAATACCGTTCATCCCCCTTCATTGTCATTCACGCCCCATCTCCTCTATCTCCCTTCAATTCTCCAGTCTTCACTCCCTCCCCATCCCTCCCCATCCCTCCCCATCCCCTCTCACCATCAACCTCCCCAACCCCATCCCCCCCCT
>JAABUK010000300.1_pt1 | contig 110603 bp, 10 predicted proteins | sample 5559141 | NCBI WGS metagenome assembly JAABUK01 (sample SAMN10711869, study PRJNA513367) | rock metagenome | isolation source: Antarctica rocks | place: Antarctica: Victoria Land, Pudding Butte nord | collected 2016-01-03 | reverse complement strand
CTATGGGCCATGTATGCGCGTATCTATGGCAGCAGTAATGGCCATGTATGCGCGTATATCTATAGTAGTAGTAATGGCCATGTAAATAAATAATCCTGAGCGGCCCTGAGCGGCCCTGAGCGGCCCTGAGAATATTAAGCCGGTATTGAGAATCCTAAATAATCTTGAGCGAGCCTGAGCGAGCCTAAGCGGGCCTAAGCGGGCCTAAGAATTCTTACCTAGCTCTAAGCTATTTTAGCGCTCGCGAGCGGGCCTGAGCGCTCCGAGTAAACCAGGATTCTCAGAGTCGCTTACACTTTTGTAGATGGTATTAACGATAATAAATAACTATCGTATATAACTACCCTTAAGGTATTTATTTAGGTATATATAAAGTACGTTAATATTAGCCGATTACGGCGATTAGTTACTCCCTAGTATAGTAATTAATTATTTTCTAGTTATAGTAAGACTACTAGCGATTAGGCCATTTTTCTAGCGGTGTATAAGCTCTATATAAGCGATTAGCTACTTTCTAGCGTATATTATATAGTATAATTAACTACTTTCTAGTAGTTACGTATACTATTTATTAGGCTATTTCCTGGCAGAGGCGGGGCCGGCGGAATTATATTCTATATACTAAGGCCCTTATTTGAAAATTTCTTACGGGCGTAATCTGGTGCGTCGTCCTAAGCGTAGTTACGCCAACGTAATAACGCCGTATTACTACCATTAATACTATAATAATATAGCGAGTATATAGCGGATATATACATAGAGCCCGGGCTCATAACCTATTAAACTATAGTAGGTAGAAATACTTCTTGATTAATTATCTATAGAGGATAAGAGCGAAACATACGTATAAGACCCTAATGCCAAATATTATTAAATATCTACTTATTAAGCAGTCCTGTACTCCTATATTCCAATAATTTATAAGGCGATCTTTTCGGTTTTAATCTTTACGTACGTTACCGGACTAACGGTATAATAAAGAATATTATGAATTATTTTATTATTATTAAATTATTAGTGCGTAGCTTCGATTATATAATTAGTTTTATTTATATTTAATTCTAAAACTTTAATGAAAGGATCTTCGATATTATAAATCTATAATATCGAAATTATTATATTTATTTTATTTCTAACGAACGAAGCCTTTTATAAAATTAAATTTTTCGACGTTATTAAATACCTAAATAACTTCTAGGTACTACGATATAATAATAATATTCAAGTATTTAAACTAAATAGCTTAGTATCGCTAGGTAATTCTAGCGCTAATTTATTTATAAGGTAATTAAAAGTAGCTAGCGAATCAAATTAATAATAATATTTATATATATTATCGTCGTACTTCTTATCGTTATATATTTTTATATAAATCTTCTTAATCGTACGCTAGGTTCGTTAGAATATTTAGGTAAAAAATCTCTAACGAGTATATTAATATTTAGTTATAAAATAAAATAAATTAGACCTAGACAGTTATTATTTTTATATTAATAATTATTATTATTATAATCGTTTTAAACGACGTAGCTTAATTATTAAAGAGTAGTATAATTAAGATTTATTTAATTATAAATTTATAAACGGAGAGTATAAAGGCGAGTAATTTTAATAATAATTTTAATAATAAGAATTATTATTATATCTTCGAGTTATAATTATTATTTATACTTAATTACTTCCCCGATTATAGAGTTTATAGTTTATTTCTTTTTTATAAATTAAATAAAGTAGTAGAGGAGTTATAATATTAATTAATTATAATAATCCTAAGCCTTTAATAGGCCTTAGAAGTTATAGTTATTATTAAATATAGGATAGGTAGAAATACTTCTTGATTGATTATCTATAGAGGATAAAAGCGAATATACGTATAAGACCCTGATACTAAGTATTATTAAATATCTATTTAGTTAGTAGTTACTAAATAATCCTATACTCCTATATTCTAATACTCTTACTCGAACGAAATCTTTTATTAAGAAGTCTCTAAAATAGCCCTATATTCCCCCTATTTTAGGGTCGTTATAATGGGTTATAAAAACTAAAGTACTATAATTTATAAAGGTTAAACTATAGGCCTAAACTATAATTAATAGAGACCGAGCTATAAGGTTAAGTTACGTCGGTAGGGGTTAAATTATAAGGCTAAACTATATCGGTAGAGGCTAAACTATAAGGTTAAATTATATTAATAGGGGCTAAGGGAGTAAAACTCCGTTTTTTAATAAAATATAGTATTTTAAAAATTAAATTTAATAGTTAATCTATACACGCCAAATTTAAATAGTAACTAGGTCGGAATATTAATAAACGATATAAATACTACGAGAAGATTATTAGAAATAGTCGGATACTATAGGATTCTATAGAGAAACGATTATTAAAAGTATAAAGACTACCTAGGATACTACGGGGACCGCGTTAAATACTACGGGTATAACGATATATAACTATTATAACTATTTAGAGGATATTCTAGCGACGTATATATTTATTAATAAGAGTTATAAAAGGGCTAAATAAGAATAATAAATTATTAAATGATTTTATTATTATTATATTTAACCTAAAAGTACTTAAAGCGATTTTCGATATACCGCTATATATACGGACGCGATTTAGCTAAAATTTAAAGAGTATACTTTATAAGAGCCTTAAATAAGGCTTTAAAAATTTAATAATAATTTATAAATTAGTTATTAGTTAGTATTAAATTATATATTAATTTTTAATTTATTAGGAAGGCGTTAAATATATACTAAACTTTAAATACGGCTCTTCGGGTACGCCCGTAGAGCCGTATTTTTAATATATAAAGATTTAATATATTTTTATAAAAGTGTTAATAGACTTTATATAAATTATTAAAGGCCTAAAATAACCCGAAAGATATCGAACTTAATTTTAAAAAGAACTTTAATAAGCCTATTAATAATTTAATTTATTATAAAGATATAATAGAATTTAATTTCGCCTAATATAATCTTTTCGCGTTAGAAATAATATTATAAGTCGATATATTTAATATAACTATAATTTTAAAGGTTCTTAGTTAGGGCTATAATACCCTAGTTATTATAAAAAATAACTATAATAAACTCGAAGTATATAGGTATCGCTAAAAAAGTAATAAATATATACGATATATTAACGAGTAGTATTAATATATAGTATTTAGATTTCCCCCTAGAATATAATATAGGGGTAATAGTTATTAATTATTTTAAAAAATAATTTAAACTAAATAGTTTCCTTAGTAATTTATATTTAGCTAGTATATTCGGCTTTATAAAATAATAAAATAATAATTAATTAGTGTTTAAATTACTAGTTAATAATTATACTACCGAGATTAAACGTATAATTAGAGGTAGAGTATCGCGTATTATTAATTATTAAAATAATTTTAGTATTAATATAGCCCTCTAATAGGGCGAGTTAACCCTAGAATATAAACTTTATATATAATATACCGCGTAGGTAACGGAATATATATTTAATTATAATTTAATAAATCTTATCGGGGTTAGAAATATAACGGCTTATTATTAATACCGCGAAGGCGATATTAGGTCGTGTATTTATTATTACGTATATTAATAATCCGATAGTTAATTAGTATATAATTAAAAAAGTAGATTTAGCCTAGTAGTCTTTATCCGTAGAAATAACCCTAATTATTAAATTTATTAGAACTCTTATAACTTTAGCCTTAATATTCTATATATTATAATTTTTAAATACTCTTTTTAGGTAAGCCTCCTAGCTAAGGGATAATATATAATTAAAGCGATTATACACGATTTTAAGGCCTAAATAATATATAATAAGCCCGAGATTAATTATTCTAAATTTATTATTTAGTTATTATTTAAATTAAGTAATAACGACCATCCTAGTACTAGTAATTAATATATTATCGATATATAGGGTAATAATCAGCTAGGTATTATAATTAAAGAAGATATTAAAATCTATATTTAGAAGTATAAAACCTAGCTTAACGAGAAAGATAGTAAAAGTAGTATATTATATATAAGAGGATTATTTAAGCCTATATAAAATATATTTTAATAAATATATACGACCTAAACTATTATTAAAACCGGTAGATTATTCGACGTAGATTTTATTATTATCGATCTCGCTATAGAGAAACGTAGTTTATACGTTTATTTATTCGAGCTTTAGGTCGAATACTATAATAATAACGAATAATACTTTATAATTTATAGGTTTAATTATAAAAATAAATATCTTATTAAAATCGATCCCTTAGTATTATTTAAAACTATATATAACCTAGCGGGTTTTATAGCGAGTTATCTCGCTAGTAATATTATATTTAAGTTTATAAACTTATTTACCGCGAAGGATTTTTCTATTATAGGGTAGGTTATCTAATATCTAGGTACTATTAATTAAGAGTAAATTAATTTCGGCCTCTATATTAAGTTACTAGTATATACTATTAATTAAGAGTAAATTAATTTCGGCCTCTATATTAAGTTACTACCTTAGTATATTTTATTTAAGGTATTAATTATAACTTCTTTATATATTTTAGGTTTATATAGTTTATATAGTAATACCTTAGCTATTAATATTATTAGGTCGGGGGAGAGAGTAGGTTCGTATAATTCTAAATATCTATCGAGTACCCTTATTAATATTACGAGCGAGGCGGAGGCGGGGGAATATTAGGCCGGATTTATATCATCTAATAAATTAAAACTCGAGGAATCTAGTATTATTACTCGCGATAATATATCGTTTATAATTAATAGTTATTATAACGCCTATAGACTAGGGCTAGGTATATTAACTCTTAATTTTAATAATCGTAATAAGATAACGCGTTTAATTAATCGTTATAAAGGGGCTATAATAAATTAAGAGTTATTATTATTATACCCGTAATTATCGATATTTAATTCTATATTAATAGGAGGGTTATATAGGTTTAAAGTATCTTTATATTTTACTATAACGTCGCCCCCTTAACGGGGAATTATTCTAGAGATTTTATTAATTAACGGTATTTATATTATAGTATATTTTATTTCTAGTATAGCGCTCCTTAATTTATTAAATTTAAATAAAGCGGAGTATTTTACCCGTAGGTATTAATATTCGGTAGAAATAATTACCCTTATATTTAAGAAAGGCGCCTTTAATACTACGCTAAATAAATTTCTACTAGTTTTTACCTATAATATAACGGTCCTAATATAGGCCGATTTAGCTAATATTATATAAATATAATAAATTAGGACGTATTCTAATAGAGCCTTTATAAGGTATAATATTTATTATAATAATAAAAGACCGATTTCGGAGCTAGTTTATAATCGAGATAAATTTTAGAATTAATATTTTATTAAGGCCGTTATTATCTAATAGGGCGTATACCTTCTAAAGTAAGATTTATTTAATATATTTTAATATATTATTTATTTAAAGATTCCTAGGGATAGAGTAACTCTAAATAATATTATATTTATATTAATAATCGGCGAACGCCCTATTAATATATATAAAATCTTTATCGGTATAGAAATAATAGATATAGTAGTTATTATATTCTTTAACGGACCTATAGTTACGAAAGGCGCTAAATATACTTATTTTATTAAATATGAAATAATAGTAGTTATATTTAAATTTATTATTAATATAGATAATTATAAAGCCGAAGCTATAGGCCCTAAAATTAATAATATTACTATAAATAATATTATATTCGAAACGGCCCTTTCGTAGGCTGCGTTTATACGAATAAACGTATATCTTTATAACGTTATAGGTTTTATAGCCGTTATCGCTCTTAAGCTTTAATAAACTAATACCGTTAATTATTTTAAATAATCGTACTATATTATCTTTCCCTAAATAACCGAGTCTCTCGTATTATTAAGTTAGGGCTTTAGTATTAATAGTAGCTAATACTAACTACTATTAATTTATATATAGAACGTAGAGGTTATAGTCCTATAGGACTACGGTAATTCCTTTAAATTTAATAGAGATCTTTTTAAAAATAAAGCCTAAAGGGTAGCTAGCTCGTTAAAGTTTAATATAAAAAATAAAATTAAAACCGCTATTAAGAATATATATAACGTTATTAACTTTAAGGTATTATATATCTTTATCGCCTAAATATAATAGCCGAATAATATTATTATTATATAGCGTTAGGCCGCCCTTAAAGCCGTTAATACTATTAGCGCTTTTAAACTTAATATACTCTATAAAAATAAAACGATTATAGTTAATATAAATAATAATACCGGTATTTAAGACCTAGAGTTTAAAAATATTAATTATAATACCTATAAGGGCGTAGTAGTATTCTATATTTCTTAAATTAAAATTACCTTCGGTATTAAACCTCTAGCGCTTATTTAATTTATCGGATTTATTATCCTTACTCTTATTATTTTAGCTTCTATTATTATCGTTATTATTTTTAATAATAATATTATTATTACTTTTACCGCCGTTTTTACCGCGGTTATTTTAACCGCGCCGGCTACGGTCGCGCTAATTATTACAACTAAAATTATTATACTAGAGTTTATTATAAATAGTATAGTACTATACCCGCCTAATAAAATTAGTATAGTAGAGATACGATCGAATAATTTCTTTTTAATTAGGTCCTTAGACACGCTATAGTATTAAAGTATATATAATAAATACTAATTAACTATAACTAATATTACTAACCTATAGGTATAGTATATTACGGAAGTAAAAAATCGCTATATTTAGGGTAATCTTAATAGTACTATTAATATTAAATAAATTATAGTCTTTAGCGAATATTTTATATTAGTGTTAATAATTAGAGTTAAGATTATAATAGAACTACTAGACTATAAAGTTATTATTAAATTTAAGGTAGTTAAAGTTATAAAGTTTATTATAAGCCTTTTAAAATTTACTAATATAATCGCTAGGACTATTATATTAATTAATAGTAAACTAATTAAGTTTAATTAATACTTTATATAAATAACCGGAGTTATAAAGTTTGAATTTATTTATAATAATTGTCTAGGTTATAATAGCGACCTTATTATTCTTAATTTTAGCGTAGGTTATAGAGGCGACGATATAACGGAGGATATTATAAATTATTTTATTATTAATAAACTATTAATATATAATATCGATATCGTAGTTAGGTTTACCTACGTCTAGTTCTAAAACTATAATAAATAGATCTTCGAGGTATTCCTATAAATTCATTATATTAAAACTATTACGTATATCCTACTTCTATTTAATAAAGCCTTTTATTAAATTTAAAGTTTCGATTTTAATAAATACCTAAATAACCTTTATAAATACCGATATACTAGCGGTAACCTAGGTATAAAGCCGAATAATTCCATATTACTAGGTAGTTCTAGTATTAATTCGGAGTAACTAAAGCTAGCTAGGGAGTCGGATCGATAATAATATATATATATTATATTAACGTCTTTTTTATCGTCGTATATATATACCTTATTATAGAGGTAGTCGACCGTTTATTTAATCTATTAAAAGGTACGTAGCTAAAGTCTTTAAAGGCCATATTACTATTTAGTAATTAAATAAAGAAGTTTAATTTAAAGCTACTTTAAATTTTACTTTTATTTTAATAATCGTTATTATTATAATCGTTTTATATAATAAGGTTGAAAATTTAGAGGATAGTATATTTAGAGTTTAACTCGCTATTACTTTATATAAAAAAATAAGAGTAAATAACTTTAATAACTACTTTAGTAATAAAAGTTATAGTCGTAGCTATAATTTATAATTATAGTTTATAGTGTTTTTCCCCCCGACTACGGAGTTATAAATCTATTCTTAGTTATTAATACTATTAACGCTACTAACGCTAATAACGCTTATTTTTTTAAGGCGGTAAGTGAGTTATAGCGGTAATTAATTACGACTATTCTAGGCTTTAAAAAGACTTTATAAACTTAAAGTTATAATACGCTAGTAATGATTATAATAAGTTATATAAAAGTATTAATAATAATAAATAAATATCGTATATAACTACCCTTAAGGTATTTATTTAGGTATATATAAAATACGCTAATATTAACCGATTACGGTGATTAACTACTCCCTAGTATAGTAATTAACTATTTTCTAGTAGCGTATTTCGCTTATTAGTTATTTTCTAGCGGTATATAAACTCTTTATAAACGATAAACTACTTTCTAGTATATATTATATAATACGATTAGCTATTTTCTAGTAGTTATATATATAGTCTAGGTTATTCCCTGGTAGAGGCGGGGCCGGCGGAACTATATTCTATATACTAAAGCCCTATTTTAAAAATTTCTTACGGGCGCAATCTAGTGCGCCCTAAATATAGTTATAATAATATAATAACACCGTATTACTACCATTAATACTATAATAATATAACGAGTATATAGTATATATATATATAGAGCCCGGGCTTATAACCTATTAAATATAAAATAAATAGAAATACTTCTTAATTAATTATCTATAGAGAATAAGAGCGAATATACGTACAAGACCCTAATACCAAGTATTACTAAGTATTTATTTAGTTAATAATTACTAAATAATCCTATACTCCTATATTCTAATAGTTATTAATACGCCGTTAATAAAAATAATAATTATATAAAGAGGTTACTCGAGTTTAATAATAATAAAGAGTTATTATATATAACTACCTCCCTAAAGTTTTATATATATATATAAAAAGTACGCTAGTATCGGCCGTTTTTAGTTATTTTCTAGTAAAAGGCCTCTTTCTAATAATAGGTTATTTCTTAATAATAGGCTACTTTCTAGCTATAATAACTTTATTAATAATTAATTATTTTCTAGCGGTATATAAACTCTTTATAAGCGATTAGTTACTCTTTAATATATATTATATAATACGATTAACTATTTTTTAGTAGTTATATATATAATTTATTAAGTTATTCCCTAATAGAGGCGGGGCCGGCGGAATTATATTTTAAATATTAAGACCTTAATCTAAGAATTTTTTACGATTATAATCTAATACGCCCTAAGCGTAGTAATAATAAAGTAATAATACCGTATTACTAGTAATTATTAATACTATAATTATATAGTAAATATATAGCGAATATATACGTAGAGCCCGGGCTTATAACTTATTAAATATAAATAAATAGAAATACGTCTTAATTAATTATCTATAAAGGATAAGAGCGAATATACGTATAAAACCCTAATATTAAATATTACTAAATATTTATTTAGTAAATAATTACTAAATAGTCCTATAGATTTATATTCTAATATTATAAACTAGTAAAATAGAGTAGGCGATTAATATAAATTACGTAGTAACGAGTATTATTAACGGTTTTTTAATAGCTTAGGTTTAGCCCGTCTACTCGATTTTATATAAGAATAAAGCTATAATTAATTAATATTTAAATTATTAATTAATAAATTAAAGATAAAATATCTAATATCGTATTTATTAATTTAATTAATATATATATAGCCCTCTAATAGGGCGAGTCGATCTTAAAAGATTATTTTTATATATAATATACTGTATAAATAACGAAAGATACGCTTAACGGCGGTCTAATAAGATCTATTAGAGTTATAAATATAACGACTTATTATTAATATTATATAAAAGATATTAGGCCGCGAATCTATTATAATATATATTAATAAACCGACGATTAATTAATAGATAGTAAAAAAAGTAGGTTTAATTTAATATTCTTTATCGGTATAAAAATAATAGATCCTATAGTCTCCGTATTCCTTAAGTTTCTATAACTACGGAAGGCGCCGAAGACATTTATTTTATAAGAAATAAAACAATAATTATTATAATTATATTTATTTAATAAATATAATTAAAAAATCGAGATTATAGACTTTTAAGTTAATAGTACGCTATAAATAATATTACGTTTATATTATCTTTGTCGTAGGCGACTTTTATACAAGTATATATATATATTTATAATATTATCCTCTTTAATTTTAGAGAAGTCGGTTCTATCGGTTATTTAAGATAATTATATAATATTATTTATACCTAAATAGCCGAGTCTCTTATATTATAAAATTAAGGCCTTTATTATAGATATTAATAAATAGAAATACTTCTTAATTAATTATTAAAGGATAAAAGCGAATATACGTATAAGACCTTAATACTAAATATTACTAAATATTTATTTAGTAAATAGTTATTAAGTAGTCCTATACTTTTATATTTATATATTCTAATACTCCTCCTCGAACGAAATACTTTATTAAGAAATATTTGAAATAGCCTCGTATTTTCCTTTATTTTAGGGTCGTTATAATAAACTATATAACTAATTAATTTCGTACCTTAAAAAACTATTCGGTTACGAAATCTTAATTAATTAAATAAGCGCGTCTTCTTCGGCCCCGTAATTTTAATATTTATAAATTTTAAATAACTCCTACGGGAGCGTAAATAAATTTCTATAAAAATATTAATAAACTTTATAAAGAGGTAGCTATTATAAATAAAATAATAAATAAATAATATTAAATTTAATTTTAGGAAGAGTTTTAATAAAGGCCGTTAACGATTTATTTTATAATCGAAATATAGCGGAACTCTACTTCGTTTATTATAACTTTTTCGCGCTAGAAATAATACTAGATCGTAATATATTTAATACAGTTATAGTTCTAGAGGCTCTTAATTAGGGTTATAATACTTTAATTATTATAAATATTAATTAATAAAGCGGAGTAGGCGGGTAATATAATAATATAATAATATATATTACTAATTTATATTAACTCAAATCTTTATTAAAGTAAAGTATATATATAATAATATTTAAAGAGACGTCTAAATGAAATAATTCCTTTAATAATCAAGGTTTAGCCCGTATACTCGGCTTTATATAAAGATAAAGTTATAATTAATTAATATTTAGATTACTAGTTAATAGTTATATTATTAGTAAATTTACTTTATAAATATAGGGTAAATTCGATACTCCTAGTAATTTAGGGCCCTAAATCTTGATATAACGTATTTCGAAACGTATAGATATATATAAAGTAATAAAAGGGTTTTAATCTTAAAAAGATATAATTTTAAAATATATTATTCATAGATCAAATATATAACTAGAGGTAGAGTCTTTAGTATCGTAATTATTAATTTAATTAATATTCGTATAACTCTTTAATAGAGCGAGTCGACTATAAAAAACTAATTTTATATATAATATACCGCGTAAATAATAATAAATAGGCTTAACGGCGGCTTAATAAGATTTATCGAGATTATAAATATAACAGTTAATTATTAATATAATATATACGATATTAGATTATATATTTATTATAGTATATATTAATAAACCGACGATTACCTAGTAAATAATAAAATAAGTAAATTTAGTTTAATAATCTTTATCGACCGGTATAAATTTAATTAAAAAATTAATAAGAACTCCTATAAATTTACTTTTAATATTATATATATTATAATTTTTAAGGACCCGTTCTAGGTGAATTTCCTAATTAAAGAATAATATTTAATTCAAGCGATCGCGCGAGACTTTAAAATTTAATTAATATATAATAAGACCTAGATCGGTTATTTTATATTTATTATTTAAGCGTCGCTTTAACTAAATAATAATATCTATATTAATATTAATAATAAATATATCCTCGATATATAATATAATTACTAATTATATTTTATAATTAAGAAATATATTAAAGTTAGTATTTAAAAGTATAAAGCCTAGCTTAGTTAAGAAATTAATAAAAATAATATATTATACTCGAGGGGATTATTCAAGCCTATATAATATATATTTTAAGAAATATATACGACCTAAACCGTCTTCGAAACTAGTAAATTATTCTATTAAAATATAGAAGTATAGGATTATTTAGTAACTACTTATTAAGTAAATATTTTATAATATTTAATATTAGAGATACGGCCTTAAGGCCTATAAGGCGGATTAGTAAAAATACTAAATTTAGAATAGAAAAGAAATAAATACGAAAGACTAGTATTAGTTAAGAGTAGTTAGAGTAAATAGTCGACGGCTAGTAATAGAGGAGACAAGTTATTAATAAACTAGAGTTTTTAACCGAAGAGGATTCTTTAACGGCTAGTAAATACTACCGTAGAGTAACTCTACTAGGAAACTACTTAAGGAACTCCCTTATTAATATAATAATCTTACTAGAGTAAACGTACAAATTAATCAATTAATTAATTTAATATTAGAGTCTTATATATATATTCGCTTTTATCCTCTTTAAATAATTAATTAAGAAATATTTCTATTTATTATAATATTTAATAACCTATAAACCCGAGCTCTATATATATATTCGCTATATACTCGCTATATTATTATAGTATAAATAGTAGTAATACGGTGTTATTATATTATTATAACTATATTTAAGGCGTATTAAATTACGTTTATAAAAAATTTGAATTAGGGTCTTAATACTTTAATAATAGTTCTACCGGCCCCGCCTCGGCTAGAAAATAACTAAATCGTTTAAAAAGAGTTTATATACCGCTAGAAAATAACTAAAAAACCGCTTATAAAGAGTATATAAATCGCTAGAAAATAGCCTAATTAGTATACGCCAGAAAATAGCCAAAAAGAATTATTTATAAAGAGTATATATACCGCTAGAAAATAACCTAATTAATATATATTAGAAAATAACTAAATATCGTTTATAAAGATTTAATCCACCTCTAGAAAATAATCTAATTTAGGGAAGTAATTATATATAATAACTTTCTATTACTATTAAATTTAAATAACCTCTAAATATAATTTATTATTATTATTAATTATAAAAAAGAGGAAGAAAAGGAAGAAACCGCCGGTTAGAGAGTCGTAGGTATCGACCACTTAATAAATTTATAATAAAGCGGCCTATAGGTCTACGAGATAAGTAAATAAAATTTAAAATTAAAATAAAAGAGAAATAAAGGGAAGGATAAATAGTATTTTAGAATAATTATAATTATCGGCTATTAACTAATAAAAAGAGGAAATAAATTATCGATAAGTTAGAGTTTTTAACCGACGAGGTTTCTTTAATAGTTAGTAGGCGCCGCTAGTAGCCCTATTAAGAGAATATTCGCGGAACTCCCTTATTAATAAAGTAGTTTTACTAGAGTAGGTATATAAATTAATTAATTAATTAATTAATTATTTAAAATTTAGAAGGATTATTTAAGACCTATAACCGTCGAGGCCTAAACTATCTCGCTTTATAATTAAATATTAACGTATTTTTTTAACTCCTCGAATACTATTATTATATCGTAGTATTCAAAAATTATTTATATATTCGATAAAATAAAAAAACTCGGCTTTATAAAAGATTTCGTCCGCTAAAAATAAAAGATACGTAATAATTTCAATATTATAAATTTATAAATTTATCTTAAAGATCCTCCTATTATAATTTTAGAACTAGATATAAGTAATATCCTACCTATTTACTAGGTTTTGAAACTATTTTAAAACTATCTTTTAACTATTTTTCAACGGTTTCTTAACCGTTAATCGATAGTTTCTTAACTAGATAATTATTAATTATACGACGGTTTTAGGATCAATTAATATTAATACTCGCTCTTCTTGAAATTATTAATAGTTTAAGATTTTAGAATTAAAACGGTTTAAAAACGGTCTAAAAATAATTTAAAAATAGTTTAATTCTCGTTTATCAACGGTATATAGACGGTAATTAAGCGGTAGTAAAATATTAATAAAAATTTATAAAATATTCCTTTAGTTCCTTGATACTAGGTCTATATAAAACTAGTTTAAAATATATATTTTTCGTAAAAAGTTCGAAAAAACCCTCTTTAAAATCTTAGTATTAATATTTAATATAATATAAATTAAGCGAGTTTTCAGCCCTATAAGGAACTTTATAAAATTTAAAATTACTATTAATAGAGTTTCTATAAGTTTTTAAATAGTTAATAAACGATTAAATAATAGTTTCTAATATAGAGTAACTAGTTATTTTCTTCGAACGATTAAATAACCGTTTTTTAACTAGTACTAAAAAGATTAAAGATTTTAATACGTTTATAGCGGTATATTAACTAGTTTTCACCCGTGAATATATCGTAGAAAATATAATACCGTTAAAATACTATAAGAAAACTAGATTAATATAGTTAAATAACGAGATAAAAACTTATTAGAAGGCCTATATTATAAACTTAATTATATAATCGAGACTATATATTAATAATTTAGCGATAATAAAACACTTTATAATATTCTTTATTATATTATTAATTTAGTAATATATATACTTTAAAGATTAAAATTAAAAAAATAACTTTATAAATTTAAATTATAATTTCAAATAAATCTAAACCCCGTAGCTTCGGTTATTTATATATTTATTCAAATAAACTTAATTGATTTATTATTTATTAATATTATAATCCTAGTAATTATATTAATAAATTTTAGGTTATTTATAATAAGTTTTATAAATTTAATTACTTTAAATTTAATAATATACTTTAAATATAATAATAATTTATCGAAATCTCGATTTTAAATATTAATAGTACTATGAATCCTTCGCCGAAGAATATAATTTATTTAATACCGTAATATCTTTTAATATATAATTTTTTATTTTTATAATATCTTATATCTTTAAGCTAGTAATATTACTATTAAGTAATTTATTTTTATAATTTATAATATAATTTAATAACGAGTTTAGGGTCTTAATTAAAAAGAAATTATTCGAATTTATTTATATTATACCGATTTCGTAGAACGAGTTAAGTACTATATTATTTATAATAAATTATAGTATAAGAATCTCAACTATAATATATAGCCTAGTTATAACCGCGGCGGTAGAGATAATAAAGATAAGAATAATACTATTAAAGATAAAAATAATAATAAAAATAAGGATAAATCGCCCTATAAACGGGCTAGAACTAATACCGAAGGAAATATGAAATTATATTATACCTTAATTAATATTACCTCTAATATCTTTATAATTTAAATATTCGATATCGGTTATATTATTAATATTACTTATAATCGCTCGATTTTTATAGAATATATTAAATTTAAAAGTGTTAATATTATTAACAGTTTTAGGAGCGGGCTAATACTATATAATAATAAAATTATTAAATTATTATATTTAGGCGATAACGGTATTTAGTACCTATAAATTAATAATATTATATATATCTATAAGAATTCTTTTAATTTTATTTTATATATTAAACTCTAACGAGTTATTTATATATTAATTTTTATTTTAAAGGAAATTTTAATCGGAGTTAAAGATATTATTATAGTTATTTATAATTATAATCTTTATATTTTATATATATATAAATAAAGCTAATTTACTTTATTTATTATAAATATTAAGGTCTTAAACTTATAATATAAAAGACTCGGTTACTTAAATAAAATAATATTATATAATTATCCTAAATAATCGATAAAATCGATTTATCCAAAATTAAAGAAAATTATAATTACGAGATATACGATATTATTAAAATATATATATACTCTTATAAATATCGCCTACGGTAAGGGTAATTTAAATATAATATTATTTATAACGATATTATTAACCTAAGAACCTATAATTTCGATTTTATAATTAAGTTTATTAATAATAAATATAAATATAGTTATTATTATTTTATTTCTTATGAAATATATATCTCCGGCGCCTTCCGTAATTATAAAACTATTGAGAAATACGGAGATTCTAAGATTTATTACTTTTATACCGATAAAAATCCTATATATACTAACGATGATTTTATTAATTATTATTTCCAATATAATATTATTTAGAGTTACTTTATTCTTAGTAATATCTAAATAAATACAATATCAAAGTTCGTTAATTAAATTTTATTAAAGAAAGTATATATCCTATTAATAATAAATTTAATAATAAACTTATTTTAAAGTTTATCTTTACGGCGAATTTACTACGAAATTAATATTTTATTATTATAATAGATATTACACTTTACTAGAGCTTTATTAAAATAAACTCTCTTTTATTATATTTATATAATATTAACTAAATAGGCCTATATTAAAAATATTATATTATAAATAAAAATAAATAAAAGTTCTTTAATCGCGATAAAAAAGGTATATTTATTAGTTATAAAAGTAATTGTTTTTACTATCTATTAATATATACGGGTAAAATACTCCGCTTTATCTAGATTTAATTATCCGGAGAGTATATTACTAATAATAATAACTATACCGCGAACGATAATATATCGTTAGTTAATAAAGTCTCGATAATAATACCTCGTTAAAGAGGCGATATTATAACGAGATATAAAAACGTTTTATAATTATATAAACCGTAAATTATTTAAAATCTAATATTAATAACTATAATTTTAATTATAATAAAAGTAATTTATAATTAATTAAAGTTACCTAGCCTAATTATATTAAATTAATAAATAATATTATTCGGTTTTTACCGTTATTATAATAATTAATTAAATATATTATATTATTAAGGCCTAGATTAAGATTATTTATATTAAATTTATAATTTATACTAGATCTATAACTAATATAATAATTATAAATAAATCTCGTTAGCGATATAAAATCTAAATTTATTTATAAAAATATACTAGAACCGGTTTAATATTCTTCTAACTCCGGCGCTAATATATCTATAATATTAATAACTCTAGATAGATATCTAGAGTTTCTATAAACCTATGTCGGTAAAATGAAAAATAACTCGATCGTGATTTAGAGCGCTCGATAGGCGCCCCGGGAGTCTTAAATACGATATTTATCTACCGACTCGATATACGCCCGAGGTATATAATTAAGGGGCCTAGGGCTACTCGGGTATATACCGAGTAAATTTAAAACTACTATTAACGAGCGCTAAATTAAAAATACGCTATTAACTTTAACCCCCGTTTATAATCCCTATTTATAATTATAACCTCTAATCGTCGTATTTAATAAAGTTAAGTTTATTAGTAGTAACCCGAGTATCGCGACTAACTAAATAACGCCTGGTTTTTACTATAAAAAACTAGGTATTCTAGTAATTAATATAGTAATACTGTTACGTTCTAGCTAGTTCGAACCTATTTCGATAAAAAATAATAAGGATTCTAATTTTATTTCTATCTACTAGTAGGTTTAATAATAAGAATTCCGAAAAATAAAATCTTTTTAATACGAGTAATATTTTAATTAATTTATAAAATTAATAATAATAGAAAAATCATTTATCGATATAAAAAAATATATAGTAGTATATATCTCAAATTTAGGTTTAGAATTTTAGAAAGATATATAATAAATTATAGTAAATTTTTAATTCCGTTATTAACGTACTTTACGGTTAAATTTCGACGAAAATTATACTATTTTAAATAAAATTATTTAATAACGGGAGTCTAATACTTTTATATATATATTAAGAGTATAAATAATATTTAATTCTAGGGTTATTTAGATCTAAAAACCTAATTAGTATATGATCGTCTTATAGTAATTAATTATATATAGATTTATAATTTCTCGCGATACTTGGCTAGTCGCGATACTTGAGTAACTATTACTAAATTTAATTTAATTAAGTACGACGATTATATATAAATCTATCTATAATTATAATTATTATCGCTACTATAAAGTACCTACTATTATTATATACTCTAGTATATACTTTAGTATATAATTTACGCGTTACTCCCGCGAGGATTTCGGCTGAATCGATCGATTCCGGGGAAAAAATTGACTAGCGTTAAAGTTAATTCTAAAGGGTCGCTACCGTCGATAAGAGCGATTATAAAATATTAAGAAATTTCAAAATTTTAGACTTTAAATTACGTATTCTAGCCCCTAAAGCGGCCTTTAAAGTAAATATATATTGAATATTATTTACGCGCGTTAAGCGCCCGAAGTTAACTACGTACTAGTTACGAGTTATTATCGAGTTATTATTATTCTATCATTAGGCGCTTTAGGTTATCGTCGAATATTAAAAATACTATTAAAATCTTTCGGGCGCTTAAAGTAGTATATTTAAACTCTAAACCATTAAAATCGGTTTTCGATTTATCGATATACTTTATTTTCTAATTTATTAACTTTATTTATTAAAGCCTCGCCTACTAAACTTTATAAACCTAAAATATATAAAGAAGATATAATTAATACTTTTAATAAAATATATTAATAATTTAATATTTATTTCGTAATTAATTAATTTTTAATTTTTAATATCTAGATATTATCGAATCTACCCCGGAATTATAAAATACTTCGAGGGATATGAATTTTAATTTTAATTTTAAATATAAATTTATTAACGAAATTACTCGTTATATAACTCGCTAGGTAATACCGGGGCTTAAATAATAATATAAAATCAAATTTAATAAAATATATACTTTAATAATTAAATTTATAAATTATAAAGTATTATTTATTATTAAAATTATTTACGACCTAGAGTTTAAATAAACAAATATATAAACTACTTTTCTATACGATTTAATTAATAATAAAATCTATATCGAATAATTTACTAGGTTCGAAAATAGTTTAGGTCGTATATATTTTTTAAAATATATTTTATATAAATTTAAATAATTCCCTCGACTATAATATATTATTTTAACGAATTTCTTAATTAAGTTAGACTTTATACCTTTATACCTTTAAATATTAAATTTAATATATTTCTTAATTATAGAATATAATTAATAATTATATTATACGTCGATAATATACTAGTTATTAATAGTAATAAAGATATTATTATTTAATTAAAACGACGCCTAAATAATAAATAATAAATAATAAATTTAGATTTTATTATATATTACTTTAATTTTAAATTCTCGCTTAATTACTCGAATTATATATTATCTTTTTATTAAGAAACGTATTTATAATAAATTTTTAAAGATTATAATATATATAATATTAGAGTTAAAATTATAAAAGTTCTTACAAACTCTATAATTAAATTTATACCGGTCGACGAAAGATATTAAATTAGTATTAAAATTATAGAAGAATATTTAATTATTCTATAGAATTATAGAAATACGTAAGACTATATATTATAGAGGATCTATATATAGATTCTAGATTATATAACTAAGTTACGTAATATATTAAATCTTAATATATTTTAATACTTTTACTCGAATATTATTATTATAGAAAAGTAAATACTAGGTAATTATAATAAGTAACTTTTATATAATAAAAATCCCGTCTATTTATAAAAAATATTCCTAATTCCAAATAGGCGCGATTATTTGAAGATTAATATTTAATATATAATATATATATACTATTTATAAGTTAAAGTATAGCCGTATAGATTATATAAAGTAAATATAATACTATAGATAAATTATTATAATTAAGCGAGATATAAATAAGTTCCGACGATAATACTACGAGAAATGTTATTATAGAGGGTAGTTATAAATATTAAGCGCCTATATAAATAAAATATTATAACGCTTATTTACGAGTAATATAAATAAATCTTTAGAAATATTTATTTTAAAGATTCTAGAATAAAGACTTTAAATACCTAAAGAATAATTAAATCTAAATAATAATATAAAGAATATAGTAGTATAGCTCCGGGAGTATATAGTCGTTATTATTATATTATAAACTATTTATCCTATAGTATATTTAAATAAATATGAATTAGGTTAGAAATATAAATTATTTAAAATATAGTAAATCGAAATCTTAATCTATATCAATTTTATAATTATAAATAATAAGATATTTACTATATTCTTTAGAGTTAATAAAGATATTATCTAGGTCTTTCGCTAAAACTTAAATCGATTAAACTTCGGTTATAAAATAATTAATTACTAGTTTATAAAGAGTTTTGGGATTTTTATAATTAGAATATCGTTTTTAAACTATTTTTAAATCGTTATTAGACGGTTAAGAATCTATTAATTATTATTAATTATATAGGAAAATTTCTAACGGTCGTTAAACGATTTTTAGATAATTATATATTATAATTAAATTATTCGTTATAAATAAATAAATTATTCGTTATAAATTACTATTTTAATATTATTAAAGTATTATATCCGTAAACTATATCGCCTAAAAAGTTATTTATATTATATATATTTATAAAGTTTATTATAAATAGTAAAGAAGTAAAGATCGTATAAAAGTTTTTCGATAAATATTTTAAAATATCGTAAAAGTATAAATAACTATTAAAAGTAATATAAATTTAAATAATATAGATATTACTAGTAGCCTTCCGTAATATCTACTATAATAATTATCGGAAATATCGCTATTATCTTTATTAACTTAGTTATTATTATTATCGTCCTAGTTATTACTATTATTAATAGTAATATATTCTATGTTAGTAAAGTCCCCGCTAGTATTACTACTCGTAATATCTTATTACGAACTATTTATAATATTATTAATAATAGTAATAATATTCTTAATTCTAATTTTATTAACTCTATTAACTATATAATCTAAATTAATATTAAACGTGTCGGAGTCTTTATTAATATTTAATTTTAGTCGGTATTTATTCTAGATTATATATAAAATAGCCTTTAATAGGTAATTATTAATATTTAATTAAAAACTATCTTTACTATATAAAGTATTAAATAGGTCGAGGAGATACTATTTATTATATTTAAATTATTATTAATTAAAGGATTACTCCTCGTGAAGTTTAGTTATATATTATATAAATAACTAATTAAAGAAAGATGTCTAAGATATCTATAATAATATATATATAAAAGACTTTAATAAATATATATATTTTAAGAATTATAACCCTTTGGATATAATTTTATTAAAGTCTACTATTTTAATAGTAAATTTAAATATTAATTTTAGTTATAATTTATTATACTTTTAATTAATAATACTCTTAAAGATTTTAAAAGTAACTAGTTTTATAAATTAATTACGGCGGCTTAGTCTTAAGATTATAATAAAACGTTATTATTTTTTATTAACGACCGAGAGGATAGTCGCTTTCTATTATTTATAATATATTTAAATCCTCTTCCGGGCCTCTTTATATATAAGATCGTTAAATTTCATATCTAGAAAAAAGACCCGTATAGGTTTATTAATATAGGTATTAAATAAATATATTAAGAAATAACGACGATTAAGGAGATTAAATCTATATATATTTATTCCTTAATTTTATTAAATCGTTTAGATTATTTCGAAATAATTTTGTCCTATTTAATAATTTTATTTATTTATAATTCTTTAGTTTTTCTTTAACTTTAGTTATCTCGTTATAATATAATTAAGGAATTACTACGAGATCTTATATTATTTTAATAGATAAAGAGTATCTTTTAATTAATTATTATAAAGTTTATAAAAGATCTTTAGGGTATAATAAACTATTTTCAAAGAGTTATAGAAGATTTCTAGAGTATAATAAACTATTTCTAAAGAGTTACGAAAGACTTTTAAATTATAATAAACTACTTTTAAAAAACTACGGAAAATTTCTAGGGTATAATTAATTATTTTTAAAGAACTACGGAAGATTTCTAGGGTATAATAAATTAAAATATAATAAAAACCTTCCACTAGAATTAATATTACGACTAAGTTTTTAAAAGTAAAAATCTACCTTATAAAAAGAGGTTTAAGAGAGGATTAAATTATAATTAAATTTCTTTAACCTAAATTTTTATTAGCTAGCTTTTATATAAAAGAATATATTATTTATTTTTTTAGGATTATTAGAAAATAAGGTATCTTTAATCTTTAATCTTTTATTTAAATCTCGTTTTCGTCGACGGGTATTATAGTTAAATATAGTTCTAATATTAATTTATCTTTTAATTCCTCGTTCTTAAATATAATTAGTTTATTAGGTATAAATAATTTAATTTATTATTAAAATCTCTTTTTCCTAGATATTAAGACTTTAAAAAGTTTCGATATAAAAATAATTTTCTAGGATCCGCCTATAATTATAAATACCGTATAATTAAGATAATTTTACGATAGTAAATAAAATAGAGACTTAATATAAAAAATAGAAAAGTAGAATAATAAAGAGCTAGATAATAAATATAATATCCGATCCTATAATAAAATATAATAGGCGCGAGTTATTCCGTTATTCTATACTAGTATAAATTTAATATAATATATAGTAATATCTATACTACTTTTAAAATTTTTATAAATATATAAAAGTTTTACTCCGTTAAAAGAGTATATTATTATTATTAAATATAAAGTAGAAATATATAAATCTATAAACTTTATTAAAATATATATATTTTCTACGGTCTTCTATTAATTAATTATTATTTCCGATTATTTACTTCGTATTATTATAATTCGTTAGTATTTATTAAACTCGCTAAGGTCTATATACTCTTTAATTCCTTATTTCTCTTCTTTTCCCCCTAAAAACTCCGACGTTTTTATAACTCTTATTCTAGTATAATATACGAATTTTTTTATTAATTTTTTTATCTTTTAATACTAGTAGTCTTATTATAATATTAATTATTAAAGATTTTATATATACTTTACTTTAAACTTAGTACTATTAAAGACTTTAATTATCTTTTATTTAATAATTAATAATACTACTAGAAGCCTTTAATTATATCTTATCTTTAATTTATCGAAAGTTATTATTCGTAACTTTCCGTAGCCAAGTATATAACGTTTATAATATATTAATTTAAAAGGTTAGACGAAGATAAAGATAGATATTAAAATAAACGAATTAAATAAATAATAACCCGATCGCTTTAATTATTACTTTGGGTATATAATAATAAATAAAGTTTATTTAATTAAATAATTTCGAGTAAAGAATCTATTATTATTTAATAACTAAAGATAGATTTTTATATTCTTATAATAATTATTTTAATCCTGAATAGTATCGACGATTAATAAAATTATATATTATTTCTCGAGGCTAAAGATATTAATATTAATAAAAGGAATAATCCCTTCGATAGATAAACTTTAAGGAGGATTTGAATTTATATAAATTTAATAATAACTACCTAGCCGCGAAATTATAAATAATTTCGAGAGTATTAAAAGATTAGGTTTATATAATAAAGATTACGTCGGTTAAAAAGAGTCTTTATATTATTAAAGTATAAAAGAGTTATATAATATATCGGACTTATTTAAATTAGATATTATTTAACGAAAGTATAATAATTAACTCGCGGTTACTAAAAACATAAACTATATTTATTAACTATACGTATAACGTAGAAGAGAAGGAGAAATATAAAGTTATAGAAAATAAATTACTAGGGAATCTAATCGTAATCGAATCTAAGAAAATAAAATCTAAATAATTACTAACCGTCTATAAAAAGCTTTTCTATTTATAATATTATTATTATTATCGTTACTCGACGATATATATAATCTTAAAACGATAAACCTAAAGAAAATATTCGATAAATAGTTATTTTACCTATAATAGTTCTTAGATATAAATATAAATATTATTATTAAAGATACTATTAATATATTATACGTATTATAGTAACGCGGGCCTAAGATTAAAATACTTCTACGAAATATTCGAAATTAAATAAATACTCGCGAAAAGATTTTATTACAAACTTCGGTAGATATTAATTTAAAAATATAAAATATTAAAGATTAAAAGAAGATATTAATATTTTATTAACTATCTATAATAACTACGCTCCTATTTATAATATACCGACTATTATAATTAGGAGTAGTAATTATTACTATATATTATTTAGATTAAAAGCGTTAGATTATTATTAGTTAATTTAATTAAAATCGTTATAAAGTTTAAATTCTAATTATAATCTTCGTTATTAGAGCTATAGGCCTTAGCCTCTAAAATATATATTAGAGAGTATATATTATCGAGGGGACGATTAATTTTAATATATAAAACTAAATTATTAAACGGGTTAAATAATTAAATAATCCGAATAAAGTAATATATATCTACGAGTATTATATTAGTAATACGTTTAACGATAAATAAATTATACGGAATATTAAGAAAATAATCCTAGAGGCTATAGTTACCCTTAATCCGATAATTTTTAACGAGGATAATAATAATCTCACTATTATAAATATCGAAGACTAGTATATTATAAATATATAATTTATCCGTTATAAGGATATAGACTTAGTAGTTTATTACTCTAGGTAACTAGAAAGTTTATTTATAAATAATTTTCCTAGGTTTATACTACTCCGTACGAAAGACTAATATATAATAATATAAATAAATAATCTCTATTCTTAGCCTTCGAGACTTTAAATCTAATATTATTTATAGGGTATATATATATATATAATAATCCTAATATATATATATTTATAGAAGCCTTCGGTAATATTTATTATATTTAATAACCCTATTATTAAAGTCTCTCGTATAATTATAAATATCTAAATAATAGCCCTAGCGCTAAAGCCTTTAGTATAAATATAAATATCTATATAATAATTAGTTTCTTTAGAAATTATAGAGTATATTAATTACTAGTTTATCTAGTAAAGACCCTAGTATATAAATAACTTTATAAAATCTTTCCGCGATATTTATTATAATTAATAACTATATATAAAACGAAGTTTATAATACTTTAGTATTAAAACTTTTGGCTACGAAGGTTAATTATTTTATTTTATTCTTTTAATTATTCTAGTACTACCTCTAGGTAAATAAACCTAATTATTAAATAATTAATAATATCTCCTTTATATATATATACCTAATAATATCCTAGAATATTAATACTCTAATCTTATTTATTAGATATTATAATATAAATTTATTTAATAAAAATATAATTTATATATTAAAGTTTTTTAATTCTCTAGGTTACGAAATAGTACCTTAATTCTATATTTCGGTTATATAATTATTAATTTATTAATAACTACTCGCTTAATCTCTTCTAAATTTTTAGTAAATTAAAAGGATATTAATAAATACTTATATTTAAAATTATAATATCGTACGACTTTTATATATTAAATTATTATAAATATTATACTTCCGTACGCCAGCCCTAATAATATAATATCTAGGCCGAAATATCGTTTAATATTTATACTAGTTTTATCCTCTTAGTTTAAACTACTTCTTTATAACTTTTTTTATATCTAGAATTTACTATTATAATATAAAAGTAGTATATACTAGCTTTTTTACTTATTCTAAATTTTTTGACTAGAAGTTTAAAATAATTTTAACTCTCGGCCTGTCCCGTAGAGTCTTAACTCTAAATATTTATATTTTCCTAATTAGGTTATAGTTATTTATAATTAATCTCTAATACTCCTATTTATTTATTTATATCTTACTACGTATATAATATATATATTATAATTTCTCGGCCTCGAAATATTAATTACTTAAAAGTATTTATATAGAATACTAATATTATATTTAATTAAAAAGTATCTTGATTTTTATTATTTCTATATTTATTATTTATATAGTAATTACCTTAAATACTAGAGTTAGTCCTAGTACCCTATACTAGTTCTCTATTATTTAAAAATACGAGTATAATTATAAAAAGCTCCGGTAGGACTAATAATAATAATAGATTATAACGAAAGAATAAAGACCTTTTTGAAGATAGTATAAATAATATAATTCGTATACCCTAATTAATATAGATAGTAATTATAATAGAGATAATTTAAAAAATAATAAGGACCTTTTTATTATTTATTTTAAATATTAATTATATTATAATTAACCGACGATATTATTAATATTCTTTAAGAATTTTAATATTTTATAATTCTTTAATACCTTAAAGACCTTTATTCCGAAAACGAGAGCGAAGATAATAATAATTATATATTATTAGTATATATACCTAGTATTACTCGTTTACTCTTACTCTTATATTTATACTAAAGTTAAATTTTATTTTTAGAAATACGACCGCCTTCCTCGCCTTCTTTTATACTTTTATATAAAGTAGTTATTTAATAAAATAATAAAGAAACTCTTTTACTATCTTTATACTTAATATAAAATTTATAATTCGAGAGGTCGGGTTATTCTAGGGCCGATTATATTAAATTATATTAAATTATATAATTATTAAAACTTTCCGTAAATGATAAAATAAATATAAATAACGAATAAGAGAAATTAGACCCTATATAAACTCTCCCGTTAAAGTTAAATATATTAAAATAATAGGTTCGACGTTATACTCCTTTATTTAAAATTATATAGAAGTTTTTAGTAATTATTATCGAAAAGTGACTATCTCTTCCGTAATATTAGAAAAGTATATAATATTAGAGGATTAAATATATATAATAATAATATTAATATAATCTCTATAATTTAATTCATATTATATTAACCGTTATAAAACTCCGCGAAAAGATACTCTTTAATATAATTGAATATATTAATAAATTTATAAAGTTATAATACTCTCGTATATAAAAGTCTTCGATTAAGACTATCTTTAACGAGATATATTATATATAAATAGGTAGATTTATCTTCTTTAAAGATATTATCTATATTAAGAGTTTATATCTATATCGTATTAATTATATTACTTTTATTAGTCGAGATTATCGGTGAATATTTAAAATAAAAGAGGATATTATTATTAACTTAAATAATTATTAAAAAATAGTACGAATAATTTATATTATATATTTTCAAACTAGATTTTAATAATATTTATAAGTATTTTTTATTTAAGAATATTTTATTTAAATAAATCCTAGATACTATTAACTATTATCTTAATATGAACTTCGATCGAGAATATAGTGAAAATAAAGAGGAGGTTATTTACTCTAATAATCGATTCTATATTAAAAGGGTTTTTAGTTTCTAAATATTTATTATTAAATCTTTACGTTAATTGTACTAGACTTATATAAAATTTAAAGTAATTTATTTTAACTATAAATATTTAAAAGTCTTTATTAATAATTATTATACCTCTTTATTATATATACTATTTATCGATAACTTTAGGGTATATCGGAATATATATTAAATTTTAAGATTTTGTATTTAATTCCTATATATCTCGATTATATAAAGTATAGGAAATTAGTAAATATATTTGTATTAATACTAGAGCCTTATAGTGCGAAGATTAATAATATTATCGAAGTTATTCCTAGATTTATCTAGACCCTAGATTAAGAATTAAAGTTAGAAATTAATAATAAAATAAAGTTAGTTTATATTTTTAATATGACGGTCTTTAGGGATATATTTTAATAAGTTAATAATAGGAGTTTTATATAATATAATATTTAGAGAGGATATCGTACGTACTTTTATTTTAAAAAAGAGAGAGTAGAACTAGATTATAATATTATTCGGAACGAGAGATATTATTAGGAGACTATTAAATAAAGGGAATATATAGAAAACCTCGATATTATAAAGGACTTTAATAAATTTATTAAAAATATAAATATTAGATTTAAAATATTATTAATTATGAAGTTTACCTCTACCCTCGATTCTATTTAAATACGGGTTTATAATACTCTTTATTTTAAATAAAAGGGTCTTAGGTATATCCTCTAAAGCTTTTTTATAATATTAATCTATAATAAATATAATATTATTATATATATAAAAGTCTTTTAGAACTTTTAATTCTTCTTAAATTAAAACCGAATTTAAAGCCTAGTATTTTATATCTAGTTATAATCTTTATCGGAAATTAGTAAAGTTATTTTATTAATACCTTTAATACTCCGAAGCGAGATTATAATTAATTAGTTCTAGTTTACGTTTCTTTAGGCTACCGGTAATATTATAATTATTAAATTATTATTTATATAAATTATTATTATAGTATTCAGTTTAATTACACGATTTAGTATATTTATAGATAGTTAATATTATACTAATCTAGATATTCTTTATAAATATATAATAAAGGCGCGTCGAATATATTAAGAGTTAATTTTATATACTATAATAATAATATCTACGGAAGGCTTCGGTAATAGGGGTAATAATAATAATAAAAATAAAAATAAATTTTAAATAATATCTTTTTATAAATAATTTATTTTAACTCCGATTTAGATATAGAAATAATACTATTATCTATAATACGGAAGAGGGGTAAATAAGAGAGTAAATAATAAAATAAATTATTAAAATCTTTAGTTAATAAGTTCTAGAGGTTTTTAATATTATTTAATATATATATAAACCTATACTTTACGGAGAATATTAGGGGATAAATAATAGTTATAAATTCTAATATCCTAACTAACGAGCTAAAGTATAAATAATTAAATAAATATTTTATAATTTTATTATTTAAAGTTAATATAGTTTTAGAATCTTTCAAAATATAATCCACGCCGTTACTACTCTTAATTTTATAGAATATTTATTTATTTAAAATATTATAAAATAAGTCCTACGACTAGAGTTAATAAAAATATAAAAATATAATTACCTAAAAATAATAAAAGTATTTAGGTTACTCGATATATAATATCTAGTATTTATAAAAAACTTTATATTAATTAGAGAGTAGATTATTAAAAACGATAAAAAGGGTCTCTATAATATAACTAGCGACGATAAATATAAGTTTATATATTATTAATAAAGAGTTTCGAATTAGGCTCTTTCTTTTATATTAGAATATTCGTTAATTTAATAAAACTTAATTTATAATATAAATTTATTTAGTATCTAATAGTAACCTATCGAAATAAATATAAAATATATATATTGGATTTAGACTAGAAGGTACTAAAATAGTACTATAGAATTATTTATATAAATTCGTAAATTACTTTCGAAGTCGTAAAAGTTATATAAATATTAACGAAGCCTTCCGTAGAACTAATCGTCGTTATATTTATAATATAAATAATTATTTATTTATTAGTAATATTAAGGTTAGGTTAATATAATACTTCTATTAAATCTATCGCCGGAAGAGGTATATATCTCTAGTTATAAATAATATAACTCCGTTACTAGAGTAGAATCTAGAGGTAATTAATAAAATAAATATAAATAATCTAATCTTAAACCTAGTATTAGAATTATAAATATATTATATTAAAGAGACCTAGTAAATATATAAATTTCTAGCTCTTTATTATAAAATAATCTATATAATTAATACTCCTAGTAAACTAGATTAGTTTAATAAGGCGCGGTATATTATAGAATATATATAGAGGATAGTATATTTATAATAAATAAATACTTTAATAAAATAATACTTTGATAAAATAATATTTTAATAAAGTAATACTTTAATAAAATAATATATTAATAAAGAGAAAAAGTACTTAAATAATAATAATAGTCCTAGTAATAAAATAATAAAGTAAGAAAGTAATATTTTAATAAAATAATATTTAGCGAAACGACTTTAAAGAGATAAATAAAAGCTTTTAATAAAGGAGATAAAAAACTTCGATAAAATAATATTTTTAATAATACGGAAGTTTTTTATATAGCTAGTAATTATTCTAGTTAGTAATTATAAACGGTAGCGAAGGGTAAAGTAATAATATAGGTAGTATAATTAATTACTAGATTAATTCCGTTTTATAACTATTATTCGATTATTATTCGACCGTTTACGACCGTTATCTAAACGTTTATAATCGTTATCTAACTATTTACTCTCTCTAAAATATTAACGGTTAATAGTTTTAAAAAGAGGAGATATAATATTAATCGAGGTTTATAACTATTTTATAACTATTATATAATCGTTATATAACCGTCGATAGACTAGTTTCTAATTATTATATTCTAATTTATAGTAGGCGAGTTAATCGCTATCGAATAATCTTATAATTTTATAAATAGATAGAATAATAATAGTATTTTAATAATACTATATATTTATAAATTAAGTATTGATATTGATTTATAATTTAATCTAGATAGTAAAGAGAGTTAAATAATTAATAACTCGGGGTATCTACCTACGGAGTTTATTATAATAATCGCGTCTTTTAGAATTTAATAAGTTTTTAAATTAATTAACTTTATTATCCCTTATAAGAAATAATAAGAGGCGAGTATATATATATATTAATATAAAGAATTATATATATATTAGGAATTCGGATAATTTAATTATTAAAATATTATTATAAAGTTTAAAAGAATCTAGGTTTATATTAAATATAAATAATTTTAGAGTAATTATCTCTTTTAACTCTAGTAGTTAAATTTTCAACTTTTATAATAGTAATAATAAGAATTAAATATACGAAGAAGATAGAATATTTAGAATTTTATATTATATATTAAATATAAAATAATAACGATAGATAAATAATAACTAGGGATTTATTATATAATTTTAATATAACTAAAAATAAAATATAGTGGAAATAGGAGTTAAATTAAATACCCATTAATTTTAGCGATATACTCGCGGTTTTAATAATATTTTAATTATATTATAATAATTAAATAAACTCCTAAAGAATCCTCAGGCCTAAAAGTTAATAAAATATATTAAATTTATTTTTATTCAAGGTCTTTATAAAGCCGTTATTTATTTATTTATTAATCGAGATATATTATAAAACGATTTAATTATTTATAATCTTTTCTCGAATAAAGTACTAATTAATATTAATATACTTAGTTCGGATATAAAATTAGAGGTTCTTCGCGAGGGCTATAACCCTCTAATAATTATAAATAATAATAATAATTTATATAATAATTTCGGATAATTAAATAAATAGATTATATAATTAAATAATTTCTTTAAAAGTCTAAATCTACTTAATATATTCAGTTTTATAAAATAATAGCGCGATAATAGACTAGCGTTTTAAAAATTAATTAATAATATTATTATTAGTATTCAATATATATTTTAAGATAAAACGGTATATATTATAATTACTAGCCTAATTAGTATTAATATATCTAAATATATAATTTAGAGGTCTTTTATACATAAAGTAGTAATTTATAATAATTTTTAAATATTAAAAGATTTCTTTTAATAATAATTTAATAGGTATCGGTCGAATTTAATTTATACTAACTAACTACTAATACTATATATACTATATTAGAGCTAGTATTTAATATAGTATATATAAAATATCCTATTATAAATTAAGATTTAAAGTAGATTACTATAAGAGTAATATAATTATCCTTTATTCTATAGAACTTAATAGAGGTATTTATAGAACTAAGTTATAATTTATACTTTTATATATCGAATTTTCTTAGGACTTATTCAATATACCTAGTTTAATTAAATTATAGGGTTTTACTAGAGTAAATATATAAGAATAATTATCTCTAAATAAAAAATATATAGTTTAAGATCTTTTATCTAAAAGTAATTATCTAATTTTAATTTAATAGAATTATTATCGGCGATTTTCGGTTAATAATAAGAAGATTATTTATATAAATAACGATAATAATATTTGTCTTAAAATTAATAAAGATATTAAAGTCGGTATTAATTAATTCGAAATCTAGAGAGCGAAGAAATATAATAAAGATTTTATATTATACTTTAAGGGATTTATTTTAACTTATATAAAACTATTTTAAATTTATATACTAGCGAGTTTAGGCTCGCTCTTATAAATTATATTATATAGAGTTTTTCCTTAATAACCCCGTATAGAAAAGTAGTTTCAATATTTATTTATTTAATATTCTAGTTAAAAGTAACTACTAGAGTAAAGATAATTTTATAATTTATCGATTTAATTATCGATACGAAGGTTTTATAATAATCGAGATCTTTATATCGAAACCCTATATTAACTAGTATATTTTATATTATAGGATCTCCTCTACTTTTAGGCCCCGTTTAAGAGTAAATATTTATTTATTAATAAAGATTTTCCTAGTAGCTAGGAGATTAACTAACGACTATATATTATTTTAAATAAACGATTTTAGTTTATCTTTTATCGTTAATTACTATTCGATTTTAAAATTATTTTAAATAACCTCGTTATAGATCCTAGGTTTATAGAGTTTATTATTCGTAATTTAAAATAATAATACGAATAGGCTAAATAAATCTAGCGATAATAATTTTTAGTATTTTAATAAATCGAGATTAGGGTAAGCCCTAATAACCCGATTAATTAATTCAATTTACGGAGTTATAATTAGAGAGTTACCGGCTAGTATATTAATATAAAAATTAATATTAAAAGAAATATTTAAAAGAGTAGAAAATAACGGGGTATTAAAAATATTAAAAAAAAACGAATTTAATATAAATATCTTATTATACTAAATAATATTAATAATAGTAAATTCGTTTTACTTCTCTCTTAGAGTTATATATTATTAGTATTTAATAGAGAGATTAGGAGTTAATAAATGATTATTTTAACTAAAAATATATCGAGAGCGCTTTTCTTAAATATATTAAAAATTTAAATATATTTATTTTCTTATTATTAAATTTTATAGCCGGAAGATTTAATTCTCTTTATATTTTATAAGAAAATACTATATACTTTTATCGAGAAGTTTTTTTTATTCTCGATTTATAACCTAAGTTATTAAATTAATAATATATAAATAAAAGAGGTTAAGGCGTAGGCCCTAGAATATTTAATTAATAAAAGAAAAAACCTAATAATAAATCTACGGGCGATAAAATAAATAACTATTTAAACGAGTTTAAGTTATAAATTATATAAAAGACCGGAATTAATAAATAAAATATAAAGTTTATTTATTATAATATAATTAAAATACTCCGATTTACCGTTTTACTAGGAATTTCTAGGTATTATAAATTTATATATAATTCTCTTATTTTTTAAATAGTTTTAAAACTCCTTAAAAATAGATTCGCTTATATTATTAATATATAAATAATGAATATGCCGGTCGTTACGTTTATATCTAGTTTTAAATTATTTAAATAAATCGAATATTTGACTTTTAAATATTAAGCGGTTAATTTCGGTATATTTAATCTTATTATATTTTTAAATTATAAAATATTTATAACTCTTAAACCCGATAAGAGTTAACGGGTTAATTAAATTATTATAAATAAAATCTAATAGAGATTTTCTCGATTAATATTCGTTTTTATATAAAACTAATTATTAGCGACTTATTATATAATTTATAAATATAATTAAAATTAAATTTATAAATAAAATCGACTTATAAAGTAATAAAAGATAATTTAATAATATTTATTACCTTATATAATTTATATAAATATACTAATATTATTTCGTAAAGGCGCGAGAAATATTATAAATATTTAAAGTTACTAATAGTTATTATAAATCTTAAACGAATAATTTATATATATAGTAAATTATAAAGATAATACTTTAAATAAATATTTAACTCTTTAATTTAAAGAGATTAAATTTCACTTTTATATTTAAAAAGTAAATTATAGATAGTAAATTTACCTTTATATTAAATATATATAATATACCCGATATGAAAAAAGTATACTTCGTATTATTAATATTATATTAGAGTTAAATAATTTTAATAATATATAGAGTAGATATATAACTTCTAATTCCTTTAACTTATAAATCTAAATAAAACCGTATATCGAGTAAATTATACTAGTTCATAATCGAGCTTCGGGTATATCTACTATTAATAATATATAAATAAAAGATATTTATCTTTAAAGTAGTTACTATAAATATTAATATACCCCGAATAAAATAATCGTCGAGCGGGTTTTCTAAATAGGCCAGATTATTTATAAAATAAATAAAATAATCTTTATTTATTTTAACTAGCTTTAACTTTTTATTAATTAAATAAAATTGTTTTTTAGTTTTCGTTTTAAATTTATCGGGCTTCTATTCCGGATATAAATATTAATATTTAATTTTAAAGTATTAGTATTTCTTCTCTAGTTTATTATAAAAGTTATATATTTTATAAAGTTTAATAGATTTATTTTTTCTTTATCGAGGTCGACTTTTAATTATAATTATTATAATTAGAGTTTTTTATATAAATATTTATTTTTCTTTATTTATAATAACTAGTGCTACTTCTTTAAAAGTATATATACTAGTATTATAAAAAGTATATAATTATATATATAATATTTAGAATATAATATAGAGATTTCTTAACTCTATAAAATAAAACTAGATTAATATTAAATTATAGTACCTAGGGTATTTATAGTAATATGAAAGTAAATATAAAGCCTTAGTAGGAAAATAATCTCTATATTTAAAATAATAGAATTAATCTCTAAAGAGTTAAAGCGAGGGCTCTAAACTTCTTATTTCTAAAAAAGACTTCGGAGTACCGGATACTATAATATAAATAGTATAACTATACTATATACTCCCTATATAGGATTTATATACTATATTTAGTAACTATTATAAAGTTGGTTTTAATATAGTATAATAATTACCTCCCCTTCTAAAGATTTCGCCCTCGAAACTAGTAAATAAATTTAATACTTTAATATTTTAACGAAAAAGTATAATATAAGAGAATCCAAATTTAATAATATATACGCGTAGCGCCTACGCCTTTTATTTAATTCTATTAATCTTTTATTTTAATAATAATAATATATTAATAAAAAACCTTTAAACTTAGTAGGAAAAAAAGAGGGAAATAAATTATATCCTAAAACTAGTAATATATCGCGTATATCTCGTATATTAATATAGTTATATAGTCTTAGATCGTATTAAGTATTTAATAAAAACTTTAAAACCTAAAAAGAAAAGTAAAGGAAAGAATATTATAATTATTATTAAAAATTATAAATCTTTACTATTAATAGGGCTTTAATAATATCGGCGGTAGAATAAATTATTCTACTCTATTATTTAGGAAGAACTCTAGTAATAGGAGTAAATATATATAGGTAACGGTTTTAATATAAATATAAAGCCTTCGCTAATTTTTAAATTTTTCTTTTTTTATAATATCCTATTATCTTCTATATATATAAACTTTTATATATTACTATTAATAACTATACTATATTTAGACTTTTACTAATTTATAATAATCTCGATTATATCTTTAAACTCTTTCTTCGAGGTTATAAATATTATATATATATTCCGTAGGTAAGGCTAGAGTTAATATATTATAATTTAAATAAGTTTTTCTTTTCTTCTTTTAAATTCTTTCTTTAATTTTATAATTATTAAAGTAAATAAATAATTTATTCTATCTTTAAATAAAGTATTTATTTATATTTTAAAAGAATTAATATTATTATAAGATTTATTTTATTTTTAAATTATTAATTCTATACTTTATTTTATTAGCGATACGTATTTAACTAGATTATTTTAATATTTAATATATTAATTTAATCTCTACGGTATATAATATTAATAATAATATTTAGATATTTAATATATTTTTAACTCTCGTTTCTCGTAAAATAACCGCCTACTCTACTCCTACCCCGCCTTTATTTATATTTTTATACTTTTATTACTTTAAGCGGATAGGCCTAGATAATTATATCTTATATAATAAAATATTATATATAAAGTAGATTTATTATATAAAGAATAAGTACCTATATAATCCTATATATCGTTAGTATTCCGAAACTAAATTATATTAACGTATCTACGTCGGCAAAACGAAAAGTAGCTCGATCGTGGCTTAGGGCGCTCGACGGGCGCCCCGGGAGCCTTAAATACGATACCTATCTACCGACTCGAGGTGCGCCCGAGGTATATAGCTAAGGGGCCTAGGGCTACTCGGGCGCACACCGAGTAAGCCTAAAACGGCCACTAATGGGCGCTAAATTAGGGGTGCGCCACTAACTTTAACCCCCGTCCATGGCCCCTGTTCATGGCCATGGCCCTATTCCATTCATGGCCATGGCCCCATTCCATTCATGGCCATGGTCCTGTCGCTGTCGTACCCTTATAACTGTCACTGTCGTACCCCTAAACCCCTGGCGCATGCCCTGGCGCATGGCCTACGTACACCCCCGCGAGGATTTCGCCTGAATCGATCGATTCCGGGTATCAAAATTTGCTGGCGTTAGGGGTCGTTCCGGGGGGTCGCTGCCGTCGATAGGGGCGATCATGGAACATTAAGATTTTTGAAAATTTTAGGTGGTAAATTATATGATTTTCTAAGGTTAGGGCCCCTGAAGCTCCGGGCTTAAATTACGCTCGTAGGGAGCCCGACGTTTATCTTATAACGGCCTCGGGCGCTCGACGGGCGCTCAGGGCCGCTCGGGCACCCCGAGCCTACCTTAGGCGCCCGAGGCAGTTTACTTAATAGCCCCGAGCCGCTAAAGCCGGTTTTCGATTTACCGACGTAGATTCCGTCTAAATTTTATATTTTTATAAATTTTCTTCTTAATCGTTTAGAACGCCGAGGCCTTAATAAATATCTTCGCGAGTATATTATTAAATATATAAAAGATATTATAATCTTCTTTTAAAAGATTAAATCTAAAAATAATAATATTAAAAAGGGGAAGAATACATTATAATTAATATCTCGGTTTATTATAAACGTTAAGGGTATAAATAATACCTTTTATACTCTTATAAATTAATATAGTTTAGATATAATTTATATATTAATAATTTTTTAGGGAGGGATTATTACCCGGGATATAAATATACCCTAAAGTAAAACTATATAATATTAATTTAACAATCTTCTCGAATCGACGGACGAAGATAAAGTCGACGATAAAAACGAAAACGAAGTTTATATATATTATATACGAGACGCCTCCGAATATAATTCTTCTCCTAGCCTTAATCCCGTTACCGACTAATTTAATATACCTAGTATTAACGATCTCGATACTATCGATCCTACTTTATTCTTTAATAATATATAAAGAGTTATAGCGTCTAGTCGTAAAACTTTTTTAATTAAAAATACCGTAAAGCCTCGCCTTTAATATAGCGGTATAAAGGGTACGAGTCGTTATATTTTAAATAAATTAATATCTTCTCGCGAGGCTTCTAAGGAAGAAATTAAAGATAAGGTTAATAATCCTAATTTTAATTCTATTTTTATTCTTTATTTTTTAATTCGACTTCTCGGCCCTAGCCCTACTCGTAAATAATTAAGTTTTAATATTAAGAAAATTAACCGCCTTAAATATAAACCTACCCGCGAGCGCTTTATTAACCGTAAAGATATATCTCGCTCGAAGTCTATTAATAAAAAGTAGTTAATAGTAGCTAGTAATTAATAACGCTTTCTTTTTTTACTCTTTACTTTCTATACCTTTTTTATTTTCGTATTCTCTTCGAATATTTTTCGTAGTTCTAGTATATTATTTAAAGTATCTATACTAACCTATTTATTAAAGGTCTCTAGTTATCCTAGTTATTTTATAAGATAAAGTACCTCGCTTTTTATCTTCTTTCTTTTTAGTACCTTTTCTATTTTTTATTCGTTCGTATTATTTATTAATTCCGGTAGAGGTATATTAGGAATCGAAATATTACTCTATTATTAATAATACGACTCTAGAAGCGATATATAAAAAATATTATAAATATAATAATTAATTAATAATCCTAGGCGGTATATTTATATTCCGATAATATCCAAAATCTTAAATAATTTAATTACTTTATAAAAGAGTTTCTTATTTAATTATTTTTACGTTAAGTTTTTAGTTAATAATAATATAAGGTTATTTATATTAAATAATTTCGGTTTATATCTTTTATTATAGTTATATTTCTACGCCTCGACCGCGATAATTTATACTTTTATTAGGTACTCTTTTAAAATATTTAATTTTTTAATTCTTTTTTATATCGACGATATTTCTCCCCCGTATATCTCGCCCTCGAGACGCGGTTTAAGAGATAGATTATAATTATATATAGTTATAAATAATATCTATTTTATTATTGTATATTATATATTATAATATATTTATTTTATTATGAGTAAAAATACTACCTAGTTATTTTACTCGCTTAAATAAAAGGTTTTTAAATAATATTCTAAAGTTTAGTTCTAGCGTTTTATTTAATTATCCGTCTATAAATAAAATACGGTATTTAAGCGCCTTTTAATTTTTATTAAATAATATACCTCTAACTAAAATATATTTATAAAGATAGAATCTTTATTAGAAATAATCCTATTAAGAATTTTAAACTTTAGGATAATTTTTTCGAATATTAATTTTATTAACCCCGTAGAGTCGATTATTTTAGTAATTAAAATATATTATAATATCTTTATATACTTATTTATAACTATAAGGATCGTATTATAAACGCGTTTATATTATTTATTTAGAGGTAAACTAGTAATAAAATTTATTATAATTTCTTTCTACGGCCCTATAGGATATAATAAAGAATTAATCTCGTTATAAAGGCGGTATCGATATACCTTAACCTACTAGTATATATTATATATATCGATATATTCTTATACGTCGGCCTTAAGAGTACTCTAGAAATATTTTCTAGTAAATAACTCCGTTATTTTTTTAATACTAAAGTACTCTATTAATATATTAATATATTATTATAATATTATTCTAATAACTCTTCGCGGATTAATCCTTTTTTAAATATATAAATCTTATTATTATATCTAAGAATTAATACGGAATTTAAAGTTTATACTCTAGCGGAACGCTAGTAATCCGTTTATATAATTTCGGCGATTTTTATTTACGAGAAGGAATTATCCTTTTATAAAGCGCGAATTATTTTAATTATTAATAAACTTTTAATATTATAAATCGTTTCGTAAAATATTATTAATTTAATAATAATATATAGAATAAATAATCTATAGCCTATAGTTCTAGCGATAGGGTTAAATAGTTCCTCTATTATATTATAATCGATTTAAATAAATATTTTATTTAAATTTTTTAGAATTTCTTATCTAGGTATTAGCTCCCTAGGCCTAGATAAATATATTATTAAAAAATATATTTCTTTTACGGTAAATCTTAAAGACCTTAATAATATAAATTTTATATATATTAGATTTTACGCGACGCCTACGGATATATTATTTAATACCGGCGAAATACTATTTACCTTTAAATCTTCTATATTTATAAATATATTTTATATTATAACGAAAATAGGGCCTTAATTAATACTTTCTAAATTTAATAACTTTTATTATAATATAAATAATATATTATCTAAAAAGTTATCCTAGTTTTTATAATCAAAATAATATAAAGGGTTATCGATTAAGTTACTTTTCTTAAAATAATATAAAATTAAGAAATTAAAAGATAAAAGTCTTATTACCTAGCGCGCCTAACGATTATTTATTTATTTAATATTTATAAAACCCCTTAAGTTATTATAATTAATTAAGATTTCTACTTTATATAGACTACCCTCGAGGTAGTATCGCTATTATTTAAATATTATAATAATTATAAAAAGCTCTTTATTATAAATCTCGTATCGAATTTCTAAACCTTATATCTTACGAGACTAGAAAGCGACGGGATACTATTTATTATTATTTTATAATTATATTAAAATCGTAGTTACGGTAAAATTAGAAGTATTTATTTTAATCCGAATTTTTAATTCTAGATTAAAGTATACTAGAATAGGTATATATAAAAATAAATCGCGAAGTAAATAAAACGTTTACTCTATCTCTTTAGGTTATTTAAATAAATTAAATTTTTTATTATTTTAACTATTTTTTAATAAACCCGTTAATAGGCCTACTATCTACGAATAATAATAAATAAATCGACGATAAAAATTAATAAAGCCTAAAAATACTTATATATTATAAAAGAACTTTAGTTTTGATTAGGACTAAATTATATTAATCCTATATTCGTTTATCGATATATTTTCGGTATTTATAATAAACTCTAGAAACTTAATTAACCGAGTAAAAAACTCGTATTTCTTAAAACTCGCGAATAAAGAATATTTTTATAAGCGTTTAAATATTTATCGTATATAATTAATATACTCCTCTTTTAAATTTAAATAAATTAGGATATTATTTAAATAAATAATATAAAATATATCTACTAAACCTATTAATAATTTATTAATATAAATTTAAAAAATAGTAGGTATATTCGTTAAACTAAATAATATTACTATATATTCGAAAAGATTATATTATATACGAAATATTATCTTCTATTTATCGCCTTCCTTAATTCTTATTTAATAATAAGTATTTTTTAAATTAAGTTTCGTAAATTATATAACGCTATTTAAGCGGTCTAGCGTCTTATTAATTAAGAATAATAAATAAAGATTTTTAATAATAATTTTATTAAAACCTCGGTAGTCGATATATAATCGTAGTCTATTATTCTTTTTTAGAATAAAAAGGATAAAAACCTTAACGGGGTTTATAGAATATTTAATTTAACTCTTTATTAAAATATTATTTAGGTATGTTTTTAACTTTATTAATTTTAGGTTCAATAAATTATAAAGAGGCCCGTATAACGGGTTACTCTTTATATTAATTATATAATTATTATCTTTATATAACGGTAATCGACCTACTTCTTTATTTAAAAAGATATTATTAAAATCTATAAATTCGTTAGGAAGCGTAGGCGGTACGATAACGGAATTATTAAAAAATATTATATTAACGGTAGTATCGTTTTTCCTAGCCTCGTTTTTATTAATAGGATCTTAATTAAAGGGACTAGTCTTAGTATAAATTAATATATATATAACTAACTACGTCTTTAATAATTTTATAAAATCCTTAAATAATTTTAATATATATATATTTAACGCGATACCGAACCGCTAGGTATATATATTATAGTCGGTTTAAATCTTTTCCTTTTTTATAACCGGTATATTTATAATAATAAATAAACCTTTTTTATTAATAGAGTAAAAGGTATTATTATATTTTTTAGTTTATTTTTATAAATCGGTTAACCGGTAAACGATATTATAAATATTATAATAATAAATAAATTACCCGTTTATTTATTTAAGAGTCGGTAACGACTCGCTTTTAAAATACTTTAGGTTATATTACTATATAAATATTTAATTAATAATATTTATCTCCGCTCCTAGATCTTTATCTATTTTAATATAAATGATTTTTATATCGATATTAATTAGGTTTATAATAACTTCGTTATTAATATTTATACTCGGTTAAGTTTTTATTTCCTTTTATTCCTTTAAAATAAAGATTTCCCCGAGGGTTTATTATTTTTTAACTCGGCGGTATAATTATTAATATAATTAATAATTTTTATTTTCTTCTCCGGATATTTATTAGAGTAGTGGCCGAATTTATAATAATTAAAATATTTAATATCCTTAAGATTCTTATCGCTCGCGCGAGTCGTATATATTTTATTTATATTTCTACGACTATTATTATTAGAACCTTATTTTTTTATATTAAATTTATTTTTATTATCTCCCTTTAACTCTTTTTTATACTTTTTCCGAGGTCCTAATTAATTATTTTAATTATTATTTTATATCTTAAAATCTCGATTAAGATTACGTTTATAATATACCGTAAATAATATAAATTCGGTTTATTTAATAAGAATATTTTAGGTTTAATTAACTTCTTATAAAATATTAGGTCTTAAACGGGTTATTAAGTAAATTATTTATTATTCTTTATTATAAGGAGGTAATTTGGTTTCTAGGGTATTAGAATAAATATCGAAATTTTATACTAATTAATTATTCCTCTAGCGAGTATATTAATATTTAAGATTCGTATTTATAACTCGGTTTAAAGGGTCTTTAATTATATTAAATAAATAATTCGTAAAGAATTTTTATATTAATTTATCTATTAAATAAAGTTCTTTATATTTATTTTATAACTTCTTAATTTACCCCTTTAAATAGGGTATTATATATAAAATCTTCTTTTTATTTATTCGAAAGTTTACGGGTATTAAACGGAATATAATCTTTATATTATAAATTTATTCTCGATAATTTTACGGATTCTTCGTATAAAAATCCTATAGTTTCGATAACTATAAATTACCTTAATTTATATTAAGACCGATTTAACTATAATTTATTATCGGGCCGTTTTCCTCTTTTATATTTAGTTTTTAAAGATTATTTTTAATTTCCTTATCTCCTTTACCTACGATAGTATATCGTAAATTTTCGATATTCTTTTAAATTATAATAATAGAGGCCTCTTTCTCGAGGGCTTTTTATTTATATTTTAATTCTATAAATTATTAATTTATCGTAAAATTAATATTCTTTAATAAATCTCCCGTATTTTTATCTAAAGTATTAATCCCGTATATCTCGCCTTTAGGATAATTATTTCTAGAAAGATTTTTTATACTTTTAACGGATTATTATTTAAAAAGATTAAGAAAGATTAAAATTATTAAGTTATAATACCTAGGGTATTTATAATAATATAAAAATAAATATAAAACCTTAATAGGAAAATAATCTTTATATTTAAAATAATAGAATTAATCTCTAAAGAGTTAAAGCGAGGGCTCTAAATCTTTTATTTTTAAAAAAAACTCCGGAGTACCGGATACTATAATATAAATAATATAACTACACCGTATACTCCTTATATAGGATCTATATACTATATTTAATAACTATTATAAAGTTAGTCTTAGTATAGTATAATAATTAAATATATTTAAAATAATTTAAGCGATATTTTAAAATTAATAATTACGATATTTATTATTTAGAATAATTAATTATATCCTTAATAATACTACTAGCTAAAAATATAGTATATTATTAATATATTAATTTAGTATAAATATTAGAGTTTTTAGATTTAAAGTTTTTTATAGCCCGATCTAGGATTTAATTTAATTTAATTTAATCTTTAATATTTTAGCGCCCGGTATTTCCGAGTCGGTTTCGAATAATTATATTAATTACGGAGTTTAGATTTTCCCGCCGGAGGTCATTAAAGATAAGGAAATTAGTAATACCTTTAAATTATTTAGAGTACTACTCTAGAGTATTAAAAATTATAATTAATATAAAGAAGAAACTATTAATAGAAACTAATAAAATTATTATATATATTATAATAAAAGTATATTTAATAATTTAGAGGACGATAATATTAAAGATAAATTAAATAATAATAAAGATAAAGATAATAAAAATAAGAATATTATAAATATATTAGATCTAGTTCTAACTTTGAAATTAAAGATTTTAATATTATTTAATAATTTAAATAATTTAATATTAGTATTTAAATTAGAGTTTTCCGAAATAGAGTCTTCGGGGTTTTAATAGTTATTATTATAATTATTATCGTTATCGAAGATAATAGGATTAAACCTAAAGTATTAAATAAGATAAAGGAAATATATATATATATAGAGCGACGATAAACTTTAATAATTAGGTTAAACTAAAAGACTAGATAAAGACTAGATAAATTAAGATAAATTAAATAAAACTTAGATATAAGACTTATTATCTTATTAATAGCGGGATTTATAATTATTTTATAGATATTTATCTCTAAAGAATAATAACTAATAATAACGAGTAATTACGGGGAAATAATATAACTAATAAAGTTAATATTTTAAATAACCGGTTTATTATAGATATAAGTCTTTTCTAAATACTCTTAATATATTTAATAATATTAATACCCTAAATAATTATTCTTTAATTGAATATAGATATTTTCTAGGCGCTCCTAACGTAACAATAATAATAAACCGTTAAGATCGATAGGATAAATAGGATTTATAAAAATCGATAATAAATCTAGGAATTAAAGAACTATTTTAAAATTTAAAAATAGGGTTACTCCTAGAAATCTATATAAAGTCGGAGTTAGAGGTAACTTCGATAAATAGGATCAAGAAATAAAAACTAATAAAAAGTATTATTAATATTAATAAAATTAATATAAGTCCTACTTTAATAGAAATAGTATTTAGATAATTAATACTATCCTCGTTAATGATAGTAAATCTCTATATAGTATTTATATTCTTTTTAGAAATAAGTATTCTTTAGAGATTAATTAGCGCGTAAATTTTTAATTTATTATAAAGATAACGAATAAAATATAATATAACTTATTCGCCCTAATTTTTATTAGATTTTATACTATATACCTTAACGATAAATAACTATTATTTAATAAATTTACTTATAATTTAAAGATTATAATATATCGTATATTATAATATAGTAGTCGTTAAGTTCCGTAGAAGTAAATTAGATTATAAATATTATTATTAATTATATTATAAATAAGTAGGTATACTAGTTGAATATAAAATATTTATATTTTAAAATACTTTAATCGTTATATAACCCGGGCTCATAACTTATTAAAATTATAATAGAATATTTAATTATTTAATAGAACTATAGAAATATATAAAATTCTATATAGATCCTAGATTACGTAACTAAATTATATAATATACTAAGTTTTAGTATATTTCAATAATTAGTTTATTAGTCTATCGTTAATCTATTAATATATATTATAATAAATACGCGGCCTAATATCGTTTACGTAATATTAATAATAAATTATTATATCTCTAACCCCGATAAATTCTATTAGGCCGCCGTTAAGTCTATCTTTCGTTATCTATAAAATATTATATATAAAATAAATTTTTTAAAATTAACTCGCCTTATAAAAGAGCTATATTAATATCGATTAGATTAATAATTAAAATACTAAATACTCTACTTTTAAAATTATATTTAACCTCGGTAGTAAGGCTATTAATTAATAATCTCAATAATTATTAATTATAACTTTATTTTTATATAAAGTCGAGTATACGGGCTAAATTTAAATTATTAGAAAAATTATTTAATTCAAGTACTTCTCTAGGTAATTTATATTTATTATATATATACATTATTATAATAGAGATTTAAGTTAATATATATTAATAGTATTTATTATTATATAATCTATATCAGCCGTTTACTCTACTTTATTAACTTATTTTATATTTATTATAATTATTTTCTATAATAATTAAAGTATTATAACCCTAGCTAAAAACCCCGAGAATTATAAATATATTAAATATATTATAATCTTATATTATTTCTAACGAGAAAAAGTCGTAGTAAGCGAAATTAAATTTCATTATATTCTAATTATAAAGTAAATCGTTAACGACTATATTAAAACTCTTTTTAAAATTAAAATTAATATTTCTTATATAGTTTTAAATTTATAATAATTATCTCCTCCCCTCCCTTTATAAAAGCCTATTTATACTCTATAGGAGTTATTCTATATTTATAAATATTAAAACGCGGCTCTACGAAGTTAGATAAAAGTTATTTAAATTAATTAAAATCTCGTAACCCTAATTTTTTTAGAGTTATGAAATTAGTTACTTTTATAACTTATTACAGCGACTTTAAAATAAGGGGAATATAAAGTTATTTTAAAAACTTTTTAATAAAGAATTTCGTTCGAGTAAAAGAATTAAAATATAGGAATATAGGATTATCTAGTAATTATTTACTAAATAAATACTTTATAATATTTAGTATTAAGATTTTATATATATATATTTATTCTTATTCTTTTTAAATAATTATTCAAGAAGTATTTCTATTTATTATAATATTTAATATATTCGATATAGATTTTATTATTAATTAGGTCGTATAAGAAAATAATTTATATATTTATCTATTAAGATAAATACCTCGTTAAAGTTAATTCTATATTATTATTTAAACTCCCGTACTACCTAGCGAGCCTTATAACGAGTAATTTTATTAACGATATTGAATTTTAATTTATAAACTTATTTACCCCGAAGTATTTTACGATTCTAGGATAAATTCGATAATATCTAGGTATTACTAACTAAAGGTAAATCGATATCGATATTTATACCGCGTTATTAATATACTTTATTAAGAGTATTAATTATAATTTTCTAATATATTTTAAGTTTATAGAATTTAATAAGCGAGACTCTCGTAAATAAAATTAGTAAATTAAGAAATAAACTAAATTCCGTATTAAATTCAGAATCTACGTTTTCTAGTATATTTACGCGAGTCGATTTAAATTTAACGTCGTTAACGAGAATTATTTATAACTATTATACTAATTATAAATCTAGTATAATTTATAGATTTAATATAAACAATTTTAGCCTAGGTTTTAATAATATAATATATTTATTTATAGTTATAGTAGTAGTAAAAACCGAAAGATATTATTTATTAATTTAGCGCGGCTAGGTTAGGTAATTTAAATTACTCCTATTATAACTAGTTATTATATTCATTAATATTAGATTTTAAATTAAGTTATAATTCGTATAATTTTAAAGTATTTTTATGTCTCGCTATAATATCGCTTTTTAATAAGGTATTATTATCGAGATTTTATTTATTAACGATATATCTTTATCCGCGATATATTTATTATTATTAATAGTATACTCTTCGATTCATTAAATCTAGGTAGACTAGAATATTTTATATATATATATTAATATACGATAAAAGTAGTTATTTTTATAGTTAATAAATATAACTTTTTTACCGCAGTCAACGAATTTTTATTAATTTTTATTTAAAATTTAACATTCTTAATATAAGCCTATTTAATTAATATTATATAAATATAATAAATTAAGGCGTATTCTAGTAAAGCCCTCATAAGGCGTAATATTTATTTTAATAATAAAGGACCGATTTCGTAATTAATCGATTATAGAAATAAACTTTGAAATAAATTTCTTATCGAGTCCGTTATTAATTAATGAGGCGCTTTAATATACTATTTATCTAAAGATTATTAAAGATAAAATAACTTTAAACGATATTATATTCGAAATAATAATTAGTAAAATCGCCGTTAATATATATATAACTTTATTAGTATAAAGGTAATAAATTTTATAATTTTTATATTTCTTAATATTTTTATAATTACGGACAATATTAAAGATATTTATTTTATAAAAGAGAAAGTAACAATAGTTATATTTATATTTAATATTAATAAACTTAATTATAAAATAGAAATTATAGACTTTTAAATTAATAATATTATTATAAATAATATCGTATTTAAATCGTCTCTATCGTAGGCGACGTTTATATAAATACACGTATATATAAATAATATTATATATCCTATAACTATTATCTTCTTTAATTTTAAATAAGTCGATTCTATCCGTTATTTAAAATAATTATATAATATTATCTTTATTTAAATAACCGAGTCTCTTATATTATAAAATTAAGACTTTAGTATTTATAATAAATAAAGCGAGTTAGCCTTATATATATATATATATAAGATATAGAGATTATAGTTCTAAAGTATCGCGATAATATTTTTAAATCCGATTAAAATCCTCTTTAAAATAAAACCTAGTATATAGTTAACTCGCTAAAATTAAATATATAAAATAAAATAAAAATTATTACTAAGAACGTATATAATATAATTAATTTATAAATATTAAATATTATTATTATTTAAATATAGTAATTTAATAATTCAATTATTATATAATATTAATTTAACTCTAAAATTATTAATAACTCCGGCTCTTTTAAATTTAATATATTCTATAAATATAAAGCGATTATAAATAATATAAATATTATAACCGAAATTAAATACTTAAAATTTAAAAATATTAGAGGTAATATTAATTAAAATATAATAAGATTTTATAATTCTTTCAATATCGGCCCTAACTCGTCTATAGAGTAATTTATCTTTATTCCTATTATTATTATTATTATTTTTAGTAGTATTATTATTTCTTTATTACTTCTACTATCGTAGTTACCTCGATCGCGACCGTTACGACTACGCTAAATATTATAATTAAGATTATTATATTATAGTTTATTATAGATAATATAATACCTAATTTATTTTATAAAATCGACGTAGTATAAATAAAATATTTTTTAATAAGGACTCTAAACTCGTTATTAAATTATATTATAAATAACGAGAGTATATTATTTAATATTATTATTATTAACTTAAAGGTATAAGGTATTATAAAAATATAAAAATATTATATTAAAGAATATCTTAACTATATTATTTATATTAAATAATTTATAGTCTTCGGTGAAGAATACGTAGTACTTTTACTATTTAGGACCGAGATTATAATAAAATTATTAAATTATAATATTATTATAGAAATTAAAATAATTAAATTTCTAAAACTCGTTATTAATAACTTAGAATTTATTAGTATAATTACTAGGGTTATTATATTGAAAAATAATAAAATAATCGAGTTTATTTAGAAGAATATATAAATAACCGGAGTTACGAGATTTAAATCTATCTATAATAATTATCTAAATTTATAAAATTATTTTTTCAATTTTAATTTTTACGTATATTACTAGATTAATAATATAATAAAGAATATTATAACTCATTTGATTATTACTAAATTATTAGTATAAGACTTTAATTATATAATTAAACTTTATTATATCTAGTTCTAGAACTTTAATAAAAGGATCTTCGAGGTATTTTTATAAATTTATAATATTAAAATTATTACGTATCTTTTATTTCTAGTGGACGAAATTCTTTATAAAAAATTAGAAGTCGTTATTAAGAAATTACTCGAGATTTAAAGATTTTTTTTTTAGATATAATTAATTTATTACTTTATTTTAACTTTCTCATTTTCCTAGGTATAATAATCGCGTTTTAGATATTATTAATTGTATTTATTATTTTCTCTCTCTTCCTTTTACTTTTTACTAGTATTAATATAAATTTATTATTAATAAATTATACCTAGGAGCTCGAGGATACTATCTTCAATAATATTATAAATTACTTAAATTTATTCTTTAATCTTTATTAGATTTAATATACCTCTTTTTAGCTAGTTAAATATATTTTACTCTAGGACTTCTAATATTTAAAATAAACTATATAATATTTCTTCCTCGAGCTTCTAGTACTATATTCGTATAATTAATACAATTCTATATATATCTCGTATTTAGGCTAGTTTTTATATATTAAAATTATATAATTATATATTTAATAATTAAAGTTTTATTTTAAATCGCTAGTTTTTTCTTATTTTTTATATAATAATAGTTATTTATTTTGTAAAAACCCGTTTACTACTAATTTATTAATAATATCTAAATCTAGAATCTCGAGAAGGAGTATTAAATACTTTTTATTACAATTATATTTATTTAATCTAAGAATAAATTTTAATTATTCTATATTTACGATATCTAAACTTAGATATAATTTATAATTATTTTTCTTTAATATTCTTATTATTATTTCCTATTTATTTATATTAACTACTTTCTTTCTTATATTATATATTATTACTACGTAGGTTTATTTTAATACTCTCGTCGAGGGGTTAATATATTTTTATTTTTATTTTTCTTTAATTTTCATTTTACCTCTATTATTATATAATATAAAATAAGATTTTCTCTCGCTATTTATTTTATTCCGACGATTAACTTCGTTATTAAATAAACTTTATTTCGGAATATTTTAATTAATTAAGAATTAATTATTTTCTTTAATTATTCTCTAGTTTTAATATTATTTACCCTAATTATTAACTACTTTATATACGCGCTAGTTATTATTATAGAGAGAGGGAAGCTCGTTTCGACTATTTATTTTAATAAAAAATATATATCTATAAATAATATTAACCTAGTTTTATATAAATAGTATAAATATACTCGCTCTAATTTTCGAAATTTTTTATTTTAATAATTTTATTTAAGCCTCCTAAGGTCTATATCTATTATTAATATTTATATATAATCGAGGATTATTCCTAGTGCGATCTACATTAATTATAACCCACGGTATATTATTTACTATATTTTCTTATATTATATATTCTATATCTTTTATAGTTTTAATTATAGTTATTATTTATTTTTTTAATATTCTTATACTTTTTTTATACTCTTTTTTTATTTATTAATTTTATTCGTTTATTACGACGTCTTCGTCTCGTTAGAATATATTATAATATATATTTATTCTTTACCCTAGTACTTTAAATCCTATTTCTATTATTTTTACTCTTCTTTATTATAAGTAATTTAACCGCCTTAAAATCTTTTAGAGTTACGGAATAGTAATTTAATCTTAAATTAATAAATGATTTATTCGGAGATTTTTTCTTTATTACTATAGAGTAGTAATAAAGTATATTTAATACTTAATTATAGAATTTACGAAATAATTAATAATATATATTATTTATAGTCTTGAATTTTATAAACTAGATTTATCGATAACTATTATTATAATATCCAAATTTACGAACTATAATTATTTAGTAATTCTATTAAATCTAGATATTATATCTACTCTTATTAAAATTATTAAATTTAATTATATAGAGTCTTTATTTATATATAGCGGGTAGTAGTTATCTAAAAATCTTAATTAAAATATATATTAGATATATTTACTAAACTCTATAATCTATTTAGTACTTTATTTTTTTTAATATAATTATTCCCGAATTCTAAAATTTTAGATTTGGGTATATATTTTTTATAAATAAAATTATAAAAACGATTTAGTAGATAGTAGTTTAATTAATTATTATATATAAATTATTAGATTTATATATAAGATTATTAATTCGTAAAATTAGAATAATATATTATATATCGATAATAATATTATTTATAATAATAATAGAGAACTAGTATTATATTAAATAAATAATACTATATAATAATAATTTTTATTACTAATTATTTTAATTAAATAATAAAATAATAAGAAAATAAAACTTGTAGATATTATTTAAGAATTATTAAATTCAAATTTATTTTAATTATATTTTGATTTTAATTATATTCGTATATTTATAATATATAAAAAAGTATTATAGAAATCTTATTATCTAATTTTATTAAAAAATAGAGTTTAAGTTCTTATTATTTATAATAAAAGAATATACGACTTTATAAAAATAATAAGAATAATCTAAACTACTATTTATTTCTTAATAAATTTACTACTCGAGGAATATATAAAAGTCTCGAAGGAGTTAATTAATATTAATTAAATTATTAATAAAAGATTTTTATAGAGAATAAAAAAATTTAAATAATAAACGAGGTTAAAATTATAAAAAATAATGGAAATAATAAAATCTAAATCGAGAAAGTTATTTTAAACTCTTTTATACTATATTTCTATATTACTTTATAATACGTAGGGAGTATAATAAATTTATCTCTATATACTCTCTTAGTTATTATTAATACTCTCTCGTTAATCTCTTTTACTCTCTATATACTCTTTTATACTCTCTCGATATTTTCCTTAAAGTAACTTTAATCTCTTTCTCGAACGAAAATAATATCGCGAAGTTCGACTCTATTCGTTAAGCTAAAATTTTTAAAGAAACGATTTATTATTTATATTATCTACTTTTATTACGAAGAGTTTAATAGATAATATTCAAAATAAAATATTATTATCGAGCGAGGAAGAACGAAAAGTTTAAGAAAAATATAATAATATCGATAAAAAAACTTAAATAAATATTATTTAGAAAGAAAATTTCAACGCAAATAAATATATTAAATAATATATTATTTTTATTTAATATTTAATTAATTATCGATAATACGATAATTTAAAATATAATATTTATATTTTAATAAGAAAATAGACGCGGAGTAAATATCTCGATATAATAAACGACCGAGTTCTTTTTACTTATAGATTATAATTAAGGGTAGTCTCGATATAGAATATAGTTAAAATATATCTTTATAGTCTATTCGTAATCTATTAATAGAAGTATTAAAAATATAACCCTCGAATTAAAATTTATATAAAGTTTATATTAATATCGAGTAGAAAAATTATAAATTAATAATAAAGTTATAAAATAGTTTATTATAGATTTATAGACTAGTATAAAGTAGATATATAATAGGATAATAAATAAGGGTATAGGAGAGTAATAAAAGAGTCGATAATAGAGTTAAATATAGTATATACTATAGAATAAACTATAATAAAATTGGTAGTCGTAGTTTATAACGAGATAATAGCCCTCTAGAGAGTACGTAATATCCCCTCGAATCTTCTTCTAGGTACTATGGCCGTGATCGCTTCAAGCGAAAGACTTTACTTTACCTCTACCCTCTATACGGTATCTAGCGGTATAAAGCTAGCGGATATTCCTCAAGAATCTATTAGAGCGATTATAGATGAAGCTTTAACTATAAGTATAGGTACGTACTCATATAGTAGTGGATATAGCGAAATCAGTTGTCTCGAACTCTTTTAGTACTTTAATAGGAGACACGACCCTCTTATAAACCTACCGAAGCCTAGAGTTACTATTTGGGTACTATTAAGAGATAAATAAATAAATATTAATAGTAAAATAAACGCAGCGCCTTGCACTACGGGCTCTCGCGCGGATTCCGGGTATAAATATATTAATATCGCGCGAGCTTATAGCCTAAATTTAATCGATTCGACCGTTATACCGGATACTACTAGTGATAACTAGACTTTTACCCTCGAACGGAACCCCTAGCCTCTTTATCAAATATATAAACTATACCGCTTATACTACTATTATAGATGAGATTAAATTTTCATTTAGTATTATAGCGTAATAATTCGTTTCGAATATATACGATTAAAAGTAGTAGATATAGCGATGAAGATCAAGGCGACCCCTTTTACTATATATTAAAATAAAGTTCTTTAATTTATATAATTAAGAATATTTTATTAATTATTACTTTTTTGAATAATTATATATTTAAATAATATAAATAGTATCTAACTTTATATATAATAGAAGAATATAAATAGTAGTAGGATTAACTAAAAAAAATATTATAAATAGTAATCGTAAAACTCGAAAGAGTTGAGAATTATAATAATTACTCTTCGTAAGGAATAATTCAAATATAGATATCTAGTTAAGGTCTCGAAGTTTTAATCCTCCCGAATAAAATCTTGAAAGAATCTTCTCGGTATATTTATTACAAATTATCTATAAAGTAAATTATAAATTCATTCTTCGCGAGTAAAAAATTACTCTCTTTATTATTTAGGGATACCTAAAACGAGAGAGTATAAAAATAATAAACTCAATATATCGGAAGGTAATATATAATTATTTAAATAAGAAATAAAACGTTTTATTTATAAAAAGAAACTTGGCTAGTTATAATATTTATTTATAACCTCGAATCGTTTTTCCTTTTACTTAATATATAATTATTAGTAATTATAACCTATATTTATCTAGGGATTAATAGATATTTATTGGGTTTTATTTCTACGAGGATAAACTAGCGACTAAAGAATAATTATATTAATTAATTTCTATATAATAGATTCTAGATTTAGTGAATTTATATCCTATTATATTCGTATTTAAGTCGAAAACCGAGTAGAAGGTTCGTAGAAAAGTAGAGCCGAGGATAATCTCGCTATACTACTCAACGTCGAATAGTATAATAGTAGTTATATACCGAGTTCGGCTTAGTTTTATCGGTTACTCGAAAGTATAATTATTTAATATAAGAGTAAAGTTCTTACCGGCTAGATTAAAAATAATATCTAGTATAAATACTAACTTATTACACGAGACCAAAGGCGGTAAATATATAAAGTCCTCAAATTCAAGATCCCGAAATATATTTGAGACTAGGCGATTAGGTAGTAATATAAAAACTATTTTAATAGAAAAGAATACTATATAGCCGGCTAAAGACATTCGAAGGCTAGAGTTACTACTAAAGATTAAATAATTTACTTCGGTTTATTATCGTCCGGTCAAAGTATATTAATTTATCTTATTAGAAAGTAGTAGTTAAATAATGTCGCTAGTAAATATTTCACTATCGTAGGCTCTAAATAGAAGTTCTCGAGGCTCTCGAAGACGTATCGAAAAAATATTCTAGTCAAGAACGTTCTCGCTAACTATTATTATAAATAGTAAAGGATTATTAAGGACCGAGCCTATACTAGACGGCGTTAATCCTACGATTCTATAAATAGTACTCGTATCGTCCCACGATAGGCTAATTAACTAGACTATTATAATTTCGAGGAATAACTAATTCTTGGTTTAGAACCTATCGAAGTCGAAAGTATCTAAGATAATATTTCCGCTAGCGAATATATAGTTATAGTTAATTTCTATAACGGTATTATTACTTTCAAAGTTAGAGGATATTAAAGAATTATATTTCACGTCTCCGGGAGTACAAGTCTTGTATTTAATAAAGAATATAAAGAATTTAGGCGAAGAGATATCGATTAAGACCTAGAAATACTAAAGTAGAGTTCCGATACCTATCTCCGTAAAGTATACGAGATCGTGGGTAAAGTTTTTCTAGAGTAGATTCTTTAGGTTAATAGTCCGGTTAATAAATATATACGTTATAACGAGGCTAGATAATTACCGTAAGAATATTATAAAGAGTAGAAATATAATCCTAGGAGATAGAACTCGTATCGGGATTAAATAACTTTTGGATATATCTTTTAATATAGTATACCTACTCCGTATTCTATAGGAGAGTATATATAGTAAATAGAAATTCCGTCCATTATTTAGGCCTAGGTACTTACTACGATAGAGTATAAAGAGAATCGAAAAACGGCCGTAGAGCTATCGCGGGCGAATACGAATAATATACTAAGAATTCCTATATATATAATAATACCTACTACTTGCGCCCTCAGCCTCGCTATCGTCGTAATACGAGAATACTTTCAGGACGTGGGTAGATAGTAATAAATTAACGAAGAGGAATATAGAGAAGGAGAGACTCCGAACGACTTCGGATTATATTATAAAATCGCATAACCTAGAAGGATTCGTAGTATATAACTTTACCTCCTCTTTCTAAATCCTCGGTTTTAGCCCCTTTCAATCCCACGGCTATATTATTCTCCGAAACTACGGAGATAGGATAACTTAATCGATTTAATATATATTAAATACTAGGTATTATTCCTTATCGATATAGTAAATATTACTATTAGCGCTAACGCTAAACGGATAGACCGCACGCTTTATTAAATAAATTACTCGTATAGTAGGCTCGTAGTATTTTAATCGAGTAGAATTAAAACTAAACTAGAGTCTAGTTATAATATAATATATAAATCGCTCTTTCCTAGTTCTTCGTCGGTAAAACGAAAAGTAGCTCGATTGTGGTTTAAAGCGCTCGACGGGCGCCCCGGGAGCCTCAAATACGATATTTATCTACCGACCCGATATATTAAAAGAAAATAAAGAAGGGAAGGGATTTCTTATTATTCTCTATCTCTACTCTCTCTATAAAGCTAATAATTATAGCCGATTAATATACTCTTTTAACGCGTACCCTAATTATATTAATCTTTATCCTAACTTTAAATTATATTAATTATTCTAGTATATTCTTAATTTCTTTTATTAGATATATATTCACGGTTTATTATAAAGAAAGTAGATATAATATATTAAAATTTTATTATACTAAATATTATAGAATATTAATATTTCCTCTATATACTTTTATTAGATATTTTAATAATCTAATATCCTTCGCCTAAATAATTATATATTTAATATATATAATAGTGAAATTCGTTATTATAAGTTCTAAAAATTAATATATTTAGTAATATAATAGGCTTAAAACTTACTAGAAAATAATATAATTATATAATACTCTATTACTTTTTATAGTACCCTTAGAGTAACTAGTTACTATTAGAAATTATAATTTAATTATATATTTTATATAATCTCTCGAACTAGATACTAAAATAGTATTTTAGAAATAAAAAGTTTAATAATCTTTTAATAATATCGAATTTAGCGAAATATAAATACTAATAATAAATTAATATATTAATTAAGATAAAATTAAGTAAAAAGACGAAATACTTACGTCTTTAATTTATATAACGTCGACGGGTTATAGGAATAACTCTTATTTTCCGTCCCCGCTTCTTAACTTATCGTTATAGGGTTTTCGTTACGACTAGAGCTTTTCGAGTTATTAGAGGGCGTATATTAATACCTTTATTATTATTTTAAACTAGGGTTTTACCCGATAATTAAATTAGATCTCCGTTTATATCCTTTACTTTCTTTATATTAATAGATTAGTATATTAATTACGATAAATCTAGAATAAAAAGTAAGATATCTACGGTTTATAGATTTTCTTAAGGTTTAAGATTTCTCTCTTTCCTAGATTTTAGATTTCTTAGCCCTAAAGACTATAAATAATAATAAATTAATATATTAATTACGATAAGATTAGGATATAAATTAAATATTTTTTACCTCGAGTTTTTATTATTATTTTAACTAAGATAATATATTAATATAATAATTATAATAATATTAAAAGAAAGGGTTAGGAAAATTATTATTTAAAACTTTATTTTAGATTAAATTTATAGTCTTTTTTTTCTCCTTTATTTCTTTATCTTTACGAGTTTTTTAATTTATAAATAATTTATCTTAAGCGGCTAGACGCGTAGACTTTCTTTTATTAAATAATTTTAGATCTTCGAGCTTTAATTAATTAATTTATAATAAGGCTCTTAAATTACGTTTAGTATTAATTAATATCTCGGTAGAATCCGGCTCTTCTTATATCGGTAAATCTCAAAAACTCCTATTAAAACCCTAGTTACCGACCGCGCGGATAGGGCTGGCAGCGTCTTACTAGTAACTTTTACTAAGAAAAGTTATTGATAAGACGCTACTAGTAGCCCTAATTTACGGATAGGGCTACCAGCGTCCTATTAGTAGGTTTAGTAAATTAGAGGTCCGGGTAGGTGATTTTTAGTAGGTTTAATAAATCGGGGGTCTAGGCAATATCCTATTAATAACTCCGGGTTAATTTCAGTAGGATTAATAACTTCAGTAACTTATATATACCGTTAGTATACTAACAGCAGCCAGCCCTATCATAGGGCTGAAATAAATAAAGTTCTATAATCGTCGCCATTGACGGTAGCGACCCCCAGCGACGACTACTAACGCCAGCGACCTACCGGGCCCGGAATAATAAGTTTTGGCGAAAGTTCTCGCGGGGGCGTCACCCGGGCACATCCGGGGAGTATGCGCACATGAATACCATGCCATTTCGCATACCATGGCGCATGCCTTGGCGCATGCCTTGGCGCATGCCATAATTGCGCATGCCATGGGGGGCTTTCGTCTGATGTTTTAGGGGCTGCTGCGGGGGCCGTACATCGCATGCTATTCAGGATACCTTTGCGCACGCCATTGCGCATGCCATGGGGCATACTATGGCCCATACTATGGCCCATACTATGGCGCATGCCAATGCGCATGCAAATGCGCATGCTATAGGGCATGTAATGGGCCTATTCGTCTAATATTTGAGTTGCTGATTATTTATCGAGTTACTGAACCTGCTGATAGTAAGTACTATTTACTGACAGGACCCTGCCCGGACCCCTAACTTACTAATCCTACTGAACCTCGGGTCGGTATTTAATATGGAGTTTCAGCGTAAACCCGTAGACGGCTTTCTAACAGGGCTAATAACGCTTGGAGTATATTAATATTTACTTTTAAGATTTGCCGATATATCTAATAACCGGTTTTTAGTATTTAACTATATATTTAGTCTCTATAATAAAATACTATTTATATAATAAAGTATAAGGTCTCTCTTTACGATACGAATAAAATTAATTTGAATCTAAATAAAGAAGATAAAATAAATAGTTAATAGACGGATTATATTAATATTAGTAGTTATTATTATCTAGATTATATTTACTAGGTATAGGTGGATTTATATATAAAATTATATTTAGAGCCGTTATAACTAAGGTATTAATAGCGGTTTACTCGTATAGTTATATATATTAATTCTAGGTTTTTCCGGATTATAGTATATTATAAATTTCTTATTATATATAAACTCGTCGAATTCGAACTTATCTAGGGGAATATCTAAGCGATACTATAATTTATAAAAATAATTAATACTTTTATCCTAATCTTTATACTAGTGACCTTACTTATTTAGTATCTTTATATATATTTATTTAGGAGCTACTAGATTCGATAGTTTATAAAGAACGCGTTTTCTATATTTTATAATTTTAATTAATATTATTTATCCTAGACTTTACCTTAGTGACTTTACTATAATATTATTTTATAATTAAGTAGCTTCGGCTTAAATAAATAATCGAGGAGCTATTAATTATAATCTATATATAATATTAATATTATTTATCCTAATCTTTATCCTAGTAACTTTATTAAGTTAAAATTAAATAATCTTTTAAAAAAAGACCTTACGTATAATAATAAAAGATATAATAATAGTAAATATTACGATAATTAGGTATCTTATTAGTAAGTTCCCTAATTATATTTAATTTCACTTTATTTATAACGACGAAAGAATTAGGGGATATAGAGAAGAAAGCGCTAATATAAGTCGTTAAAAATTAATTATATACTATTCTATATATTAATAAATATACTATATCTTATTTTCGATTAATTAAAGATTCCTAGAGTAGTATCTTTAATATAATTTAAATATTAGGGTAAGGTTAAGGTATAAGATAAATCGAATAATAAAATCTATAACGTTAAAAGCGGGATTCGGAATTAACACCGCTATTATTTATTTTTAATCGATTAATAAAATATTATATACCTAAAGTATAGACTTCTATCTTAATTTAATAAACTATAAAAATTAATAAAGTTATTTATTAATTTTTATAATTACTAAATTTAAATAATTTAATTTATAAGTAAATCGTAAATTAAAAATTTATAACTCGATGAAAGATTATATTAAATTATTAAATATAAAGATTAAAATAAAGACAATAAACTTTTAAACTATATATATATTTTATAATATATCTTTAGTTAATAAATATACTCTTTAATTATTATATAAAATATATATCCTTCGGGGCTAGAGTAATCCGTTTATTATAAATCGCGTAAAGATTAAATACTATAATCGAAATTAATTATTATATCGGTAGAGATAATTTATAATTTATTTATAAATTCCTTAATTAATATCGCCTCTACGGTTTTTTATAACGCGTTTAGCGCCGTAGATTAAATCCGAAAATAATATTTATATAATATATATATAATTTCGTGGATAAGGCGCGTAAAGGATAGTTTTAAAATTAAAAGATCGGTTATTTTTTAAAGAAACCTAATTTTTTATAAAATAACGACTAGTAAACTTAGCGAATTCGAGTTTAATATAAAAAAATCTTATTTACTACCGTTCTTTAATTATTTACTTTATATCGTAATTTTCTTTATTTAAGCTTTTTTAAAAGGAATTTTATATATACTAGGTACTTTTTTTACTATCTTTAAAATCCGCTAGTTAATAAGAAATTAAAAACCCCGGCTAGTTATTATTATATTATATAAATTATTAAAGAGTTTAATATTAATATTAACCGTACTTTTTATAATAATTAGAGATATAATTATTAATATTAATTAATAAGGATTTAGTTAAATTTCGGTAGGAATTTACGAAAGAGGGTATAGATATTAGATAAAGATATATTTATAATTATTATAGCGGGTAGCCTAACCTATTATATATAAAAGAGCCGTAGATCTACTTTATTATTATATTTTATTAAATATTTTTATTATAAAGTATTCCTCGGTTATAAAATATAGTTTATCTAAATAAATTATATAATTATAATATAATTATTAAATTCTTTTATTTTCCTACTCTCTTTATTTATCTATATAATTTATATTTAAAATATCTTAAAATAGTAGTTTCGCTCTAGAGAACTTTATATATAATTAATATTCTATTTCTTTTAATATAGTACCTCGGGATATTTTATTTACGGTAAAGATTTCTATTAAATATTTTACGATTAAAGGTAGCGACTACCGTTATTATATATATAAAGTAAAAATAACTATCGATTTCCTTATATAATTTTATTTATAGTAGTAGTATTATAATTAAAAGAAGAAATATAAAATTAATAAAATAAAGAGCTAGATATTTAATTTCTTATAAACCTTATAAAAATTAACTCTAAAATAAGAGTATTTCGATTATAATATTATAATAAATACTAAAGAACCGAGGAATATCTATAAAAAATATAATTATACGGTATTAAAGATTAATATTATAAATAGTATAAAAACGTACCTCGAATTAAGGAAATATAAAAGAAAAGCTTTAATATATAAAATAAAACTAATTTAAAATATACTCTCGTTTAAAGATTATATATATAATTATTCTTTTAGATAATAAATATAAAGATTAATATAAATTCTTAATTATATAATTTAGAGGAGTAAAAAAAAGATTAATATATTAAAATTTAACGGCCGGGAGGTAATTTAAAAGGATTTCTTTAAATTATTTATATAAATAATTATCGGGCTTAAACTCTCTTTACGATCTATTAATAATATTAATATATAACGAGTATTTAAATATATTAATATTTAATTTACTCTCTCTTCTACGTTAATAATTAAAAATTATATAATAAAGAAGTATTAAAAGATTTAGCCTCTTCTCCTTTAAGATTTATTTAACCACGGTATTAAAATTATTTTTATATTAAATATATAGTTTTCTAGAAACCGGTAGAGCTATATAATAATAAATATATACTTTATTAACTAGCGATAATAGTATTACGAGGTACTTCTAGTTTTTAAATTTATAAAAGGTAAATATAATAATAGAAGTCTAGCCGAGTATTTAAATATTATTATCCGTCGTTATAATTTAAAGGACCGTATTATATCGATTATTATAAATAACGCCTTTAATAATACTATAATATATTAATTACTTAAAACGATATCCGTAGAGGAGAGTATATAGATTATAATTATAAAAAAGGAGTTTAAATATAAACTTCGCGAAGTTTATAACGAATTAAACTTCTTTACGAATATTAGAATTTATTATATTTTATACCTTTTTTATATTATTTAATTAGGTTTAAAGGAACTTCTTAATATTATTAAAATCTTATTAACGAATAAAGACTTTTAGAAAGATTAAGACGAAAAAGTAAATAAATTAAAACTTTTTAATATTAGAAAAAAACCTAGAATCCTATTTACTTTTATAGAGATACGTATTTTTAATTTTATATTAATCTTTATATTTATCTTTATTTATTTATCAAATTTAAGGTATATAAATTCGTAAAACCTCTACCTACTTTTATAAAAATAGTTAACGGCGCGAGCGCTTTTAAAATATCTAAAAAAGATTTAATAATAAAAAACGTTAATCGGCTAGGTTAATTTAAAAATAAAGAATATATAATAAAAAATACCCGAATGAATTTACTACGCTAAAGTTCTTCTAGGATATAGTAATTAAATAGAATTTAATATATTATATATTAATCCGGGCCCGAAGATTAAAGTTAATATTAAAAGAGTTTTTTCGCGAGTAAAGAGAGTAACTATAAATAAATAATAATGAATAAATTTAAATAAATTACCTTATCGAGTTTAATAAATTTTTCTATCGGTATATATAAGCGATTAATACTTTATATACGCCGATTATTTATATAATCTTTTTAGTTTATAATACTCTATTTAATTATCTTAAGAATAAAGAGAAAAAGTTTAAAATTAAAAGTATAAATTAAAAGAGGTTTATATTAATAGGTTTAAAGAAAATTTAAATTAAACTAAAATAATATTATTCTTAAACTTCATTAATTTTAAATAGTTTATATAATATAGTAACTCTCCTAAACTTTATTAGAAAGGCGATTATATTCTAAAGTTAAAGTTAGAATAAAGAGACTAATAAAGAGTAAAAGAATTACTATTAAAAATAATTTAACGAGTAATTTAATCGGCGTATATTTATTACTAGTTAAAAAAAAGTATATATTAAAAAAGATATCGGCGTAGATATTTTTAAATATTTTATTAAAGGTAAAAAGAAAATATTAATTCTAAAGAGTTAAAGTAATAAGTTTTAAAACTACCACGAAACGAGTAAATCCACTATTTATATTAATCTTTATATTAATAATTATATCGGTTAATTTAATATAGGATTTAGTAATAAAAATAAATCTATATTTAATAAATAAAATAAACTTTTATTATATTATAATTATCTCTTTTATACCGCCCGTAATATTCTAGTTATACCCTCTACGGGGGTTAAATACGAGCGAGTATTTAATATTATTAATTAATTATATTTAATCTAAAAATCCTATAGTCCGAAAACTTTTTCGGTTTTAATAATCCTTAATCGCTTCTAATTTATTAAGGTATATATATAGAATATATAGTTTTATTAATTTAGTAAAAGATATTAATTATCTATAGAGGATTTGGCCCTAATATACTAGAATCTAGTTAAGGCGCTAGTCTTATTATAGAAGTACCGAGGTTTAGTTTAGTAATATTTATACTAGAGTCTACCTCGTAATAGAACGCTTATTTAAAAAAAAAGACGTTAACGCCCTCGTTAATACGCGGATATAGGGTATCGTAAGTAATAACGTAAATAGCGTCTATATATAGAAAATTAATAGAGTAGGTAAATATACTAGTATGTCCCTAACTCTTGAATAGTCGGTGCGAGGTAATTACGGGAGTACCGTAGAGCCTTAAAGCTTAGCGTAGAGCCGTAAAGTTAATTGAAATCGCGACGGCGAGGTAAGGCGATAGAGAGGTATAGAGATAACGTAAATAACTAACGGTAGTAATTATAATATTAATAAAATAGGGGCGTATACGTTTAGCGTTATAGAAATATTAGTACTAAAGGACTAGGGCCCTAAATAGTCGATTTCTTCGTATATAAAAATGAGGTCTTAGTGTAGTTTTTAAATAACTAGCGATTTTTGAAAGTAGTTATTTACCGGTATTTTCGAAGTTAAAATTATTTTGGCGCGGTACTAGTCTAGATATAACTAACTCCTAAACTTAGTCTTTAATTATAATTTAATAAATATTATATTCTAGATTATTAACGTCGTTACCCTCTTCGTCTACTTCTAGTATACTATTATAGGCGGTATACTAATATAGCGTAATAGTATAAACGGTATTTTAATATAGCGAGTCGTAGTAATTATTAAATAGTTTTTTATCGAATAGTTTACTATTAAATAATTTACTAAATTTATTCTTAAAGGGTTTATAAGGCTTATTATCGAGTAATTTCTAATTTTGATTATTCTACTATTATTAAAGTTGAAAGTAAAGTGGCTTTTGAGATAATATAAGGCCGCGAGAGGTAAAATCCTCTTAAATTAATACTTTACTATCTACGTCTTTAAGGAATTAATTTAGCGTTATTATTACTTTTAACTTAAAGAGATCCCGATATATATTTATATAAAATATATTCTAAATAGTTAAAAGCTAGGAATATATTAAGGTAATATTTATAAATTTAACGAGGTATAGTATATTTTGAATAAATATACGAGGATAAATACCCTTTCGAATATCCTAGAGTATATATATAAGTATTACGATCTTGGCTATAGTTATTAAAGTTCTAATTTTGAATTAATTAATAAAAATAGTATACTACTATTGTAGATCGGATACGGTATTATATAAGAGTTTCTTTTCAAGCTCTATTAACTCGACTAAATACTATATTAAAATTAAATTACGAAGATACGCGGGAATAAGGTTCTTAAAAGCGGCGTAAATATTAAACTTTATATCTACTATATCCTTGAGTCTATTTATAAAAACGTAAACGTTTTAGTAGTATATATATTTACCGGTATTTAGAACTAGGGTATTATTTCTAGGTTTATATTAAGAGTTAAAAAAACTAACGTCTTCAGCCTTTAATTTATTATCTTTAATAGTAAATTATAAAAGGTTAAGAAACTCGACGTTATCGTCTAGGGTATACTCTTCTAGTTAATATTACTACTAATTAATAAAATCGGTTAATACTTACTTCATGACTTAGTTAATAGTAGTAGTAATTATTACTATTAATAATATAGTTTACTCTACGGTAAAGCCTAGTATAAGACCCGGATTAGAGTTACGAGGAGGTATATTTTCTTAAAGCGGTATTAACTCCTACTACTCGGTATTCAAGCTCTTTTAAGAGCGAGTACTATAGTTAGAGTTACCTAATATAGTAATAGTAACGATAGGCCTACTAAAAGGGTCGTTTCTAAAGTCTATCGAATAGGGAGGGACTATATAAGTACTAGTCTAAAGTAAGTAGGCGTTTTCTCGTATTAAGGTAGGTAGAACCGTTAGGTTATTAATTACATAAGATATATAGAAACGTCTTAATAGATAAAGTAATCGGTATATACTATTACTACTATTTATCAAGGTTTGTATATAGAATATATAGTTTTATTAGTTTAGTAAAAGATATTAATTATTTATAGAGGATTTGGCCCTAAAATACTAGAATTTAACTAAGGCGCTAGTTATATTATAGAAATACCGAGGTTTAACTTAATAATACTTATACTAGAGTCTACCCCGTAATATAATTTAAAGAGAACGAAATAATAATATTATAGTAGGACCTAGACTAGGAAGAGAAAATAATATTTAAAGAATATAAAATAAAGGTAAAGAGGCGGGAAGAGGATATAATAAAAAGCGAGGACGAAGATTTAATTAATAATATAAATAAAGGCTAGTCTAATAACTTTGTAAAAAAAAATCGATAATTTTTTAAAACTCCTACTACTAGTCTAGCTCGTAAAAAAAGAAGAGTTAAAGAATATAATTCTAGCCCTTAAATAAGACCTCCTATAATAATACCGTAAATAAAATATTAATATTATAAATAGACTCGAGAAGGCGTAAAAGATAAATATATAAATTTATAAACTAGACTTTCCGAGTATATAATAAACTAAAGTTCTTCGAAACGCTCGTATTCAACCCGAGACTTTACGTTAAAAAATTTAATAATAAGAAAGAAATCGAATATAGGATTATTCTCTAAATCGTAGGTATTATCTAGGCCTTATATAATAATTAAATATCTAGGCTATAATGACTTAGAGGTTATATATAAACACGAGTGTCTAAAATTAATTTTACTAAAACTAACTAAAAAAGCTAGACTTTTCTAAAAATCTTTATAAAGTAATAAAAATATAGGTAGGACTCTTAGAGATAGGAGGAGATAAAATAAAAACTAGAATTATAATTAATAATAAAATATAAATAAAATAGTTATAAAGATTAGTATAATAATAATAAAAACTATTATATTAATGAAATTTCGGGTATTTTAATAGACTAGCTATAATAAATATTAATTTAAATAATTAATTATATTTAATAAAAATATATCTAGAAATCTAAATAAACTAGTTATCTTCTTTTAATTTTATAATAACTTCGTAAAATCTTTAAATTAAATAATTCGTTCTAGTTCCTTTTCGAGCTTTTTATATTTATTAGATTTCTAAAATACTTTTACCCTCTTTATTATCTCGGTATACTCCGGTTTTAAAAATATCTCGAATATTTTCTTTATACTTTCCCTATCTTTATCTAATACCTATTTACGTTTAATAAAATCGTAATTATTAGGTTATAGTTAATTAGGTCCTAATATTATAATTTATTTATAATTATCCTCGTCTAGCGTTATATACTTATTTATTCCTCGAATATCCTATTAATTTCTACTAAATAATTTATAGATCTTTAGATTTATAATAAGTTAAAAGGTTATATTATATTATAATATATACTCGAGTTTATTAAATACCTTATTAAGTTATAATTAACGTTTTTATAACTCTTTACATATATATTAACTTATAATTAATATTAAATAGTATATAAATTAGTATAAAAATATATTAGATAGTTATTTCTTCGTATATATAAAAACCCTATATATTTATATTTCTTTAACGAATATTTATTATAGTATTTAATCTTCGTTTATAGCGACTTAAATACTATAGTCTAGTATCTTCGATAATTATTATAAATTATTTATATTTTATTTTATTAACCTAATGTAATTAAAGTCTTAATAGTATCCTTTTAATTTTCTTTTTCGGTATTACTCTCGATATTATAATTTTCCTCGTCGTCTATTTTCTATCGAACTTAAAGTATATAATTTATTAATTTTAACGAATTTTCTAAATTCTTTAAAGGCTCCTTATCTATCTAATTTAAACCTTTATTATTATTAATAATTATCTCTCTACCTAAAGACGCGCCGACGGTTTTTATAATAACGTAGGTATATTTACCTTAAAAAACCTTATTATATATTAGTCCCGTTTAACTAGTATAATATAGATTAATATAAAGATTAGTATATACTTTTTATTAATAGTATCGATTTTCGCCTATTAAGTTATCCTTTATTAATTTATAATTAATAAATTCAATTATTCTTTATTATACGTTAAAGCCTTTTCTACTCGTCGAATTATTTTTTAATTAATAATTTTAACTAGCTCTACTCGAAGCTCTTTTATAGAACGATTTACTAAACGATTTTTTAATTTTATTATATTATAGTTTTTATTTAGCTCCTCTTCGGCCTTTTTTTTTCATTATTTATTAAGTAAATAACTCCGATTACCTCGTTTTAAATTAAGTATAGATAAAGACTAACCTAAAATTTATTTCTCTTCGTCGGCTATAAAATAATTAGCGATATATAATATATTAATTTATTCTATTATTTATTATTTAGTATTAAATCTAACTAGTATCTAGATATAGGTTAGCCCTAAGTTTCTTAATCTTCTAATTTAATTATAAAACGATTAATAAAAATTGTTTTATATTATCCTTTCTTATTACTTATTATATAATATTATAATAATATTTATAATAAGTTTTAACTAAAGAGATTAATTATTCTAAATATATTAATCTTTATACTCTTTAAATTTTAATATAAATCTAATTTCTTATTTAATTATTATTAAAAGGGAGAATTCCGCGATAAAGTAACTATTAAATAATACTAGATATAAAGATAAATATAATTATAAGAAATTAAATAATGAAAGAGCTAGATATTAAAATATCCGAGTAATTTAACGAGCTTATTAATTAAATAAATAATTAATAAAATCTAAAAATAAAAGGAAAATATAAGCGATTCAGAAATAGGCTACTAGCGCGGCACTAGTAACTACTATAATATTATATAATATAAATAATCTTAATTATCCTAGAAAATTATAATTACTAAATCGAAGATTTACTAAGATTTAATATACCTAGTATTAATAAACCTAGTCTAGTTATTCTATTATATTTATATATATTAAAATATTTAATATATCTAGTAAAAATATTTAGAAATATATTAGACCGCCTAGTATAACTCGCGGTTAAAATAAAGATTAATATAATTAGAATACGTATTAATATAGTATATTAATAAGTTATAGTATTAACCTTATAAAAAGAATAAGGAAGAGATTCTTTATTATTCCCTTCTCTTTCTTACTCTAGGGAAAGGAATTACCGAGTCTTTATTTCTTTCTTTTGGAAGGGAAGGGATTCTCTATTTTATTTCATAGCGTATCGTCGAGTATTTAACGAGTATTAAATTATTTAAAAAAGCGCTCGATATAAATTTAAAATCGTTTAAATACTTCGAGTTTATCTCGAGTATTTAAAATAATTTATCTATAGGCTCCGAGTTATTAAAACCGGTTTTCGATTTACTAATATTATAGACGGAGATATAATTATTATTACTACTTTTATAATATCTTTTAAAAAGAATAAAAAGTAAAGATAATAAAAAGTTATTACTAGAAAAACTTCTTCTTAAATAACGAATACTATCTATATTATTCAAAAATCTACTATCGATAATATTAGTTTTATAATTATTTTATTTATATAATAATTAAAATTATCTTAATTCTATTTACTATAAATCTTGAGTTATTTAGAAATCGATAATATAACTTTTATTAAAATACTAATATTACGAAATAAATATTACTTGAGATCTATTTTATTATTTTAATAAAATCGTATATTCTTTTAATATAATTATAAAATCTTGATTTCTATTTTTAATAATTAAATATAACTAAAAATAATAATTTATTTTAAAAATATAAAATCTCTTTTATTATATTTTAAATCATTTATAACTCGAGAGAACTTCGAGAAATTTATAAAACTATAGTCTAGGAGTATTAAACTAGGAGATTTTTAATTTTATAATAATATCTTTATTCTAATTCTCTCTAGCAGATTTAATAACTATTTATTTTTACGAGGTAGATTATTTACGATTTTTTTATTATAAATAATAATTACTATTAGTATTGAAATAGATATATTAAATTTATTATTATTTAAATCGTAAAGGCTTGTAAAGTTATTAATATTTCTATTATTTCTATTATTTAATTATTTATTACTAAAAACATAAATTTTTAAATTATTATTTAAACTAGGAATTTTACTTTTATTATTAAAAAAGAATTATAAAAGTAGTTTATTGAAATCGTAATCTCTTATTCTAGATAAAAAGAGTAGTTATTATTTATAATAAATTAAAAAGTTATAATATTAACGATATAAATTATTTTTATCAAAATACTAATAAATCGAAAATCGGATTTAACGATTTGAGATTTAAAAATAAGTTATTTTAAATACCTAAAATAGACTCGGAGCGCCTAAATAACCTCTAGTATATATCGAGTATATACCGAGTACCCTTCGAGTAGTTTAGTACTCGATAAATACTCGATAAATATCTAAAATTATTATAAAATAAATATCGAGCTCCCTACGAGTATATTTTAAATCTATAATTTTAAAAATTTAGATTTTAGAAAATTACCTAATTTACTACCTAAAATTTTAAAATTTTAAAATTATCTTTATCGATAATAGCGATCCCCTAGAACGATTTTTAATACTAGTAAATTATAATCCCCGGAATCGATCGATTTAGGCGAAATCCTCACGGGGATAATACGTAAATTATATACTAAAGTATATATTAGAGTATATAATAGCGATATCTTAATATAGTAGCGATAGCGATCGTGACTATAGTAGAGATTATAATTATAAATTAAATTATAAATAGGGTTATATATAAAAGCCTAGGTTATAAATAAAGATTATAAATAAAAGTTAAAATTAGTAATATATCTTTAATTTAGCGCCCGTTAATAATAGTTTTAAATTTACTCGATATATACCCGAGAAGTTTTAGGCCCCTTAGTTATATATCTTAGGCGTATATCGAATTAATAGATAAATATCGCGTTTAAGACTTTTAAAGCGCCCGTCGAATACTTTAAACCACGATCGAGCCACTTTTTATTTTACCGACGAACGAGTTTTTTAGTTCTTTTTAAAACGAGATATATAAATACGTTCTTAATAATAGACTATTTATTTATTAAGTATTTATAACGGCGACCTTATTATATAATAAATTAGTAGTAGCGAGATAGTTTTTATAATTTATTAATAATATTAATAACTAAAATATTATTTAAAAATAATTTAAAAAGTTCTTTAAGAGTAATAAATTCTAGATTAGAAAAAGAATTATTTATATCTTAGATATTTACTCTTATAGAGAATATAGTCGCTATTTTCTATTTTATCGCTAGTTACTACTACGATATATACTATTAGTTCTAGTATTAAAATTATCGTAGATAATTTTCTTTCTATTTTAATTAGAGTAGTAACTTGATATATTTTTAAAAAATATTAATTTACTACTTTAAAAATCAAATATAACGAGTTCTAAAATACTTTTAACTAAAAAGATTCGAAACTACTAAAAGTATTATAAATATATATATAATAATAAAAGAAAATACTACTAAATTAATAGGAAAGAGATATATAATTTTTCAAATATAAAGAATATTATATTTTATAATAGTAATATTCTACTAGATATTGTAAAAAATAGATAAAGAGAAAACGTTAACGACGGTAAAAAAGGAATAAGAGAAAGTAAAAAGAAAAGAAAAAAGAAAAAAAGATAATTATAGAAAAATGAGATTATTTTATTTAGTATATTATCGCTAGTTATTTATAATCTAGAATAGAGCTCGTTATCGTTCAAGAATATATTTATATTATTATTTATTTACTCTATAATATATTCTCTTTAATTATATATTCGAATTTTTTAACTAGAGATTAAAATATATATTAAAAAAGTTTTAGAGTAAAGAGAATTATTATTCTATTATAAACTCCTTCGTTTTATTATATATAATTCTATTACTTATTTATCTCTTCGCGATACTAACTTAATTAAATAACTACGTAACGGAAAATTAAAAAAAAAAAAAATTCAAATTATATTCTAGTAATAAAAATAATCTAGAATATATAAAAATTATTATTTTAAAATAAAAATTATATTTTAAAAGATATCTAGGAGTAGAAGATAATATATTCGAATATAATTAATAGAGATTAGGGATTAGACCTAGTATAAATTATTTATCTATTTAATTTATAAATTAATTTGAATATAAAAAGAAAGAAGATTAAATTAAAAGTATCTCTACTCTAATTTAACGGGGAGATCTATTAACGTAGAGTTAGAAATAAAATAAAATAAGGTATTTTTCTAAAGAATTCTTTACTAAACCGGATTTCTAATAATTATTATAATTACCGTTTTAATAATAAAGTTATAAAATAAAAATAAAAGAATTTTTTATTTCTCGATAGTAATAAAAGTTATTAAGAGATAAAATAATTAATCTTAATTTATATTTCTTTATAGAATAAATTTATAGCCCCTAATTATCTATATTAATTAAATATTTTTATTTTAGATAATTATATATTTAGTGTAAATTACGTAGAGGTTAATATCTTATACTATTTATATATAACGAGAGATTAGGATAGAACTTATTTTTAAAAAATATTATTAATATCGCTTCCGTTACTTCTTATATAATTATAATTATAAACGATTACTAGTATATATAATTAATATTTTAATATAGCCGAGATTATTACTTTATATATAAACCGTTAAAAAGAGAGTTTAGGAATAAATAATTCGGTAGGTTTCTAGTAATCTTTAATTTCGTATAGAGCGACGACTAAATTATTTGAATTACTCTTAATTATTATAATTAATAATTATTAGAATTTAATTTACTATCCTTCTTTTATACTTTATAATTATATATTTATCTAGTTATATTAGATAGAATTTAGGTTCTAGGAATAATCTTCTTCTTTTTAGTTATTAATAATCTTTTAAAAGTCTTCCTCTTTATAGTATCTTTAATTTTTTATATACGTCTAGCTCTATCTTTATTAATACGCGCTATATTTAATTTCTTAATAAGCGGTATTTTAGTTACTTAAGAAATAGTATTTTAATTAATTAAAAAGCGCTATTTATAATAATTTAAAACGACGAAGAAACTAGTAATAATAATGTAAATTAGTAATAATAATAATAATTACGAGGTTAAAATTACTAATATTAATAACTATTATTTTATAAAGAATAGAATTTACTTATATTATATAAGAGTATAATTATTATTATCTATTTTATATATACTATTTAGGATATTTATTTATTCTACTTTAATAAATTTAGAATATTACGAACTAGTTATAATTTAATCTAGTATAAAGAGTAAAGTACTTAAGTATTTAAGTATTTATTATTATAAATTAATTATAATAATTTTTTTAATAGTTATATAATTAAGTAAGATTTTTAAATATATTTTAAAGTCTATATTAAATACGGGAGCGAGTATTTTCTTAAATATAATATCCTACTTCCCGTAATTCAATTTTTAGTATTAACGAAGTCTTCGGAGATCTTCCGTCTACTTTTATTATTTAATTTATAATTAATAATTATTTCGTAAAGTATACTTTAGTTTTATTTAATATTTATTATTTAATAATTAAAGCCCGTTATTCTCGCCGCTAGGCTATACTAATTATATATATATTAGAAATTAAAATACTTATTATACCGAAACGATTTAATACTTTTATAGATAAACCGCGTAGTAAATCTATTTAATAATAAATTACTAAAAAGATATTTATAATTAGTATTTCCTAGTTAAAAAAGACCCCGAGATTAAAACCGAGTAAATATTATATAATTTATCGAATTTCCTATATAATACTGAAATCACCGTTAAATAATATATATTTAATATTAATAATAATAATAATAATAATAATTTATTTAAAGGGAGCCTAAAGACCTAGGAAATAAATAAAGAAATACTCGATTAATTTATTAATAATAAAGATAAGGGCTCGTCTTAATCAAGTTTTATTATTCGAAAAATAATATATAAACTATTAGAGAAATAATATAACTACGGTATTAATAATAGAAAAGAAACTCCGTATTATTAAAGAGTTTTTAATAATATTAAAGACTTATTAAGTTATTATTCTTATTTAAATAAAATAATAGATTCTTTTAAAAAAATATAATCTAGATTATCTATTATTCTAATAATTATTCTCTTATTAAAACTATCTAAATTAATAATACTATATATCTCGTAAAGAAAACTAGTATAATTTTACGAGATTAAGATATATTAATTTAAAATAATAGTAATATTATATAAAAGTATCTAAACGAGTTAAGGTATATTATAAAAATATATAAATTCTAATTATTAAGAAATTATATTAATAATTACTTAATTTAAACCTAGTCTAAATCGTATTTTAATAAATTATAAATAAAGAAACTAAAGAGTTATTACTAATTATCGATTAATATATTTGAATCTAGGAAGCCTAAAAAAGAGTAGATATAATAATATATATTATTAAAATTAATAAATTCCGCTTTAAACGGCCTATATAATATAAATTTATTTTAAATCTATTTCGTAAAATTAATTATCTTAAATACTACGACCTAGAGATATATAAATATATTAATTTCGCCGAGTATAGTTACCTTAATTAAAATACGGTATAAATTTTCAATTATTATTTTAATAATTAAGTTAATTATTTATTAATAAGGTTTATTTATTTTATAAATAAAATCGTATTAATATTTTACGAAAAAAGAGATTATTCTATAATAAAATATAATTTCGTATTTTTAAATAGAGTTAAGAGGACGAGTAAACTTCTTTATTAAAACCTATTTGATAATAATAAGAGTATAATCTATTTTATTATAACTAGATCCCGAATAAAAAGATTAAAAATATTAAAGAGGCGTTTTTTTTAATTCTTAAAAGATTTAATATAAAGATATTTCTTATTTAAAAGTATATTATATCGTCGTTAATGTATTTATATATATTTAATAAAAAGTTATTAAATTTCCTAGCGCCTAATTTCCAGCTTTTTAATATAATTATATACTTCGCTATTAACTAGTCTCCGTTCGTAATTATTATAATAATAATTATAAATATATTTTTATATCTAAAATTATATAGAAATCTAAAATCCTTCGGAAGTATTATTATATATTTATAATAATAAACTACTATTTAAAGAACTAGATAATATTAATAATAATTTATAGAATAATATATTATAACTTTATATTTAAATTTAAATATTAAATAAGTTTCTATTACCTCCTAAAGAGTAATTATTATAATAAATTAAATATTTCTAGAAAACTCGATATTTATATAAAGTTCTTTAATTACTCGATAAAAAATAAGTTTTAAAAGTAAAAGTTTAATTAATCTCTAATATTTCTCAATTTACTTTAAAGTTATTACTAGTTCAAATTAATTAAAGACTTCGATTTATTATTATTTAGAAAATAATTTACTACTATATTTAAATTTACGATATTTAGAATTTTTTGGAATTAGGTCCTAGGTAGTAAATTCTTTTAGGCGCCTTCTAGATCTTTATTCTTCAAAGTATCTTTATTCTTTTTAATAATAAATCTTTTAATAATAATAATATATATAAAATTACTAAAAAATATAGAGAAAAAGTGAAGAATAATTATAATAATAAGTATAATATTTTAATAAATAATCTCGTTATTTAAATATATAATTATCCGAGTTAAAATTAAGTTTGAAGTATTTTAATAAATAATCTCGCCGCTTATTACTCGAATATATAATTATCCGAGTTAGATTTAAACCTAGAGTTAAATTATAAATAAGTTTATTTAAAGGCGTAATTTCATTTAATTTAATTATATTAAATAAACTTTTAATATATTTTAAATTTTAATATATAACTCTTCTTAATATTTATTACGAGATTAATTTTATTTATTAATATTCTTTTACGATTATTCTACCGGCTATTTTTAAGAATATATCGATTCGATATCGATAAAGGGTAAAGTATAAAAATATATATATATAAAAATATTAGATATTAATTCTAATAATCTTTCTAATAATTAATTAATTATTATATTATACTAGTTAAACTCTTTACTACTTTTTTAGAATTTATATTAAATTAATTAAATAAAGATCGCTTAAATAGTATCTTTAATAATATATTTTCTTTTAGTATTTAGAAATTTATAACTTATTATTTTAAATAAACTTTTAATATTATAATAAAAAGAAAGTAATATAAATATTATATCTTTTATAATATTAAAAAGGATATATTCTTAAACTAGTAGAAATAAATTATATAATATAAAGATCTCGATAATAAGAAATAATATAAGAAGGTTAATTTTAGTAAAATATAATCCCGAATATTTATAATATAAACGTCTTTTAAAAAAGGAGTAATCGTAGGTTTTAGAAAATCATCGATAATTTATTTATAATATAACGATATATTAACTTATCTTTATATAAATTAAAGTATTAAGTTAAAGATAAATTATTTAAAAAAGAAAAGTTATAAAGACTCGACGAGTATATATAATATAATATAATTAATATTTAGAGAAACTATCTCTACGTAGGTAAAAGTCTAGATTATTATAATAATTATTAAAATTCCCTAACTAATTCGAACGTAGCGCCGTTAAGTTAAAAATATTAAAAATATAATTAATAGTTTTAGACTTTAATAATTAGACTTTAAAGAGATATTTCTATAAATAATTACTATAATAAAAATATTATATAACTCTTTTAATAATATCCTAGTTTAGTATTCGTTTATTTAATTTGAACTTTACTATTATAATATTAAATCTATTAATAATTAAAAATAAACTCCTATAATAATTAAAGAAGATTAAAAAGAAATTATTTAATATTTTACCCAATAATAAATTAAAGATCTTCTTTACTTTAAATAAATAATTACTTTATAATATATCTTTATATATAATTATTATTACCTACTTTATTAACGTCGAGTAAAAATATTATAAAGTTATTATTAATTTTAAATATATTAAAGAGAAATATACTAGTAAAAAACTAACGGTTATTTAACTAAAATCGTCCGTAAATATAAAATCGAGTATCGAATTTATATAATTATTACGTTATGGAATAGGGTAGGGAATTCTTTCTCTTCCCCGGTTAAAGAAGAGAACCGGGAAAAAAAAAGAAAAGAAACGAAAACTCGGTAATTCCCTTCCCCGGAGTAGGGAAGAGAAGAGAATAATAAAGAATTCCTTCTCTACTCTCCCTATAAGGCTACCCTATATATAATTTATATATACGCGTATATATACCCTATTACTATCCTTATATATAGTTATATATACGTATATATATACTCTATTACTACTCCCGTATAGTTTATATATATATATATATATACCCTATTACTACTCCCGTGTAGTTTATATATATATATATATATACCTTATTACTACCTCTATATATAGCTATATATATATACCCTATTACTACTCCCGTGTAGCCTATATATACGCGTATATATACTCTATTAAGTAGTATAAAGATTAGGATAATTTGGAAAGCGGTTAAGAAATACTAAACTTTATATTTAATATAGACTAACTTTTTAATACTAGTTATATATAGTTTATAAAAATAAGAATAAGTTATATATAAAAGTAGTAACGGGCTATATATAGAGGTAAGAATAAACTATATATAAAAGTAGTAACGGGTTATATATAGGGGTAGGAATAAACCCTATATAAAAGTAATAATAAATTATATATATATATATATACCCTATTACTACCTCTATATATAGTTATATATACACCTATATATACCTCATTGATACTTTTATATATAGTTTATATATATACTTATTATTACTCTTAAATATAGTTTATTACTATTTTAAAATATAATCTATATATACCCCTATATATGATTTATTGCTCCGCGTATTACTGCGCTAGTCTAAATTAAATATAAGGCTTGGCGTTTCTTAACCGCTTTCCGAATTATCCTAATCTTTATACTACTTAATAGAGTATATATACGCGTATATATAAGCTACACGGGAGTAGTAATAGGGTATATATACACGTATATATAATTATATATAGGGGTAGTAATAGGGTATATATATATATATATATAATTATATATAGGGGTAGTAATAGGGTATATATATACGTATATATAACTAGCTCTATAGGGAGGGTAGAGATAGGGAATAATAAATAATCCCTTTCCTTTCTTATTTTCTTTTAGTATTTCTTTCTCTTCTTTATCTATTCTCTTCCCTACTCTAGGGAAGGGAATAGGAGTTAGTTTTATTCCTTCCCTTCTTTATTCCGCGGCGTAATTATTATAAGCGATAATACTAATAATATATAAATAATATTCGATAGTATTAATTTAATATTAATATAGAGGAATAGAAAAGTTAAACGGATATTTATTAAATAATTATCTAAATATATACCGTACTTTATATATATAATTTAATTTATCGTTAAAATATTATTAAATAAGATTTACTTTTCGCTTATTTTATTTATTTATAAATAATATATTTATTTAGAGCTAAAGTTGTAGATCCCTCGAATATTTAATAAAATTAATATATTTATCCTATTTATATATAAACTACTCTATATACTATTTTTATCGATTTAGTTATACCTTATATACGTATCTCTAATAATATTAATTATATTTTTATAGATTTAAAATTTATATAATTTCTAAAGAAGCCGGTCTTTAAACTCTAGTCTCTATTTATTTTCGAACCTATTTAAATTATAAATCTATTTATTTATAGTTATAGTTTATTATTTAATTACGTCTCTTTTAATATATTATTCGCTATCTTTAACCTCTTCTTTAACGATTCTATACTAGTCGTTCTACGCGATTATATAAATAAATATACTAAATTTTATCCCGGGGTTAATTCTACCGGTACGTATTTATAATTCCCTACTACTATTTAAAAACTAAGGGTATATATCGGGGTATATATATATATAGGCCTATATATTAAAACGGCCGTCGAAGATTTCTAAACTACCGATCCGGCTATAGTTATATATATAACTATTTAGAAAATAATTAGTCTTAGACGGTAGTAGTAAATTAATCGACTTTTTCGTATTTTTAAATTATTACCTCCCGGTATACCTCAATAAATATTCTTCGAAAAACTAGAGCCTCTTAGCGAGTACCTACGTTATATATTTAAATAGTATTAGAATTATAATATATACTTCGCCGTCGATGAAACGATTTAATACTTTATAGGATATATAAATAAAATTATTAATATTCCGAGTAAACCGACGACCGAGGGCTTTTAAATATAGGTTTTAATTAATACTAATTATATATTTAACTAAATATATTATATTAAAAATAATAAAAATAGGCCTATCGACTTTAACGATTATTAGATAAAAGACTACGGTTTTTTAAAGACGTAAATAATAGTACTAGACCCTAGTCTTTTAGTATAGGATTAGGGCTATTTTATAATATATTATATAATTTAATAATTTATTTACCTTAATAGCGCTTCTATTATAATTTAAATATAAAGATTTCGAGACCGCCGGTATTATACGTATTATAAAAACCGCGCGCGAAGATCTCGAAGACGTTTATAATAAAGTTATTTAGAAAAAGGGGTAAAAATGAAACCGCGGTATAAATTATTTTATAATAATTAACTCGAATAGAGTAAATTATATAATTACTTTTTCAAAACTGGCTAGGTATTAGAATTTATATAAAAAAGTTAAAATATAATCCTTTTTATAACTACTATCTTAAATAGAAAAGAGATTATTACGCGAGAGTATCACCGGCCTATAAAGATAAATATAAATACTCGAATATTATAAATAACCTTCGGTGATATAGTAGTAAAAGCGTTTACGATTCCAGAACTTATCGATATATATAATTATTTTATAAAAGGGGTAAATAAGGTTAACTAGTTATATTTATATTATACTATTTAATATATATATATAAAGATATAGAAACTACTCTAGTAATTCCTATTTAATACTACCGTTATTAATTATTATAAAATCGACTATATTAGCTCGTTTAAGTTATATATAGAATTATTAAAATACTTTTCCTATAAACACTTTCGTTAAAGGTTAGTTATAGTATTATTAAATAATTCTAAATATTTATATAGGCCTCCTACTCGAATACGATTATTATTAATTATTAAGATTTATTAGGCCGGCCCTAGTAATTATAACTAAATTATATACCTTAATACTATTATTAAATACTATTATATATACTATAAAATTAGTTACTACGTTAGGAAAGAGGTAATAAAGCGGAAGAAATTTAAAGAACTATTTATTAATAGAATCTACTATATTTATAAAAACTTTAAACGGCTAGCGTAAATACCTAGAACTAAATATAATTATAAACTTTATAAAAATCTATTTATATAAAAACTTAAAATATTAAGAAAAATATATTAAAACTATAAAGTAGAATAAAATAATAATTAAAGTTAAAAATATTTTAGTGTTAATATTAAATAAAACGAGTCTACTTTCTATTAATAGATAGAATAAACGAATAATTTTAAATAAATTAAAATAAATAATAAGTTTTTTATTTCTAGACTAACGTGTAAAAGAGTTTATTATTAATATTAATTAAAATAAAAGAACTCTAATATTTTTATAATAGTCTAATATTATTAGATACGAAAAATTACGATATTTATTAATATAAATAACTAGCGTAGAACCTAGTTTCGAGATATTTAATAAAATAGACTCGATATTATAGAGAAAAGTATACGGAATAAAATTATTAAAATTATTAAAACTATTAAATTAAAGTTAGTAAAGTTTATTTAGGATATTAAAACGCGATAGAATTCGATATATTATATAATAGTCCGCGTATTAAAACTACGTGATAATATTAAAAGTTATTTTATATAAATTAGATAATTTATTTTAAATTAAGAATAAAAGAATAAAATTATATTATTTATCTAATGAATATTATAAAAGAGTTCGCGAATATAACGAGCGTTATTAATATAACGAAGACTATTACTAATTACTATATTCTTATAATTTATAATAAACTTTTTAGTTATTTAAAATAAATTATAAAATAGTTTTATTTAAAACGAGTATTATAGAAGTTTAAAATAAAAACTATATTATATTAAACGACTAAAAGATTAAATTAATATTACTTTAAAACTAAAGATAGTTTAAGGTATTTTTATAATAAAGCGGCCTTATTAAACTTTATAAAAAGTGAGAAAATATTCGAGACTTTAGAATAAAAGATTAATATTAAATAATCGTTATAATTATTAATTTATTAATCCCCTCTCGAGGAAGAGTATAAAGAATATTAAATAAATATACTAAATTTGAATAAATTATTTAATTTCGTATAAAGTTATAAATATTATTTAAATAATAAGTTTATTTAAATACTAAACGTAGATTCTAATAATAAAGAAGGAGAAAAAAACGAGTTTTAGAAATATAAAAATATTAGTAAATTCTAATAATTTTTCTAATAATTAATTTCGTTAATCTCTTTAGTATCGTTCTTTAATTAATCTACGAAATAGAATATTTTAATATTATAAAAACAACTCGCCCCTTAATTTCTAATTTTTTATATAATTACTCGTAATGTATTAACTATACTAATTACGAATATTAATATAAAGTATTATTTCTTTATTATTACGAGGTTATATAATTTAGAAATTATAAATACTAGTAATTTTCTAAACTATAATTATTTTATATAAATATAATAAAAGAATAAAGGAAGATTGGTTTTAAAATATTCTATTTTATTTATTTAATAATTAAATAGAGAATCTTTCCTAAGAAGATATAAAATAAGAAAAAGTTATTAATAAAGAGAACTTAAAGGAAAAGAGATAATATAATAATAAACAAAAAGTATTTAATAATAATAAAGAAAACGTACTTATCTATATAATTTTTAATTGCAATTTTAATTATAATTATAATAATAATATTAATTATTAATCTCTAGCTATTAGAAATATTAAAGAAATATTCGTATTAATAATATAACTTTATAATCGATATTCAAAATCTAACTCGGAAAAGAAGTAATTATATAAAGATTAGTTTAGAGATTAATAAATATAGTAGAGATAAAAAAGGATTTAAATTTAATCTATCTAATTATTCGACTAGAATAAAAGAGAGTATTTATAGTAATTAACGACCTACGAGCCTAGCTTCTTAATTAGGATTAAAAAAGAATAATTATAAAATTTAAATATATAGAAATATTATTATCTAATATAAGTTAAACTCTTTTTATTATAAAATATCCTTTAAAATCCTATTATATAGAGTATATTCCTAATATTAATTAATTATATATTTATTATTAAAGATCCCTCGATAAATTATCGGTAAGTCCGGAAAAATAGTTTTATATTATCGCTACTTAATTAGTATAGAATGCGTATTCTGTAGCCTTAGTAAGTCTTAGCGCCAAGATTATAAAGTTAGAGTTAAGGTCTACGCGGGAGCGTTAAACTTAATCCTAAAAATAACTTTATAACCCTATAGAGTAACGCTAGTAAAAATCTAATTAAAAATTCGGAATTTAGACTAAAAATAGATTTAGTAAAATATTTATATTCCTATATAGGGGCCCTAGTCTAGATATTATTAAAAGTTAAAGTCTAAAAAAAAAGTTATAGAATAGCTATAGAATAGTTACTTAATCGATATATAATACACTTAGAATACGGGATATAAACAGATACGCATTTCTAGTATTTTACGTATTTTCGGTATAAAATACGTAGAAATCGGGGTTTCCCAAATTACCGATAATCTCTACTCTATTTTACTCTAGTTTAAAATAGGGATCGAATAACGATCTCTACTCTACTCTTTACTTTACTCTACTTTACTCTAGTATTTTATCTAGGGACCTCTACGCTAACCCGAAGCGTAGGAGAGATTCGTTAATATTAATTATTTATATATTAAATACTTTGAAGTTTATATTAATAAATTTGAAAAATAAAAATAAAAATATTTAGATAATTGTTCAAATTATTAATAAATCGTGTATAAACTTATATTAAAACTCTTCATTAAATACTTAATTATAAATTAGTAAATTTAGTAATTTAGAACTATTAGTAAAATTCTATTAATAAATAATATTTATAATTTAAATATTTAGTTACTCTAATTTATTATATATATTTATTAATAATATAAATATTAGATAAAAACTCTCTTTATATACGTAATAATATATATTATAATAAAGATTATATTTTATTCTATAATATAATTAATTATATCTATAATAATATAGTTTATAATATATATATATTATAGTAAATATTATAATATATTTAATAATATACGATATATATTCTTTATAATAACTTTTATAATAGATTCTAAAATATTAAATAATAGTCTCTATAATATGTAAAATAATATATACTATAATATATATTATACTTTAGTAAATTTATACAAATTCTACTAAAATATATTCAATAATATATACTATAATATATATTATACTTTAGTATATTTATATATATTTTTCTAAAATATATTTAGATAATACCTCCGCGATAATTTTAATTTTAATTTCTTATTTCGAGCTCGATAAATCGCTAGTATTTAATATTATTAATAGAGATAATATTATTAATAATATTAATTATAGAATATTGATTCTTTTTGAGTCTATAATAACTTTAAATATATAAACTATTTTTATTAAATTAATAATTATATTAGCGAGTTACTAAATATATTAAATTTATTAATAATAAATACTATATAAAACTCTACTCGAAACCTCGATTTATCAAGTTTGTTAATAAGACGTTACTAGCGTTATTTATAAATTAGAGTTTTTGATAGTATTTTATTAATTATTCGAGTTAAGAGAAATTAATTATAGAATACTAGTAATCCTATTCGAGCGGGTAATAATTCGAGGTTTAATAGGAATTTTTAAGAAAATTCAATATATATTAATAATTAAAGTCTATATAATCGGTTCAATTAAATTAGAAAACGTTTTTCCTAGAAACTAAAATAATATCTATAAAGAGGACGATAATCTAGATAAATTAAATAATAAGTATTTTAATAACTATATTATAATCGAATAAATAAATAAATATTATATATTTATTCTATGAACTATTTATAAATTTATAATAGTTTACTTTTTTCTTATTTTTAGTTATTATTAATATTATTATTTATCTCGTTTTCTTTTCCTAGAAAATCTATTTTACTCTTATAATTAATATTTAATTATTCGAATAAATAATCGAAATTTTTATAACTATTTTATTATCTTTTCATATAATCTCGGAAATAATTAGAATACTTTTCGTTTACGTATATATAATTAATATAAAAATATCGTTTTATTTAGTTTTTAAATTTACGAATTATTTTCTAGTAAAATTAAAATAAATTAAATAAAGATAGAGATTCGACTAAAATATTAATATTGATAAATAATCTCTTTATAACTATATTATAATATATATTAATATTATTAGAAAGTAATACTAAGAGAGTAATATTATTTTCGAATTAGTTATAATAAAAGAAAATATTATATTCGATAAAATAATTAAATATCGATCGTTATTATTAATTTTAATAAATAATCTAGTCGAGGTAGTCGTTAATAATATACGTAAATAAAAGATTTTATTTTCTATCTTTATATATATATCTTTAATAACTAAGGAAGTAATATTAATAAGAAATTTAATTATCTTTTTTATTATTTATTAAAATTAGTTATATCTATAAAATAAAACTTTAGAATATTATATTTTTATTTATTACTTTTTTCTAATAGAATTAATTAATTAATTAATTAATTAACTATTATCTTAGTTCTATAAACTAGATATTATATAATATTTTAATAAATTTATAAATATTTCTATATAAAAATCTTCCTAGATTAAACTAGTTTATTTAAATATTATTAATTACTAATTTTATTAATTATAATTATATATTCGTTTAATAAGATTTTTTTTCTTATTTTAATACATAATTAACTACTTTTTAAAATTATTTAGAAATTTATATTTTGAAAAATTATTTATAAATCGAGATTATTTTTCGATATTTTTATATAGTATAAATACGATATAATAATATCTCTATATTCTCTTTCTTTTTTATAGAGTCTAAAAGTTAATACTATATAAACTAGTAGTAACTATAACGATATTAAATTGTAGCTCGAAATTATTTTAAATAAAGTCGCGAAATACCTCTAGAAGAAAGACGACTATAGTGACCGCGAGGAGTAGACGGCGATAGAGTAGATAGGAAGTAAAGTAAAGATCTACGATATTTGGAATAACTTTAAATTAAGCTATTAGCGATAGATCTATAGTATAGTTACGTCTATATCCTATTCTACTCGACTTTGGTAGTTACCTCGCCTAAATAAGGTATAGGGGCCATCCGTCCCTGAACATCCTCCAGACTTCTTGAGCGGAATCGATGTCACAACAAATTGATTTGGTCGTTTCCCCATTATGGAAGAGCATCCATTTCGTGCGCCAGAGGACAGCCCCGAGTATGAACATTTCTTCGACGCAGCCAGTCAAGGCGATGTCCTACGCCTAGAATCCACTCTACTACCTTCACTCGATGTTAATACTTTGGAAGCAGATCGCTTACAAGGCCGAGGAGCTTTACATATGGCCGCACAGGGGGGAAGTATTCAAGCTATATAATTTCTCCTTGCCCAAGGAGCCAAGGTAGATTTGCGTAATTCAGAATATGAAACACCACTCCACGAGGCGGCATTCAGGGCCTACTCCGAAGCGTTAAAGGTTCTTCTTAATGCAGGAGCTGATATCGACCTCGAGACTGGAGATTATCGTTATACGGCGCTGCATAACGTCCTGAAATATAAACAAACAGTCACGTCGCAGCAGATTGAGACCATCGAACTTCTTCTGGATCGAGGCTCGGATGTAAACGCAGAATACGACAGTCTGGGAAGTACTTTAGTAAGTCATTATCTAGAGTATTAATACAGGATGGTCAGTGACAGCATAACAGATCGACCAAGCTGCCGCGTTACGCAGTGTCGAATTAGTGCGTACTTTACTTGACAGAGGTGCACGTATTAACAAAGCCCTGCTCAGCGCTGTGCAAGATTACGATATGGTCAAGTTCCTACTCAGTCGAGGTGCCAAAGTCATTGCCTCGCCAATGGAAACATCTGCTATAGACGATGCAGCAGGCGCCGGCAGCACTGAAGTCGTCCGGATGCTACTATCTCATACTGACGAAGTAGACATTAAAAGTAGTCGCGCTGCTCTGAATTTTGCTGCTTCCGGTGGGCGGTCAGACAATCTACACGTGCTAATTGACCATGGCTTTGACGTCAACGCATTCATAAAGGGTTACTTTATAGGAGAAAGCCCACTTCTAGCCGTCTGCCAGGCGAGGGAACAGAACCAACACGTACTCAAGACGTTGCTCGACAAGGGCGCCGATACCTCAATACAAGCCTCCAACGGCGACACTCCTCGTAGGTCTCAATTCCCTATCCCAAGCCAGTCAACTTTCCCACTGACCTCCCTTAAAAGTCCACGCAACGGCTCAATGGAGCGACCCCTCAACCGTCCAACAACTCCTGACCGCAGGCGCAGACACATCCCTCCTTAACAACCAAAGATCCACGCCTCTTATAAGGCTCGCCTACGAAATGTCCGGCTTCTGCCTCAACTACCACCATCTCGATGGCCGGGGCACAAACCCGCGGCTCGAGACCTTCACGCTAGTCGTGCAAAACACGGTAGACGTCAACGTCAAAAACAACAAGGGGGATACAGCGCTGCATGCCCTAGCCGCTGGTCGTCTATCAGGCGTTATGGGACAAGGCAGGATCGAGGCTGCGAAATTTCTCGTTGGAAAAAAGGGTGTTAACGTCGCTGAGAGGAATCGGGAGGGGAAGACGGCCGGGGAGTTATTTGCGGAGAATGATGTTGAGGGGTTAGTTCAGGGGGATGCGGAGCTGACACGATTGCTTACTCGCTGATGAAGGTATACGAGATAGATAGAGGGAGTGTATGTGATTCCAAAAACGATCTTTTTCTTGTGCCAAATGAAGTATCCAATCACCTTCTCACAAAACCTCATTTATAGAGAGAGAGGTACTCAATACACGCGTAAAATACTTGAGGATATATATACTAGGAGAGTACTATATTCTATCTATTCTATCTACTCTATCTATTCTTTTTTAAAAAATAATAATTATTATATATATTCTATCGCTTTACTTTATTCAATATTACGATATTATATTTATTCTCGTAGATAAAGAAAGGAAAATATATCTATATTATAATAATAAAATAATTAAAAATATTAAACTCTATTTTATTTATAAATAATTCGAGCTTTTTTAATTAATTTTTTATAAATATATATTACTCGAACTTTATAATACAATCGAATTTTAAACGAGTTTTATAAAGAAATTATATTATTTTAATATTTATTAATATTTTCGTAAATATAAATAAAATATTTATTATAATAAATAACTAAATTTCTCGCGAAAGAGATAATTATTTAAATAATATTCTAAATAATAATTATTTTTATTTTTATTTCGAGTCTTTTCGTAAATTTTATCGAATAAAATATTATAAAATAACGAGTTTTAAAAAATTATCTACTCGAAATATAATTATATTATGAAATAAGATAGGGAATCCCTTCTCTTCTCTAAATAAAGAAGGAAACTAGGAAAGAGAAAAGAAGAAATCGAAGATTTAATAATTCTCTTTTCTAAAATAAAGAAGAGAAGGGAATATTACTAAATCCCTTCTTTACTCTCTTTATAGGGCTAATTTATATATAGTTATATATATATATATATATACCTCGTTACTATCTTTATATCTAGTTTATATATATTATTATATATATTTTATTACTATCTTTATATATATATACTTTACTATTATCTCTATATATAATTTATATATACTTTTATAAATAATTATATATACTTTATTACTATCTCTATATATAGTTATATAAAATTATATATATATATATAACCCTATTCTTACCTCTATATATAAAATATATATACGCGTATATATACTTTATTATATAATATTATAAATCTTTATAATAACCTAGCCCCGAAAGATTAACGAATCTCTTTAATAGAAAGATAAGACGAAAGCTAGGCTAATAGGATTTCACTATTTTAAAGAGTTACGAAATTAGTTAAAATAAAAAGAAATAAGGGTAGTAGAGATAGAATTTAAAATACTAAGGTAGGGAGTAGGTTACTAGTATATTCTAATATAACGAAGACGTCGTAATAATAAAATAAGATTAATAATTAAATAAAAGGGTATAAAGTGGATATAAAAACTTTAAAAGAATTAATAATAATTATAATAAAGGTTATAAAAGATATAGAATATAAAGAGGTATAATAAATAATATACCGTAAATTATAATTAATATAGATCGCGTTAGGAATAATCTTTAATTATATATAAGAATTAATAGAAGAGCGTAGACTTTAAAAAGCCTAAATAAACTCGCTAAAATAAAAGATTTAGAAATTTAGAGCGAGGAGTATATTTATATTATTAATATAGAACTAGGTTAATACTACCCGTAGATATATATTTATTTTATCGAGATATATAGCCGAAACGAACCCCTCTCCCCCGGTAATAACGACTAGCGCGAAAGCGAAGTAGTTAATAATTAAAATAAATAATATTAAAGTTAGAGGATAATTTAAGAAAATAATTAATTTTTAATTAATTAAAATATTCTAGAACGGAGCCTACCCGGTAACGGAGGCGATCGTCGGAGTAAAATAAATAATAAAAGGAGACTTCGTTTTATATTATATAATAATAAAGGTAAAATAAGAGTTAGAGAAAATAATTAAATAAATAAAGAGTATTAACCCCTTAGCGAGAGTATTAAGATAAACCTATATAATAATAATATATAGTATAAGGAAAGAGGCCGTCGATATAAGTAATTAAAAAATAATAATAAAGATATTAAAGAAAGATAATTATAGGCTATACCTGGGACTAGATATTATAAATATAAAATAACTAGGATTCGTCCTTAAGTTAGACGAATACGGTTATAAAAAAAATATTTAATACTCCTTTTTAAGATCCCGGACCTAGATATAATAAATAGATTAATAGCGGACGGGTTCCTAAAAAGTATTATAGTATAGTCTTATTTACTTTAGATTCAATTTAGGTCTAAGTTATCTTAACCTAACCTAATTTATCTTAGATTTAATTTAGGTCTAAACTAGTTTCCCTATTTCTATCCTAATATAGTCGGGATAAGAAATAAATAAATACTCTATATACTAGTTTTTATTTAAATAGTAGCTAGCCCTACTTTAATTTTCGTCCTTTATCTTTTATCTTAGCCTACTCTTATATTATAATTAAATTATAGTTTAATAAACCTAACTATTAATTTAATAAATATCTAGATATTAATCCCGTTTTATAATATTATAAAAGACTAATTATCTAGTTAGTACTCTCTAATACTAGGATAATTATTATAAAGGATTAACTCCCTAACCCCGAAGACCGCGTACGATAATTTCTCGTCGAAGTTTAGAATAACCCTATTAGTTTCTTAAATACCTTCGATTATTTATATATTTAGGTCGAGAGTAATCCCTTATTCGATACTTTATTTTTATCTACGCCTCCTCCTCCTCCTACGCTAGATACGTAATCCCTAGTTTATATTATCGTTTAGGTAATAGTCTAGGCCGTATTTATTATAATTTAAACTATACCTTAGCCCCCGCCTTAGGTATTCGATAAGAATACTCTTAGTAATACTATTATTATAGGCCTACGCTCGTCTTCTTTTTTAAATACTTAATAACCTACCCCCTCCCGATCTCGAACGCCTCCTAGATCCGAAAAGCTCCTAGATATCTCGGAATATAAAAGGAACTAAGATAAATTAGATATTTAAGAGTAAATATTAATATAGTAGATATATATTAATTATAATCGTTACCCTACCGATAGTAATAAAATCGCTTATATAGAGTTTAAGTTAGTTATCGGTAAGAAGGTCTTTAATTTAATAAATTATTATTAAAAGGAGAGTCTTTATACCCTAACTAGCTTTACCGATTAACGAAAGAAATTACGGGAAGTATATAATAACCCGTTTAAATAAGAGGATATTTAGAATTATATTCGGGAACTTAAATAAGACTTTATACCTTTTAACGAGTATTTTAACCTTATTACCTAAAAGAAGGAACGTTCTCGAATAAAGAACGAATCCTTAATTAATACTATAAAATATAATATTAATTATACTACCTAATAGGCCTTTATCTCCTAGAGGAAAATTAATAACTAACGGTTATATACCTTTAATAAGTATGTCCGTATATACTCCGAAATCGACTAAAAACTTCGGTAGATTAAGTACTATTTATCTCGTTAAAGTACTACTCTTATTAGATTAAGATAAATCTTAAGGAGGTTTATTATATCTTTATTAACTTCTACCCCTATAGCCCGCTTTATTATAACGAGTATTTTTATTTTTATTACTATAACTTTAACCCTTTTATTTAGGGAGTTAATAGACCTCGATTCTACCTAAACTATTATTAAAAATAAATTAACGAGAACCCCGGCTATTAAGATTATCTACGAGAAATAAAGATTTTACTTTTATTATAAATTATTTAGATATAATATAAGAGCCTACCTAATTAAACTAGCTAGTCTCCGATCTAGTATTATAACTATAATAACGACGAGAGTATTATAGGAGGAGTTATTTTAAACACGGGAAAAGAATAGTCCTAATATAAAGTCGTGTACTAGGACTATAGGTACCTAGAACCCTATATATACCTTTTTATTTATCGGTTATATCGTTTAATTTATTTTTATTATTAATTAAGCTTTCGTCTAAGTCTATTATATAACTTTTTAAAACCGACCCTACTTTTCGTAATAAATATATAATTATTTCTTATTAATTACGGAATAGTTAGTCCCGAATTTAAATTAAAGCCTTAATTAATACTAGTATATCTAGTTATTTTTTTATTAATTATAATTTTATATATATTTAATATCTACCCCTTCGCCTTCTTCGTTATCCTTATATTATCCGACCCTTTAATAGTGTACCTACCGCTATAGAACGTATTATTTATATCGTAGAAACGATTTTAAATATTTATAATTATTAGGAACGAATAATTTTCTTTATTATTAAACTTAATTAATACCCCGTCGTAATCGGCCTATTATACCTCTACTATTATAGAGTTACTACCGATTTCTTAGATAATTCCTTAACCTTCGTTTTATATTTTTATTTAAGAAACTATACCCTAAGTCCCGTAAAAGTCTTCGCGGAAAATAAACTCTTTTTTATACCCTAAGAAAGTTTCTAGACCTAAGAATCTTAGTTTCTAGTTTTATTTAATACCTACGTAGAGTAAACCCCGACTTAAAAGGAGTCGTTAATATATAAAGAGCCGTTATTATTTATAAACGATAACGCTACTATTAAATAACTAATTCCGACTCGAGAGAAGTTACTTTAGTTTTAGGTTTATTAGTAGTATACCTAATCCTAAATTTATAAAAAGTAAACCTCGATTTAAAAAAAGTTAATTTAATCCTAGGTTTATTAATAGTATATTTAATCCTAGGTTTATAAAAAATAAACCTCGATTTAAGAAGAGTTAATTTAGTCCTAGGTTTACTAGAAGTAAACCTAGTCCCTAACCTAACCTAATACTTATATAAAATAATTTAGAATTTAAGAGGAGTTACCCTAGTTCTAAATTTATTAATAATAAATCTAGACTTAAGAGGAGTCTTCCCCGCCCTAGTCCTAGTTATTTATTCCTATAAGAACTAGCTATAATAACGAATATAATTATATCGTCACTACCGTTAAGTAAGGAAAGATATTTAAGATTAAGTATTATAACCTAGCCTCGCTTCGTTTTAAATTTTAATATTAAAAATAACGAACCTAGTACCTAACTACTCTTAATATATATAAGATAAAATCTCGATTATTTACCCGGCTCGTTAGGCCTAACGAGTAAACTATATTTAGTTTATTATTTATAGAAATCGATCGATTCTTAGGTATTCTAGAAGAAATCTCGACCCTAAGTACCTAGTTTTATTAAGAACCTAAATATTATAAACCTAAACCCCGCCTTAGTTAAAACCTTAAGTTAAATATTTATAATTAAGCCTAGAACCGAGTTATATTTAAAATAAATAAGGAGCTCTACCTCGCCTCCGCCGTTATTTAAGAAAAGTTTTAATCTTATTAAAATAATAAAAATATTAACCTAGCCACGATCCTACCTACGCGGTACTATAAATTCTTAGACGTCTTTTTAAAAAAAGACGTTAATATCTTACCCTTATATCGCTTATATAATTATACTATTAAGTTTAAAGAAGGGCTATAACCTCCGTTATCTAATTTATACGATATAAATTATAATAAAATCCTAAAGCTCCGCCGTTACCTAGATAAGAATTTTAATAAAGATTTTATTCGAGTTAATCGGTCTTATACTATATTCTTTATCTTATTCGTAAAGAAACCTAGCGGAGGCCTACGTTTCTACGTTAATTACTAAGGGCTAAATATTATTATTATAAAGAATAAGTACTCTTTACCCTTAATATTAAAAACCTTAAATCGATTAAATCGTATTAAGGTATTTTCTAAATTAAATATTATATTTACTTTTAATCGCCTCCGTGTTAGGGAGGGCGACGAAGAACTTATTATATTTCATACCCGATTCGGCCTATTCGAATACCTTATTATATTATTTAGATTATATAATAGCCCTACCTCGTTCTAGTACTATATTAACGATACTCTTCGTAAATTTCTCGATAAGACCTATATTATATATCTCGACGATATTCTAATCTATAGCGATATTAAAGAAGAGTATGAAATTTATATTAAATATATCCTCTAGAAGCTCCGCGAGGCGGGGCTCTAAATAAATATTACTAAATATAATTTCTATATTAAGAAAATTATATATTTAAAACTAATTATCACTACCTAAAGGATTAAAATAGATTTAAAGAAAATTAATATAATCCTAAATTAACTATAACTAGTTAATATTAAGGATATTCAAAATTTCCTAGGGTTCGCTAACTTTTATCGGCGCTTTATTTATAAATTTAGTAAACTCGTTATACTATTTATAGCCTTAATTAAGAAAGGTATTATCTTTGAGTAGAATACTCGATATTAAATAACTTTTAATACCTTAAAGAAGACTTTTATCTTTAATATTATCTTAATTTATTTCGACCCCGACCGTAAAATTATAGTAGAAATAGATATATTTAATTATATATCTAGGGGGGTTCTATCCTAATATAATAATTAAAATATTCTTTATCTTATTATTTATTTTTTAAAGAAGTATAACCCTACCGAGTATAATTATAAAATCTATAATAAAGAGTTTATAATAATCGTCCGCGTATTCGAGGAATAACGTTTTAAACTAGAGGGATTTATTCTCCCTATCGAGGTAATATCTAATTATAAGGCTCTTAAATATTTTATTTTATCTAAAGTACTATCTCGCCGTTAAGCGAGATAGAGTAAATTTTTATCTCGTTTTAATTATAAGATTACTTATCGGCCCGGTAAAGAAGGTAGTAAATTTAATATATTAATATATTAGTTAGGAGATCTCTTTAAAGAGGGGGATAAATTAAACTCTAAATACTAGTATTAGTACTAGATTATATTAAAAAGAAAAAACCTAGCCCTAGAAGTCCTTAAGGATTATATTTATAATATATCGCTAAATATAACGACTTTAGCCTTAGTCCTGGTTACCCTAGTTATATTAATAATAGATTTAAAGATTCTCGTCTAGCTCTTTTAGTTATACTTTATATTAATCTATATAACCCCGATAAATTTTAATACGGATATTAATTTAGAATTTTAAACCCTACCTATATTTTATAAACCTAAATTAGATAGAGACTAATTTATTAATTTAAATAAAGACCTATATAAGACCCCGATTTATTAATTATAGGATATAGTTAGTTAAGCCGATTAATTCGCCTCTAAAGTCCTAGAAATACTATATTCTAGAACGCGCTATTATAGCGGAATTCCCCTCGTTAAATACGAAGATAAAGATAAAGTTCTCTATTTCCGAGGAAAGAAATATATTCCGAATTCTAGTAAATTACGCCTTCGTCTAATTTAACTAGTTTATAATAGTATCGCGGGTAATTACCTAGGTCGTATTAAATATTACGAATTAATTAGTCGGGTCTATTAGTAGCCTAATATCTATACTACTATCTAACGATTCATTAGGAATTATTATATATACCGAAGAATTAAATTTTCCTATTAATATACCTAAAGATAGCTGCGTCTATTACCGCCCCCGTAACGATATTAAAAAGATATTTTAATAGATTATATAAATCCCCTACCGCTTTATACCTTTATAGGAATTACTTATTAATATATCCTAATTTTCGTAGACCGCTTAACCAAGATACGGTACCTAGTATTAACTACGTCGATAAAAGTAGATAAAGCCTACGACGCTTTCTATTAAAATATATAGAAACTTCATAGGCTACTAGATATTTTTATTTCGGATTAAGAATTTTAGTTTACGTCGGAGTTCTACGTCGGCAAAACGAAAAGTGGCTCGATCGTGGCTTAGGGCGCTCGACGGGCGCCCCGGGAGCCTTAAACGCGACACCTATCTACCGACTCGACAGGCGCCCGAGGCATATAGCCAAGGGGCCTAGGGCCACTCGGGCGTATACCGAGCAAGCCTAAAACCGCCACTAACGGGCACTAAATTAGGGGTGCGCCACCAACTTTGGACCCCCGTCCATGGCCCCTGTTCATGGCCATGGCCCTATTCCATTCATGGCCATGGCCCTATTCCATTCATGGCCATGGCGCATTCCATGGTCCTGTCGCTGTCGCCACCCCCTAACTGTCACTGTCGCACCCATAAACCCCTGACGCATGCCCTGGCGTATGGCCTGCGCATCACCCCCGCGAGGATTTCGCCTGAATCGATCGATTCCGGGGATCAAAACTTGCTGGCGTTAGGGGTAGTTCCGGGGGGTCGCTACCGTCGATAGGGGCGATCACAGAACATCAAAATTTTAGGTAGTAAATTACGTAATTTTCTAAGGCCAGGGCCCTTAAAGCTCCGGGCTTAAATTACGCTCGTTAGGAGCCCGACGCGTGTCTTATAGCGGCCTCGGGCGCCCGTCGAGCGCCCGTCGAGCGACTTAACGCTCGAAGGGTACTCGGCGGGCGCTCGACGGGCGCTCGGGGCCGTTCGGGCGCCCCGAGCCTACCTCGGGCGCCCGAGGCAACTTGCCTAATGGCCCCGAGCCGCTGGAGCCGGTTTTCGATTTGCCGACGTAGGAGGCCTTATATAAATACTTTAGGATCGATTAATATATATTTATTAAATACTATCCTTAGACGGATAATTAAACCGAGCGGTTTAATATTATAATAAAATACTACCTCCGTATATATATTAATTATATATAGGATAATTAGGTGAAATAGCTCCCTAGAGCGGAGTTTTCTAATAATAATACTAATTTTTCTAGTACTTTAACCTCGCCTTTCTTAGCTAACTATAATTAATATTTATATATCGGTTTCGAGCCTACCGAATCTTTACTCTAAGATTTTATTACTTAAGCCCGTACCTATTTAATCGTTATTAATAAATTCGTAATATAAATAGAAGCCTTAAATAATTATCTCCGCGATAAAATATTTATTATTTAAGTTATTTTTAAATCCTCGGCTAATTAACGAAGGCGCCTATATCCGATATATTTAATAGATAACTAAATATAACTAAATATTAAGAATCTAAATACTATACGCCCTTTAATTAAACTCGATAATTATAATATCGGCCCCTTCCGAGTCTTTAAGGTTTTCGATAATCCTTTTATAATTTAGTTGGACTTTCCGTATTCTATAAAAGTTTACCCCGTTTTCTACGCTAGCCTATTATAGTTAATAGTTAATAACTCTTTACCTAGATAAATCTAGTTTATCCGAGAACTTATAACTACCGAAGATAGTTAATATAAATAGTACGTTAACGGTATTTTAAATTCTAAATATAATCGCCGTTATAGTCTACCTTTATTAAAGTACTACGTTAATTAAGAAGGTTACGTCGTTATATAGGAACCCTTCTAGTACCTTACCCGTTATTAATAGTTTATTAATAAATATTATATCTCGAATCCTAGCGCCGTTAGCCTTTATAAATTACCGTATATTATTTAGAGGTACTAGTATAAGGAACTTTTATTATTTTTATCCTAGTCCGATTTTTGAGAAGTTAACCCCCGTTTATATTATAATTTATTCTTTATCCGTTATTATCCCCTCGGTTATTATTCCGTATCGGCTTCGACCGATACTTCGTATTATTATATAAATAGATAGTACCCTATAGCCTAGCCCCGTTGTTATCGTTTATAGATAATAACGCTAACGCCTAGTTTTATTCGTATACCGCCGTTTATTCCCCGTCCTATCCCTTATTTATTACTATCGATGACTCGAATATTTTAATATATTTTTATCTCAACTATTTTGTAACCCCAAATAAGATTTAGGGTTACGAAATTTAATTAATCGAATTAATCGTTTACTTATCTTATAGGAGCTCGACTTTAAAGAGGGGGTTATTATTATAGTATAATTTTACTTACTTTAAATCTAATTTAGGTCTAAATTATTTTAACCTAACCTAATTTATCTTAGATCTAATTTAGATTTAAACTAGTTTCCCTATTTCTATCCTAATATAATCGGGATAAGAAATAAATAAATACTCCGTATATTAACTTTTATTTAGATAGTAACTGGCCCTACCCTAACTTTCGTCCTTTATTTTTTATTTTGGCCTACTTCTATATTATAGCTAGACTATAATTCAATGAACCTAGCCGTTAATTTAATAAATATCTAGATACTAATCCCGTCCTATAATAAAAAACGAATAACTATTATTATATAAAAGATAAGAGAGAATAAATAACCCGAGATAGTATTTTAATTACTAGGGGTACGGTTATATAGCTCTAATTTATAAAAACTAGTTTAAATATAAAATATATATAAAACCCTATTAATTATATAAATATAATATTAAGAGCCCGAAGGAAAAGCGTTATATAGTTTATTTTAAACGTTATAAATCCTAGAGTAAAGCGTACCTAATTAGGTAAAAGAAAATATACCGAATCTAATAAAGATTAGAGAATAAATTTAAATAGTTCGCGGTATTACCGAGAATAATAACCTTAAGCTCCTAGGTATAATTAATTAATAATAGATTTATATTAATACCGGCTAGAGGTATAAGGAAGAGGAAAATAATAACGGATATAATTAATAAAGTCTAAAACGCGGTTATTATACCTAGAAAGATAGGGAGGCCGAGATAAAATAATAGATTAATAATAATACTTAGGTAAATAATTCTTTAAATTCTAAATAACCTCCTAGTAACGGCGTTCGACTAATTAAACGAAAACCGGCTAGAATTAATACTACTAGGTAATTAAAAAATAGACGAGGAATTTACGAATATAATATTAATATATAATAAGTTATAGTACCTAATTTAAAATTATATAATATAATATTAAAAAGGAGTCGAAGTTAATAATAGAGTTACTCTAAAATAAATAAATTAAAAATATCGATATTATAATTATTTAAAAACCTAGTTAGAATCCTACTACCTAGGCGTTATATAATAATAATATTAATTATTTCTATTTAATATATAAAGGAGGCTTAAAGGCTCGTATATATTTCTATATAAATAAAAGAATCGATACGGGTAGTTAAGAGTTAGTTTATTATAAAAGCGACCTATACTCTATAAAGATTATATTAAACGAGCGAAGAAATAAAAAGGAATTTTAGTCGGATAAAGTCGGGGAGGAGGAGGTTACTAGTCGAGGAATCTTTTATTATAAAGAGATATAAATTTATAATATATATAATTTATTACCGATATAGTATACCTCGATTAATAATCCGTTAATATTATTACTACTAGAGGAAGTATTAATAGAGGAAGACGAATATATTCTTTTAAAAGACTTTAACCTCTACTACCCTAATTAGAATAATACTAGGCGATATATATATTATACTATAACCGACTATCTCCTAGAAATAATAAAGTCGAGGGAAATAAAATTAGAGTTATTAAAAATATCTATTATATAAAAAGCCCGAGGATATAAAAGTATAATTAATTTATTATTCTTTATAAAAGGAGCGTACTAGGCTATAAATAACTTTATAATCCGCGAAGATTTATATTATAACTCCGATTATAAGTTAGTAGTAATAGAATTCGAGTAAATATAAAAAGAGGTAATATTATATACTTAATATACTTAATATCGATTAATATTTAAATAAGATAATAGGAGATTTTTAAAAAATTATCGAGTTTATAATCTTATAGGCCCATTTATATTAAAGAGCCAAATCCTATTAAAACTCCTACTATATTAATATTACGTTAAAGGTAAAGGAATATATAAAGGAGTATAAATAAAATCGAAATACTAAAACGGAGGAGGCCCTAAATATAGTAAATAATAAAAGAATATATATAATTCGAAGAACGAAAAGGTTCTTTTAACGGGAGAGTATATATAAAATTTTATTAAAGCCGACGGGAGTATAAAAACTCGTAAAATAAAAAAGAGAAAAAAATAACCACCTTAAAGAGCTCCTTTAATTCCTAGTTATTAAAAACGTTAAAGGAGGAAAAGTTAGAGACTTCGAGGGTAAAATAAAAACTTTATAAAGAGTATTATTTCCCCCTTTATAGACGGTAGATTTAGGTAATATTAACGGAACGAGGTATTTAAAACTCGTTAAAATAAATTAAAAAATAATTAGGATAAAAGTATATAAAGTAATATAATACCCAGTTACCGATAAAGTATCAAGAATAACTAGAATATTAAACCGATTCCTAAAAGTTATAATAGAAACGGAAATAATAAACGTTATTATTTATTTATTCTAGGTCTACTTTAGATAAAGATACTACCCGAAGTACTTTAAGAAGATTAATATAATAATTTTTAAAAAACCGAAGAAAAACGACTATTTAGAGCTAAAGTTATATAAATTTATTATACTCCTCGATATACTTAATAAAGCGCTAGAAGTAGTTATCTTTAGAAGGTTAAATAATATAATAAAGAAATATAAATTACTACTATTATAATAAATAAAGACTAAACGAAAGTATTTAATAAAAACTTTATTAGAGACTTTTATAAATATAATATATATTATATAGAACTATAGTAAGAACGGGAGGGGAAAGATAATAAACCTATTATTATTAAATATAATAAGAGCGTTCGATAACGTTTTATATAAAAGGTTATTATACGATTTATAAATAAAAAGTATACTAAACCTAATTATCGACTAGATAATAAACTTTCTATCGGATAAAGTTATATTTATAATATTTAAAGAAAGAACGAGTATAATAAAGGAGGTAATAACGGGTATTTTATAAAGATTATTTATTTTACCGGTACTCTTTCTATTCTTTAACGCGCTATTAATCGAGGAGTATATTAAAATAAACCTATTAATATAAATTGGAGGATTCGTAGACGACGTTTATTTACTCGCTTATAACGAGAGTATAAAGAAGAATTATACGAATTTAAAACGGGCCCACGATATTTATTTAAAATAAATAATTATTTATAGAGTATTATTTACTCCCTAGAAATACGAGTTAGTTTATATATCTTAAACGCCGAAGAAGTTTAATATAGAAATAACGATAAATTTTAAAAATATAATTATCGAACTTAGGGCGAGTATTAAGGTCTTAGGGTTATACGTCGATTTAAAATTAAAATAAGAATTATACCTAGCCTAGATTAAAATTAAAGCGATTAATTAAAGCCGCGTTATAAAGTACTTAATTAATTCGATATAAGGCGCTACCTTCGCGAAATATAAAATAATATATAATATAATAGTTAAACCGATATTAATATTTATAACTCCGATATAATATTAATTAAAAAGAATAATAAAGGTTATAAAGGGATATATAAAGAAACTAGTAATCATTTAGAATAATTACTTTAAGACGGTCCTAGGAGTATTTAAAATTACTTTAATTTTAATATTTAAAACCGAGTCGGTAATTATATTAATCGACCTCTAATTAAACCGCCTAGTAATATAATATTAAGTAAATCGAAGGACCTATTTAGTTATAATTATAAGAAATACGCGAATCTAGAATAAACTCTAACGTAGAGGAGGGAGGTAATAATAAATATCTCCGATATTAACGACGGAAAAAAAAACCTAAATAATTCGCGCCCTAGGATTTAAAGAATAATATAAAGTAGTTATAATTATAAAGAGGAGAAAAGACTAAATAAACTTAATTGAAAACGTTGAAGAATATTAAAATATTAAGGTTATTAATTAAAAAGTAAAAAACTAGGCCCGTTAATAATAATTAAATAAATAAAAAAGTTATAAAATAATAATTCTTATATAAGTTATTAACTCGGCTTAAAAGAGAGATTTATTCGGGGATCGATTCGATTATTATAATTAATTAAAGAAAGTTAAAAACTTTATAATAATATAATTAAAATATAGTAAAATCGGATTAAATAAATTCCTTTACCGAATAAAGGTATCTATAATTTATAGCGTTAATTACTAGTATAAATAAAGGAAATAAAGTATAAAGTATATATTATTATTTTACCCGGAACTAGCTAGGGATAAAACGGAGTTTATAAAATAAATAAATATATATAATTTTAAGAAAATATTAACCTAGGCCTAAGATATACGTATAGCCGCGCGGTAAATAATAAGGATAAAGTAATTTAGCTAGTTCTCTTTTATTAAAGAATAACTAGTATAGTCTAAATTACTACTAGGACCTAGCGATATACCTAGGCCTATAAAGAAAAGGAAGAAGAGAAAGAAACCGCCGGCCGGAGGGCCGTAGGTATCGACTATTTAATAAATATATAATAAAGCGGCCTATAGGCCTACGAGATAAGTAAATAAAATTAGGAAAATTAAAATAAAAGAGAAACGGAGAGAAGAGATAAATAGTATTTTAAAATAATTATAATTATCGGCTATTAACTAGTAAGAAGAGGAGATAAATTATTAATAAGTTAGAGTTTTTAACCGACGAGGTTTCTTTAATAATTAGTAGGAGCTATTAATAACTCTATTAAGAAAATATTCGCGGAACTCCCTTATTAATAAAGTAGTTTTACTAGAGTAAATATATAAATTAATTAATTAATTAATATAGTATTATAATTAATTCAATTAGGAAAGTTATTATTAAATTTTAAATTTAATTAAGGCTAGTCTTTTAATACTAGTTATATATAAAAGTAAAAATAAAAAATATATAAAAGTAGTAATAAATTATATAGAGAGATAAAAATAAATTATATATAAAAATAATAACTAGCTATATATAAGAGTAGTAATAAATTACAAATAGAGATAAGAATAAACTATATATAAAACTAGTAAAGAATTATATATAAAAATAGTAATAAACTATATATAGAGTAAATAATAAATTATATATAAAAGTAATAATTAATATATATATAAACTATAATTAGAATTAGTAATAAATATATATATAATTTATATCTATATTTATTATTACTTTTAAATATAGTTTATTATTACTTTTAATTATAATTTATATTAATAAAGTATATAGATATAAATATATATATAATTATTTATAAAGTAATATTATAGAAAGAGTAAAGAGAAAGAAAATAATAGAGAATCTCTTATTTTTTTTATTTTTTTTAAATATTTCTTTTTATTTTTTATTTATTTTCTTCTTTATTCTAAAGAAAGAAATAGAGATTAGTTTTATTACTTTTTTTCTTTATTCCGTAGCGTAAATATAATAATTTCTCTAAATACTTTTATTTATATTTAAATTTAAATTTATAAATATAATTACTTTTTTTTATTAAATTAATTTATAATTTATAATTTTATATTAAATTTTTTTGACTTTTATAATAAAGAGAAAATAAGAAGTTTTATTTTATATATAAATATTAAAAAAAGTAATATTTATATATTAAAACTATTAACTCTTATAAAATATTCTTTTAATAAATATTTTAAATTTAGTTTTTTCGAAGGATTATCTCTTTTAAAATCTTCTTTAATATAATATTAAAATAGAATAAAATAATTTTTTCGTTTATATTATTTTTCTTAAAAGAAAAAAGTAAAATTAAATAATATTAAATAGTATTTATTTAATTAACGCTAGAAGTATTTTAATTATAATTAATAATAAAAAGACGATAACTTTTTAACTTTTATATAGTTAAAAAATTTAAAATTCTAACTACTTCGAATTTAGAGAGAATTTCTAATCGTAATTATTCTTTATTTAATCGAAAGATTATATAGTTACGCTCTACGTTATAATAGATTAGGTATATTAGATGTATTTCGAATCCGATACTAAAAAGAAAGAACGCGAAAATAAATACAAAGACTTTCTAGACACGTGTAGAGAGATTTAACGCTGCGAGGAAAGTAGTTAGAGAGATAAAACTGGTATTTAGATACCCTTTCTTGATGATTATAAGTTAGTTGTATTATTATCTATGTAGAAGCCCTTCTACCTTTGGCTCTAGTCGGCTAAACTAGATAGACCCTTATCAACTTTCTTGTTTTGTTCAACGTGTCGCCATGATACTAGGGGCCAAGTCAAGCACGAAGAAGTTTGCATCTAGTGGTTGGATCGGGTGTTGGGCAAAAGACCTGCGTACAGCAGTTAGTACTGTGAAACTTTGAGCGGCGCAGGAAGCTGTGCATACCTTAAAATAATGTTATGATGTGGTGAATTTTCGCAAGGAAGGCTGGTCAGGTGATTGGACAGCTGCTGATTGAATGTGCCCCGGCATGGAATATCGATGCGGGTCCTTGGAGTCATCCTATGAGCCAGCCCATTCGTTTGTGGTAGATCCTTCACTAACTTGCTTCTTCGGGGATCTCTCTGCCTCAACCTTCGCGATAGCCACGATTAGTTCCTTGAGCTTTTCTTTGCGCGTCTTTGAGACGCCATAGTCGAGAACATTATGAACGTCCTTGCGGAAATCCGAAATATGAGTCTTGTCAATCATCATGTAGCCGCGAATCAAGTTCATGTGATAGATTGACACCCCGTTGAGTCTCTTCTCATGCCAGTGAACATGAATTTTCGCTAATTGCGGAACCCAGCTGCAAGTAAAAGCAATGCTTTCCTGATCTGCCCCGATTGACTCAGTTGCTGGATCTAGCAAGCCTGCTAAAATAGTAAGCTGTCTCTGCGCAGACACCAACGCGGCGCCGGAACGAATTGCTTGGGTTTCCGCGGACTCAATACTGTCTTCAGCGCCTTTATTCTCAACCGCAAACCAAGCATGTTGTATTCCAGGGGCCACTTCAATGAGAGCCTTCGCTGCTTCGCTCACGGTCGGTAGGGTCAGTTCAGGACGGAGAGGCCGTTTCAAGCCGTATACCCAGTCGGGCTTCGGCTCTGAGAGGCCGAGTGTAGTGCCAGCATTCTGTATACGTCGCGGCAAAGCGTGCTTGAGGAATTGGCAGTCCGTTCTCTTATCAAGATTGTCTGTAGCCCAGAAGGTCTCTGCCTGTGCCTTGATCTCCCCTGCGACGTCTCTCTTCAGTGTTGGCCCAGAGCCTCTTGCTTTCTTGACTATCATTGGTACGAGATCACCAAAGAAGGTCTTCTCGTCCTTGGTCGCATTCTCGGCCATGTAGATTTTGATTTCTTTCGCTGACTCGACTCGCATTTTGGAACCTCTGCTTCCCATGACGAGCTCGAGAACAGAGTTTTGGAAATCTAGGAATCTGTCGAATGTTTCTTCGTCTTCGAAGTACATGCCTTGCTCAGCGAGCGATGCGCGAACGTTGTCATTGTTGGGTGTCTGCTTCTTGGGGATGGACGAGGTAGAGGGGTTTAAGGATGCGGAGGACTTCGCAGTCGACTTTGACTTTGCGTTTTGAGGAGTGGATGGTGCCTAGTGCCGAGTCAGTCATGCTTCGCAACTAGAAGGTCTGCTACGCACATCGATATCCTTACGGCCATATTTGGTAGGTGAGGGTGAAGGTGAGGGAGAGACTGTTGGATTCATTGCGTTGCCAGTCACCTCCCTCAGGGCTGGACGAGAGGGCTGCTGACGCGTACGCTGTCGCTTGCGAGGCTTGATCACATGTGTATCACGCTCGTTGTCATGGCTCTGTCGTCTCTTGCGCGAGGTGCATGGTGACTTAGAAGCTGTTGAAGGTGTCGAGGGCTGTGAGGAGGTCGGTGAGGTGTGAGAATCAACACGAGAGAGCCAGTGAATGATGCTCTCCGATACTGACGTTGTGCTCATGTGGCTGACTATTCGAAGCGTATCACGGTTAGTGATCGTTAGATAATGCAGCATTGCAAGAGTCATTGAAGAGAAGGGGAAGGAAAATTGTGGTAAAAACGGAGTGATTTTGGTGGGGGGATTAGCGCGGACCCCTGGGTCCATTGGTCCAACATTAGAGTACTCGTACTCAAGAGTCCAGAGCAACATTGATCCACAAAACCCATGAAATTTTCTACAAAGAATACCACCTGTTCACCCTAAACGTTCGTTCTCAAGAGGAGTGTGTTTTTGAAATACTATTTGAGCTCAGCTCGTGGTAGAGGGAGAATCTTTTCCGGGTAACCTAGTCCAGAAAATAATTTTGGACCAGCTCGCCCAGGCTTGGTAGAATACACCGAGATCTTGGACCAGATGTACTCCGTAGAGGGCGATGAGAGATGGTTCCTGGATACCCAATTATAGAATAAGTCGAGCATCATCCAACGGCAGATGTTTGTGAATCCAGTACAAGATTTGTAAATTCTAGTATGTTGGAAATGCTCGACGAGTCGTAAATAGAGTAAATGTCCAAGAAATCGTTTCAAAAGCTTGGCGCGGGATCTGGGCCAAAATTTCCGGACCATTATTCGGACTCCCCGCAAACTCTCAGCACCCATCCAATGCCACTGCGCCTTCCATTCATGTCGCTACATAAACACAAGCACAAGCCTCGCAGCAATCGCATCAGTCGCATATGCATATACTGTGACAAGCACCCTCCCGACGTAGATGCAGGCTGCGGACGTAGAGCAGGAGTTGTCTGCCATTCCTGACCTCACTACGAGATATCACCGTTGGCTGGATCTGATCCGAGCAGCTACTGCACAGTCGCAAACAAATCCTACCAGTGACCAAGACTCTGAGGAGGCCGCATGTCTTTGGCAATACCCTACTACCCTGACAGATCTCGAGCCGCAAGCACAGCTTCAATGGCAACATGACGCCCAAACCCGATTCGACCTTCACGAAAAGCGAAGCGAGTTCGATGAGGCTACCGGGATCCAGAAGCGGAAATTGGCATGCAAAAAAAGGATACGTGAATCTTGGGGAATTGAGGTGGAGGACATATTGAAAGAGCATCTCGTTACAGGTGCTGGAGGCCTCGGCCGCTCTACACTGGAGATCTTAGCTACGATTGCGGAGGAGAGCGAGCTCGATCAAGTGGAGTCGGTTCTGAAGCATGTGATAACCGAACGTATTGGCACTCAACCGCATGTTGGGAAGAGTCGGAAACAGAAGCTTACTAGGCAGGACGTGATGGAGACAAGGACTCGGCTGAAGGAGGTGCTCAAGGATACAGAGCTGGGTACGGATGATTTGACAAACGTGACGGTGACGGGGAGGCGGAAGCGGAAGCGAGCAGCTTCCTCTGTAAATCCAATGGCACGGTCGAAGGATGGCACTGGAACATCTCGAAGCTCCACAGCCCCACCCGCTGATTTGCCAACACCGAGTACTTCGCATGATTCAGATAGCTCTCACGGGCTCAATGACGCTAATGTAACAGCAGAGGTTAGTTTTCCACCGATGTGTTGTGACCCTGGCTAATCACGAGTGTAGAGTCCAGAAATTGGCCGACGTCGGCAAGAAAGTTTATCAGATTTGGACGACAGTTCAGGAGGCGATGAAGACCCCCTGAATATGGATCAAAGTGGCCTCAGTACTCTTGATTTTAATCTGACTCCGAAGGGGCAGGATGATACCTCTGGTCGCTTACTACAGGATGAAGATCCATTGCAGCTTCCTTCTGACGACTCGCTCGATATTGGATTTGATAGACCTGATTCGACTACCAGACCATCCGAAGCAAGTAGCCCTCCACGTCCCTTCGCTCTCGAACGGTCATCTAAGCCAGACATCTTGACTATGCCTCTACAGGAGGCTGATGAAGCAATACGGAAGTTGGCCCAAGCCCATTTTGCTCTCTTCTTTCAGAATCTTAAGGCTATTCAAGATTTGCAGCTTTTCAATATTACAAGAGCCGACACCGAAATTACCCGTATCAAAGGCTTACTTGACGACAAAGATGACGAAGCTGCAGACTGTCGTGCCAAGCTCGAGCAAGCATCTCAAGCGCTAGAGGCCGCAGATACAGAACAACATAACGCCGACGCCGAGCGTGCGAAGCACGAATCCTTGCGAGCCTTATGCCAAAATAACGAATTCTCTAGCGCCGTTCGGCTGGCGTTAACCCAGGCTGAAGAGGAACTTGAGAGACTAGATCAAAGGGCGCAGGACGCCTCTGAAGCCACAGAGGCTGCGCGCGGGGAGATGCAGTCCTACGAGGACACTGCACAGCAGTATCAGCAGGCGCTCGACACTCTTCGTCGAGAGCTCAGGGCGGCCGAGAAGGTCCGTGAGCGGTGCAAGAATACAGGCTCCGTATTGCGGGGTTCTAGCGATGAAGTTCTATCGCTTTCTTTAGGGCCAAGATTCCCCCATGATGATGTTGTCTAGAATAGCGGGCGTGTCTATGGAGGAAGTTACATGCCTGTACACACCTATCGCACGGCGTCTACGAATATAGGAGCGGTCTTCTGGCGTTGATATTACAACTAACTACATTTGTACACACTTCGTGCCCCTCCCAATTCTTTCAACTTCAAGGAGCTTGTTCATCTTGTTGGAAGGAATCATCAGGAAAATACCAACCTCAAGAGTATACAGCACCCACTTTCCGGTGCAGCTCACAGCTCATCATGCCCCTTGTCTACTGGTATGAAATTCGTATCCACGATATCGTTCAGCAACTCCGGCTTCTTGTCCCAAAGCATAGCTTGATAAGCTGCTCCAAAAGCTGGCACCCAAATTGGATCGATCGAATCTCTCATCTTACTATCCTTGCCTTGCCCTTCCAAGGTCTCCTTAATCGTTCTCCGGAGGTGCTGAAGAGCGATTTCTAACGCCTCACCGCTAATAACCACAGCTTGCAGGAAGTCTTCGTCTTTTTGGTAGGGTCCGAGATTATTATCGACGATGAAATTTCGGAGAACGTCGTGGATGCGTCGATAATGCGCCTCTTCGCTAGACCTCTGGGCGAATGCCTCTCCTAAATTATTAAGTCGACTATAGCCTATAACACCAATAGTATCCGCTCCCACATCGAGAATATAGAGCTGCAGAAAACTCTCCTCGTACTCAACGACAAGTATATAGTGCGTCCCATTATCAATATCGCATGTTCGAGCACCGAGACCGAAACCCTCGCAAGAATTAAGGCCATACGCTAATCTCATCGCTTGGAGAGAGGTAATGACCTGCTATCTCTGACGTATTTTCGGTTCGACATCCTGTAGGGCCTCCATGACAGCAGCTTTCGACGAATCGTTAAAGTACTGTGGCGCGCTGACAGCGCCAAGCGTAATCCGTTAGTTAACTAAAACCTCTGCTGCAGCTTTTTTCAGGGAAGTCAGAGCCTCTATAAAGACCGCTCGCGTACGTTCGGGATCGTGGGTATCTGGAGGTGCTGGGACCAGGAGATCGCCATCTTGAATGAACCAATTACCACGCCGCTGTCTGGACACGTTTAGTGTGCGCTAAAGATGTCCTTTCGGGATGGGTTGACTAACTTCCTTTCCCCTTCACTTGATAGAGTGTCGGCGACGTACGCTCGATATGTAGGGCTACCAGCAATTCGGACAACCGATACTGGCTCATTTTGTTTATTGAAATGGGCAGCTATACTAAAAAGAACTTAGAAAGTCAACTCGACGACTTCTCGGCTCCTGGAACTACCCACAGGTATCTAGGTCCAAGGCCGACTCCTAGTGCTATAACCACATTAGCCACCATATCGACGCTTCATAGCTCAAATTCAAATAAGAATACACACAGTATGCATTATCTTGATGGGCTGAGATCGTCGAATAGGATATCGCCGGTATTGTGATAAGAATCAGAAATGTTAACGGACGCATATTCTTTATGAGGAACTAATTCTAAAGCGAAAGTGTTTTACGCAGAGTCTGAGCTTTGGTGAGAGAAGGCGAGACGCACTAAGTACAACGAGGGAACAAGTGTCCAAAATAGATCAATATAGCTTTTTGAAAGTTGCATTAGCCGCCCGGTTGGCTAGCGCGTATACTATCCCGCTGAGTCTCGGCGCCAAGCCAAACAAGCAGTGCCCAGCTGAGGACCACTTAAAAATCGTCTCCCTCGTCCTAGCACCTTCCCTCTCTTCTTCAAATCATCGATCTCTCACTATTGCTGCTCGAACCGCCAGACTATCCCTGTTCAGTTGTCTCACATTCTGCGGCACGCACTGGCCTGCCTCTCTGCCATTGGAGCCTCGTACTATCCGATTCACTAAGTTTTCGCTACGCCCCACGGACATGCCCATCCGTCGTGTCTCGTCAGTTACTACGGCTTAGATCTTTAAGCTAAGCTAGCTGGGTCTTCGCCGGATTCCCGCTTTACTGGACCCCTCGCAGGACGTAGAGGGAAGTCGAAGGATTTAAGGGGTTCGAAGGATTCGAAGGACTCAAACGATGGCTTTATTGTCGAATCACCCTCTACTACGAGCCTTATGCACTGTTGCTTTAAGTAATGCTCCTTGCTATGAATCGTAAACCTTTATTTCATCCTCCGGCTGAGAAATCTCTGTTTCACGTCCGTATATACTGCTCCTATACGCCGCGGTAATGCGTCGTCTCGGCTTCCCTTGTCTATACCAAATCCATTTAGATACACCAGCGGTATCTAGCCTCTGCTTCGTTCATTAGGACAAAGAACAGTATGATTATATCACCGTTTAGATGGCTTTCGCCAGCCTTTATACTAGAAACATCTTAACGCGTTCCCGATTCTGACCATTTCAAGCGTTGAACTTCGAGTATTCTATTAACCTCGTAAGAGTAGATAGCGGTCTTCTTCTTTCTACAGCCCACCGTAGGAATAAAAAAGCCCCTTAAATATTATAGCCCCCGAGGAACCCTTCTCTCTCGAGCCTGAAACCTCTAATACAGGTAGGCTGCTTTGTGTTAGAACCTTTATATCCACATATATATTCCCAAAGGTATCGAGCATCTTTGCGCGCCTTCTCTTAAGGATAAAATATTAACGTGTCTTTTCCTTATATAATACCTAATCCAAACGTGCTCGAGACCTGGTCGACTGGCAAGCTTCAGTAAGGATAATACATACCCTACTACTAATCATATCCGTATATTTTGCGCTACTCATCCACGCGGTCCCAGTGGAGAGTTTTCCCCGTCAATATACAGACAATAATCTCGATTATGCGAAGAACATATTCCCCGGAATCTACTGGGACGATGCAGCCCAAACCTATTCTAGCGATCATTTCAATATTCTTGTAGAAGCGACGCGTATATTAGGCCCTTTCAGTAGTATTAGTCTCTTTTATTAGGACGATAGCCCTGGTTTTAATCGTTTCTTTATCTCGCCGAGGAAGGCTAAATACGGATCGAGCTGGTATATAAATGAAATTTTTCTGGCTGGCTACTCTTACTGATAGTATCGGCACAGGACTCGTCTAGGAATTAGGATATATATTTGAGTATTAAGAGTAAACTCACTATTCACGACTTTAAACCTTTTCTTCTTAGTGTATAATACTAGAGTATTATATAATTATATAATCCGTGGTTAGAAGCGCCTCAACGTTACTAATAGTATTTAATAAATAATATAGTTCAAGTTAATAAATTCTTTACTACGGGTAAGAAGAATAAGGCCAGTAAATTCACTTAAGGAAAGTCGGTATCCTATATATATAAAGAGGAAGGATAATTCGCTAGTAAATATACTAATTCCCTAGGTCTTTATATTTACCGTATAAGTCCCTTAGTGTACTATAATATAGACTAGGGCATTATACTTTATCTTTTATTCTTCACGAAACTATACTTTAATACCTTGACTAGCGGGCCGTAATAACTAATTATAAAGTTAGGAAATTTATATATTTACGAATACTTATTGGCCCACGAACTACTATATTATAATATTATTGGAACCAAGGAGCCAGGTACGCCTCCATCGGTAATTTAAATAAAATTAACCGGAATTACTACTAATATTTCGCACGAGTAGTAAACGACCTAAGCGGTACTAGAAATAAAAAATAATAATAATCTAAACTAAAATTAGAAATATGAAATAAAGATAAAAAATTTATTATAAATTTAAATATCGTTTTATAATAATTTATATTTATAATATTTATATATTATTAAACTAGTATATATATTACCCTCGAGATAATTATATAATATATATAATTAAAATACTATTAGTTTAAAATATTTAAAGATAATTAAAAACTCTCTAAATTTTATTATTATATAAATAGACTTTAAAGTAATAGTAAAACGAGTTTAATATATTTATAATTATTAATAATTTTCTTAAAATATATTTAAAGAGTTTATATATTATAATATATATAATATTATTAATTCGTATATATTCGAGTATTTATTTAATATTAATTAGAGAGTCGGATAATACTATATCTATTTTATTAAATATTATAATATAAGAATACGAAAATAACCGTCGTTATTATATTTATTATATAGGAAATAAATATAGTTAACTAGAAAATTAAAATAATATTAATAAAATATAAAGTATATTTTACTAGATAATAGATTTAGTTATCGAATACTAATTCATTTATACTATATAAATTAATAAATAATACTCTCGTTATAGAAAAAATAAAACTAGTCGATTTTTTTTATAAAATATTTGAGAAGCGCTATTAATAATATTTAAAAATTATCGATTATTAATACTATATTCTCTAATTAATTTTAAAGAATTAATTACTCTTTACTTTTATAAGAGGATTAATCCTAGCGATATTAAATATAAAAACTAGAATAAATAAAATCTTTACTTCTAGTTATATTATAGAAATACGCGAAGTATATTTATAATTCTAGGAATTCAAGTAATAGAAGTCGATTAATTATCTTTTAAAATATTATAATTTATCGTTTATAATTATAACTAAATATATAATATAACGGACCGGTACTCTTTTACTAAAATGAATATCTTGAATAAATATTTATAATTATCGTTATTTCTTTAAAAGAGATTAATAATTAATTTAATTTAAATTACCGATATAAACCTAAATTCTATTTAATTAATATAATAACGTATTTCTATATTATTAAAAATATTAAATTAAAATAAAAAGTTTTTATACTAAAATACTAATTAATATTATTTATATTATTTATATTATTTATATTATTTATATTATTTATATTATTTATATTATTTATATTATTTATATTATTTATATTATTTATATTATTTATATTATTTATATTATTTATATTATTTATATTATTTA
>JAABUK010000299.1_pt1 | contig 110708 bp, 94 predicted proteins | sample 5559141 | NCBI WGS metagenome assembly JAABUK01 (sample SAMN10711869, study PRJNA513367) | rock metagenome | isolation source: Antarctica rocks | place: Antarctica: Victoria Land, Pudding Butte nord | collected 2016-01-03 | reverse complement strand
CCCGCAAACGACCCGGGCGCGGCGACTCGACAACACCCACCGGCACCGAGTACACCTGACACCGCAGGGCTCCACGTGGGGAATTCCGTGACCAACACCCCTGGGGAATTGCGTGAACAGCGACACGTGGGTCAGCGCCGGGCCGGTAGCCGACCGACCCGTCGCTGCCCGTGCGGTAGCGCTCGTTTGGCTGCGGCGCTGCTCGGGTACCCCCCGGGTACCGCCCCGCAGGGTCGGAACCGAGAGGAGTGGTTCGCGATGTCCGATGCAGAAGACCAGTCTGAAGCGGAGCACAGTACTTCGCAGAAGCAGTCCGCGGCGCAGGAACAGGTCGCCGCCACTACCGCGGCATATGGCGGTCCGGTGAGTGACGAGGAGCTGGCCGAGGTGTATCTGCCCGCCGGTCAACAGGAAGCCTTCGACACCAATACCTCGAGCTCGGCAGAATCCGGCGAATCCGGTTCTGCCAATGGAACACCGCCCGCACAGGGCCAACCGGACGCACAGAGCCAAACGCCCGCACAGGGCCAACCGGACACCGAAGGCCAGGAGCCGCCTGACTGAACTCTGCTTTCCCTTCGATCGCTGAGCTCTGTTGCCCTTCGATCGCTGCGAAGACAGCTATCAGCGCTGGTCTCGTCTCTTCGAGCACCCGGTCTGCGATGACCAGCGGCCCGCAATCTTCAACGCGAACCGGGGATGTCACTCCAGGACGCAGGCAGCGGCGCGGGCCAACGACATCTCCTTCTCACGAACATTGAGAGTCAGCTCCGCAGCCCGTTCGAATTCCGACTGTGCCTCCGCGAGCCGGCCCAGTTTGTAGAGAAAGTCTCCTCGGATACTCGGCAGCAGGTGGTAGTTGCGCAACGCTGCTAGATCAGTGAGCTGGTCGACCAGAGCGAGGCCGGCCTGGGCTCCGTAGGCCATGCCGAGCGCCACTGCGCGGTTGAGTTCCACAATCGGTGACGGGAGGACCGCGGCGAGAGTGGCGTACAGACCGGCGATGTGCTGCCAATCGGTGTCCTGTGCCCGGGATGCGCGGGCGTGGCTCGCGGCGATGGCCGCCTGCAACGCATAGCGGCCAGGGCTCGCGGCGAGCATCTCCGCGCGATGCAGCGCATCGAGACCCCGTTCGACAGCGGCATGGTTCCAGCGACTCCGGTCCTGATCCAGCAGCAGCACCGGCTCGCCGTCCGGGCCCGAGCGGGCCGGAGTCCGTGACGCCTGGATCTCCATCAACGCGACCAGCCCCAGTGCCTCCGACTCGTCGGGCACCAGGCCGATGAGAATCCGCCCCAGTCGCAGGGCATCCTCGCAGAGCGCCGGCCGCATCCAGTCCTCGCTCGACGTGGCGGAATAGCCCTCGTTGAAGATCAGGTACAGAACCTCGAGGACGGACGGAAGTCGGTCGAGGAACTCCTTGCCACGCGGCACCTCGAACGGCACCTTGTTGGTGGTCAGCGTCTTCTTGGCTCGGACGATTCGCTGCGCGATCGTCGGTTCGGGCACGAGGTAAGCCCGAGCGATTTCCTGGGTGGTCAGGCCACCCAGCAGTCGCAGGGTGAGCGCGACTCTCGATGGCACCCCAAGCACCGGGTGACAGGTGGTGAACGCGAGCCGCAGCAGGTCGTCGCCTAGATCGTTGTCCAAGGCGGTGTCGGGATCGATCGGGTCCGCCCGCCCAGCCGGGTCGAGGGATCGGCCGAGTTCGGCATATTTTCGCTGAAGGTTCTGGTTGCGCCGGAACAGGTCTACCGCCCGTCGCTTGCCGATCGCCATCAGCCAGGCGCCACAGTTGCGTGGAACACCGGAAATCGGCCACTGCTCCAATGCGGCCACCACTGCATCCTGGGCCAGCTCCTGCGCCAGACCCAGATCGCCGACCATCCGAGCCAGACCCGCGACAAGGCGGGGATATTCGGTGCGGAACACAGCCTCCAACGCTGCCTGGGACCCTCCGGACGTCGACGCCTCCCGATCACCGGGCGGTGCGCCGATATTCGAAGGCGGCATCGAATCGGAGGTTGGCACAACTATCTATCACATCACACCGGAACCGACAGAAAAGCAACCGGCGGTGATCCCGGATCCATCCGGAAGCACCGCCGGCGGCAGATCGCCTCGCTATCGCACCGCCTTCTACTCGGCGGGGATCGCCGGGGAACCTTCGAAGGCCGCCGGGTCGAAGCCGGGCGGGAAGTCCTCCGGCCCGAAGATTCGTCGGAGGGTCGATTCGCCACCGCCGGCGATCTGCAGGAATCGCTTGGTCAACTCGACGGCCTCTTCCTTGGAGTCGACCTCTGTCAGCGCCCAGCCGCCGATCAGTTCTTTCGCTTCGGTGAACGGCCCATCGGTGATGGTGAATTCGCCGTCCGTCAGGCTGACCTTCGTGGTGCCCGTGGCGATCGGCGCAAACGCACCGGTCGCGACGAGCTTGCCGTTCTTTGTCATCTCGTCCATGAACTGGCCCATCTGCGCCATCAACTCGGGACTTGGCGGACCCATCGGAATGGAATCGTCGCCGACCGAGTAGCCGAGGAATCGCATGTCTGTCTCCTTCTGGTGGTGGTCAGACGTGGACGCACCGGACGGGCCCGGTGCAATTCCTGCGTCTGCTGATGCGTCGAACAGCATCGGCCCGACTCGACACGCGTTCTCGAACTTTCTCGAACCGATCGCCGCACCTGGCTCCTACGGGCCGGCGACGACCTCCGAATGGTCGATCTTGAGGATGCCGCCGTCCTGCACCAGCGTGTACGAGGTCCGCTCGACCGACACCCGGCCATCTGCGAAGTGATACGTCAGCGTTGCCAGCACCTTGTCGGGCGAGGCGCCGACGGCATCGGAGACATCGACGCGATCGATGCCGTCCCAGAAATTCTGGTAGGCCTGCCGGTTCTTGGCGATGTCGTTTCGAAAACTGGTGGTGAGCCGCGCCCACCCGCTGTCCGTGTTGCCCGGCATCAGGGCGTAGTAATCGGTGACTGCGCCGACGAGCTGGTCGGAGCCCGCCGCCGCGGGCGAAGTTTCCTGCGTCGTCCGATCGGACGTCGAGGTCTGCACCGAGGTGGCGCGGCGGACCGAGGTACTGCTCGCGATCGTCGTACTTGAAATCGTCGTGGTCGGCTTCGCCGACGTCGTACTCGGCTTCGCCGACGTATTGCTGGGCTTCGCCGAGGTGGCGCTGGTCCGCACCGACGTGGCGCTGGTCTTCACCGATGCAGAGCTGGGCTTCGATGTGCTGTGCGCGATCGGCGGGTTGCGCTGAACCGACGTCGGGTGGACAGCCGTGCTGCCTGTCGGTGGGGCGATCTGCAGCGCTCCGGCAGACGGCGACCGGGCCGTAGTCAGGCCCGAATTCGGTGCGGATGCGGCGGTCTTCGGCTGTGCAGGCACTGCCGCCCCCGACGACCGGCCGGCCGAGGAGCTCGCGTCCGATGCCGGCAATCCTGCGGTCGATACCGCCGGGGAGCCGGCGTTCTGGCTGCCGCGATCACGCCCCAGCGTCAGGAAGCCGACCAGAATCGCGGCCACAGCCACCGCCAGTGCGCCCGCAACGAGCGCACCGATACGGCGGTGCTGCCTGGGCAGCGTGGCGGGGGTCGCCGACATCCGCTCCACCGGGTCCGGTGCCGGCGGAACAGGCACTGCCACGACTTCTGCCGTTGGACCATCCTCGGCGAGGGCCCGTAGCTGCTTCGCCACCTCGTGCATGGGAGGCCGGTCGACCGCGTCGGGAGCCAACATTCGCACCAGCAGGGGCGTTAGTTGGCCACTGCGCCGCGGAGGCAACGACTGTCCGGACGCCACCCGATGCAGCAGCGCCATCGGATTCTGTTCGGCGCCGAAGGGAGGCGAGCCTTCGAGCGCGGTGTAGAGCGTCGCGCCCAGCGAGAACACGTCGGCCGGAAATCCTGAACTCCCCCCGCGAGCAACCTCGGGTGCCAGGTATGCAGGCGTTCCGGACACCATTCCGGTCGACGTCAGGTTCACATCGCCGGCTGCGTGGGAAATGCCGAAGTCGGTCAGCTTGGCGGAACCATCCTGGGTGATCAGCACGTTGCTGGGCTTCACATCGCGGTGCACGATTCCGACTTCGTGGGCCGCTGTCAGCGCGGATGCGACTTCGGCGCCGATCCGGGCGACAGCTTGGAGATTCAGCGGCTCCCGCTCGAGCAACAACGAATGCAAGCTTCGCGAGGGGACATATTGCATGATCAGACACGGGTTGCCCGAGTCCTCGACCACGTCGTACAGCGTGACTGCGTTCGGGTGATGGAGGCGGGCCGTGATCCTCGCCTCACGGATCACCCGGCTGCGCGCCATCGCTGCGTCCTGCGTGCTCATGCCGGGCTGCGGTAGTAATTGCTTGACTGCCACGCGGCGCTGCAACAACTCGTCCCGTGCCTCCCACACCGATCCCATCCCGCCCGTGGCCACCCGTCTGACGAGGCGGTATCGGCCGGCGATGAATGCACCCGGTGCGGTCATGAAACCTCCGAACGTCAGATCGATGGGAAAGGCGGGAGTCGGGCGAGCTCGTTCCTGGGGTCTGTTTCCCGCCCGGGACTTTGCTAACCGGCGCCCGTCATTGTGGAGTTCGGACGGGCCGGACTCAAGCGCAGAACACGCAGCGCCGGCGAGCGGCTTTACTGATCGGCATGGGCAACCACTTCGGCGCCATGGTGGCAGCGTGAGCACCCTCCCTGGACCATCCCTCGCGGAACTGACGATCGACCCGCATCCGCATCTGGCGGCCCTGCGCCGCGCCGGCCCCATCTGCTGGGTGGAATCGCTGGGTGGGTGGATGGTCGTCGGTCACGCGTTGGCTGCAGTCGTCATGCGGAACGCCACCACTTTCACGGTCGATGATCCCCGGTTCACCACCAGCCGGGTGGTCGGGGCCAGCATGCTGTCCACCGATGGACCCGACCACCAGCGGCATCGGCAGCCTTTCCTGGCGCCCTTCACACCGCGCGCCTCCCGCGCATATTTCGCCCAATTCGTCGAGCAGGAGGCCGCTCGCCTGGTGGGCGAACTTGCGCCGCTGGGTCGGGCGGAGCTGCGGACCTCGCTGGCCGCGCCGCTGGCCACCGCCAGCATGCAGCTGGCGCTGGGACTGGAGCGCATACCGGTCGATGAGTTGCTGGGGTGGTACGGGACCATTGTCCAAGCGGTTGCCGACATCACTGCGGGTTCGCCGCCCCCGGAAGCCGGCAGGGCGGCCTACCGTTCGCTGTCCGGCGCGATCGAGTCCACCATCGCAGCAGCCGGCAGCGACACCTTCCTGAGTCAGGTGCGCTCCGCCGCGGACGCCCTCACCACGACGGAGATGCTGTCCAACACAGCGGTCCTGCTGTTCGGCGGAATCGAGACGACGGAGGGAATGATTGCCAACCTCCTCCGTCACCTGCTGGATGATCCGATGCTGCTGGCCGAGGTAGATCGGGACGCCGGGTTGCTCGACGCGGCGATCGAGGAATCGCTGCGGATGGAGCCGGCTGCCGCTGTGGTCGATCGATATGCAACAGCCGACGTTCGGATCGGCGGAGCCGACATCCGGCGCGGCGACCTCGTCGTAGTCTCGCTGGCCGGTGCGAACCGGGACCCGGCGGTGTTCGCCGATCCCGACACCTTCGACCCACGACGACCGGATCTACGCAAGCAGCTGGCCTTCGCGCAGGGGCCGCACGTCTGCATCGGGCTGCACCTCGCTCGGCTCGAAACACGTTGCGCGGTAAGCAACCTCCTGAAGCTGCCCGGTCTTGAACCCGACCGGGTCCGCACCACCGCTCCGAGCGGGCTGGTATTCAGAAAGCCACAGGCTGTCTGGGCTACCTGGTCGGCCAGTCGCACTCACGGCTCTCGTCGAGTGGGGCGAGTCGGGCTCGAACCGACGACCTGACGGATTATGAGTCCGCTGCTCTGACCAACTGAGCTACCGCCCCGACGGAAACCTTACCGGGGTCCAGCAACGCACCCGACATTTCACTGCACCCGTCTGCTCCGGAGCTCGGTGTTCGGGCGACCTGGCACGCGGAGCCTGCCAGCGACCTAGGAAGGCAGACCCGAGTAGGCCGACCGATGCGAGGCTTCGCGCCACGAGACACGGTTCGATGCAGTGCTTCCGGTGAGCTATTCTGGTCCAGCACTCATCGCCAGCGGCGGGTGCCGGTCCTCCGTAGCTCAATTGGCAGAGCATCCGACTGTTAATCGGACGGTTACTGGTTCGAGTCCAGTCGGGGGAGCTGAAGTTTTCGCAGGTCAGTGGCGGTTCAGGGCTTCAGCCCCGGGCCGCCACTGCTGCGTTTCAGGGCCGAATGTCAACTAGATGTCAACAACGATGCCGAACGCCTTCGACAGCGCCTCACCGGCGGCGTCCGTGGCCCCGGGCAGGCTGTGGCTGTAGACACGCAGCGTCACGGCCGGGTCTGCGTGACCCAGGACGTCCGCGACGACCCGCACACTGAACCCCGCTTGCAGCATGTGGGAGGCAACACCATGCCGAAGGTCGTGCAGGCGGATGACGGGTACCCCCGCGGCTTTGCAGAGCCGAGTGAAGCGGCTTGATACGTGGTCCGGTGTCACAGGCACGCCGTCCTCCCGGGTGAACACGTAACCGGTGTCGGTCCACCCGGTGCCGAACGTCAGGCGCTCCTCCAGCTGCCGGCCGGCATGGGCGTGCAAGATCGTCACCAGGGCGGCGTCCAGCGGCACCCTGCGGCGCCCTGCGTCGGTTTTCGGGGTGGATACCTGAACGTCCTTCCCGCCGACCACGATGCGGGTGTGTGTGACGTTGAGGTGCCCTGCAGTCAGGTCGACGTCAACCCACCGGAGGCCGCAGAGTTCGCCCCGCCGCATGCCGCGGGTCATCCCGAGCAGGTACATGGCGGCGAACCGATCCTTCGCGACGTGCGCGCCGAACTTCGCCGCGTCGGCCTGCCCCCAAACGAGCATCTTGGTCCCCGCGGGCTTCGGCATCGTTGCGTCGGCAGCGGCGTTGACCCGAAGGCGCCCGATCTGCACTGCCCACTTTGACGCCATGCGGAGCACCGTCCCGGCCAGTTGCACCGACCGCGGGGACAGCGGCCCGCCCCGCTTGCTACCCACCTTGCCCAGATTGACAAGCCACTGGTTGACCGTGGCGGCCGTCAGCGCTTCGAGTCGTAGGCCGCCGATCTTCGGCAAGATCCAGGCGTCCGCGGTGTTGCGGTAGCGCGCCAGCGTTGACGGCTTCACCCCCCGCAACTCCCGCTCCGTGAGCCACGCCGAGAGGAGGTCCGCAACGGTCCAGCGCACGTCGGGCCGGTCCCGATATGAGCCGTCGCCAATCTTTGCGAGCTGGGTGCTGATGTGCGCCTGGGCCTCTTTTTGCAGCCGAAAACCGCCCTTCGAGCGCTGCACTCGCTTGCCCGTTGCCGGATCGGCGAACGACCAGGCCGCCGTCCAGGTGGTCCCCCGCTGCCGCACCGATCCAGCGCCGGACGGTGCGCGGTTCTTTGCCCGGGGTTCACTGGTCATAATGTGGCTCCTTGGTTGGTGAGCACGTCGGGGAAACATTTCGCGGTGAGTTCGCGGCCGAGGTCAGTCAGGCCGCCTGCCGTTCGACCGGCACCATGTTTAGTGAGGTACCCAAGTCTCCGGGCGCCGTCGAGCCACCCGCGCACCTTAGCCTGCGCCTGCTGGACTCCTAAGCCAGAGACAAGGTCGGTCGTCAACGCCAATTCCTTCGCGATCTTAAACCGAACCTGATTGGCGACGTGATGTTTCTCGAAAAGGGCAGCGCAAAGGAGGTAGGTCAACTGTGCGCGAGTCAAAGTGGCCCCACCAGGAATTGAGGCCAGATCCTCAGCCACTCGCAACCACTCACTCGCATCAGTTCCTCCAGCCAAGCCCGCCTCTGCCGCCTCCAGCATTTGATGGCCAACTGCCCTATGCCAATTCGCTGCGCAAGTTGCAGCGCGTCGAAGGTCCTCGAATGGCACCTCGCGGACCATACGTGCGTAAATTTCTGCGGGGCTAGCAGCTTGTAGTACTACCGCAGTACGGGACCAAACCCATGTTTCGAGGTGACCCGTCAAGAATCCGTCCGAGTCGAGCTCAACTTCCGGTCGTCCAGCCGGCCCCCCGCGCGTCCATGGCCAGTCCGGCTGAAGCGTTCGTGCCACATGGTCTGGCGTGGGTTGAATAGACAGCTCGCCCAGCACCCATCTTGGATCGCCGCCGAAGTAGTGCCCGACCACCACCCAGTCTTCGGAAAGGATGTAGAGAGCGTCAAAGTGATCGATCGGGGCGCCTTCCGTGGCCTGTACGAGGTGCCGTCTTGCGAAGAATCTGTCGGTCGGATGGAATGGCATAGTCCAAGCTTAACGCAGCCGGTGCCAACCGTCAACTACGATGCACTGTACTACGTTTAGGATTAGTCCTATAAAGTTGACAGTTGGTACGCTCGACACCAGACTAGTGACATGCCAGTAACACGAACCAACGAAGCCACCCCACTCCCCGATCCCATCGAGCGGCGCATGATCCGGCAACGCGCAAGAATCAGCCTGCAGAGCATTGCGGATGCCGTCGGATGTTCCATCGGATCGGTATCCCAATGGGAACGCGCAGCCACGGAGCCTCGCAGCGGCAAGCGAGCCCGGTACGCAGCCGAGCTGCAGCGGATCGCCGAAGTCTCCGAGCTGGTCGGACTGTGATCACCGTCCACATTTCGTCCCCAATCATGCGGACGGCCGTACACATTGCGCCCCCATGTCGGGTCCGCGAGGTATACCTCGCGCCATGACCCATACCGAGACACAACAAAGCCCACAGACAATCGCGCTGGAGCGACTCGCCGCCGGCCGATTGCGCGCCGACGAAGTCGACGATCTGCCCCTAGTGATTTCCGCAGAGGTTGCGGCCCGGGCATTGAATTTAAGCACGCACGCTTGGTATTCGATGATACGTCGCGACGTGTGCCCGCTGCCAGTCCTTCGAGTCGGAACGAGAAATATCAGACACAGGCGCAGCGATCTGGTCAAGCTCTTGATGGGCCCGTCTTCCCCGTGAAAACGCTGCGACGCGCCGCTCAACCGAATGCCCACCGCATCGCCACAGCAATCGATCGGCCGCGCATTACAACGCCCCGCGGTGCACCATCCGCAGCAATCCCAGACCAACGATTTCCCGTCGAACTAGCCCGCGCGACCGCGGCAATCTTGTTCGCCCCCGACAACGCTTTCAAGATGGGACCACCGCAGTGACATCATCTCTCCTCGAAGCGGATGACGATGCCGCCAGGAAGCGCATTCCGGACGCCCTTCACCGCCGGCGATCTGCCGCCCACCGACTCCAACCGCTCGCGCACAACGGTGTCGTCGACCCATGGGCACCCGGCGCAGGCCGAAAGCCGAGCACCTACGGACTGACTCTCGAAGAACTCCGCATGCATGCCAATGCCCTGGTAGCCGACGGCTGGTCGCTTTCGGATGTGCGGAAGGTGCTGGCCGTAACCCCGAGAAACGCTTGCTCCTGCCAGTGCAGCCAATGACGTGGCCTGAGGCCGATTACGCGGCACTCGACGCCCTTCTCAACCGCGAGCCAGAGCGACCACCGACCGAAGCCCCGAACGCTGCAGCCTCTCCAGGCGCACGTCGCGCTCGCATCACCTGGGCGTCCGAAATTGAACCTATCCCCGTAGTTTGGGCTTGGTCCGAAGGTGGCGCCGGCCGAATCCCGGCAGGCTCACTGTCCATCGCAGCCGGCCGCGAGGGCACCGGCAAATCGTCCTGGGCACTCTGGCTCGCCGCTCACATGACCCGCGGCACGCTGCCAGGCACCTTCTACGGAACGCCCCGCCGCGTCCTGTACGTAGCAGTGGAGGACTCCTGGGCGCACACGCTGGTGCCCCGCCTCATCGCCGCAGGAGCGGACCTCCGCATGGTCGGCCGGTTCGACGTCGTCGTTGCCCGCGACGAGGAAACAACGCTATCCCTACCCGTCGACAATGACCTCTTGGAGCAGGCAGTCAAGCTGCATCAAGCCGCCGGCGTGTTCATCGATCCGCTGATGTCCGTCATGGGCGCCGGGATCGACACCCACAAGGAACGTGACACCCGGTCCGCGCTGGACCCGCTGGCGAAGCTCGCGGACCGGACTGGCGCACTGGTCATTGGCATCGCGCACTTCGGAAAGTCGAACAGCACCGACGCCGCGTCGCTCATCACCGGCTCCGGCGCGTTCAAGAACGTTCCGCGTTCCGTCTTCGGTTTTGCAAAGGACGACGCTGACGAAGCCGGCGGCCGCGTAATGACTCAGGTCAAGAATTCACTTGGCCGCGACGACCTCCCCAGCCTGTCGTATGTGATTGAGCCGCACGAGGTCTACATCGCTGGCGAACCGCAGAGCATCGGACGGTTCGCCTTCACCGGGACGTCGGCCAGGTCCGTCGAAGACATCATCAGGGACTCACGTTCCATCGCTGCAGACGAAGACGACCAATCTGCGCGAACGGGCGCCGAACATTGGCTCACCGACTTCCTCAGCTCCGAGGGTGGCCAGGCCGCCAGGAAAGACGTGGTCAAAGCGGCTCGCGGCGAGTTCTCGGACCGAACGTTGCAACGGGTCATGCGGAACACCGGCAGATTCCACATCAAGTCGAGCGGATTCCCCCGAACCACGACGTGGTGCCTGACAGTCGAGACAGACAGTGGCGACATGCCAGGGGAGACCCCAAACCTTGGCGCAACTGTCGCCACTGTCGCCACTGAGACTCAACTCCTCCCCCAACAACAACATGACGAAACTGTCTCCCAGCAACATGACGAAACTGACAACAGTTGGCAGTCGCGCCAGTCGCGCCACAGTTTCGAGGCCCCCCGCGACCCTGTCGTAACCGTGGCGCCAACGGCAACCACCAAAGCTTGCGGTCACCCGGGCAAAGCATTGGCATCCGGCAAATGCGGAACCTGCATCGCAGAGCAACTGGCCGGAAACGCCGCATAGGCCTCTCCAATTTCCCCCGCGGCACCCAGCCGCCCCCCACCACCTCCAGGAGCACTCACACCCATGCCATCCATCACCATCAACGCCGGCGCACCCGCCACGATCCCCGGAACCACCGCCGAAACCCTCATCTGGGCCAAAACATCCAGCGCCCTCACCATCACCAACTACGGCCCCGGCGCCGTCAACATTCACCCCACCAGCCCCGGCGACGCCGACGTACCACTCCCCGCCAACAACACCCACATCCACCAACCCACCACCACCACATGGCGAACAGGCCACGGCCGCCAATACATCCTCAGCACACCAACCACAACCACCATCACCTGGAACCTCTCCGACGTCCCCGCCGACACCGGACACGCCAAATGAAGGCGCGCGGGTTTCAATCGTTGACGGCTGGCTGGGGGCGTTTTGGCGGTTCATCGGCCGTTGTTGCGGTGGCACCGTCCGATTGTTTATCGGATTCAGCGTGTGTTCCTGCTGGTCAGGGTGTGCCTGTCAACTCGATGTCAGCTAGTCCTGGCAGCGTTTCTGCCGCCTCGTCCTTTGGAGATTTCATGCCTGATTCCGTTTCCGTCCCGCTTCCGCAGCTGCCTGAGGTGCTGGTCACCGAGGAGCGCCTGGCCGCGCTGACTGTGCTGAGCGTGCACGAGGATGTGCGTGCCGAGTTGCTGGCCGACGCTGCCCACCGCGGCACTGCCCGCATGGTCGGTGAGGCCATCACGGCTGCCACGGCCGACGCGGACGCCCTGTGGTCGTCGCTGCGGTCCGATGTGCCGACGCCCGCCGCTATCGGTGCCTTGGCCGATCAGATCGCCAAGGTGACCGCACTGGGCGAGGTGGCCGCCCGGCTCACACCGCCGCCGGCAGCTCCGTCTGCTGCTGCCGCGCCGATGTTCCCCGAGTCGCCTTTCAACCCGCGTCACGCGCCAGCAGCGCCGGCACCAGCCGCTGCCCCCCGCTGGTCCAACACCGTGACCGGCTACGTCACGGAAGTCACCAACCTGCCGGCACCACCGAGTGCGTCTCTCAGCCGCTACCAGAAGGCCGTCGTGGACTACGAACGGCACCTGCTCGGCTTCGGTGACCAGTCACGGAAACTGCCAATGCCGAAGTCCACCGACGCGGACCTAGCCGCCGACCACGCCGCCCGCGACTACCACCAACGCAGCACCGACGACCGAGCCACCCTGACCAGCCTGTCGGCCGCAGCACAGCAGGTCCGGGTCGGCGCCGTCGACCCGCTCGACATCCTCGCCGCCGCCGACCACTTCCAAGCTGTACGGGTCCCCGAATCCCGGGACGCCCTCGAAACACTCAACGCGTTGCTCGCCGACGCCGATGCGAGCCGCACGGCCCGCGGACTGGATACCTGACATGCCCACCTTCATCGTCAAAACCGCCGCCACCAAACCCAACACCGGAGGCATCCCTGTGCCCACCACCGTTCAGGCCGCCCCCACAGCGCAGCCGCTGCCCATCGCCATCACCGACCTACTGACCCAGCTCGCCGACGCGTGGCAGACCTGGCAGACCGCGCCAATCGCCGCGGTGTACCCGGACGTCACTGCCACCGACGCACCAGACCCGGCCGGCGAGGCCGCCATCGTGAAAGCTCAGCGCCGCGGCGTCGGCGTCGACAACGCACGGTGGGAGTCGCTGCTGACCCGCGTCGGCCCAGCGAAAGCCCTCAGCATCCGGGCCAGGGCCGCACAGGAGTCGCTGACGCTGGCCCGCACCATGGGCATCTCCTCAGCCGACGCCGTCGCCATCACCAAAGGTCTGATCGTCGCCACCGAACCCGGCCGGCGGCGCTGAACATGCCCAGATCATGCTCAGTCTGCTGCCACGACGGCCGCAAAGCGATGGACGAAGCGCTCGTCGCCGGCGAATCGTTACGGGCAATAACGAAACGGTTCGCCGGTGTCACCGAAAGCTCCCTGAGTAGGCACAGGGTCGCTCATCTTTCCCCTTCATTGCTCAAGTTGGTTGCAGATCGGGAATTGAATCGACACGGCGACCTCCTCGGACAGCTCCGCGGACTGATCGACAAGGTCTATCAGGTACTGGAGCACGCCGAGGCGACCGGCAAACCCGGCACCATGCTCGCAGCCGTCCGCGAAGCGAAAAGCATCCTCGAACTGCAGGCCAGGATGACCGGCGAACTCGATGAGCGACCACAAACATTGGTCGTCAACCTGACATCGACCACCGAGTGGCTGGACGTCAGGACACGGCTACTCACCGCGCTCCGACCGTTCCCCGAAGCTCACCGAGCCGTCATCGCCGCCCTCGGCGGTGACAGTGACCGGGAACCCGCTCGCGCGCTCGCTAGCTGAGGCCCTCGACCCGGTCCAGCTGGCCAGGCGGTCCGGGATGACCGCGGATCCGTGGCAGCGGGAAGTGCTGCGTTCCCCGTCGCCGCGCATCCTGCTGTGTTGCTCACGGCAGGTCGGTAAGTCCACCCTCGCAGCCGTGAAGGCCATACACACCGCCCTGCATGAACCGGGTTCGTTGACGCTGCTGGTAGCGCCGTCGCAACGGCAGGCCATCGAGTTGTTCAAGTCGGTGCTGCGGCTGTACCGGACGCTGGGCCGACCGGTGACCGCCGAAGCGGAAAACGCTATGTCCCTCACGCTGGAGAACGGCTCGCGGGTCGTCACGCTGCCCGCCGACGAGCGGACAATCCGCGGGTTCGCCGCCGTGAAACTCATCCTGCTGGATGAGGCTGCGCGTGTCTCCGACGACCTGTACGGCGCGATCCGCCCCATGCTGGCCGTCTCTGGCGGCCAGCTGATGGTGATGTCGACACCGTTCGGCAGGCGGGGCTGGTTTTACCGCGCGGCGACGACCGACGCCGGTTGGGAACGGCATTTCGTGAAGGCCACCGACTGCCCCCGCATCATCCCGGAGTTCCTGATGGAGGAACGCGACGCACTTGGAGAGCAGATGTTTTTGCAGGAATACATGTGCGAGTTTGTGGACGCGACGGGTTCGGTGTTCGACGGCCTGGACCTTGAGGCGATGGCCGCCGGCATCCCGCGGCTTGACCCGTTCACGGTCGGCCGCTGATGAGCACCAGGGTGATCGGTGTGGACCTCGGGAAGCAAAACGACTTCACGGCGATTTCGGTGCTGGATCTGGTGCGCCCGGATCAAGGGCCACCTGAGACGCACGTCGTCTACTTGGAACGGTTCCGTTACGTGTCGTATCCGGGTGTTGTGCAGCGGGTGGCCGCGTTGGCGTCGGCACCGGCACTTGCCGGCTGCCCGCTGGTGGTCGACGCGACCGGTGTGGGCCGCGCTGTGGTGGACATGCTGCGTGAGTATGTGCCGCTTGTGGAGGCGTTGGTGATCACCGCCGGCCGGGACGCTGTCACGTTGGGGCCGCGGGAACATCACGTCCCCAAGGCGGATCTGGTGGCGACGTTGCAAGTTTTGGTCGCGTCCCGCCGGTTGAAGGTTTCCTCCGCCGATCCGCTCGCCGCGGAGTTCCACAGCGAGATGCAGGACTTCGGATACGAGATTTCTGAGGTTGGGCACAAAGCGTTCGGTGCGGCCGGGGCGCACGACGACCTGGTGCTGTCTGTGGCGATGGCAGCGTGGAAGCTGACGAAGCCGAGCGACGCCGACGCGTGGATTGAGGCGATGAGGCGGCGTGCGGGAACCTACGCCGAAGCGCAGTGAGCCGTGTTCCAGATCCTCGTTGGCGCGTTGTCAGTCTCGGGGCCATGGCACCCGCAACGCGGCTTTGCTGTGGATGTCGGGCACTCGTTGGAGAAGGCGGCGATGCAGGGATGACCTGGGTAACCGAAAACCGGACGTATCCCCCTTCGTTCCGTTAGCCTCTAACCCAAGCACCAGTAAAGGCCAGTCGATCAAGGGGTAGGCCATGAGGGTTCGTCTTGCGATTGCCACCACGGCCGCGGCGCTGGTGCTGGCAGGGTGCGGAAGCCAGCAGGCCGCGGCTCCGGTAACGAGCACGGCTACGAGGACTGTGGCTGTGACTACAACGTCGGTGAGCACTCAGCCTGCGATCACGATCACGGAGACACCCGATCCTGTGACGGAGACCGAAACGGTCACAGTCACCGAGTCAGCTGCTCCTGCGGTGGCTGCCCCGACCGATAATCTCTCCACGTCCAAAGACTCGACCACGGCACCGGCAACGACCACGGCACCGATCAAGGCGCAGATATTCAGCGGCACCGGCGACGACGTAGTGAAAATTGAACCTGTTAACAGTCTGGCCTTGATCAAGTTCGACTGCCCCGACTGTTCAGGCAACGTCACGCTGACGACTGACGGCTCAGACGGATTATTGGTCAACACCATCGGCTCGTATTCAGGCACTCACTTTTTCAACGTGCAGGATGGGAGCACCACAAGCCAATTGACGATCACCGCCGGAGGGTCCTGGACAGCGTCGATCTCCGACTACACCGAAGCATCTACCTCGCTATCCGGCCGGGGCGATACCGCGCTGTTCCTTAGCGGGTCCACTACCGCCGCGAAAATTAAGAACACCGGTACAGGGAATTTCGTCGTCCAGGTATATGCCGCTTCTGGCTCCAACCTGGCGGTCAACGAGATCGGCAGCTACAACGGCACCGTGCCATTGGAGCTGCCGGCGCTAGTGCAGATCACCTCTGAGGGCACCTGGTCGATTAGCCCACAGTGACTTGCAGGAAAGCCCGCGGTGTCGCCTGTGACCCGGTTACCATCACCGGGTCGGCGTAGCCTCCCCCCGAGGCTGCCGGCAGGCGCCGCTGGCCCCCGAACCCCCCTCGTGCGTGGCCGGCGGCGCCGCCAGGCATCATGAGCCGTGGCACGTCGGGTGTTCCGCTGGCGCCAGGTTCACGGTCGTGGTTTGAGGGGAACAAGCTTCTGTGACTACCGGCGAAACCACGCAAGGCGATGAGGAACCACCCGAAGCGTCTACATACGATCACGAGACAGAAGAGGTAGGTTCGGGTCATGAGCAAGCAGAGGAGCCGGACGGTGGCGTCAGGTCTGTACGAGGGCATGGCGACAGCGTGGGGCGATACAACGATCCTGCGGCAACGACGGAACCGGTCCCGAACAGCGGAGCCAGTGGCCGAGGCTTGGAGCACAGTGGGCGAAACCATTCGCAGCGCTACCTCGCAGATGGAGAAGCAGCTAGCGACGGACTCTTCCCTGCGTCGATAGTTGCGGCCCGGTCGGAGTTCCACTCGGGGCCCCTTCCGCTGCCGCAGACCATGCTCGGATACGCCGAAGCCGGCGCCAACTTCCCTGAACGCATCATGAAGATGGCGGAGGAGCAATCCGCCGCCATGATCGAGAATGAGCGGCGAGAGTCGAAGACTGCCGCAATGGCTGTCACTGCTGGCGTATGGATCGTTGGGTTGGCGACGCTGCTCTCTCTTGTCGTTGCAGTCGTCCTCGCTTTGCACCATGTGCCGTACTGGTGGGCTGTTCTCGCCCTCCCCGTCATCACCGCGATTCCCCGAATCATCAGGGCAGCCAAGGGCTTGTCGGATGATAGTGACGACACCAGCGAAGATCCAACCGCGGCAAAGTAAGAGCGCGAGCTGACCCGTCATGCGCGAAGGCTGGACATCTCGGGCGTGGCTACCCCGCCGTAACGCCGGGTCATCTCGGGGTCGGACTGGTGGTGCCAACGGTGGTGGTTGACCCCGTGCTGGGGGCACGGGTAGATGTAGTGGAGGCGGCCGCGCTTGCCCCGGTACAGGTCGCTGTGGCAGTCCGAGCCGACCCAGCTCGGGTCCGGCGTGACGCCCGCCGGGACGACGACGTTGTGTTGCACCGGCAGCCAGCCCAGAACGGCCCAGCCTTCCCGGCCCGCCTCGTCGGGAGCGCCACGCAGCCACGGCAGAGCGGACTGTGTGACGATCCAGCTCAGGTCTGCCGAGTTTGTGCTGTGCATTGCCGTGTCCGTCCAGGTGCCGCCGTTCCATGCGGCGTTGCGGACCCACAGGGTCAAGTGTTCAGGCCCGGCCGCCCACCGCTGGCGGTAGAGAACTTCGGTTGCGGCGTCGAGTTCGGCGGTCTCGTCGTAATCGTCGCCAAGATGGAGGAAATCCGCCACGTCCCAGTACTGGACGTGGAATTCGTGGGCGAGGCTGCGGATGGTGGTCATTTCGTCTCCTTGGTTGGCTGTTGAGATGAACGCTAGGCCCTTTGCCACCGTGTGCAAGTCGATTTGCGCAGTTTCACCCCTGTTCCTCGCGCATCGACCCATTGGGTGCAAATGAGCTTGCACGGAGTGACGGTTTCCGCCTAAGGTCGGCGGGATGGACCCGTTGGAGGCAGTGCGGACCGCAACTGCCCACCGCAGCGCGGCAGTGCGGGCCGCGGACGAGCAGTGGCACGAAGCCATCCGGGTTGCGCTCGCGGCCGGCGCGCTGCCCCGTGAGGTCGCAGCGGCAGCCGGCGTGACCCGCCAGCGAGTCGTCCAGATCGGCCAGGCCATCGCCGACCGCTGATCTATCCCCCGGTGTTACTCTGCGCAACGTGAGTATGAGCAGCGGTCGAGGGCAAATGACAACTCAATGACAACCCGATTTGGGTACAGAGGCGTCCACACGGGTCAAGTGGGCCGATCCTCCGAAGTCGAAACCGTTAGGACGCAACAACTGTAGGTAACAAGCGACTTGACGCGAACACTCCCTTGCGCAACTGTTAATCGGACGGTTACTGGTTCGAGTCCAGTCGGGGGAGCAAAGGCCCAGGTCATCGACCTGGGCCTTCGTCGTTTGACCGGAAGTGTCGCCCGTGAACTGTCGCAGATCGAGGGAGTGTGGATCGGAATGTTCCGGATTCTGCTGGGTACGGCGTTTGGCTACATTCTCGGATCCCGCGCCGGTCGTGAGCGCTACGAGCAGATCAAACGTTGGTCGGCACGAGCGGTCGATCACCCTGCGGTGCAGGGCGCCGCAGGGTTCGTTCGCGCCAAGATCTCCCAGACTCTGCATCTGTCCTGAACCCGGAGGTGCAGATCAGGCCAGAATGGATGGGCTGCGCTTCACCTCGACTCCACCCATGATCGCAACACCTCGAAGGCGCAACACCGGCGACCCGGGCCCGTAGTTCTGCCGCACCTGGTCCTCGAACGCGCCCATGATGCCGACACCCTCGACGAGGACGGTCAGTCCCTCCGGCACTGTGATCTCGACACCCCCCATGATCGCCGTCACGTTCATCACGGTTTCCATGGCGGTCAGCCGGGCTGCGGTGAAATCGAGGATCAGTCCCCCCATGATGGCGACCGCATTGATGTGTGCCGGAGCGGTCCAGACGCCCCTGCGCTCGACGCCCGACATGATTCCTACGATGTTGCCCCGCGAAGACCCGCCGGGAGATACAGACAGCATATGGTTGGCCGGCACGACTACCGGTGCGGACTTGGACAGCGACAGCGCGTGCCCCGGAAGGTCGTTGGTGATCGGCTCCAGCTCGACCAACGTCCTCGCGGCATACACCGAATCGAGTCGGGTCTCCAACTCGGCGACGGTGATTCGACCATCTGCCATCGCCTTGTGCAAAACTGTGGCGACCTGCTCACGATCCTGATCAGAGGCGCGCAACGGAGGTCTGTCGGAAGTCGGATCGGGAGTCACGGTCACCCGTCGATGTTAATCCGAGGCTGGGGTTCAACGACTGTGGGAGCCGCTCAACTCGGCCAGAAGTTCTTCGGCAGCCTCGGCGGCCGCCGGAAGGAAACCGCCGGCGTTCGGTTCGGCTCCTCGATCCAATCGGACCTGGGTGGTCAGACCGTCGCTGCCCGGGATCCGGCGGAGGACCACCCATCCACCGGCTCCCGGCCACGCCAGGTGCCGGCTGGCTGCCACCGATCGCCGGACCCTTGCGTGCACTGCGTCGGTCAGGCCGTTCGTTCCGACCAACTGGAACGGAACGGGGGCCAGATCCGCCAGCAACACGATGCCGCTCTCGGTCCGTCCCACCTCTTCCGCGGGAATCACAGTCAGCGTCCGCCCGTTCAGGCTCGCCTTCGAGATGCGCTCCCAGTTCCACCGCGAAGCGCTGTCCGTGGAACACACCCAGAGCCCGAAGCGGCTGGCCGCCAACGTCTCTCCGGTGACGACGGAAGCCGTTACCTGGATCTGCTCGTCCGGATCCAATGCCGCCACCAGCGGTAACGGCAGCCGAACACGCCGCCAAGGCAGTCTGATTCTCGGCATCCTCAGGCCCCCTTGGCGCGGTCGGACAGCGCACGGCGATACCTGGCAACCTCAGCAAGATCAGCGCTGAGCTCGGCGGCCCGCCCGGCGTTCCCCGTCGACTCCGCCCGCTGCAGATCCGATCTCAGCGCGTCCTCCTGGACCTTGGCGGCCCGCTCCCCCAGCGCTGCCAGGATGGAACCGGCGTAGCCGATGAGGTTGTCCGACTTGGTGTGCAGCGGCTCGACGGCCAGCTCGGTGACCATCGACCGAACGCCGCCCGTCGGCAGGTGCTCGGCGATCGATGACACCCATGCCGTTGCTCCGACCGCACCCGCCTGGCGCGGCCCTCCGGCAGCCATCACCGCCTGGTGCAGCACCAGGTAGACCGGCTCCGTATAGGCCGACGCAGCGACGTGGGTGTAGGCGCCGGCCAGCAGCACCGGTTGCTGCAGCACGAGTTTCAGGGCCTCCCTCTCGGCTGCCGTTCGCGGATCCTTCGGATTGGGCCTGGCAAGGCGGCGTTCCCCGCCCGGCGGCTCCGCGTCGCGGACGGCAGGGCCGGTGTGATGCGAGCGGCGTTGCGCGGCAGCGTCCGCCTTGGCCGCGGCAGCTGCATGCTGGCGCACCCGTCCGCCGATTACCTGGTGATCTGCGCCGAGCCAACCCGATAGCTGCATCGCGTATTCATCGCGCAGCTCCGGCTGCTTGATCCGGGAAACCATCGGTATCGCGGCGGCCGCGGCCGCGACCCGGCCCTCCGCCGTGTTGAGATCGAATCCGGCCAGTGTCGACCGAATCGCGAACGCGAACAACGGTTGACGACCCCCGACCAAATCCCGGACTGCTGCATCCCCGCGAGCCTGCCGCAGCTCGCACGGATCCATTCCGTCGGGGGCGACCGCGACAAAGGTGTTGGCGGCGAAACGCTGATCGGAGTCGTACGCCTTGAGTGCCGCCTTCTGGCCGGCCGAATCTCCGTCGAAGGTGTAGACGACCTCGCCCCGGATGATGTCATTGTCCAACAGATAACGGCGCAACACGCTGATGTGCTCGTCACCGAATGCCGTTCCGCAGGACGCCACTGCGGTGGTGATGCCCGCCAGATGCATTGCCATCACGTCGGTATAGCCTTCGACCACGACCACCTGCCGGGCCCTGGCGATGTCCTTCTTCGCCAGATCCAACCCGTAGAGCATCTGGGATTTCTTGTACAGCATCGTTTCCGAGGTGTTGATGTATTTGGCTTCCAGCCGATCGTCGTCGTACAGCCGGCGAGCACCGAAACCGACCACATCGCCCGCGGCGTCATGGATGGCCCACAACAACCGGCGGTGGAAGCGGTCGATCGGTCCTCGCTGTCCTTTGCTGACAAGTCCGGCCCGATCGAGTTCCTCCACCGAGAAACCCTGTCCGCTCAATGCTGTGAAGAGCTGGTCCCAGCCGGCAGGGGCGTACCCGCATCCGAACTTCGCAGCGGCCTCGTCGTCGAAACCGCGGTCTGCCAGAAACTTTCGCGCCGGCGCTGCGCCGTCGGTGCCCAGCTGTTGCGCGTAGAAGGCGGCAGCCGCCTTGTTCGCGGCCAAGAGCCTTGATCTGCTGCCGCGCTCGACGGCTGTCGAGGTCCCGCCCTCGACCATGGTGAGCGTGATCCCGACTCGGTCGGCCAGCCGTTGTACGGCTTCCACGAAGTCCAGATGTTCGATCTCGGCGATGAAGGAGAAGACGTCCCCGCCCTGGCCGCAACCGAAACAGTGATAGGTGCCGCGGCTCGGGCTGACCTGGAAGGACGCCGTCTTCTCGTCGTGGAAAGGGCAGAGCCCCTTCAGGTTGTCGCCGCCGGCGTTCCTCAGGGTGACGTACTGGCCGACCACCTGGTCGATGCGATTGGCGTCGCGAACCCGCTCCTTGTCAGCATCAGTGATCCGGCCCGCCACAGCAGCGAGTGTATGTCCGCCGCGGCAACCCCTCCCCTCCCCCGGCCGTGCACACGGCCCTACTCGGTGCTTGTCCGCCGAGTTCCGACCAACCTGCGATGCCGGGCGATCGCCTGGGCGTCGGTGAGCAATGACACCTGGTCCAGGACCACTCGCAGCCGGCCTGCGTCGTTCTCCGCCTCGCCGTACCGGGCAGCGAACAGCGGATCGAGAGCCTCGACGCCGCGTCGCGCGATCTCCTGTACCAACTCGGTGAGCAACTCCTGTTCGCGGACCTGGATCAGGCGCCGCGCCGGGTCGGCCATCACGTATCGCAACGCGACCGCCTTGAGCAGCGCCACCTCCGCCCGAAGTACCCGAGGGACTTCGAGGTCGCACAGGTAGCGATTCATCGGAGCTTCGCCGAACCGTGCTCTGGTGGCCGCAACGGCCCCGGTGACGAAGCGCCCGGTCAGTTCGCTGGTCACCGACTTGAGCGCCGCACCGGCGGCCGGCCCCTCGACACGCATTCCGCGAACCACCGCCGGCAGCGAGAGCAGCTCAGCGAGCACCGTTTCCAGATCGCTCGGGGACTCCCCGGAATACGCGGCGGCGGCGTGTGCCACCGCAGCCCTTTCGTCCGACTCGGTCAGTTGCGACAAATTGATCCGACCTGAGCCGACGCCGTCCTCGACGTCGTGCACCGAATACGCGACGTCGTCGGCCCAGTCCATGACCTGCGCCTCCAGGCAGCGCCGATCAGCTCCGATTCCGGGGCGCATCCAGTCGAAGACCTCCCGTTCCTGCGCATAGACGCCGAATTTGCCGCCGGTCACGGGCCTCGCCCAGGGATATTTCACGACCGCGTCCAACGAGGCCCTGGTGAGGTTGAGACCGGCGAGCCCTCCGTCAGGAGTGATGATCTTGAGTTCCAACCGGGTCAGCAGCCGCAGATTCTGGGCATTCGCCTCGAATCCTCCGGCAGCGAGGCCGACGGCGTTGAGCGCGACCTCGCCGTTGTGCCCGAACGGCGGATGGCCGATGTCGTGGGCCAGGCCGGCGAGGTCGACCAGATCCGGGTCGCAGCCCAGCTGCGCACCGATGTCGCGAGAGATCTGCGCGACCTCCAGCGAATGGGTCAGCCTGGTACGAGGCACGTCGTCCTCGTCGGGCGCGACCACCTGCGTCTTGCCCGCCAGTCGCCGGAAGGCGGCGGAATGCAGAACGCGAGCCCGATCCCGGGCGAAGTCGCTGCGCTCGCGAACGGAATCGGCGATCGCAAGGCCCGCCGTTTTGGCTGGCTCCCGGACATGTCGCTCGATGTCGTGCGCGCTGTACGGTGCAGCCGAGTCGAGGTGTGCGGTCATGTCGAGTGGTGGGTTTCGGTCACAGAACAGCCGAACCCGCGCCTGACGAGCCACCGGTCAGCAGGTAGAACAGGATGCCCAGGGTCTCGCGCGCCACGTAGCGGCCTTCCACTCCGGCCGCGACGGACGGTCCCTTCGTCACCGGCGACACCTGCACCGCCAATCCGAGGTCCACCGCGATGAGCCGTGATCGCTGTGCATGCCATGGGTCGGTCACCACGATCACCGAATGCCAACCGCGGGCGCTGAGCACATCTCGAGCGGCCCGCATCGAGATGAGCGTGTCGTTGCCGGTGCCGACGGCAAGCAACGCAGTGCCTGGGACGCCGGCCCGCGACAGATACTGCCGACCCGCCTCGCCCTCGGTGAGGCGGTCGCCCTGCTGACCGCCGCCGAGCGTCAAGATGTGCGGGGCGATTCCGGAACGGAACAATTCGACGGCATGATCGAGCCGGGCTGCATAGACCGCCGACGGACGACCGTTGTACTGAGCGGCACCCATCACGAGAATGGCGTCGGCCGGCGCCCGCTCGTCGAGTCCGCCCACCTGCACGACGCGCATCGCGATGCCGCCGACGACCAACACCGCCACGAGCAGAGCGCCCGCCAGATACCTGCCCAGAACGCGAAGAACACGCATCGGTCAGCGTCCTCGCCTTCGTCGGATTCGGGTCGGAAGGATCCTCCGACGCAGTCGATCATGCCAGCCCTTCAGGGGGCGCTCGGATCCCGCGGCATCCTGCGGAACTGGGTGCGATCACAGCCGGCCGTGTCCGGCGGCGCTCCGTACGGTGTCGGCGCTCCTGCTTGCCTTCGCCTCGCCGATCACAAGAGCGCTCTCGCCGTTCGGCAGCCCAGCGGCCCTTTTCGTTGCTACTTTCGAAGGATGAGATTGTCATGGCGGATGCTCGTGGCCATTGCCGGTGCCGGAATGATCGCCGCCTGTGGCGCTTCCGTGAGCGGCAAGGCCGCGCTGCCGCATTCTGGTCCGACCCCGGTCGGTACACCGCCAGCTGCTGGTTCGAGGCCTTCCTCGTCACCGAACGCCATCACCGTGCCCACGTCGCTGCCCACGTCGCTGCCCACGTCACTGCCCGCATCGACCGCTCCGCGGGGTTCGGTGGTTCCCTCCGCACCGTTCCCGGCCTCGACCGGAGCTCCCCGCAGCTCCTCCCCGTTGGCTACCGGCGGATCGACTACTCGGACGTCATCGCCCGCAGTGAAACCCGACGGAGCCGTCGGGAGCGTCGGCATCGGAGACCGCTACTACCCGGCATCCGGCAACGGGGGTTACCAGGTCGATGCCTATGACATCGCTCTCACGTACGACCCGGTCACCGATGATTTGTCGGCACGGACGACAGTGACCGGCTCGGTGACCGCCACGGGACGCCTCGGCCGGTTCGATCTGGACCTGCAACCGACCATGAACGTCGCTGCTGTATCGGTGAACGGGAAGGCTGCGGCGTACGACCATCGCGCTTCCGAACTGATCGTCACACCGACCAGCGGCCTCGATCCGAACTCGAAGTTGACGGTCGTCGTCAGCTATTCCGGCCGGCCGGATCGGATTCCCGGTGGCACCGCGGATCTGGGCGACGGGGGCTGGTACCGCACCGAATCCGGCGGCGCAGTTGCCATCGGCGAACCGTTCTCCGCCTCGGCCTGGTATCCGGTCAACGAACACCCCTCCGACCCGGCATCGTTCCGGGTGACCGCGACCGTGCCGAAGAAGTGGTCGGTCATCTCCAACGGAATACCGGAAACCGCCGGCCTCCCGGCCGCTCCGGCCGGCGCCAAAGTATTTCGGTGGTCTCAGAAGAAGCCGGTGACAAGCTATGAGACGACCATCTACATAGACACTTTCACCACCGTCACCGACACCACGACCGACGGGAAGCCGATCATCTCGGCGTTCGCTCCCACCGGCGATGTCGCCAGATACCGTGGGCTCGCGAAAGAAACAAAGCAAATTCTGCAGGTGCTGAGTCGGCATTTCGGTGCCTATCCCTTCGAGTCCGCCGGTGGAATCTACACGGGTCAGCGCATCAGTTTCGCCCTCGAAACCGCCACTCGCCCCGTGTATGCGGACTGGGTCGACTCCGACACGGTTGTCCACGAGTTGACCCACCAGTGGTTCGGTGACGACGTCGTGGTGAAAAGTTGGTCCGACATCTGCCTGAACGAGTGCTTCGCCTCGTACGGACCGTGGTTGTGGCATCAGGACGTCGACAACGCCGATCTCGACGCCGAATGGACTGCACAGATGGCCAAGCATGCCACCGAACCCGCATTCTGGTTGTCGCCGCTTGTCGACATGGGTCCAGGAAACGAATTCACCAGCGTGTACGACCGCGGGCCGTTGGCGATTCATGCGCTGCGCAAGGAGATGGGAGAGAAGGCTTTCGCACGGCTGCTATCGGGCTGGGCTGCGACATACGCCGGCAAGGCAGTCACCTTCGCCGATTTCACCGGCTACGTCAACAAGCTCGCCGGCAAGGACCTGACGACGTTCATCAACGCCTGGTTCAAGGGCACAACCGTGCCTGCGGCCCAATTCCGTCATCCGGGAAACCTTTAGACGACGACCGCGGCATTGCGAGGTCGTCGAACGTCGGCGTTCTCGCAACGGCATCGGCGAGGTGAGCGCGCGGTCGGGCCGCCCTCAGGCACCTACGAGCCTGGCCGCGAGATACCCCTGAACCTTGTCCAGCGCGACCCGCTCCTGGGCCATCGTGTCCCGCTCCCGGATCGTCACGGCTTGGTCCTCCGCGGTCTCGAAATCCACTGTGATGCAGAACGGCGTTCCGATCTCGTCCTGCCGGCGGTAACGGCGCCCGATCTGACCTGCGTCGTCGAAGTCGACGTTCCACGACTGGCGCAGTTGTGCTGCGAGGTCGCGGGCCACCGGCGACAGATCAGCATTCCGAGACAGCGGCAGCACCGCCGCCTTGACCGGCGCGAGTCGCGGGTCGAGCCGCAGAACCACACGTTTGTCGATGCCGCCCTTTGTATTCGGCGCCTCGTCCTCGGTGTATGCCTCCAGTAGGAAAGCCATCATCGGGCGGCCGACACCGGCTGCAGGTTCGATCACGTAGGGCGTCCAACGCTCCCCCGACTCCTGGTCGAAATAGGAAAGATCGGTTCCGGACTTCTCGGAATGCGTCTTGAGATCGAAGTCGGTACGATTTGCGATCCCCTCGAGCTCGCCCCACTCGCTGCCCTGGAAATGGAAGCGATATTCGATGTCGACGGTGCGCGTCGAGTAGTGGGACAGCTTTTCCTTGGGATGCTCGAAGTGCCGCAGGTTGTTCCGATCGATGCCGAGACCGACGTACCAGTCGGTGCGCTGATCGATCCAGTATTGATGCCATTTCTCGTCGGTTCCCGGCTCGACGAAGAATTCCATCTCCATCTGCTCGAATTCGCGGGTGCGGAAGATGAAGTTTCCGGGAGTGATCTCGTTGCGAAAGGACTTCCCGATCTGGCCGATCCCGAACGGTGGTTTCCTGCGGGCGGACCCTGCGACGTTGTTGTAATTGATGAAGATGCCCTGGGCGGTCTCCGGGCGAAGATAGTGAAGGCCGGATTCGTCCTCCACCGGGCCGAGGAAGGTCTTGAGCAGTCCGCTGAATTCTTTCGGCTCGGTCCAGGCTCCCCGGGTGCCGCAGTTGGCGCACACGATGTCGGCCAGACCGTTGTCGGCAGCGCGACCCTTCTTCTCCTGGAACTCGTCCAGGAGGTGGTCGGCGCGGTAACGCTTGTGGCAGTTGGTGCATTCGACCAGCGGATCACTGAATGTGGCGACGTGACCCGAGGCCACCCAGACCTGGCGGGGCAGGATGACCGAGGAGTCGAGACCGACGACGTCGTCCCGCGACCGGACCATGTAGTTCCACCACTGCCGCTTGATGTTGTCCTTCAGTTCGACGCCGAGCGGTCCGTAATCCCACGCCGATTTTGTACCCCCGTAGATTTCGCCCGAGGGAAACACGAACCCGCGCCGTTTGGCGAGGGAGACGATGGCGTCGATCTTGGCGTCGTTCTTGGCTGCCACGGCTGCACTCCTGGGAATCGGTCCGGGCGACATCTGCGGCCGACCGGGCAGGGCCCGCGCGCGGTGGCTTCCGACGCGGGGTTGATGCTTTGCAGCCTAGCCAGGGCATCGCAGTGGTTCGCACCACTGCTATCACTACCCAGTATCACCGCCCAGGTTCGTCGACCGTGGGCTCCCATACCGTCACGACGCCGCCGACCGCGGAGAGCAGAACCTCGTTGACCTGGCTGTCGTCCTGATTGGCGGTGGACAACCAGGGAACGACGACCGTTCGCATCGGCCACGAGGCCAGCGCGCGCCGGTAGGATGCAGCGTGTTCGAACTCGGCCACCAAGGTGTAACTGTCCGAAAATTCGGTGGAGCGGGCGAACCATAGTCGTAGGCAGTCCGGTGCCGCGGCGAGGATCGCCAGCGGCTCGGTTGCCAGGTCCGGAATGGACGCATCCTGGCCGGGCGCCCGCCGACCCGACATTCGCGAACCAGGCCCTTGTACACCGGACCTTCGTGCACCGGACCCTTGTGCACCGGACCCTTGTGCACCGGACCCTTGTGCACCGAATTCGGGCGCCCCGGACTTTTCCGGTTCCACGCCCGCGGCGGAACTGTCGAAGTGGGCGATGAGTACGAACAACGACCCGCCCCTTCCTCCGCCTCAGCCGCAGGTCATCTCGAGTTCCGAACCGGCCGGCGTTCGCCGGATCTGCAGGCGCGAGGGTATCCGCTGCCGGAGTTCGTCGACGTGCGAGACCAGGCCGACGATCCGGCCACCTGCCCGGAGATCGTCCAGCGTCCCCATCACCATGTCCAGCGTGTCGGCATCGAGGCTACCGAAGCCTTCATCGATGAACATCGTATCCAGCTGGCGACCACCGGCCTCTGCCGCCACCACGTCGGCCAGGCCGAGAGCAAGGGCCAGCGAGGCCAGAAAGGACTCTCCGCCCGACAACGTCTTGGTCGGTCGTACCAGACCTGAGAAGGCGTCCAGGATATCGAGCCCGAGGCCGCCGGAGCGGCCCCTTGTTTCCTTCTCGTCGGACCGCACGAAGGTGTATCGCCCACCGGACATCGCGGAAAGCCGCTCCCCGGCCGAGAGTGCCACCTGTGACAGCTTCGCGGCCAGCACATAGGTCCGCAATGACATGGCTCTGGAGTTCTGACCCTTGCCCAGGATCACGTCGGTGAGCGCAGCCAGTTCTGCATCGGCTGCCCGGACAGGTTCCAGCGCCCGCAGGTCTTGCACAAGGTGTGCCGCCGCAGTAGAGACCTGATTTCGCCGCTGCGTGAGCGCGGAAACAGTCATTGCTGCGGACCGAGCTGTCTCGCCGGCCAGGTCCGCCATACGCTCGCCCTCAGCCACATCCGGCTGCACCGCGTAGGCGAGATCCGCAACCTCGGGGTCGGACAGACCGGCGGTCACTCCGGTGAGTTCGTCCTCCGCGGCCCGCACTCTTTGCGAAACCTCGACCGGATCGATGGCTGACGCCCCTCTGGCCTCCGCCAGATCGCTGAACGGCGAGACGGCGATGGCGTCCACCACAGTGGTCATGCCCACCGACTGGCTGATCTCCGCGGCATCGAGCCGCTCGGTGGCGACTGCGAGCCGGTCGAGTGCAGTGGCCAGATCCAGTAGGTGGGCGCGGCGGGTCGGCAGGTCGAAGTACCCGGCGCTGCCTCGGACCAATCGCTCGTCGCGTTCGGCGACAGCCACGGTCAACAGATCGACCTCGGCTGTCGCCGCAGCCGCACCGGCTGTCAGCTCTGCCCGCTCCTGCGCTGCCTGCCTGAGCAAGGACATCTTCGATTGCAGCGCGGTGGTCAGCGGTCCAACGTCGGCCGCGGTCGCTGCGCGAGCCTGGAATAGCGCTGATGCTTCCCGCAGCGCCGCCGTTGCCTGGTCCACTGTCTGGCCGCCGGACAACGCCTCTGCCTGGGCCAGAGCCAGCGCGGCCAGTCCGCGCGCTGCCGCGGCCGCGGTGCGTGCAGTCTCGGCCCTGTGCTCGGCCTTCTCTGCCGCCATGACCTGCTCGACGGTGACCGCGCCGTCGGCCGGAACAGCGCGACGCGGATGTTCCGCCGAGCCACAAACCGGGCAGCCACAGCCGTCGGAAAGACCGCCGGCCAGCTCGGCCGCCATTCCGAGCATTCGTTGTTGCACCAGCCCCTGACGCCGATCGACCGCTCGCTGGTGCTCATCGGTGGCCTTGATCGACAAATCCAGCGCCTGCTGGTCGGCGACCCGGTGGACCAGAACCGACTTTGCGGTGGCGAGCAGCATCTTGGCCGCCGACTCACGGTCTCCGAGCCCGCCCACCTGTGCGGCGGCGGCCTGGGAGACCTCGATCCGGCAAGAGAGTCCGTCCATGACGGCAGGCAGATCCGCGAGCGACTGATCGATCGCGACCAACCGCCGTCGCGCTCCGTCGACCGTGCTGCGTGCAACCTGGAGCGCCGCCTGGTCCCTCGTCTGTTCGCGGGCCTGGAGAATCAGCGGCACAAGCCCGCCGGCCTCCTCGCGAATGGCTGCACTCGCAGCGCGAAGGTCCTCCGCCGTCTTCGGAACGTCCTCATCCGGTGCCACCAGACGCTGAGTCATCGCCCGGACCGCATCAGCCGCAACCTGGAGTTCCCTGGTCTGCTGTGCCAGCCGGCCGGCCGCCAGGGCAGCAGCAATGACCGGCTGAGCGGCTGTGTGAGCACGTAGAGCGGAATCCAGTTCCATCCGTTCAGCCGCGCCCCGTTCGAGGTCGGCCTGGCGAACGCGAAGGCGCCGGAACCTATCCAGCCGCCCGGCGAACCGCTGAAGCACCATCAACTCACGACGCGCCCGGTTGTGGACCTCTTGGGCCACCTCAGCTTCCTGCGCGGCGAGGGCTACGCGATCGGCCAGCCTGTCCCGAATGTCTGCCAACCATTGCGCCGTCTGCTGTTCGTCGCACCCCCGATCGTGCGCAGCCTCGGCAACCCTCGCCGTCAACTGCCCGATCGTCGACATCCGCTCCCGGAGCCGAGCGCCCGATTCCCGCCGGGCGATGGAGAACCATTCCTCGATGGTTCCGAACCGCCCGGTATCGAACAGCCGCTCGAGCAGCACTTCCCGGTCCGCGGTGTCCGACCGGAGAAATCTTGCAAACTCACCCTGCGGCAACAACACCACTTGGAAGAACTGGTCGGCCGACATTCCGACGAGGTCGGCGACGGCAAGGCCGACCTCCTCCGCCCGGGTGAGACCGTCTCTCGCTGCCCCTTGCGGCGGCAGGTCCAGCCAACGCAGCACCACCTTGGCCTTTTCCTCGGTCATCCCAACGCCGCGCGCCTTCGCGCGTAGATACGCCGGGCTGCGAAAGATCTCGACCCGATGCCCACCGAGGGTGGCCTCTATCCGAACGAACGTCGGCGTTCGGACGTCCGCCCTGTCGCAACGCAGCCTTTTTGCTTCGCCGCGTGCCCCGGGAACCCGACCGAACAAGCCGAACGCGATGGCATCGAGCAACGTCGTCTTTCCGGCGCCGGTGTCACCGTGCAGCAGGAACAGGCCGTCGGCACCCAGCACATCGAGATCTACGTCGATCTCGCCGGCGAACGGGCCGAAGGCAGAGAGTTGCAGGCGGTGCAGCCTCATCCGGACACCTCGGTCATCTGGACACCTCGAGTCGGCGATCATGCGCGAGCGCCTCGTGCAGCAGCGTCTGTTCGCCGGCCGAGGCGGTGGATCCACGACAGTCGGCCAAGAACTCGGCCAGAACCTGGACGTCCGTGGGAAGGGCTGCGGGGCGGGAGAAGATGGGCGGGGAACCGCTTCGGGCCGACGGCTCCCAGGACACCGTGAGGGCATGGGGATATCGCTCTCGCAAGCGTCGCATCGGCTCCAGCGGACGAACAGGATCGGTCAGGATGAGGGCGAGGTAGTGGTCCGAGTGATCGGGGAACCCGATCAAGAGGTCGGCCAACGTGCCCTCGAGGACAGCAAGAGGGCGTACCACCGGGAGCGGCAGCCAGCGGTCGGTGATTCCCCCGGCCTCGTCCAAGTCGATCAACCAAGCCCCCTTGGACTGCCCGGCTTCGCCGAACGAGTACGGCAACGGTGAACCGCAATAGCGAATTCGGTCGGTGACCGACTGGCCGCCGTGCAGATGGCCGAGGGCGACATAGTCGATCCCGCCGAAGACGTCCGAAGTGACGGACTCGACACCGCCGACTGCGATCGACCGTTCAGACCCTCCGGCGACCCCACCCACCACGAAGGCGTGGGCCGCGACCACCGATCGGGTGCCGGACGGGCGAGTGGCCAGATCGGCCCTCACGCGATCCATCGCGGCGGTCATCACCGCCTGGTGGCCTGGGCGACCAGGCACCCGCAAAGCGGTTTTGGCCACCTCAGGCTCCAGGTACGGCACCGCGTAGACAGCGACCGGTCCGGCATCGTCAGCGAGCATCACCGGATCGGCAACGGCGGCGACCGAAGTGCGCAGGTGCAATCCACCGACCGCCAAGAAGTCGGAGAACGCCCCTAACCGGGGCGCCGAATCATGATTGCCCGAAGATGCGATGAGAACCGCACCTGCTTCGCGCAACTGCCGGAAGACCCGGGTCGCCACCTGTACCGACTCGGCCGAGGGAACCGCCCTGTCGTAGATGTCGCCCGCGATCACCACTGCCTCGACCAGGTGTTCCCGCACCAGGTCGGCGAGAGCGGACAGCACGAACTCCTGATCCGCCAACAGGTCCTGCCCGTGGAAGGTCCGGCCGATGTGCCAGTCCGAGGTGTGCAACAACCGCATGTCGATCAAGGTAGGTCCGACCACCGACAGTGCCGGGAAGCCGTGCCGAGACGCCGAGCGATTCTTTGCTCACTCCTACGTCGACCTGCGCTTCGGTGGTCGAAAGGCCATCCAGTGCCTGCGTCAAGAACTTCGCACCGCGCTGATTCGATAACCGGACGCTGTGCGTTCCAGCACCAGGACGCGCGACGCGGATGGGCGAGCCGCTGTCGTTCCGACGACGGAACCGGCGTCGTTCATGATCGAGTAGGACGGCAACGAGTCGTGGACCGTCACCAGGATGGACGCTCCACCCGCGGCGTGCGCGTCGAGAACCAGATGCTGGGCGCCCGACACTCGTAGGCCGCCGGACACCAACGTCGCGATCACCCTGACATCCGCGGATCTCGCCGCCGAGTCTGCGGTGTAGACGGCGGCCAGGAGCGAGGGATCACGCGCCACCAACGCCTTCGCCCTCGCCCGGTCCAGCTGACGGACGATGGCCGTCCAGTCCGCGAGGGTGGATTGCGGCGTCGCAGAACCTGGTGTCGCGGGAACCGAGGTGGCGGTCGCCGCGTTGGCTCGGGGTGCAGGTTCCTGAAGAACGCGCGCCGAACTGACCTGGCTTCGCGTCAGGGTCGGACTGGTCGACGCAGAACGGCTTCTCGCCGAGGCGGCCGGAATCGGAACGACGTCGGGAGACGGAGCCGTTGTGCGCCTCGGGCCGACAGCTGTCGCGGTTGGTGGTGCCGCGGTGCTCGCGGCGAGGACCGGACCTGCCGCTATTGGGTCGGTCCGGTCCATCCCGGCCCACCACAACCCGGTGGCGCACGCTGCAGCCACGAGCAGGACGCAGCACAGGGCGAGGATCGAGGTCCGCGCCAGTCGGGCGGAACTCCGACGGCCGGCCGGTGCTGCAACCGCCCTGTGTGTTCCGTCCGGCCTGACCCGGGTGATCGCCCTCGACCGCAGATTTCGGGCGGTATCGCCGTCCTCGGACTCCCCCCAGCCGCCGATCGGTCGGCCTTTCGCGGATCGAGGCCCGCCGGCATCAGAGCTCGGCCGCTGCCCGTGCCGTTGGTCCGAGCGCGGGGCAGGTCCGGACACATCGGCCGAGGCGGACCGTGCCCGTTCCGGCCGCTCCGGCGACTGCTGGATGATCAAGGCTCCTGCGTGCCGCCCAGGGCGGTCGCTCTCGGCGACGAGGCCGGAGTCGGGAAGGGCACCGGAATCCGAAGGTGCCGTCGGCTCCCGAGGCGATAGCGGCCCGGGAAACGAAATGGGCTCGGGACGGCCGACGCCGCGCAGGTCCATCACCACCGATGCCGCTCCCGGCCGACGCTCCGGGTCATGCTGCAACAGCGTTCGAACGATCGCGACCAGAGCGGCCGGCGCGGCATCATCGGCCAGGTCGGGCCACTGACCTGCCGCGGCTTGGATCATCACGTCGCGCAGGTCGTCCGCCGGCCAGGCGTGGCGACCGGTCAGGCAGGCCAGCGCAAGTGATCCCAAAGAGAACATGTCGGAGGCCGCCGTCGGCGGTCCGCCTCTGGCGAGCTCGGGCGCCGCGTCACATGCAGTGGTGGCAACGGGTATCGACAGTTCTACCGCGGCCCGTCCGGCACCCAGATCCGCCAGCAACGGTCGGCCCGCCTTGTCGAAGATCACATTCGCCGCGGACAGATCGCCGTGGACGATCTGCCGCTCGTGGGCGGTGGCAAGAGCCGCTGCCAGCGGCAACAGGACAGTCAGCGTCTCACCGGCTCCCAGCATGCGTCGACGATCAAGTAGCCCGGCCAGGTTGCCACCATCGGCAAGCTCGGTGATGAGTGCGACACGATCGGAGTCGGCGACCACGTCCAGAACGGTGACAACGTGCGGATGGTTCACCGCAGCGGCCAGCGCGGCCTCTCTGCGTGCGGCCGCGAGTCCGTCGGGCGCGAACACCTTGAGTGCCACCGGAGCGCCGGTGCTGATCCTCCTGCCGCGCCACACCTGCGCAGATCCGCCGACGCCGATCAGCTCTTCGGCGAGAAAGTCACCCAGCTCGAACGTCATGCTCAGGACGCTAGGACAGCGGCCGTTCTCTTCGGGCGGGTTATCCACATTGGAACGAAGCACGACGCAACACGGGTTGCTCGTAGCTGTCGGACCGCACGCGTACCGTTTCGAACATGTTCATCCAATCCACCGGCTCCCCTCGCGAGCCGGCGGCCGCTGCCCTGCAGTTCGTCGAAGCCGGCTCGGTCGAGTACCAGGCAGCGGGGGACTGGCAGCAGGATTTGGCGGCCGACCGCGCCCAGGGTCGCGGCGTGGACACGGTTCTGTTGCTCACGCATCCTTCGGTGTACACGGCCGGGCGGCGCACCGAGCCGACCGATCGTCCAGCCGATGGCACTCCGGTCGTCGACGTGGATCGCGGCGGTCGCATCACCTGGCATGGTCCAGGTCAGCTCGTCGGATATCCCGTACTGAAGCTGTCCGATCCGATCGATGTCACGGCATACGTCCGCCTCCTGGAGCAGGCCTTGATGGCGACTTGCGCGGACCTGGGCCTGCCGGGAACAGGGCGGATCGCCGGGCGCAGCGGCGTCTGGCTGCCTGCCGATCACCGGCCCGAGCGGAAGATCGCGGCAATCGGCGTGCGCATCGCGAAGGGCATCACCACCCACGGCTTCGCTCTCAACTGCAATCCGGATCTCACCGCCTACGATTCGATCGTCCCATGTGGCATCCGGGATGCCGGTGTGACGTCATTGTCTGCGGAACTCGGTGTTCAGGTGACGGTGGCCAACGTACTCGGGCCGGTCCGGCGGCGGCTCGAAGAGGCGCTCACCGGCCGTCTTGATGTGGACGACAGCGCGCTGCCGCGCCCAGGAGCACCGAGAGCTCTGCTGCCGGACAGCCAACTGGACCGGCGGCCAGACCCTGTCCTCACGGCTATGTGAAGATCGGGCAGGATGGCATCAGCACCGAGTGATCCGCGCCAAGCGGTCGCTACAGCCGGTCAAGGTCCGAAACCACTTAGTGACATCTTTCAAGGGAGCTCAGGATGAGCAAATCCGCCGCAGCCGACACCACGATCAACGATCTTGCGGCGAAGGCCGCCGACGTCGCCGAAAAGGTGGTGGACCAGGCTCAGGAAGTGGCCGGCAAGGTCGCCGTCAAGACGACGGAGGCAGCCCATGAAATCGCCACCAAGGCAAGCGATGTGGCGGAGAAAGTAGCGCTGTCCCTGGGGGATTCTGCTCAACAGCTGTCCGGTAGGGCCCGGAAGGCGACCGAGAAGACGGTTCGGCGAGCAGAAAAGGCTGCACGTTCGGGACGGGTCAAAGCCAAGTCCCTGGCATCGGTCGGAATGGCCGAAGTGGGCGAGGCAGCCGGCAGTCTGGCCGCCTCGACCACTGGAACTGCGGCGAAAATGAAGGCCGCTCTGTCTTCGGCTGCCACCAAACTCGATCGGACGGCGGTCCGGTCTGCCAAGAAAGCAAAGGCCGACCGGAGGAGCCTGGTGGTCGGCAAGAGTGCCGCTAGGCCGAAGAAGCGTCCGATCCGAAAGCTGGTTCTGCTCAGCGCCCTCGCAGCGGCGGTCGTGGCAATCGTCAGAGCGTTCAGGGCACCCACCTATCCGGCCCCCGACAACACCCCGGCGCCGACCGGACGCCCGAACACGAGGGACGACGCAACCTCCGACACCGGCACGGTAGCTTCCGCCGTTGCTGCTGCTCCGGTCACAGTCGCGCCCGATGGCCCTGCACTCGCCGACAGCGTCGCGACGGCCAAGGACCACACGCAACAAGCAGCCGAGAAAGCTACCGAGACAGTGAAGAAAGTCGCTTCATCGGTGAGCGAATCGGCCAAGACGGCGGCGATCCACGCCGGCGGCGCTCTCACCGCGGCCGCGACCGGCGTCAAGGAGTCCGCAGCCGAAGCGCAGTCCGACGGAGCGGGGGCGGCCAAGAAGGCGGCCTCCGCAATAGAGAACGCCGCCAAAGCAGCAGCGGCCGGGGCGGGTCACACCAAGGACGGCGACACCCCGGACAGCATAATCAAGGACGGCGAAACCAAGGACGGCGAGCCCAAGCACGGGGACAGCACTCGATGACCATTGCCCCGGAAGGGCGCAAGTTACTCCGCATCGAGGCGCGGAACGCCGCCGTGCCCATCGAGCGCAAGCCTGAGTGGATCAAGACGAAGCTGCGCACCGGTCCGGAATTCACCTCGTTGCAGGCTCTGGTCAAACGCGAGGGACTGCACACCGTGTGTCAGGAGGCGGGTTGCCCCAACATCTATGAATGTTGGGAGGACCGGGAAGCGACCTTTCTGATCGGCGGTGACCAATGCACGCGCCGCTGCGACTTCTGCCTCATCGATACCGGCAAACCCGGACCCCTCGACCGGGATGAACCGCGCCGCGTGGCCGAATCGATCAGCACGATGGATCTGCGCTACGCGACGATCACCGGGGTCACCAGGGATGATCTTCCCGACGAAGGCGCCTGGCTCTATGCCGAGACGGTGCGCAAGGTGCACGAACTGGCGCCGAACACCGGCGTCGAAATCCTGACGCCAGATTTCTCTGGCCGACCGGCGCTCCTGAAGGAGATCTTCGATGCCGCGCCGGAGGTGTTCGCGCACAATCTGGAGACGGTGCCGCGCATCTTCAAACAGATCCGGCCCGCCTTCAGCTATCTGAAGTCGCTCGATGTGATTTCGCAGGCGAGAGTCGCCGGAATGGTCACGAAATCGAACCTGATCCTGGGCATGGGCGAGACCCGGGCGGAGATCTCACAGGCGCTGGCCGACATGCACGCAGCCGGATGCGACCTGGTCACCATCACGCAGTACCTCCGGCCCACCCCGCGTCACCATCCCATCGACCGGTGGGTGAAGCCCGACGAGTTCGTCGAACTGGCGCACGAGGCGCAGGAGCTGGGGTTCGTCGGTGTGATGTCCGGCCCGCTGGTGCGCTCGTCGTACCGAGCCGGCTCGCTGTATCGGCAGGCTGTCGCCGCCAGAAGCCGCGTTGTGTCCGGCGCCGACGAGTAACGCGTTCTCTGTCCATCACCCGGCCGCAGCAGCGTTCGGAAGACCTGGCCGCACGTCGTATCCTCGATGACATGGCCAAGACCGGTTCCAGCCCGAGCACACTGTCCAAACCGGACAAGAAGGCGGTAAAGATCGCCGCCAAGGCGGGCAAGAAAGAACGTCGCGGCCAGATCTGGCAGGCCTTCCAGATGCAGCGCAAAGAAGACAAGCGCCTGCTGCCGTACATGATCTTGTGGATGTTGGGGACGGCAGCCGTCTTCACCGCACTCGGATTGTTGGTCGTTGGCCTGTGGTGGGCCGGACTGATCTTCGGACTGATCATCGGGGCCATGGTCGCGATGATCTTTTTCGCGCGCCGAGTGCAGTCGAACGTCTACAAGCAGGCGGATGGGACGCCGGGCGCGGCGGCTTGGTCACTGCAGAACAATCAACTGCGAGGCAAATGGAGGATCACGCCGGCGGTCGCCGGGACCTCCCATCTGGATGCCGTGCATCGGGTCGTCGGTCGTCCGGGCATCATCCTGATCGGCGAGGGAGCCACCCACCGGATCAAACCGTTGCTGGCGCAGGAGAAGAAGAAGATCGCCCGGGTCGTCGGCGAAACACCGATCTACGACATCGTCGTCGGCAATGAACCGGGACAGACGCCGCTCAAAAAGCTCAACCAGTCCCTGATGAAACTCCCCCGGAACATCACCGCGGCGCAGGTTTCCGACCTGGACGGCCGACTCACCGCGCTCAGCGCTCGGGTCGGCCAGGCCGGAATGCCCAAGGGGCCGTTGCCTGCCGGCGCGAAAACCCGCAGCGTGCAACGGGCTGCCCGGCGGCGCTGACGCGCCTCGGTCGCCGCTGACCGGGTTCGCCGCTTTAGATCACCCCATTCACCGGGTCTTCACCACCACCGTTCTGGCAACCCGGTCGTGCAGACCACGGCCGTCGGTGTCGGTCAGGAACACCGGCACCACCAGGAAGGTCAGCGCCGTGCGCGGCAGCGCCCACACGCCGACCAAGAGCCGCCCACCCAGCGGTGCAACCCTGATTCCGCACACGAATTGGCCCGGTGTGAACCCGAAGAGGCCGACCGCCACGACCGATATCACCACCCAGACCACAAGGCTCCAGTTCTGCGGCAGGTTCGGCCGGGTGAACAGCAATGCGATCAAGAAGGCCACCAGCAAATCCAGAGCGAACGCGGACACGCGAATGCCCGTCCCCGCCGCGGATCCGATTCCCGAATCGGGTAGACCCAACCGGCTGCCCGGATACTGATGCTCATGCGCGGAAGCCATGCCGACCAGGGTATGCGGCACCGCGATGGCACCCTCCGTTAACTCCCGTGAAACAACCCGGAGATGGAGGGGCAACACCGTTTCCCTACCGTGGCCGACGTCAGGGTGTGCAATTGCGCTCCCGTCCCGTTCGATGCAGTTTCCGACGCGAAGGAGTGCGTGAGTGTTCTCCACCCCCGAAGAATTGGTCGCTTACATCAAGGACAACGACGTCGAGGTCTTCGACATCAGGTTCTGCGACCTCCCCGGCCTGATGAACCACCTCACCGTGCCGGCTGCGACCGTCTCGGCGGAATCGCTGGCCGGCGGCATGGCCTTCGACGGATCGTCCATAAAGGGTTTCCAATCGATCCACGAGTCCGACATGACGCTGCTGCCCGACGTGAGCACCGCCAGGATCGATCCGTTCCGCCGTCGAAAGACGATGACGTGCAACTTCTTCGTGCACGACCCGCTCACCTTGCAGCCCTATTCGCGCGACCCGCGCAATGTTGCCCGCAAGGCCGAGGAGTACCTGACCAGCACCGGTATCGCTGACACCTGCTTTTTCGGCGCCGAGGCCGAGTTCTACGTCTTCGACGACGTTCGATTCGACACCACGATGAACGGTTCCTTCTACCAGGTCGATTCCGAGGAGGGCTGGTGGAATACCGGCCGTGCGGAAGAAGGTGGCAACCAGGGTTACAAGACCCGGGTCAAGGGCGGCTACTTCCCGGTCCCGCCTTACGACCACCAGGCCGATCTGCGTGAAGACATGACCGCGAACTTGTTGAGCATGGGCTTCGACGTCGAGCGTGGGCACCATGAGGTAGGAACCGGTGGCCAGGCCGAGATCAATTACAAGTTCAACACGCTGTTGGCCTCCGCCGACGAGGTGATGCTCTTCAAATACATCATCAAGAACACCGCATGGGCGGCGGGCAAGACGGCAACCTTCATGCCCAAGCCGCTGTTCGGCGACAACGGTTCAGGTATGCACGCCCACCAGTCGCTGTGGTCCGGTGGCAAGCCGTTGTTCTACGACGAGGCGGGCTACGGCGGATTGTCGGACACTGCGCGCCACTACATCGGCGGTCTGCTGCATCATGCGCCGTCCCTACTGGCCTTCACCAACCCGACGGTCAACTCCTACCACCGGTTGGTGCCGGGCTACGAGGCCCCGGTCAACCTGGTGTATTCGGCCCGGAACCGCTCTGCCTGCATTCGGATCCCGCTGACCGGAACGAACGCCAAGGCCAAGCGGCTCGAATTCCGTTGCCCTGACCCGTCGGCCAACCCCTATCTGGCCTTCGCTGCCATGATGATGGCGGGTCTGGACGGCATCAAGAACAAGATCGAGCCGCCCGCTCCGGTCGACAAAGACCTCTATGAGCTCCCGCCGGACGAGGCCGCCAACATTCCTCAGGTCCCGTCGTCCCTGGGTGATGTGATCGACCGGCTCGAGGCCGATCACGACTACCTGCTGGAGGGCGGCGTCTTCACCGCCGACCTGATCGACATGTGGATCAAGCTCAAGCGTGAAGAGATCGACGCCATCCGGCTCCGCCCGCACCCGCACGAGTTCGCGATGTACTTCGACTGCTGAGTCGCCGCGGTACTTTGCAGGCCCCCGACCGTTGCCGGGGGCCTGCTGCGTTGCCAGGTACGAACTGCCGCCCTTGCGGGCCGCCGCGTCACGTACATTCTTGACACCAGCGGATCTTCGAAGGGTTCTCACCTCATGCCGGTTCATGCCGTTCAGTACACCTATGCCGACGACTCGGACGATGCCAGGAACCGACACCGATCGGCACATCGCGAATTTCTTGCCACCTTGACGGGTGCGGTGAACGCCTTGGCCACCGGCCCGTACGTCGACGCTCCAGCCGCGGCGCTGCTCATCATCGAGGCCGAATCGACGGCAGCGATCGAGCACGCGCTGGATCGGGATCCCTTCTTCGAGAACGGATTGATCAAGCGGCGCGAGATCCGGGAGTGGACCCAGAGCCGAGGTCCGTGGGCCGACTGACCAGGGCTTCCGACGACTGCTGCCTACTCCGGCTCAGCCCGCGGCCCGGGCTGCGCCGAGCTCGCCGTCGTATCTGCTCCCGCCTCAGCACCGGTGGACCAGCCGTCCTGGGCCGGCGCCGGGACGCCGTCCTGTGCCTGTGCCAGGGCTGGAACCGGGTCGGCCCGTGCGGGCGCCGGCTTGTCGGCACCGCGGATACGCTGACTGATCACCTGGGTGATCCCATCGCCCCGCATCGAAACGCCGTACAGAGCGTCTGCCGACTCCATGGTGAATTTCTGATGCGTGATGATGATGAGCTGCGAGGAGTCCCGCAGCAGGGTCAGCAGGCCGACCAACCTGGTCAGGTTGACCTCGTCCAGCGCGGCCTCGACCTCGTCCATGATGTAGAACGGACTCGGCCGGGCCCGGAAGATCGCCACCAGCAATGCCACGGCGGTCAGGGACCGCTCGCCCCCCGACAGCAGTGAGAGCCGCTTCACCTTTTTGCCCGGTGGCCTTGCGTGCACCTCGATGCCGGTGGCCAACATGTCGGACGGGTCGGTGAGGATCAGCTCACCCTCGCCACCCGGGAACAATTCGGCGAACACCATGGCGAATTCACGGGCGACATCGGCATAGGCGGCCGTGAAGACTTCCAGGATCTTCTCGTCGACCTCCCCCACCACGGTCAGCAAATCCTTGCGGGTGGACTTCAGGTCGTCGAGCTGGGTGGACAGAAATGAGTGCCGTTCTTCGAGAGCGGCGAATTCTTCCAGGGCCAACGGGTTCACCCTGCCGAGCAGATTCAGGTCCCGCTCCGCCCGTTTGGCCCGGCGCTCCTGGGTGTCGCGGTCGAACGGCTCCGGTTGTGGTGCGATCACCTGCTCGCCCCGCTCCTTGGCGACTTCGTACTCGGCCACCTCTGGCTCGCCCGGCGCAATCGGTACCTGCGGGCCGAATTCGGCGACCAGGTCCTCCGGCCCGATGCCGAACTCGTTCGCGGCGCGAGCGACGAGCTGTTCCACCCGCAGTGTCTGCTGCGCGCGGAGCACCTCGTCGCGGTGAACTGCGTTGGTCAGTGCCTCCCACTGCGCCTGCAGTTCTCGTGCCGACGCCCTCGCCGCGGCCAGCGCGGACTCTGCGCCTTCGCGTTCCGCGGTGGCTTCGGATCGAATGCCGGCGGCTACCGTCAGCGAGAGTTCCAGAGCCGACAAAGTTCGTCGACCTACCTCCTCCACCTGCGCTGCCACGGCCGCTCCGGTAGCCCTACGGGCAGTTGCGGCCTCGGCCCGCGACCTGGCTTCGCGTTCCTGACGGGCCGACCGGCGTAGTCCGTCCGCCACGCCTGCCGTCGCCCTAGCGCGCTCTTCGGCAGTGCGCAGCGTCAACCGGGATTCGACTTCGACCTGCCGGGCATCCGCAGTCAGGTCCGCCAAGCCGTCGCGAATCTCGGTGTCGACCTCCTCCGGGTACTCCTGCGACTCCGCCGCATACAGCCGCGCCTCCAGGTTCGCCACGGTGACCCGACCCTGTTCCGAAGCGGTCTCGGCGGCCTGCCGCTGTCGTTCCAACCGCTCGGCCTCACCGTTGGCCGATCGTGCCGCCTCGCCGAGGCGCCCCAATTGCTCGGATACGGCAGAGAGCCGCGCATCGGACTCGTGCAGAGCGGCAAGGGTGGCCTGGCGCTGCCCCTCGCACCGCTCCAACTCCGACCTGGCGCCGGACAGCGCGGCTTCCAGTTCGGCGATGCGCCCGGTCACTGCGGCAAGCGCCGTCTCCGTCTCGTCGACCGCTGCCTGGATCTCGATGACGGACTGCTTTCCCGCGCTGCCGCCGAAAGCCCAGGCACCACCCATCAGGTCGCCGGCGCGAGTGACGGCCCGAACCAGCGGGAACGCTTGGATCAGCGCAACCGCAGCATCGAGATCTGTTACTACGGCGACCTTCTCAAGAGCCAGCAGCATTGCCGGGGCCAGCGCGGGAGGCATGGTGACATGGTCCAGCGCCCACGCACATCCTGACGGCAGCGCGGGCCACTGCGTGCGATCGACGGCGACCCGGGCGCCGCCGATCATCATCCCGGCGCGTCCAGAGTCATTTTCTCGCAGTAGTCGGAGAGAAGCGGCCGCCGCTGCTGTTCCGGTAACGGCGACCGCGTCGGCGGCCGGGCCGAGGGCGGCCGCCATCGCAGCCTCGAAACCCGCATCCACTTCGAGGACGGATGCGACCGAACCCAGTAGACCGGTCAGTTCGGCATCGGCTGCCAGCAGTGCCCCGGCACCGTCGCGTCGATCCAAGCCCAACGACAACGCGTCGACCCGGGCGCCCAGTCCCGTCTGCCGGCTCCTGGCCTCGCGTAACCTTTCGGCGAGATCAGCGACCCGGCCGCGCGCCGCTTCGACGGCCGCTTCGGCCGACTCGTGATCCTCGTCGAGCCCGATCTCCGAAGAATCGAAGTCCCCGACAGAGTCCTGAAGGACGCTGAAGGATTCCCGTGCGGACGCTGCCCGATCCCTGGCGTCGGCGACCGCCACCGCCAACCGCGCCATTTCGTCGTCGCCGGCGGCCTGGCGGGAACGCGCGGCGTTCACCTGTCCGGCCAACCGGGCGAGTCCCTCCCGCCGATCCGAGATTGCCCTGGTCGCGGTCAGCAGCTGTTGCTCCGCGGCTCGCAGCGCCTGTTCGGATTCGATGCGCTGCGAGACCGCGTCAGCCAGGTCGGCCCTGGTCGTCTCAACAGCAGCGTCCTTCTCCAGTTGAGCCTGCTCGGCAGCCGCGGCCGCGGCTTCCAACTCCTGCGGATCACGCCCCGGCCGGGCCGGTTCCAGTGGCGCGGCCAGGTTCCGACTGCGCTCCTGCGCCAGGGAGACGGTCCCTCGAAATCGTTCGGCCAACGCGGACAGCCCGAACCAGATCTCCTGCGCCACGGCCAGTGCAGGGCCGGCGGCAGCGGACGCGGACGCAGCGACCTCGGTGCGCTCGGTCGCCTCGGCCAACGCCCGCTGAACCGACTCCCGGTGGACGAGTGCGGCGGCTTCGTCGGCTGATTCTGCCGCGATCCTGTTGGAAAGAGACGAATAGTCGTCGGCAAGCAGGCGCAGCCGCGAGTCGCGCAGGTCGGCCTGGACACCCGCGGCCCGCCGGGCCACCTCGGCCTGGCGGCCCAGGGGCTTGAGCTGCCGCCGTAGCTCGCCGGTCAGGTCGTTCAACCTGGTGAGGTTGGCCTGCATGGCGTCGAGCTTGCGAAGCGCCTTCTCCTTGCGCTTGCGGTGTTTGAGCACGCCGGCGGCTTCCTCGATGAAGGCCCGGCGATCCTCCGGCCTGGCCTGCAGCACGGCGTCAAGCTGACCCTGCCCGACGATCACGTGCATCTCACGGCCGATGCCGGAATCCGACAGCAGCTCTTGGATGTCGAGCAACCGGCAGGCCGACCCGTTGATCTCGTACTCGCCGCCACCGTCCCGGAACATTCTCCGAGTGATCGACACCTCGGAATAGTCGATGGGTAATGCACCGTCGGAGTTGTCGATCGTCAGGGTCACCTCGGCCCGACCCAACGGTGGCCGATCCGCAGTGCCGGCGAAGATGACGTCTTCCATCTTTCCGCCGCGCAGCGCCTTGGCGCCCTGTTCGCCCAGCACCCAGGCGATCGCGTCGACGACATTGGACTTCCCCGATCCGTTGGGACCGACGACGGCGGTGATGCCTTTCTCGAAGTGCAGCGTGGTGGCCGAGGCGAAGGACTTGAAACCCTTCAGTGTCAGGGACTTCAAGTACACGTTGGCGAAGTCCCTTCGAAACGGAAAACGGCAGGAGGACGAGTAGGACGGTCAGATCGGCGACTGCGGGACGGTGTGTAGATTACCCGTCCCGCACTCTCGGCTCAGCGCTCGACTCAGCGCTCGACGAACCCGCGCTCGCCGCGAACTGCACCGAAGGTTTCGACCACCAGAGCGACTGTGCCGGGTGGGTCGTCGCCCCGCAGCAGTGTCAGCAGTCGAGCGCACGCTGCCCGACTGCCTTCCGCGACCACCTGCACCCGCCCACCGGTCATGTTGGTGGCGCTTCCCGCCAGCCCGAGTTCGAGCGCCCGGGATCTGGTCCACCATCGAAAACCGACCCCCTGAACCTGGCCGTGCACGAACGCCGTCATCCGCACCCGTGTCTCCTCGGTCGTCTCCGGACCACTGGCGCACGGCCTGAACTCGAGCCGTGGCGCATCACCGACCTCGTCTCCCACTCCGCCAATTTAATTCAAATCGGCTGAACTGTTCTCGATTCGGGTTGCCGGGAGCAGAATGATCGCATGCGTCGCACACTGAGCGTAGTCCTGGCACTACTCGTCGTTCTCTCAACGACCGCAGCCGGCTGGCCGACCGGCCATGGAGACACTCTCCGGTCGGGATACGCCCCCACTGCAACAGCCTTCCGTGCCTTCGCCCCTGCTTTCAACAAAGCGCTGGACGGTCAGGTGTACGGCTCACCGATCCTGGCCGGCACCAGCGTCATCGTCGCCACGGCGAACAACACCGTGTACGCCCTCGATCCGGGGACCGGCGCGGTCCGGTGGAGCCGCCACCTGCGCTCCGCCATCAGCGACACCTCGGTGCTGGCCTGCAGCGGGAACATCGCACCGACCGGAATCACCGGCAGTCCGGCATACGACCCGATCACCGGCCGGGTGTTTGTCGTCACGGTCACCTATTCGCAGTCGGGAGGCGTCCAGCACGAGATCTGGGGACTCAGCGCCGCCAGCGGCGCCACTGCCATGAACCGCCGGATGGAGGTGCCCGGCACCGAGCCGAAGGCCCAACAGCAGCGTGCGGCGCTGGCCGTCGATCGCGGCAATGTCTACATCGCTTTCGGTGGGTTGATCGGGGACTGTGGAAATTACAAGGGTGCGGTGATCGCCCTCAAGACCAACGGCCAACTCGGCGGTGTCGCCTACGTGGTCCCGACCCCTCGCGAAGGTGCCATCTGGGCCGCCGGCGGCCCGGTGATCCAGCCGAACGGCAAGCTGTTGGTGGCGGTCGGCAACGGCGAGTCCACCTCCACGTTCGACTACAGCGACTCGGTCACCGAACTCAGCCCGGCGATGAAGCGGGTCGACATCTTCGCGCCGAGCAACTGGGCGGCAGACAATGCCGGCGACGCGGATCTCGGTTCGATGACACCCGCCTACACCTCCGCGGGGTACATCCTGCAGGCGGGAAAGTCGGGCAAGGGGTACACGGTCCGAATCGGCCACCTTGGTGGGATCGGTGGTCAGGTGAAGGTCGCCGATCTGTGCCGGGCCTTCGGTGTATCGGCGGTCACCGGACAGACCGTCTACATGCCCTGCACCGACGGAGTCACCCGCATCGATGTGCAGGGAGATGGAACATTCGTCAAGCGGTGGACCGCTGCCAACATTCCCGGCTCACCGGTTGCCGGCCCTGGCGCGCTGTACTCCCTGGCGAGTGGAAAACTGTACGCGTTGAACGGAAGGACCGGTGCTGTTCTGGCGAGCATCGGCGTCGGCAGTACGACCCGCTTCGCCACACCGATGATCTCCGGCAACAGGATCTATGTCGGCACTTCGGACAAGACGATCGCGGCGGTCAAAATCGGTTGATATCAGCGACTGACCCGCGGTCTGGGTTGGCACTTCGGACAGTAGAACGATGATCTGTTCATGAAGGCTTCCCGCCGGATCGGCGTGCCGCAGCGCGGGCAGGGCCGGCCCTGCTGCCCGTACGCCGCAAGGGATCGGTCGAAGTAACCCGAGGCGCCGTTGACGTTCACGTACAGTGCGTCGAACGACGTACCGCCCATCGCGAGCGCCTCGGTCATCACCTCGGCCGCCGCAATCAGCAGACGCCGAACGACCGGTCGGCTCAACGCGTCGGCGGACCTGGCGTAGTTCACCCGGGCGCGCCACAGTGCTTCGTCCGCGTAGATGTTGCCGATTCCGGAAACTACTGTCTGATCCAGCAGCACCCGCTTGATCTCGCTCCGCTTGGCTCTGATCCGCGCCACTGTCGCTTCGACGTCGTAGTCCGGATCCAACGGGTCGAGGGCGAGATGGACGATCGGCTCGGGTAGATCCGCCTGCCCGGGTAGGAACGCCAGGCCGCCGAAGGTTCGCTGGTCCAGGAAGTCCACGTGCGGCCCAGCGTCGGCGAATGTGAAGCGCGCGCGCAGGTGTGGGTGGGGCGCCGCGTCTGGGGAGCCGATGCGGAACTGGCCGCTCATACCCAGGTGAGCAAGGAGCGCGTCGCCGTCATCGAGGACCCACCACAGATACTTGCCCCGACGCCTGACGTCGAGAACTCGGTGCCCGGCTACAGCGGCCTCGAAATCGGCCCGGCCGGCGACGTGACGCCGGACGGCTCGGTCCGAAAGGACCGTCACCCGCTCGATCGAGCGGCCGACCACATGTTGCACCAGGCCGAGCCTGACCACTTCGACCTCGGGTAGCTCAGGCACCGGGGATGTCGCGGCTTGCCGGATCGTCGATGTCAGCGGCTGGCGATTCGCTACCGGGCACGGCGCATTCGATGGTGGTGAACGCAGCCGAGGCTGCTTGTTGTTCGGCTTCCTTCTTGGTGCGCCCGGCTCCGGAGCCATACCGGCCCCCGCCGACCAGCACGATCGCCTCGAACATCTTGGCGTGGTCGGGACCTTCCTCGGTGACCCGGTATTCGGGCACTCCGAGGCCTCGGGCGGCAGACAGCTCCTGCAGGGACGTCTTCCAGTCGAGTCCGGCGCCCAACTTCGGCGCGTCGGCCAGCAGTTCTGCGAACAGGCGGTGCACCACTGTGCGGGCGACATCGAGGCCGTGCTCCAGATAAACGGCACCCAGCACGGCTTCGACCGCGTCTGCGACGATCGAGGCCTTGTCCCGGCCTCCGGTCAATTCCTCGCCGCGCCCCAGCCGAAGCAGGTTCCCCAGGCCCATTTTTCGGCCGACCCCGGCAAGCGCGTGCATGTTCACGATGGAAGCACGCAGCTTCGCCAAGCGACCCTCGGGCAGGTCTGGATGATCGCGGTACAGCGCATCTGTGACGACGATGCCCAACACCGAATCGCCCAGGAATTCCAGCCGCTCGTTGGTGGGCAGGCCGCCGTGCTCGTAGGCGAACGACCGGTGGGTAAGAGCGAGAACAGCGAGCTCGGCATCCAACTCGACACCGAGCTGGACGAACAACGTGTCAGAATCCGGAATGTTGCTCGCCGTCACGGTCCAACGGGTGCCGGGCCCGGGCGCTCCCGTACTTTCGACCACCGGGAAGGTCAGACCGCTACGATCTGGCGACCCTTGTACTGCCCACAGTTCGTGCAGGCCTGGTGAGGCGGCGTCAAGGCGCCGCAAGCCCGGTTCGGGCAGGTCGCTAGGGTCGGCACGGTGGTCTTCCACTGCGAGCGCCGCGCGTGGGTGTTGGCGCGCGAGAGTCTCCGCTTCGGAACGGCCATGATTAATTCTCCTCGTCGTCTGAGATGAAGTCGGCGTCAGTCATGCCGACTCCGAAACTGCTGGTATCGCCGGTCCTGCGTATCCCGCTGGCGTTTCCGGCGGCGGAACTGGCAGCGCCGTTGGCTCCGGAAACAACAGATCCGTTGGTACCGGGAACAACAGATACAGCACTCGGCGCCCCCGGAATCGGGGTGGGCACGCCGAACTTGGCGGCCAGATCGGCCCACCGGGAGTCCAGTATCTCATGGGAATGACCCGGTTCTAGGTCATCGAACCGCTCGCCGCATCCGGAGCACAATCCGGCACAATCGGGACGGCAGAGCGGAGCCAGCGGCAGACTCAGCACGATCTCGTCACGGACCAGGGGCTCGAGGTCGATGAGGTCGTCGACGAGTCGCGGAATCTCGTCGTCCTCGGTGGTGGCGGCCGTGGTCGAATCGGGATAAGCGAACAACTCTCGGAGTTCGGCGCCGACGGGGACCTCGATATCGGTCAAGCAGCGCGAGCACTCCCCGACCGCGGTGCCTGCAGCCTCACCCGAGACCAGCACGCCCTCGGCGACGGATTCCAACCGGAGATCGAGGTCTACCTCGGCGCCGGCAGGTACCGCGAGAACTTCGATTCCCATCGGAATCTTCACCGGAGCGGAGAAACGGTAAGCCTTCATCGTCCCGGGGCGACGGCCCAACGGGCGGGCGTCGAGAACCCAGGGCGAGGCATGGTCAGGGCGGCGGGTAGGCATCAAGTCGTCTCAGGTCGGGGTCAGGTGCGCCATGGTCCGGCGCGGCCCGATGAGGGGCGAAGCCGCGAATAGGACCGGGTCTCCGAGCGGAGGGCGCAACCACTCCAGAGTAGTCGACGCGGCCGCGCCACCGGAATTCGTCCGCCTGCCGCCGCGGCCGTTGCTGCCGGTCAGTCCCGGTAGTCCGCCACCGAACCGGACCGCAGCGCGGTCCGCCCACGCCCGACCGTCCGCAGCGTCTTGGTCAGGGTCTCTTCCAGTCCGGCCAGCTTGCCGTCGACATAGGTGTCACAGTCCGCACGCATCCGGTCCACGTCGCTGTGGGCGGCGTCCAGTATGTTGGCCGACTCGGTGTGCGCAGCCTGCACCACCTCCGACTGCGATACCAGTCGGGCCTGCTCGTTGCGACCGTCGGCCACCGCGCGGTCGTAGGTGGCGCGCCCCGCCGACACGAGCCGTTCCGCCTCGCCGTGCCCGCGGGAAACCAGGGCGTCATGTTGATCCTGCCCCGATTGCACCGCGCGATCGGCGTCGGACTGCGCTCTGGCGTGAATGGTCTCCGCTCTGCCGGTGGCCTCGTCGACGAGACGATCAGCCTCCGACTGTGCTCCGGCTATCGTGGCCGTCGCCTCGGTACGCGCACTGTGCACCAGTCGCGCAGCTTCGGCCTCTGCATCGGCGATGGTCTTGTCGGCGCTGGTCCTGGCCTCGGTCAGCATCTGGTCGCGGTGATCCAGGACGTCCTGGGCATCGTCCATCTCGCCCGGAAGAGCATCCCGCACGTCGTCCAGCAACTCCAGAACGTCCCCGCGCGGCACGACGCACGACGCAGTCATGGGTAGACCGCGTGCCTCCTCGACAATGGTGACCAATTCATCAAGGGCTTCGAATACGCGATACACGCTGAGGGACCTCTCCTTGTCGTGCAGCGGTGTTCCGACAGACCCCTGCGGCGCCAGTGTGCCAGCCCCTGCCGGTTCGCCCGATAGGCACGCCACGGTCCGGGCAAACGGGATCGAGATCAATCGCCAGCGAGCTTCGTGGTCAGCGCCCGGAACACGGCCGGCGGCAGCAGAGCGGACACATCGCCGCCGTACTTCGCTACCTGCTTGACCAGTGAGGAGGACAGGAACGAGTATTTCGGGTTCGTCGGGATGAACAGGGTGTCGACACTGGCCAGCCCGGAATTCATCTGCGCCATCTGCAGCTCGTAGTCGAAGTCGGAGACGGCGCGCACGCCCTTGACGATCGCCCTGATGTCGTTGCCCGTGCAGTAGTCGACCAGCAGTCCGGAGAACGAATCGACCCCGACGTTGGGCCATCTGGCGGTGATGACGCGGAGCAGGTCCAGCCGTTCCGGCACCTCGAAAAGCCCGCGCTTGTCCGGGTTGATCAGCACGGCGACGGTGACATGTTCGAACAATGCTGCCGCGCGGCCGATGATGTCGAGATGTCCGAGCGTCGGAGGGTCGAACGACCCCGGGCAGACGGCCCTACTCGGTGCCACATTGTTCTTCGCGCAAGCGCTCATGGGGCGCGACCGTAGCAGAGGACGGTGTCGCCGTAGCGTTTCGTCCGGACACCCACCAGCGGGGCCGGCCAGTCCATCTCGCCCGAACGCCGACTTCGTTCCACGATCAGGTCACAGCCGGGATTGAGGTGGCCGTTCGATGCCAGAGCCGCGACGATCTCGGCCAGCTCCGAGGTCGGCAGGTCGTAGGGCGGGTCGGCGACCACGAAGTCGAACGGCCGACCAGCCGCCGAGCAGGCGAAATTGCGGACATCCCCGGGCACCACCTGGACGTCCGGAACCTCCAGCACCGCGACGTTGGCGCGCAACGCGAGGAGGGCCGCCCAGTCCTGCTCGACCGCCACCAGCGCCGCGGCACCCCTGGACAGCAGTTCCAGACCCAGCGCCCCGGAACCTGCGTAAAGGTCCAGCACCCTCGCACCCTCCAAGCCCCCCGCGGCGACCAGCGCATTGGCCAACGCCTCACGGACCCGTTCACTCGTCGGCCGGGTGGCCTCACCGGGCGGCGTCTGCAGCCGCCGTCCCCGATACCGGCCCGCCGTGATCCGAGTCATCCTGCCGGCTCCGGCGGTCCGGTCCGACTCCAGCCGCGAGCGACCACTGCGCCCACGCGCTCAGTCCCGTGCCTTGACAACCAGGACCAGGTCCCCGCCTTCGACCTGTTGCACGGTGTGGATCGCGGCCCGGGCGACGGTGCCGGCGATCGGGCTGGTGATCGAAGCCTCCATCTTCATGGCCTCGATCGTCGCTACCGTGGCACCGGCCGCAACCTCGTCACCTTCGGCGACGCCAAGCGTCACGACGCCCGCGAACGGGGCCGCGATGTGCGCCGGGTTGGCCGGGTCGGCGCGCTCGGCGACGAGTACGTCCACCGCTACCGACCGGTCCCGGATCTGCAACGGCCGCAACTGCCCGTTCAGAGTGGTCACGACCATGCGCATCCCGCGTTCGTCCGGATCCCCGATCGCTTGGATTCCGGCGGTCAGCTGCACACCCTGCTGCAGATGGATGACGTGCTCGGTGCCGGGCTGCAGACCGTAGAGATAGTCGGCGGTGCTGAGCACCGAGACATCGCCGAACTCTTCCCGAGCCGCCAGGAACTCCTTGTCCGGGCCAGGGAACAGCAATCTGTTCAGCGTTGCCCGGGGGCGCTCTACCAGCGCGGCACTGTCGGTCTCCGAGAGTTCGGCGACCGGGGCCTTCACCGTTCGACCGGCCAGGGCGCGGGTGCGGAACGGCTCCGGCCAACCACCCGGCGGGTCGCCCAGCTCCCCGGACAGGAAGCCGACGACGGAATCCGGGATGTCGTAGCGCGACGGATCGTTCTCGAAGTCCGCCGGGTCGACCCCGGACCCGACCAGATGCAGAGCCAGGTCACCGACCACCTTCGACGAGGGCGTGACCTTCACCAGCCGCCCGAGCATGGCATCTGCTGCGGCGTAGGTAGTTTCGATGGCCTCGAACTTTCCGCCGAGGCCGAGGGCGATGGCCTGCTGGCGTAGGTTGGACAGCTGTCCACCGGGAATCTCGTGCCGATACACGCGCCCGGTCGGAGCCCGCAGGCCGGACTCGAACGGCGCGTACATCGCCCGCACCGCTTCCCAGTAGGGCTCGAGATCAGCGACCGCGGCCAGCGAGAGCCCCGTCGATCGCTCGGTGTTGTCGAACGCGGCGACCAGCGCCGACAGCGACGGCTGCGACGTGGTTCCGGCCATCGGAGCGCTGGCCGCATCGACTGCGTCCACACCGGCCTCGGCCGCGGCCAGGTAGGTGGCCAGCTGCCCACCCGCAGTGTCGTGGGTATGCAGATGGATCGGCAGGTCGAACCGCTTGCGCAGAGCAGTGATCAGGGTCCTGGCCGCTGGCGCCCGGAGCAGACCCGCCATGTCCTTGACGGCGAGCACATGAGCGCCGGCCCGCACGATTTCCTCCGCCAGGCGGAGGTAGTAGTCCAGGGTGTACAGCTTCTCCGCCGGGTTGGACAGGTCCGCCGTGTAGCACAGGGCCACCTCGGCGACCGCGGTGCCGGTGCCGCGGACGGCATCGATGGCCGGTCGCATCTGTGCCACGTCGTTCAGCGCGTCGAAGATGCGGAAGATGTCGATACCGGCCGATACCGCCTCGGTCACGAAGGCGTCGGTGACGGCTTCGGGATAGGGCGTGTATCCCACGGTGTTACGTCCTCGCAACAACATCTGCAAAGCGATGTTCGGCAAAGCTGAACGCAGCGCGACAAGGCGCTCCCATGGATCCTCCGCCAGGAACCTCAGCGCGACGTCGTAGGTGGCTCCGCCCCAGGCCTCCACCGACAACAGTTCCGGCGTCATCCGGGCAACTGCCGGCGCCACCGCCACCAGGTCCCTGGTCCGCACCCGAGTGGCCAGCAGCGACTGGTGTGCGTCCCGGAACGTGGTATCGGTGACGGCCAGCGGTGCGCTGCTCCGGAGCCAGGCCGCGAAACCTTCCGGACCGAGTTCGGCAAGCCGCTGCCGACTTCCGGGCGGAGCCGCCTCGGTGTTGATGGCCGGGAGCTTGGATGCGGGCTCGGTCAGATCGCCGGGGCGTCTGCCCTGCGGCCGGTTGACCGTGACGTCGGCCAGATAGGTCAGGAGCCGGGTTCCACGGTCGGCCGAGTGCCTGGCCGTCAACAGCTGCGGGTGGGTTTCGATGAACGAGGTGGTGACGCCGCCCGCAGCGAAGTCCGGATCGTCGAGCACTGCCTGCAGGAAGGGGATGTTGGTCGCGACGCCTCGGATCCGGAACTCGGCCAGGGCCCGACGTGCTCTGGCCACCGCCTGATTCCAGTCGCGGCCACGACAGGTGAGCTTGACCAGAAGTGAATCGAAGTGGGCGCTGACCTCGGCGCCGGCGTGGACCGTGCCACCGTCGACACGAACGCCGCCTCCGCCCGGCGACCGATAGGTGTTGATACGCCCGGTGTCCGGCCGAAAGCCGTTTGTCGGGTCCTCGGTGGTGATCCGGCACTGCAGGGCGGCGCCGCGGATGTGGATGTCCTCCTGCACGAGTCCCAGGTCGGCCAGCGTCTCCCCGGCCGCGATCCTGATCTGGGATGACACCAGGTCGATGTCGGTGATCTCCTCGGTGACGGTGTGCTCGACCTGGATACGCGGATTCATCTCGATGAAGTGGTGGGTTGAGTGCCCGTCCCGCTCTTCCAGCAGGAACTCGACCGTGCCCGCGTTCACGTAACCGATGGCGCGCGCGAACGCCACCGCATCGGCGCACATCGCGGCCCGCACCTCCGGCGCCAGGCCGACTGCCGGCGCCACCTCGATGACCTTCTGGTGCCGGCGTTGCACCGAGCAGTCACGCTCGAAGAGATGGACCACGGCGCCGGTATGGTCGGCCAACACCTGCACCTCGATGTGCCTTGGCTCGATGACCGCCCGTTCCAGGAACACCGTGTCGTCGCCGAACGCGGACTCGGCCTCCCGCATCGCTGTTGCCATCGCCTCCTGCAGATCCGCGGGCCGGTCCACCCGCCGCATGCCGCGGCCGCCACCGCCCGCCACGGCCTTGACGAACAATGGAAACCCGACCACGTCCGCCGCCGCCAGCAGAGTGGGGATGTCGCGGGACGGTGCGGACGACTCCAGCACCGGAATTCCTGCCGCTCGGGCGGCCGCCACCGCCTTCGACTTGTTCCCGGCCAGCTCCAGGACCGCTGCGGGGGGCCCGATGAATGTGATGCCGGCTTCCGCAAGAGCCTGCGCCAGCAACGGGTTCTCGGACAGGAACCCGTATCCGGGATATACCGCGTCAGAACCTGAATCGCGTGCGGCCCGAACGATCTCCTCGACGTCGAGGTAGGCGCGAACAGGATGGCCCAGCTCACCGATCTGATATGCCTCGTCGGCCTTCTGGCGGTGCACCGAGTTGCGATCTTCGTAGGGGTAGACCGCCACCGAGGCGACACCGAGCTCATACGCCGCGCGGAACGCCCGGATCGCGATCTCACCGCGATTGGCGACCAGGATTTTGGAAAACATGATTCGGCTCCTCCGGTGCGGGTCCCATGGTCATGGCACTGTCGTGGCACTTGGCTGCGGTCGCGGCGAGCCGACACCTGGGCAGCGGCTAATGGTGCATCAACGCCAGAACCTATCGGCGCAGCGGAGCTCACACCAGGTCAGGTGATACCCCTCACTGCCGCTCGGCTCACCGCTCGGCTAGCTGTTCGGTCCGCCGCTCAGCCCTTGTCGAGGAATTCCTGCCTCTCTTCCGCGATCACGGCAGCGATCATGGCCGCAAGACCCGGATATTCCGCCAAGGACGGATCCGACCGCACCAACTCGATGGCGTCGCGACGCGCCTCCTCGATCACCTTTCGATCGCGGAGCAACGACAGCTGCTTGAGTCCCGATGACCTACCGGCCTGAGAGGTGCCGAGCACGTCTCCCTCCCGACGCAGCTGCAGATCGGACTCCGCCAGCACGAAACCGTCGTTCGTTGCTGCCACGGCGGCCAGCCGGCTGCGCCCGACCGACCCGTCGGGGGACTCCGTCACCAGCAGACAGATGCCCGGCGCGACGCCACGCCCGACCCGACCGCGCAGCTGGTGCAACTGCGACATCCCGAATCTCTCGGCGTCGAGGACGACCATCATGGTCGCGTTGGGAACGTCGACGCCGACCTCGATGACGGTCGTCGCCACCAGGACGTCGATCCGGCCGGCGGCAAACTCGGTCATCACCCCGTCCTTCTCGATCGCGGGCAACCGCCCGTGCAGCACACCGAGCCGCAAACCGCGCAGTGGTCCGTCGCGGAGGGAATCCGCCATGTCGAGCACGGCCAACGGCGGTCTCCGATCGCCGCCGTCGCTCGGGCTCCGGTCGTCGTCGAAACCGCCCAGATCGATGTCGTCATCGGGAGCCGGTTTCGCCTTCGGACCGCTGCCCTTGGAAACCGACTCCAGCCCGTCCCCGATCTTCGGGCAGACGACGAACACCTGGTGACCGGCCGCCACCTCCTCGTGCACCCGGTTCCATGCCCTGTCGAGCCAGGCGGGTTTCTCGCCGACCGGGACCACGGTCGTCGAGATGGGCGATCGACCCGTCGGTAACTCGGACAGGATGGACGTGTCGAGATCGCCGTAGACCGTCATCGCCACGGTGCGCGGAATGGGCGTCGCTGTCATCACCAGCACGTGCGGCGGGCTACCGGCCGGATCCTTGTTCCGCAGGGCATTGCGCTGCTCGACACCGAAACGATGTTGCTCGTCGATGACGATCAGCCCCAGACCGGCGAAGAACACGTTTTCCGACAGCAGTGCGTGCGTTCCGACCGCAATGCCGGTCTGGCCGGAGACGATGTCCAGCAACGCTTCTCGTCGAGCGGCAGCCGGCATGGAGCCGGTCAGCAGAGTGATCTTGATCGCTCTCGGCGACGCTCCCAACTCGCCGCCGTTCCCAAGCGGTCCGAGTCCCGAGCGCAGCGAACGTGCGTGCTGAACAGCGAGCACCTCCGTGGGTGCCAGCAGTACCGCCTGCCGGCCGGAGTCGATCACCTGCAGCATTGCCCGCAGGGCGACGACGGTCTTACCGGAACCGACCTCGCCCTGCAGCAACCGGTTCATCGGGTGGATCGTGGCAAGGTCCTCGGCGATGACCTTACCGACGGCCTGCTGTCCTGCGGTCAGGACGAACGGCAGATCAGCGTCGAACGCGCTGAGCAGACCGCCCGCGATCGGCGGGCACGGCTCGGCCGGACAACTGCGCATCTCGGCGCGTCGCCTGGCCAACACCAGCTGGATCGACAGCGCCTCGTCGTACCGGAGCCTGGCGACGGCTGCGTCCAGCGCCTGTTCAGCGGATGGCCGATGGACGTCGCGCAGGGCGTCGGTGAGATCGACCAGACCTCGTTCGGCAAGCAGTTGGATGGGTACCGGATCGTCCACCTCGTCCAGCACATCCAGGACCGTCTTGACGCAGCGCTGCAGCAGGGCGCCGGTGATGCCCTCGGACAGGGGGTAGACCGGAATGATGCCACCGGAGAACGACTCGACCACCTCGAGGGCGTCCTTGACCTGCTCGCCGGATCGCTCCGGCCCGGTCGGTCGCGCCGCAGCCTCCGATGCCTGAGCAGCGTTCGATGCCGTGAGCGTGCGCCCGCTCGCCGCGCCGGTTGCCCGTCGAACGACGTCGTCCTTACCGATCACGGCCACCTGCGGGGACGTGATCTGCAGCGCGCCGTTGAACGCGCTCACCGTGCCGGAGAACATCGCGTCCGTGCCTACCGGCAGCTGTCCCGCAAGGTTCCATCGATTGAAGAACGTGCAGGTCAACTGCTTGGCGCCATTACCGATGACGACGTTGGTCACCGTCCGCACCTTCGAGTTCGGACCCATCCTCCGCTCCTTGACCGATCGGACGGACGCCAGCACCGTCACTCGCTCGCCGATCGTCAACCCGGAGAGGTCGGTCAGCTTCCCACGCCGGTCGTACTTGCGGGGGTAGTAGCGGAGCAACTCTCCCACCGTCTGCAGCGAAAGCTTTTCCAGGAGTTGCTTGGCCGCCCGCGTGCCGAGCACCTGCTTGAGCGGCGTAACCAGACACACGCCGGCGGCGTGAGCAGAAACCTCGGCCACCACCGCTCACCTACCCCTCACGAGTTGCCGGACCGGACGCAATCCGACCAGGATCACCACGCCCCGCACATCATCACCCGGCCCACCGACAGCCCTGGAACCGGTCAGCTCATTCCCGCCGACCGACGGTCAGGGAGAACACCGCACCGCTCGCGTAGGCCTCGGAGATGACCTCACCGGCCATCCGGGTGTGTACGTGGAAGTATCGCCGGTCGCCCTCGGACCAGACGACGACCTCGTCCGCCGACCCGCCGAGAAACACTGTGAGCCGATCGCAATCTTCCCGCGAGAGGAACATGGTGAACGTCACCTCGGCCGACAGCTCGACACCGACGTTGGATCCGGGCGCCGCTCCGCAGCTGGGGGGACGGACCGGAGCGCCCGGCGGCGCGGTGCTTCGCTGCAGGGTGATCAACACCATGCCGACCAGGGCCCTCGCTCGATAGCCTGCTTCACGATTGGCGAGGTCCGGTGGCCCGGCCGCCAGCACTGCCGCCGCAGCGGCGCTGGTGATCGTGTAGAGCTCGGCGCCGTCGACCACCAGTTCGGCCGCAGTGGTGCCGGCTGTCCTGGCCACCTCGACGGCGGTGCCCGCTGACCCGGGGAATTGCCGATCGACCGACTGGGTCGAGTCGCCGCCAGGAGCGACCTGGATAGCCGCTCCGCCGGCGATCAATCCCGCTACCAGGGACAACCGGTCGCCAGCCGATGCCTGGCCGGCGTCGCCGCTGTCCGACATGGCCTGCCGGGCGCCCGCGATTCCGGTTGCCATCCCGGTCAAGTAGACCTGCAGGAGGGCCGCTGCGGCGTCCGCGGGCGGCCGCTCAACAGTGGGCAGGGCTGCCCGGCCGACTGCGGCGGAAATCGCCCGCCCGCCGTCGACCAGCACCTGTCTTTCGACCGCGTCCGGCCGTACTCGGAACAGTTCGTCGCCGTCGCCCTGCGAATCGAGCAGCAGACCGAACCATCGTTCGACCAGCTCCGTATCGAAGGTCGTCATCCGATCATCTTGCCCGTCCGGACGCGGATGTTCGGAGCCACCGTCCGGATCTGGATGGTGGACCGGGCGTGGCTGGCCGGAGAGCGAACCAGACGATTTGGCCGACCGCCTCCGCCTGGCTATCCTTGGAGGGTTGCCCGGGTTCACCCGACATGCAACGAACCACGCAAGTACTAATCATTTTGAGCCGGCCGGCCGGTCGGCTCGCTTTCTTCGTGAGGGGTTGAGCCCACGTGGCTGCCGTATGTGACGTCTGTGGCAAGGGCCCGGGCTTCGGGATGAGTGTGTCCCACTCCCACCGTCGTACCCACCGTCGATGGAACCCGAACATCCAGGCGGTGCGTGCCCAGGTTGCGCCCGGCACGGTGAAGCGGGTCAACGCCTGCACCTCATGTCTCAAAGCCGGCAAAGTGGTCCGGGGCTAGCTACCGGAGTCGCTTGAATCGCTTCGCGAAAGGCGGCGGAACCCACACAGGGTTCCGCCGCCTTTTCGTCGTTCATGCAGGAGCCCGTGGTCCTGCCTGGGCGAGAGGACTCAGGCGGGCAGCAGCGGAACCATCCAACCGTGCGGGTCCGTCGCCTGCCCGCGCTGCAGTCCGATCAGGGCTTTCCGGAGTTCCATCGTGACGGGCCCTGGGCCACCATCGGCGATGTCGAAGCTTCCGCCCGCATGCTTGACCGACCCCACCGGGGTGATCACCGCGGCCGTGCCGCAGGCGAAGACCTCGGTCAGTTCGTCCGAGTCGACCTTCTTGGCCCACTCGTCCGTCGAGATCCGACGCTCTGCGGTTCGATATCCGCGATCGCGAGCGAGTTGAAGCAGTGAGCTCCTCGTGACGCCGGGCAGGAACGATCCCGACAACTCAGGCGTGACAACCTCCGCGTCCGGTCCGGAGCCGAAGACGAAGAACAAATTCATTCCGCCCATCTCCTCGACCCATCGGCGCTCGACTGCGTCCAACCAGACCACCTGATCACACCCCTGGTCGGCGGCTTGGGCCTGAGCGGCCAGCGATGCTGCATAGTTGCCGCCGGTCTTGGCAGCTCCCATCCCACCCGGAGCCGCACGGACGTATTCGGTCGACCACCAGACGCTGACCGGCTGGACTCCCCCGGCGAAGTAGGAACCGGCGGGCGAGGCGATCACCGAATAGATGTATTTCTTGGATGGCCGCACGCCCAGGCCGACGTCCGCTGCGAACATGAACGGCCGGAGGTACAGCGATGCTTCTTCGCCGGTCGGCACCCAGGCGCGATCGACCTCGACGAGTTCTCGCAGCGATTGCAGGAAAAGTTCTTCCGGCAGGCGCGGCATTCCCAGCCTGTCGGCGGATTGGTTGAGCCGGGCCGCGTTTGCGCTGGGACGGAAGCTGGCGGCCGAGCCGTCGGGTTGGGTGTAGGCCTTCAGTCCCTCGAAGATCTCCTGCGCGTAATGCAGCACCATGGCGGCTGGGTCGATCGTGAACGGACCGTACGGCACGACTCTGGCGTCGCGCCAGCGGCCGTCGTCGTAGTCGATGATGACCATGTGATCAGTGAAATAACGGCCGAAGCCGGGTGCGGCCAGAATTTCGGCCCGACGCTCGTCCGATGCGGAAGCGGGGTTGCTGGTCCGGATGAAGTCGGTCGTCATGAGGTGAATCTACTACAACAGAGGACGTCCTAGTATTGCGCCCGGGGGGTCGGAATCGGTCGCTGCGACGCCCCCGGTAGCCTCCTTCGAACCGTCGATGCATTCACGCAGCAGGTCGGCACGCCCTTCGGGTGGCGACGGATGCCGGACCGCCGGCGAAGGGCGCGAGGCGGCTACTTGACATGGGACGGCGCAAAAGGCGGCCGCACCACTCGCACCCGCAGCAGTCGGCCGCGCACGTCGACAGTGATTTCGTCGCCGTCCTCCACACCGGCCGCGGAATCGAGAAGGGCGAGGCCGATGCCCTTGCCCAGGGTCGGCGAGAACGTGCCGGAGGTGGTCTCACCGATTGCAGCGCCGGCGGCGGACAGCACTCGAAGGTGTGGCCTGAGCACCCCCCGATCCAGCGCCTCCAGTCCGCGCAGCGACCTTCGTGCGCCGGCCGCTCGTTCGGCCAGCAGGGCCGCACGCCCGAAGAAGGCCGGCTTCTGCCAGCCGACGGCCCAGCTCGCGCGGGCCTGCACCGGCGTGATGTCAGGCCCCAGGTCCTGCCCGTGCAACGGATAGCCCATCTCCGTGCGCAAGGTGTCCCGCGCGCCGAGGCCCGCCGGGCGTCCACCGCGGGAGGCGGCCTCGGTCAGCAGTCGGTCCCACAGTTCACGAGCCGCTCCCCAGGGTGGCAGCAGTTCGAAACCCAGTTCACCGCTGTATCCGGTCCGGCACACCCGCACCGTCGCGGTCGTCCCGTCGGCAGCGACCCAGGTCCCATCCGCCCATGCCATGTAGTCGAGTTCGGTCGGCAATCCCACCGCGGCCACTACCTCGGCTGCCAACGGTCCCTGAACCGCTAGAACCCCGAATTCTCCGTGCCGATCGTGGATCTGCACACCCTCCGGAGCAGCGGCCTGCAGCACCGCGACTACCTCGGCGGCGTTGGCTGCGTTCGGAACGACGAAGACCTCGTCGTCGGCGACGAGGTAGGCGATCAGATCGTCGATGACCCCGCCGGAATCGTTGCAGCACATCGTGTACTGGGCTCGTCCCGGACCGATCCTGCCGAGATCTGCAGTCAGACAACGGTTCACGAACTGTGCGGCCCCAGGCCCGGTCACATCGGCCTTGCCCAGATGCGACACGTCGAAGATCCCCACGGCGGTGCGAACCGCGATGTGCTCGGCGACCACACCGCCACCCGCGTACGAGATCGGCATCTCCCAGCCACCGAACGCGCCCATCGTGGCTCCCAGCGCCAGGTGCGCCTCGTGCACGGGAGAGTGGAGCAAGGAGTCGGCGCCTGATAGTTCGTCGGACATGGAACAACACCGTAGCCCTGCCGACTGGTCCGCCCACCCGGGAACGGGGATCGCGGCTAACGTTGCGCCCGACGACCCGCACCCGAGGAGCACACCAGATGACGACATTGACCCTGACCGTCCACGACCCGGCGAAGGCGGTTGCCGATGTCCTGGTGATCGGTGCCTACGCCGGCGAAGAAAAGCCGGTGGCCGCCGATGCGGCCTACACCGACGCGGTGAACGCCGCCGCGCTGGCCGGTGCGGTCGGTAAGGCCGGCGAGTTGACCCTGGTGCCCGGCGCCGGAACCGGTTCGGGGCGGTTGCTCGCCGTCGTCGGACTGGGCGAACGAGCGAAGTTCACCGCGGAGGTCCTGCGCAAAGGTGCCGGCATCGCCTCCAGAGCTCTGGCAGGTTCCGCAGCCGTCGTCTCCACCCTGTCGTTGATCGACCTGGCCGCCGCGGCACAGGGCCACCTTCTCGGTGCCTACGTCTTCGATCGCTACAAGGCGCCGGCCAAGCCTCCTGTCGAAACCATTGCGCTTGCGGTTCCCGAGGACGATGACGCGGTCAGAGCCCGATTCAGGACGGCCGTCATCACCGCCGAGGGGGTCCTGCTGGCCCGTGACCTGGTGAACACCGCACCCAACGAGCTGTACCCGGCCGCTTTCGCGGACCGCGCCACCACCGCCGCGGAGACGGCGGGACTCGTGGTAGAGGTCTTGGACGAGCAGGAACTGAAGGCGGCCGGCTTCGGCGGCATCGTCGCAGTCGGCTCCGGGTCCGTCCGCCCGCCGCGGCTGGTCCGGATCACCTACTCCCCTGCCGAGGCCAAACGCTCGGTGGCCTTGGTGGGCAAGGGCATCACGTTCGATTCCGGTGGCTTGTCGATCAAGCCCGCGCAGGGCATGGAGAACATGACCAGCGACATGTCCGGCGCTGCGGCGGTGGTGGCCACCGTGATCACCGCGGCGGCGCTGAACCTCCCGGTGAAGGTGACCGCCTGGGCGGCTCTCGCGGAGAACCTGCCATCCGGGTCGTCCTACCGGCCCGGCGACGTGATCCGTCACTACGGCGCGAACGGCGAGCCGGGCAAGACGGTTCACGTGCTGAACACCGACGCCGAGGGTCGACTGGTGCTGGCCGACGCGATCGCCCGGGCGGCGCAGGAGAGCCCGGACTACCTCCTGGAGACCTCGACGCTGACCGGCGCGCAGGTGGTGGCACTGGGCAACCGAACGATGGCGGTGATGGGGTCGGACGATCTCCGCGATCGGGTCGCCGAGTTGGCCCGTGAGGTCGGTGAGGGCGGCTGGGCCATGCCGCTGCCCGAAGAGCTGCGGGAGAGCATCGACTCTCCCATTGCGGATCTGCAGAACATCAACTGGGATCGGGTCGGGGGCATGTTGGTGGCCGGACACTATCTGAGTTGTTTCGTTCCGGATGGCCTTCCGTGGGCGCACCTCGACGTGGCGGGTCCTGCTTACAACACTGGAAAGCCGTACGGCTACAACGGCTCCGGTGGAACCGGCGTGCCGGTCCGAACGCTGCTGGCGGTTCTGCAGGAAATCGCAGCCGGTTGAGCAGCTGCTGCTCAGTCGCCGAGCGTCTCGCGTCTGTCCCGTTGCGCCAGGATGATCTGCCGCTTCGAGTAGTCCCGCATGCGCTGCGGATATCCGATGATGGTGGCGTCATAGATCGGTATCCGGTGGTGACGCGCGAAACTCTTCGCGGCTTCCGGGGATTTCACCAAGCGGCGGGTGAACTCGCCGTCGTGGGCCACCAGCAGCATGGTTACCGGGGTGAGAGAAGTCTTCGGCTCGACGTAGACCTCGACGCCGCGGCGCTCGTTCACCCAATTGAACACTGACTCCGCGTCCGCACGACGCCGCGCCTTCGGACTTTCGACCACCGTCCTGCGCTTGGAGAACCAGCCCATCGCTCCCCCTGTCCTCCATCACGGCTCCGGTTGCGCCGACGGCGAACGTCGGCCGCAACCGGGCGACCAACGGTGTTGTTCCTCTTGACGCCGTCCACAGCGTCGCCATCTTCGGCGGCCGTTCTGGACAGTGTCAACCATCCGGTCGAGATATGGGGGCCAACGGCGCAGAACCAACGCGCCGGTTTGCCGTGCCGATGGGGATCTGCGTCGAGCAGATCACCGGTCGGGCGCCCTCGGCCAAGCCGCACCCGCGGCGCACACTGTCGGCCGAGATGCCAAGATGGAGGCGCACCGGCGGCGGGAATCCTTTCGCCCGCTCCCGATGACGTTTCCGCGAGAGCCCGAGGAGTTCGTATTCAATGACCGACACCACTGTCGACCTGGTCGTTCTCGGTGGAGGATCAGCCGGCTATGCCACGGCGCTGCGCGCCGCGGAGCTGGGATCCTCCGTCGTCCTGATCGAGAAGGACAAGCTGGGCGGCACCTGCCTGCACCGTGGCTGTGTTCCGACCAAGGCCCTGCTGCACGCGGCGGAGGTCGCCGACGATGCCCGCGAGGGCGCGGCCTTCGGCCTGAAGATCACCTTCGACGGAGTCGACGTTCCTGGCCTGCACAAGTACAAGGACGGCATCGTCAACCGGGCGTTCAAGGGCGTTGCCGGTCTGGTCAAGTCGCGCGGCATCACCGTCGTCGCGGGTGAAGGCAAGTTCGTCGGGCCGAACACCGTCGTGGTGGGCGACGACCGGTACATCGGGACCAACGTGGTGCTCGCGACCGGTTCCTACTCGAAGTCGCTGCCGGGCCTGAATATCGAAGGCCGGGTGATCACCAGTGAACAGGCGTTGGGCCTGCAGTGGATCCCGGAAAGCGCCATCGTGCTGGGCGGCGGAGTCATCGGCGTAGAATTCGCATCCGTCTGGGCCTCCTTCGGCTCGCAGGTCACCATCGTAGAAGCCCTCCCGAGCCTGGTTCCGGCCGAGGATCCGTGGGCGCAGAAGCAATTGGAACGGGCCTTCCGCAAACGGAAGATCGCGTTCTCGACGGGCGTCCGGTTCGCCGGTGTCACCCAGGACGACAGCGGCGTCACGGTCACCCTCGAGGACGGCAAGACCTTCTCGGCCGACCTCCTGCTCGTTGCGGTCGGCCGTGGTGCCGCAACCGCCGGCTGCGGTTTCGAGGAGGCCGGTCTCGCGATGGATCGTGGCTTCGTTTCGACCGACGAGCGGTTGCGCACCAATTTGCCGAATGTATTCGCCGTCGGCGACATCGTTCCAGGTCTACAGCTGGCCCACCGCGGATTCCAGCACGGCATCTTCGTCGCCGAGGAGATCGCCGGGCTGCACCCGGAGGTCATTCCGGACTCGCTGATTCCCAAGATCACCTACTGCGACCCGCAGATCGCCTCCGTCGGAGTGACCGAGGCCAAGGCCACCGAAGTTCACGGGGTGGACGCCGTCGAGACCTACCTCTACGACCTCGGCGGCAATCCCAAGTCGCAGATCCTGCGCACCGCGGGCGGCGTGAAGGTGGTCCGGTTGAAGAACGGCCCGGTTCTCGGCATTCACCTGGTCGGTGCCCGGGTCGGTGATCTGATCGGCGAAGCGCAACTGATCGTCGGCTGGGAGGCGCATCCGGAGGACGTCGCTCCGCTCATCCATGCCCATCCGACCCAGTACGAGGCCATCGGTGAGGCCATGCTCGCCATGGCGGGGAAGCCGTTGCACGTCCACTGACCCTGCGCTTGGGTACCGCCGGCGCCGGTGGTACCGGTGATAACGCACAGCATTTCAACGAGTATCCAACGAACGGGACATACCGCTCGTCGACCAGGTAGGGAAGAGAATCCATGTCGAACTCCGTGCAGATGCCCGCTCTCGGTGAGAGCGTCACCGAAGGCACTGTGACCCGCTGGCTGAAGCAGGTCGGCGACGACGTCGCAGTCGACGAACCACTGGTCGAGATATCGACAGACAAGGTCGACACGGAGATTCCGTCTCCGTTCGCCGGCACACTCGAGAAGATCGTGGTCGCGGAGGACGAGACAGCCGAGGTCGGCGCCGAACTCGCGGTGATCGGGGACGGCAGTGGGGCTTCGGCCGATCCGAAGGAGGCTGCTTCGTCGGATCCGGTGGCAGAGCCCGGACCGTCCGCACCCGCAGATTCGGACGCGGAGTCCGATGCGCAGCCCGAACCCGAAGCCGCGCCCGCGGCAGAAGTGACCGAGCCGGCCGAGACACCGTCGGAGGACGTCGAAGCCCCGGCCGAGAAGCCGGTCGCCGAAACGAAGCCGGCCGGTGGATCCGGCACCGCTGTCACCCTGCCCGCCATGGGTGAATCGGTGACCGAGGGCACGGTTACCCGGTGGCTCAAGCAGGTCGGCGACGACGTCGCAGTCGACGAGCCGCTGGTCGAAATCTCCACGGACAAGGTCGACACCGAGATTCCGTCACCCATCGCCGGCACCTTGCTCGAGATCAGCGTCGGCGAGGATGAAACGGTCGAGGTCGGCGGCCGGCTCGGCATCATCGGCGAGAAGGGCTCGACGGCGACTGCCGCCCCTGAGCCCGACGCCGCGCCAGAGCCTGCGGCCGCCGCTCCTGAGCCGAAGGCGCAGGCGCCTGCAGCGCCCGCGAAGCAAGCGGCGCCAGCCGCTCCGGCGGCAACGGCGGCGGCACCGGCGCCGGCGCCGAAGAATCAGTCCGCAGCTTCAACGGCGGCGACTGCTCCGGCTGCGCAGGCTGCTCCGGCTGCTCCGAGTTGGCAGCCGGCGGCCAAGAGCGAGCCGAGCGGTTACGTCACTCCGGTGATCAGGAAATTGGCGTCCGACCGGGGAGTCGATCTCTCGTCCGTCACCGGAACCGGGGTGGGTGGCCGGATCCGTCGGGAAGACGTCGTCGCCGCCGGGGATGCCGCGAAAGCGGCTGCCGAGGCGGCCGCCGCTGCGGCGGCCCCAGCAGCGACGGCGTCGGCGACAGGCAGCGCTGCCGGCGCCACCAAGGCGACTCCCGATGTCGCGGCGACCGCATTGATCGGCACCACCGCGAAGCTTCCCCGAATTCGCCAGTCCATCGCCAAGAACATGTTGCACGGCCTGCAGACGGCTGCCCAGCTGACCACGGTGATCGAGGTCGACGTCACCAGGGTCGCGAATCTGCGGACCAGGGCGAAGTCAAGCTTCGAGGCGCGGGAGGGAGTCAAACTCTCCTATCTCCCGTTCTTCGTGAAGGCCGCGGTGGAGGCGACCAAGCTGTACCCGGTGATCAACTCGTCGCTGTCGGAGGATCTCAAGGAGATCACCTACCACGGTTCGGTGAACCTTGGAATTGCGGTTGACACTCAACGGGGACTGATCGTTCCGGTCATCAAGGACGCCGACGACCTCAACATCGGCGGTATCGCCCGGAAGATCGCCGACCTGGCTGCCCGCACCAGGGACAACAAGATCGGCCCCGATGACCTGTCCGGTGGAACCTTCACCATTACCAACACCGGGTCGGTGGGCGCTCTGTTCGACACGCCGATCTTCGTGCCGCCGCAGTCGGCGATCCTGGGGACTGGGGCGATCGTTCGGCGCGCTGTTGTCGTCGCCGGATCAGATGGCGACGAAGTGATCGCGATCCGTTCGATGGCGTACCTGGCCATGTCCTACGACCATCGCAACATCGATGGTGCCGACGCCTCCCGCTTCCTCGCCGCGATCAAGAAGCGGATCGAGGCGGGCGATTTCGAGGGCGACCTCGGGCTCTGACCCCACCCGCCCCGCACAACGGTCGAGCGCTGAGCAGTCGGCGTTCGACCGGGCCGCCGTTGGGTTCCGACCCGGAAGGACGGACACATCGATGAAGATCGTGGTTGCAGGTGCCAGTGGATTCCTCGGGGGTCGACTGTTGGCCAAACTCCGTTCCGCCGATCACGAGATCATTCGATTGGTTCGCGGCGCGACCGGAACTCGACCAACGCCGGAACACCCACCGGGCCAGACCGTCGGACCAGCGCCGGACGCCCGGCAATCAGCTCGAGAGACCCAGGTGCGGTGGGATCCCGACCACGACGAACTCGATGTCGAGAAGCTTCGAGGCGCCGACGCGGTCATCAATCTGTGCGGAGTCGGTGTCGGCGACAGACGCTGGACGTCCCAGTACAAGGACCTCATTCGAAGTTCCAGAGTGCGATCCACCGGTTTGCTGGCGAAGGCCTGCGTCCAGGTCGATGTTCCTATCCTGATCAACGCTTCGGGGATCGGCTACTACGGTTCGCGGGGAAACGAACCGATCGACGAATCCGCGCATGCCGGCACGTCGTTCCTGGCCGGAGTCTGCGTCGCCTGGGAGGAAGCCACCGCGCCCGCCGACCGAGCCGGCGTGCGGGTGGTACATCTGCGCACCGGCCTGGTTCTCGGTCGCGAGGGCGGGCTGCTGCCGAGGTTGGTGTTGCTGACGAAGCTGTTCGCCGGCGGCAAGCTGAGTTCAGGACGGCAGTACTTTCCGTGGATCTCGGCGACCGACGAGATCGACGGCATCGTGCATCTCTTGACGGCCGACGTCGCAGGACCGGTCAACATGAGCGGTCCTGCACCGGTGACGAACGCCGAGTTCACCAAGGATCTGGGTCGCGCCCTGCACCGGCCGACGCCGTGGACGGTTCCGAAGGTGGCATTGCAACTCGTGCTGGGCGGATTCGCCGAAGAGGTCGTCAGTGGCCAGAACGCCCTGCCGACGGCCCTGCTCGAATCCGGGTTCATCTTCAGCCACGCCACCCTCCCCGAAGCGTTGCGCAGCGAGATCTGACCGACGTCCCACCCGGCGGCCGCCGAGCGGGACGTCGAACACCGACAGATCAGTGTTCGTACGGGTCGGCCGGCTGTGCGATCGGAACCATCGAGGTGACGTCCACCGTCGGCACGTAGTCGTTGTCAGGCCCGGCTGTGCCCGGTCGGGCGCTGATCACCGCACTCACCCAGGTGTCAACCGGATAGCGGGCCGTCCCGTCGATGTGCACCCGCAGCGGACTGGCGTCGGCGGCGCAGCAACTGATGGTGACTCGAGCCAGCGAAAACCCCTGTGGGTAACCATCTCCGGTCGGGGCGATGAATCCGATCACGGTGAGGTCGTTGTCGGACGCTGAATTCTGGCCGTCGTACAGCGCCCGCATCACGAAATCCTTCAGAGCGAGCGAAGGATCCTTGCCGCCCGGCAGCGCCGGGAACGTCATGGTGGGCCGCTTCTGCGCGAAGGCCTTCGTTCCGATGGCATGACCGCTGCCGTCGTTCGGGGCATAGCCTCCCGGTGAACCGCCCGCACCGACGTCGGCCCCGGCCGCTGCCGGCGGCGCCATACCGGCAAGGCCGGCCAGAGCCTGAGATCCGGCATTGCGGCTGACCGCATCCGCACCGAGGGCCGGCGGAGCCAACAGGACCAGGATCAGGATGGGCGCGAGGATCAGCCAGGGCGCTGTGGCCCGGTCATGCGAATGAGCGTGCGAATCGGCGTGCTCGGCACACCCAGTGACACCGTGCTCGGCACCCCCGGTGACACCGTGCGCGGGCAGTGGCGACGTCCCTTGATCCACATCGCCGTCCCGGAGCGGGCTCGCGGGGTAATCCACTCCCAACGCGGGGTGGTCCATTGCCAGCGCCGGGTGATCCATTGCCAACGCGGGGTGATCCGTTCCCAACGCGGGGATGACCGACGCCAGCCCGACGGCGATCAGCACAGCGCCGGCGAGCACCAGCAGCGGCGCGAAGCCGGGTTTCACATAGGCGGTGTAGCGGCCGGTGACGGTGATGAAGATCAGCAGACCGCCGAGCAGCCCAACCACCGCGGACTGAGTCGCCTTGTTCATCGGGTCACCTCCACCCTTGGAAGAACAGCAATCCGGTGCCGACGCCGACCAGTACCGCGACGACGAAGGTCAGCGGCGCGAAGCGCACGGCGAATCTGCGTCCGAAGGTGCCCGACTGCATCGCGAAGAGCTTGATGTCCACTGCCGGGCCGACCGTCAGGAAAACCAGCTTCCCGACCACCGGGATGGTGGAGAACGAAGCCGCGACGAACGCGTCGGACTCCGAGCAGAGCGCCAGGACGAAGGCCAGCGCGCCCATGGTGAGCACCGTCAGAATCGCCGAATTGCCGACACCGGTCATGAACTGTCTCGGCACCACTGTGTTCAGGGTCGCGGCCGCGGCCGCACCGATCACCAGGAATCCGGCCGCCTGGGTGAAGTCGGCGCGGACCGTTGGAAGGAACACCCGAGCTCCGGTCCCGTCGGCCGAGCCCGTTGCCGCCGACGTGCGCACCTTCGGTTTCATCCATTCCGGACGGCCGAGCTTCTCCCAAACCCAGCCGACCAGCACCGCTGTCAGCAGTCCGGCGACCAGTCGCGCCCACACCATCCGCGGCTCGTTCGGAAAGGCCACTGCAGTCGCTACCAGCACGATCGGATTGATCGCCGGCGCCGACAGCAGGAACGCCAGAGCCGCGGACGGACGCACGCCGCGGTCGATCAGCCGGTTGGCGATCGGAACCGAGCCGCACTCACACCCGGGTAGCGCGATGCCGCAGACGCCGGCCAACGGAACGGCCAGCGCAGCGTTCGTCGGCATCACCCGGCTGAAGAAACTCGCCGGTACGAACGCCGCGATCGCTCCGGACACCAGCACGCCCAGGACCAGGAACGGTGTGGCCTGCACGCAGATCGCGACGAACACGGTCGCCCAGCCTTTGGGCAGCACGGCCGTCAGCCAGCCGGCGAGCTGGGTTCGGAGCAGCAGAGCTGTCAGCAGGATCAAGCCGAAAATCTCCAACGAGCCAGGCTGATACCTGCGGCGGGGCCGGACCGCAACAGGCCCCACCTGGGTCCTGACGTCAGTCATCGGCCGTAGCCTCCTCGAGGTCTGGGCCTCCGCCGGAGGGCTCGGCGCCGATCACGCCGCCGAAACGCCGCTGCCGGGAAGCGAAAATTTCGCAGGCGTGCCACAGATGGCGACGGTCGAACTCCGGGAACAGCGTGTCCAGGAACACCATCTCGGCATAGGCCGACTGCCAGAGCAGAAAATTGCTCGTCCGCTGCTCACCGGACGATCGGAGAAAAAGATCGACGTCCGGCATGTCCGGCTCGTCCAGATATTTCGCGATCATCGCCTCGTTCACCTTCGCCGGATTCACCCGTCCCGCGGCCACCTCGAGCGCGATGGCCTTGACCGCATCCGCGATCTCTGCACGTCCGCCGTAGTTGACACACATCGTCAAGGTCAGGACGTCGTTGGCTGCGGTCAGTTGCTCGGCGACTTCCAGCTCGGAGATCACACTGCGCCAGAGCCGCGGGCGACGGCCGGCCCACCGCACCCGCACGCCGAGCGAGTGCATGTCGTCCCTGCGACGACGGATGACGTCGCGGTTGAACCCCATCAGGAACCGGACCTCGTCCGGTGAGCGCTTCCAGTTCTCGGTCGAAAACGCATATGCGGAAAGATGTTTCACCCCGATTTCGATGGCGCCTTCGACGACATCGAAGAGGGCGGCCTCACCACGCCGATGCCCTTCGGTGCGCGGCAGCCCGCGGGCCTTCGCCCAACGTCCGTTGCCGTCCATCACCAGCGCAACGTGATTGGGCACCGCGCTGACAGCGATCTCCGGAGGGCGAGCCCCGCTTCGATGCGGGTGGGGCGCGCGGGGCGCAGACTGCGCAGACTGCGGGGTCTGCGGGGTCGGCGCCCTCACGACAACGGTCCGCTGATGGCATCGACGCGTGCCCGAACCAGAGCGGCCTGCCGGGCAGCCGGATATCCCAGCAGCTCCGGCGGCTCGGCCACGCTCCCCCGGTCCACCAGCGGCAGCGACTTGAGCCCGCGCTCGATGTGCCATTGCAGGAGTGCAGCGACCAGCCCGGATGCCTCCCGGCGCATCGACCCGTCGGATGCTTCCGCGGTCGGCCAGTCCCCGGACGCCAGCGCCGCCATCAGGGCGATGGCGCCGGGGGCCGGGCGCGCCACGCCGGCCGACCGACACCCCCCACACAACAATCCGCCCGCCGGGATCGAGAATGCGGTGTGCGGCCCCGGTTCCCCGCACCGGGCGCACTCGGCCAGCGCCGGCGCCCATCCGGCCAACGACATGGACCGCACCAGAAATGCATCGAGCAGCAGCGACGGATCCCGGTCGGTCTCAGCCAGCGCCCGCAGCACGGACACCAGCAGCAGGTACAACTTCAGGGAGGGTTCGTGTTCCTCGGAGGTGAGCCGCTCGACGGTCTCCACGATCGCCGATGCCGCGGTGTACCGCGAGTAGTCTGCGGCGATGGCGGAGCCGAACGAGTCCAGCGTGACAGCCTGGGTCACGATGTCCAGGTTTCGTCCGGCATAGAGCTGCAGGTCGATGTGGCTGAACGGCTCCAATCGCCCACCGAATCGGCTCTTGGTCCGACGCACACCCTTGGCGACGGCGCGAACGCGGCCTTCTCGGCGGGTGAGGAGGGTGACGATTCGATCGGCTTCGCCGAGCTTCGTCACCCGCAGCACCACACCGAAGTCGCGGTAGACGGTCACGGTCACCATGGTGCCACTTTGCACGCGGCAATCGATCGAGGTGCCACTTTGCACGCGGCAATCGATCGAGGTGCCACTTCGCACGCGGCAACCGATCGGGGTGGCCCCAGGCAGCCCGGACGCCGCCGGCCGACCCGGCGGCGGTGGACCGGCCAGAAAATCTACTGTGTTCCGCGGTGCACTAGCCTGGGGGAGCAATTAATCCGATCGGTGATGTCGAGGCGCCGGCCGGTGGCGCCGTTCCGACCTCGCCCGACGGCCGCGCCGAAGGTGGACACATGAGCGACCCGACGATCCGCAGGGCGCAGCCCGATGACGCCGAGGCCTTCTCCGCCTGCCATCTTGCCTGCTGGCGGGAGGCATACGAGAACCTCTGGGGGTCCGAACGTTTCGCTGAATTCGATCCCCAAAAATTGGCCATCAGGCGTCGCCAGGAAATCGAGTCCGGGGAGGCAGACCATTTTCTGGTCGAGCAGGACGACGAGATCCTCGGCATCGCCATCGCCGGACCGGCGCGAGAGGACGGTCCCCCTGTTCCACTGGAGCTCTACGCGATCTATGTTCGCAAGGGCCATCAGGGCTCAGGCATCGCGGATTCGCTGCTCGATGCCACCATCGGCGATCAACCCGCATCGTTGTGGGTGTATCGCGACAATCCCCGAGCCAGTGCGTTCTACGTACACCACGACTTCATTCCCGATGGCAGCGAGAAGATCGACAGCGCCGGAATTCTCGAGATTCGGATGGTTCGTCGTTAGGACGTGATCACGGGTGAGCCGCCCGGGGTACGCACCCGGTGGCCCGTCCGGTTCAGATGTTCGGCTGGCATGCTGGCGTGGTGAGCAGAGTGACAGCCAGGACCCGCGTCCAGCGGTACCGCAGCGGTACCTTCACCGAGCGTGCCGACCTGGTCGCCGGGGAGGAGCCCTTGGAGATCCGGCTGAGCGGCGAACCTCTCAGTGTCACCATGCGCACCGCGGGAAACGACATCGAACTGGTCCACGGATTCCTGCACGCCGAGGGGATCATCGAAGAGGCTGCCGACGTCACGGTCATGCGGTACTGCGACGGCGTGGACGAGAATGGTCGTAACACCTACAACGTTCTGGACGTCCAGCTCGCCGGCCCGCTGCCCGAGCGCGTCTCGGCCGCTTCCAGAGCATTCGTCACCAGCTCGTCCTGCGGAGTCTGCGGCAAGGCATCCATCGACGCGCTCCGGTTGCGAGCTCGGCACTCGCTGCCGGTCGACCTGTCCTTCGAGGCACCCGTCGTCTGCGCCGCTCCGGAGGGGCTGCGAGGCGGCCAGAAGGCCTTCGGCGTGACCGGCGGCATTCATGGTGCGGCTCTGCTGTCCCCGGCCGGATCGCTGCGGTACCTCCGGGAGGACATCGGACGGCACAACGCCGTCGACAAAGTCATCGGGGCTGCCTTGCTCGCCGGCGAACTACCGCTGAGCGGCGACGCTCTGGTGACCTCTTCCCGTGCCTCTTTCGAGCTGGTTCAAAAGGCGTTGATGGCCGGAATCGGCATGCTGATCGCCGTCTCCGCACCATCCTCGTTGGCCGTCGAACTTGCCGTCGACACCGGCCTGACCCTCGTGGGCTTCGCTCGAGGCGAAGGTTTCAACGTCTACGCCGGCGGTGAACGCATCGTCCGGGAACACCTTCGGCCTGTGGGTGGTTGACCAGCAAGGGTTCTCGACCGCACTCGCACCGGCCGACGAACCTGCACGCGCGGAATGAGGCGCTGAATTCTCCGAGGCAGTTGGAGGACTTTCATGAACGACCAGATCCGCGGCGCAGCCGCCGGCTCGGCACCGGTTCCGCTGTCGATTCTCGATCTCGCGGGCGTGGGTGCCGGAAGCACGCCGCGGGATGCCCTGCTGTCCACCACCGAGCTGGCAGTGGCCGCCGAACGACTTGGCTACCACCGGTTCTGGGTCGCCGAACACCATGGGATTCCTGCGGTGGCATCGGCTTCCCCTCCTGTCCTGCTCGCTCACCTGGCCGCGGCCACCAGCACCATCCGTCTGGGTTCGGGCGGCGTGATGTTGCCCAACCATGCACCCCTGGCCGTTGCCGAGCAGTTCGGCACGCTCGCCGCGCTGCATCCCGGCCGCATCGATCTCGGTCTCGGGCGGGCGCCCGGCAGCGACCAGGTCACCGCATTCGCTCTGCGCCGGCATGCCGGACAGGATCAGTCCGACGACTTTCCCGACCGGCTGACGGAGCTCCAGCACTTCCTGCATGCCGATTTCCCGGCCGGCCACCCCTTTGCCCGAATCCAAGCCACGCCCACGGAGCCCCTACCGATCTGGTTGCTCGGTTCCTCCGATTTCTCCGCCCGGCTGGCCGGCCGACTGGGCCTGCCCTTCGCGTTCGCCTACCACTTCGCCGGAGCCGGTGGGCAGACGGGGGCGGCCCTGGACCTCTACCGCGCCAGCTTCCAACCCTCTGCGGAGCTGGCGGAGCCGTATTCGATGATCGGCGTGACCGCTGCCGCCGCCGACACCGAGTCCGAAGCCCGTTATCAGGCCGCTGCTGGAGCGCTGTCCATGCTCCTGCTGCGGAGCGGGCGCTTGCGGCGTACCCCCACTCCGCAGGAAGCGGCGGAATACCCGTACACCCAGGCCGAAACCGACCTGGTCGCCGCAATGCAGAGCACCGAGGTGATCGGAACCGCTGACCAGGTTGCCGAGGCGCTTCGGGAACTCGTCGACCAGTTCGGCGTCGACGAGTTGATGATCACCACCCGGGTGCACGGCCCAGCGGCGAGACTCCGGAGTTTCGAGCTCATCAGCGAGGCTTTCGCGCTGGCGCCGGTCGCCGCGCGGATCTGAGCCGCTCTGCCGCACGGGTGGGCGTCTGCAAGCGTTGGTCGCATCGGTTCACCGGGCCACCGACTGCAGACAAGGTCGAAGCCCCAGCAGTGGGCCAGAACAGGTCAGGCAGTGGGCCAGAACAGGTCAGGCCGATTTTTCCCGGGGAGTTCGCTTCGGTGCGCGCGGAACGATGGTCGGATAGACGTTCTTCTTGACCGTCTCGGCGGTCACCACGACACGCTCGACATCGTCGCGGCCGGGCACTTCGTACATGGCGGGTAGCAGCACTTCCTCCATGATGGCGCGCAGCCCACGGGCTCCGGTACCGCGCTTGATCGCCTCGTCCGCGATCGCCTCCAGCGCGTCGGTGTCGAACTCCAGGGCCACACCGTCCATATCGAACAACCGCTGATACTGCTTGGAGAGGGCATCGCGGGGTTCGGTCAGAATCTTGATCAAGGATTCCTTGTCGAGATGAGTCACGGCCGCGACGACCGGCAGCCGACCGATGAACTCTGGAATGAGTCCGAACTTGATCAGGTCCTCGGGCATGACGTCGGAGAAGATGTCCGACGCATCGATGTCGTACTTCGAGCGGATCTCCGCACCGAACCCGAGGCCGCGCTTGCCGACCCGCTCGCCCACGATCTTCTCCAGACCCGCGAAAGCGCCGGCCACGATGAACAGAACGTTGGTGGTGTCGATCTGGATGAATTCCTGATGAGGGTGCTTTCGTCCACCCTGCGGCGGCACCGAGGCCTGCGTGCCCTCCAAGATCTTCAACAGCGCCTGTTGCACGCCCTCGCCCGAGACGTCCCGGGTGATCGACGGATTCTCGGACTTACGGGCGATCTTGTCGACCTCGTCGATGTAGACGATGCCGGTCTCCGCCCGCTTGACGTCGTAGTCCGCCGCCTGGATCAACTTGAGCAGGATGTTCTCGACGTCCTCACCCACGTAGCCCGCCTCGGTCAGCGCGGTCGCGTCGGCGATCGCGAACGGTACGTTGAGCATCTTGGCCAGGGTCTGGGCGAGGTAGGTCTTGCCGCATCCCGTCGGACCGAGCATGAGAATGTTCGACTTCGCCAGCTCGACCGGCTCCGGCCCACGATCAGGACCCGCCTGGATCCGCTTGTAGTGGTTGTAGACCGCGACCGACAACGCCTTCTTCGCGGTGTCCTGACCGATGACGTACTGATCCAGGTACTCGCGGATGGCAGTCGGCTTCGGCAGGTCGTCGAGCTTCACCTCGCTGGTCTCGGCCAACTCTTCTTCGATGATCTCGTTGCACAGATCGATGCATTCGTCGCAGATGTAGACGCCAGGACCGGCGATCAGCTTGCGGACCTGCTTCTGGCTCTTTCCGCAGAAGGAGCACTTCAGTAGGTCGCCCCCATCGCCGATGCGCGCCATGAGCCCTCTCGATCTTGGACGAGGCCGTTGGCCGCATCCCATAGTGGTGAACTTCTCGTCTGCGCACGATGTGCGGAGGCCGGGGCGCTGCAGCAACCTGCCAGCACGCCAAGGGCAACGATCTGCGCTGTCGACGCTGTGATGCCCTGTCGACGGTACCCGGTACCGCGCCGCCCGGCGCAGGTTTGCCGGTCACGACACGACGGTGGGCTCGCATCGGTGGGGCCACCGGGTCGCAAGGGATGAGTCGCACCACGGGCGGACGGGCCGACCGAGTCGAGGATGTCGCCCACCGGCTCTCCCGCCATTCGAGAATCAGACGTCGATCTTGCGGTACTCCAGCACGTCGTCCACCAGGCCGTACGCCTTGGCCTCGACCGCAGTCAGGATCTTGTCCCGCTCGATGTCCAGCCGCACTTCCTCCGGCGTCTTGTTCGAGTGCCTGGAGAGGATCTCCTCCAGCGAGTTCCGCATCCGCTGGATCTCCTTGGCCTGGATCTCCAGATCGGAGACCTGGCCGTAGACGCCCTCGGTGGCCGGCTGGTGGATCAGGATCCGCGAATTCGGCAGCGCCATGCGCATGCCCTTCGAGCCGGCGGCGAGCAGGACCGCGGCGGCGGAGGCGGCCTGGCCGAGGCAGACGGTGCGAATGTGCGGTCGGACGAACTGCATGGTGTCGTAGATCGCCGACATCGACGTGAACGAACCGCCGGGCGAGTTGATGTAGATGGTGATTTCCCGGTCCGGGTCGGTGGACTCGAGAGTCAGCAGCTGGGCCATCACATCATTGGCGGAAGCGTCGTCGATCTGCACACCGAGGAAGATGATGCGCTCCTCGAAGAGCTTGTTGTAGGGATTCGACTCCTTGACGCCGTAGCTCGTTCGCTCGACGAAGGACGGCAGGATGTAGCGGGCTTGCGGAAGATTCATCGCGTTGCCATGTGCGACACCCGAAGGCATCTGGTGGCCGGGACGGTTCATCTGGATGGACTTCTCTCTGTGACGTCGGGAGGTTTGGATACGGGGTCCGTCCGGGTGCTACTTGACCGGTTTGGCCGGCCCGTCGGCGGCAGCGGCGTTGCCGGGGCTCTCGGCGGCCCGCGCAACGACCTTGTCGATGAACCCGTACTCCAAGGCCTCCTGGGCGGTGAACCAGCGGTCCCGGTCGGAGTCCACGGTGATGCGCTCCACGGTCTGCCCGGTGTGCGCAGCGATCAACTCCGCCATCTCCAGCTTCGACTTGTTCAGCATGTCTGCCTGGATCGCGATGTCGGACGAGGTACCACCGACACCGGCGCTCGGCTGGTGCATCAGGATCCGGGCGTGCGGCAGAGCCGCTCGCTTGCCGGGAGCGCCGGCGGTGAGCAGGAACTGGCCCATCGACGCCGCGAGACCCATCGCCGTGGTCGCCACGTCCGGCTCGATCAGCATCATCGTGTCGTAGATCGCCATGCCGGCGGTGACACTGCCGCCAGGAGAATTGATGTAGAGGGTGATGTCCTTCTCAGGATCTTCGGCGGCCAGCAGGAGCAACTGGGCGGTGATCTCGTTGGCGTTGGTGTCACGTACTTCGGAACCGAGGATGATGATCCGCTCGCGAAGCAGTCGCTCCGATACCGAATCCGACAGCGAAAGCCCCGGGGTGCCACGCATCACGGCGGGCAGGATCTCTGGTGCTGCGCTCTCGATGGCCGTCAAGCCCGCAAGCGTGGAACGTTGGCTCACTGACGTCTCCTTCTGAAGAAGTGGGAAATCTGGCTGAAGAAGTGGTAAATCTGGCGGACGTAGGGAATCTGGGCGGCAGGGCCCGACGCTGGGTGATGACCGCTCATCGGGTGGATCTGGAACGACGTCTCCGACAGTAACGACGAAGGAGCCGACGCGATGCCCGTTGCGTCAGCTGTTCGCTGACGGCGTGACCACGGGCACCGCACCGGCTCCGGTCGGTCGACTACCTGGCTTCGGCTTCGGTCTCCTCGTCGGCGGACGGAATACCTTCGACCGCTGCCGTGTCCACCGGAGTGTCCAGGACTGCCGTCACGTCGGTGGAGCTCCCCTCGACGACGCCGTCCTCGTCTTCGTCCTCTTCGACGACCTCCACTCCGAAAAGGGCGGCGATGTCGAGTGTGTTCCCGGATGCGTCCGTGACCTTGACGAGTTGGACTGCCGTGGCTAACGCCTTGCCGCGGCGCACGTCCGCGATGACGGCACCCAGTTGATTGTCGTCCTGCAGCCGCTTGAAGTACTCGTCGGGGGCGACCCCGAAACGCTCGGCGTTGTAGAGGATTCGCTCGGTGAACTCCTCCTGGCTGACCCCGACGCCCTGCGATTCGGCCAGCGCGTCGAGCAGCAACTGGGTCCGGACCGCTTGTTCCGCCGCTGTTCTCGTCTCGGCGTCGAATTCGTCGCGCGTTTGACCCTCACCTTCGAGGTAGCTGTTCAGCTGCGCCTCGTCGTGGTCGAAGGAGTGCACGGCGTCGTGCTGACGAGCTTCGTATTCGGACTGCACGATGCCGGCCGGGGCCGGAATGTCCGTCGCCTCCAGCAGTGCTTCCAGTACCTTGTCCCGCGCCTGGCTACCCTGGGTGAGATTCTTGACCCTGCGTACCCGCTCGACGAGGTCGTCGCGCATTTCCGCGACCGTGTCGAATTCGCTCGCCAGCTGGGCGAAATCGTCGTCGACCTCCGGCAGCGTGCGCTCGGAGACGCCGTTGAGCGTCACCGTGACCTCGGCCTCCTGACCGGCGTGCTCACCGGCCACCAGCGCGGTGGTGAAGTTCGCCGTCTCACCTGCGGAGAGATCGACAAGTGCGGTGTCCAGTCCGTCGACCAGATCGCCGGTGCCGATCTTGTAGGTCAACCCATCGGTGCTGGCGTCCGGAAGGTCCTGTCCGTCCACCACGGCCCGCAGGTCGATGTTCACCGAGTCGCCGTCGATGGCAGCCCGCTCGACAGGGGTGACCGCCGCGAAACGCTCACGCAGCACGTCGACCTGCTCGTCGATGTCAGCCTCGGTCACCTCGACGTCATCGACCTGAACTTCGATGCTCTCGATGGAAGGAAGCACGATCTCGGGGCGCACATCGACCTCGGCGGTGAAGGCGAGCGTGTCACCGTCGTCGATCCGGGTGACCTCGATCTCGGGCTGGCCCAATGGATTCAGATTCGCCTCGGTCACCGCCTGGCCGTACTTCGCCGGCACTGCGTCGTTGACCACCTCCGAGAGAATCGTGCCGCGGCCGAGCCTGGCGTCGAGAATCTTCGACGGCACCTTGCCCGGGCGGAAACCGGGAATGCGGACGGTGCCGGCGAGCGCGCCGTAGGCCTTGTCGAAATGCGGCTTCAGTTCGTCGAACGGAACCTCGACGGAGAGTTTGACCCTGGTCGGGTTCAGGTGTTCGACGGTGCTCTTCACGTGCAGGACTCCTCGGGTGAATGACTTCGCGGTCGGTCAGGGCTGGCGTACGGCGGCGCGTTCGGCAAAGCACGGTCCGGTGGTTCGACGCCCGGGGGCGAGCCACTCCTGGACTGCACTGTTCCTTCTGACCCGGTCTCCTTCTGACCCGGTCCGAGTCGGCACGGCTGGACGTCGACGCCGATTGCCTCAACCACGCGATTCTAGGTGACTTCCGTACCTGTCGGATCGCCGCGGGCGAGCGCAATGGTCCGGGGTCGACTAAATTCGGGTTGCCGGCCGATCAAAGGGGACCTTTTGAGCAAGAGATTCGTTGCCGTCAGCGTCGTTACGTGCGTGGTGCTTTCCATCACCTGCGCAACGGCTGCCCTCCCGGCGGCACCGACCCCTGGAAGCGCAGCCCTGATTTCTGGAACCGCCACGGCGGCGTCGAGTTCCGCGGCTGCGCAGCTCGGAACACCGATCGTGGCCGGCGTCGAGGGCAGCGCCATTCGATCGGTGCTGACCGCTCTGGCCGCTGGCACCCAGACGCCGGCGCAGGCGGTCGCCACGGCCCACTCGGAAGCCGCGGCCAACGGCGTCAATGACTACCTGAGCGTGCTCGACCGCAGTTCCGGAGCGGTGCTCGCGCAGTCGAGCTCCGGCACGCAGGTGGCTTCCGAGTCCATCATGAAGCTGATGCTGGCCGCCTACTACCTGGTGCTGGTCGGCGGATATCAGCACCAGTCCGCCGGCGTGCTGGCCGACCTGAGCTACATGATCAGGTACTCCGACGACTCGACCGCCAACGCCTACTTCAGTTCTGCCGCCATTCCCACCATCGCGGCCCGCTACGGCATGCGCTCCACCATCAACGCGACCGATCGGGTCGGGCACTGGGGGGCCGCCCGGATCACCGCAGCCGACATGACGACCTTTCTGTACCGTGCCGGTCGGGATGCGCAGGTGGGGCCCTGGTTGCTACCGGTGATGGCAGCGGTGGCGCCGTCGGGCTCCGACGGCTTCAACCAGGCCTTCGGGATGAACTCGCTCTCTGGAACCCATGGCTCCAAGCAGGGCTGGGGTAACGACCAGTTCTGGTCCAGCGCCAGCAATGTGATCAACTCCGTCGGATACACCGATCGTTACTACGTCGCCATCTTGCAGAACAGCTATACCTATGCGGATCCGGCGCGAGCCACCGCGTCCTTCGCGGCCCGGACGATCCAGGCCTCGCGCCGAGTGGCCGCCACTCCCCCGCCTCCGCCGGCACCGCCGAAATCCGGGGACTTCATCCGGCTCACCGGCACCACCGCGGTCTACCGCCTCGTCGGGGGTGCCCCGGTGTATGTCAGTAGCTGGGCACCGTTCGGTGGGAGCAAACCGGTCAAAGTCCTGACCGCCACCCAATGGAGAACGTTGCGCGCCGTACCCGCCGACGGCACCTTCATCACCGCGAGCGGCCGCGGCGAGGTCTACCGAATTGCCGGCGGCGCGCCGATCTACCTCCACGCCTGGTCTGCTGTGGGCGGCCAACACCCCAGCGTCGTGGTCGACGCGGCAGCCGTGGCCAACGCCGGCCACTCCGGCGACTGGTCTCACCTGCGCGCAACCCCCGCCGACGGCACCTATCTCACCGCGTTCGGCAGCGGGCAGGTGTTCCGAACCGTCGGCGGCGCGCCCGTGTACGTGGCCAGCTGGGCCCACTTCGGCGGATCCCCGCCGTCAACTCTCGTCGACGCCGCCGCGGTGAGCATGGCCGGACACCCTGGGATCTGGTCGCACCTGCGACGAATGGTGCCGGACGGCACGTTCATCCGCTCTACCACCGGCGGCGAGGTGTACCGGATCGCCGGTGGCGCGCCGGTGTACGTGTCGACCTGGTCGGCGTTCGGCAGGCAGTATTCGTCCCAGCTGGTCGACGCGACTGCCATCGCGCTGGCCGGCAGGCCCGGGCAGTGGTCCCACCTGGCCGCCGTACCCAGAGACGGCACATACCTGTCGGCGAACGGCACCACCGCCATCTTCCGGATGGCCGGGGGCGCGCCGCTGTACGTCGCCGCCCTCGCGCCGCTCGACGGCGTCAAGGTCCCCATCAAGGTCGACGTCCAGGCCATCAATCACGGTGGCCAGGCCGGCCATTGGGCCCATCTGCGCTTCTACCCGGCGGACGGCACCTTCCTGACCTGCATGCCGGCCGGGCGGGTCTACCGAGTGTCGGGGGGCCACGCTTCCTACGTTCGGTCCTGGGCGCCCTATGGCGGCACCCGACCGAGCGTTCGGATCAATCAGATCACCCTCGACCGAGCCGGGTCCGGCGGGGTCTTCAACCACCTGAGGCGTTGACGCGGAGCCCGACGACGGCGCGGACCGACCCAGCTGCCAACCCTGCCGGAAAGTTCGGCGAGGCACATCACCGTTTCAGCGCAACGGTTTTGCAGCAGCCGGTATCCACTTCGCCAACAGGGTCGACAGGGTGCCGGTGACTCGCAGCTGATCGATGGCCGCAGACACACAGGACGTCAGCGGCGATTTCTTCGCCAGCACCATGCCGAACTGGCGGGGCTGCTCCTTGCCGTCGGCAAGCTGTCCGACCACGGTGACCCCGGTGGTGACGACCGCGGTCGGAGTCGGCAGGATCAGCGCGTCGACGGCGCCGGCGTTCAGTGCAGAAACGGCGGCGGCGACCGATGGATAGCTGCTGCTCCGGGACGCCGGTAGACGATTGCTCACCGGGCTCGTACCGGCCGTCGGCACCTCCGCGACCCGCAGATTCTTCATGGCCGCGACGCTCGCCGGTGCCCGAGCTCCTGTCTTGATCACCACAGATTCGGACATGGAGAAGTATCCCGTGGAGTAGTCCACCGGCGACTCGCCGTCGGGCGTCGCGAGTTCGCCCAGCGCCACATCGAAGTTCGCGGCGTTGCCGGGGTGTCCGGATGCCACCTCACCCAGGTTCGAGGTTGTCCAGCGCACCTTGGACGCTCCGAACCCGAGTTCCTTGGCTACGGCCTGCGCCACGGCGGCCTCATAGCCTCGACCGTCGTTCGGCGACCCGACGAACCACGGTTCACGCACCGTGCCGCCGGTCGTGAAGGTGATCTCGCCCTTGACGTTCGTCCTGAGGGTGCTCGGATTGCAATTCGGCAGCGGCGTCGCGACGATGCCCGGATCGGACGTGACCGGTGCAGCGGCGCTGGTCGGTGGTAGCGCTGCCGTTCCGGCGGTGTTCGGAGCCGCCGGAATACCGGCCGCCGTGCCGGCTGTCGTCGTCCCGGTCGTCGTCGTCCCGGTTGTCGTCGTCGTGGGCACAGCGGGCCCTGAGGACGACGCGGCCTGCGTCGCCATGGAGGGCGACGAGGCGGCAGGGAGGGCACTCGATCCGGCTGCGAGGCCGGATCCACTTGATCCATCGCTTCCGGAGCCGGCTTGACCACCGGCCGCACATCCGCCGACGCCGAGCGCGAAAATCAGGCCGACTGCGGTTCCGTATCTCGTGCTTCTCGTGCGCATGCCGCCCATCCTCCCCGAAACAGGGCGGAACCGCTCGGCCATCGGCCGCCGGGCGCCCGTATCGTTCGATCCGGCTGCTACTGACTGTCGGGATGACAGGATTTGAACCTGCGACCCTCCGCTCCCAAAGCGGATGCGCTACCAAGCTGCGCTACATCCCGAGACCTACTACCGCCGAAAACTACTGCATATACCCCACACCGAGCTTGCCATGCCCCGGAACCGGAACCGGAATACAGTGCCCCTGAGGTCCGGGCTGACCATGTCCAAGAGCCGGGAATCCCTGCGCCCGGAGCAGCCTAACCGTTGGGTTACGATTGCCCAGCACGACGACGATGTCGGCAGCGCGGGCGTAGCACAATGGTAGTGCCTCAGTCTTCCAAACTGATTACGCCGGATCGATACCGGTCGCCCGCTCCAATTCCGGCGCTCACCGATGTGCACGCCCGGCTGTTGCGCTCTGGTCGCGGTTCGCCAGCCCACAGCGGGTGTAGAGCCACCCTCGCAGTTGCGTCGCTGACGAATCCCTGAGCACGACGCCTGGTCGACCGAGGAGCCCGATGAGGAAAGCCGACTCCTGCGCTATCGCCGTCGACCCGGTGAACGCCGACTCCGCCGGTCCCCGCACAGGCATTGCGCCGGCGATCGTCGCGGGGGTCATCACCGCAGTGGTCGGCTTCACGAGTTCGTTCGCGGTGGTGCTCGCCGGGCTGCGAGCCGTCGGGGCGACCGGCGAGCAGGCCGCATCCGGTCTGCTGGTGCTGTGCCTGACGATGGGCGTCGGCAGCATCGCCTTCTCCTGGCGGCTGCGCATGCCGATGACCATGGCCTGGTCGACGCCGGGTGCAGCGCTGCTGGCCGGTGGTTCGACGCCCACCGCCGGGTTCGGCGCCGCAGTCACCGCGTTCGCCATTGCGGGCGCACTGATCGCGCTGTGCGGGTTGGTCAAACCCCTCGGCGTTCTGGTTTCGGCCATTCCACCGGCGCTCGCCAACGCCATGCTGGCGGGCGTGTTGCTGACGCTGTGCGTCGAACCCTTCGAGGCGCTGCGGGTGTCCCCGGCCGCCATCGCCCCGGTGCTGTGCACCTGGTTGGTACTCATGCGGCTGGCGCGGCGGTGGGCGGTTCCGGGAGCACTGGCCGCCGCCCTGGTGGTCATCGTGGTTTCGGGCTCGCTGTCGCACCTCGCCGGCGCCGGGCTCGGTCCGGTCGTGGTGCCGGTTGCTCCGGCCTGGGAGCCGGCAGCAGTCCTGGCGATCGCGCTCCCGCTGTTTCTGGTGACCATGACCAGCCAGAACATTCCGGGAATGGCCGTCCTTGCTTCCTTCGGGTACCGGCCGCCCCTGGCGCCCCCCTTGGTGTACACCGGTGCTGCCACGGTGGTCGGTGCGTTCGGAGGTGCTCATGCCGTCAACCTCGCGGCGATCTCGGCAGCCCTGGCCGCGGGTCCGGCCGCCCATCCGGACCGTAGCCGGCGGTGGATCGCCGGAGTGACCTGCGGCATCGTGTACGTCGCCCTCGGCCCGGCGTCGGCGCTGGTCGCAGCGGTTGCCCAGGCGGCACCGGCGGGCATCATGGCGGCGATCGCCGGGTTGGCACTGATCGGCACCTTCGCGTCCGCCGCCGGCTCTGCACTTGCCGACGGCGCACACCGGGAGGCCGCCGCGATTACCTTCCTGGTCGCCGCCTCCGGTGTCACCTTCGGTGGAATCGGGGCGGCTTTCTGGGGCCTGCTGGCGGGAGGAACGTACTCGGCCGTGCTCAAGGCTCCCACCTGGCGCCGACTCGGCCCGCGACCGAGCCGCTAAAGTGACGCCTGGTCCCGGCCGGGACCTGTGCATCCGACCGTCCGACAACGAACAGCTGATGCCCGGCTCCCCCTCCGGAACCGGTGTGTACAGGAAGGCCTGGAACAACGATGACTCTCCGCAAGGTCGCGCTACTGACCGCCGGGGGCTTCGCCCCCTGTCTGTCCTCCGCAGTAGGAGGGTTGATCGAGCGCTATACGGAACTGGCACCCGACGTCGAGGTCATCGCCTACCGACACGGGTATCAGGGTCTGCTGTCCGGCGACTACCTCACCGTCACCCCGCACGTGCGGGCGAACGCGGGGCTGTTGCATCGATTCGGCGGATCACCCGTCGGCAACTCCCGGGTGAAACTGACCAACGCCGCCGACCTGGTGAAGCGCGGCCTGGTGGTCGAGGGTGAGGATCCCCTGAAGGTCGCGGCGGATCGCCTGACCGCTGATGGTGTCGATGTTCTGCACACCATCGGCGGGGACGACACGAACACCACCGCCGCCGACCTGGCCGCATTCCTGGCCAAGCACGACTACGCCCTGACCGTGGTCGGCCTGCCCAAGACCATCGACAACGACGTCATTCCCATCCGGCAGTCGCTCGGCGCCTGGACGGCTGCGGAGCAGGGTGCGCGATTCGCCCGCAACGTGTTGGGCGAGCACAACTCCGGCTCTCGGATGCTCATCGTCCACGAGGTGATGGGTCGGCATTGCGGTTGGCTCACGGCGGCCACCGCGAAGTCCTACCGGGAATGGTTGGACACCCAGGAATGGCTGCCGGAGTTCGGTCTGTCCCGAGAGGCCTGGGACGTGCACGCGGTCTACGTGCCGGAGGCCACCTTCGATCTGGACGCAGAAGCCGCCCGGCTGCGCACAGTGATGGACACGGTCGGCAACGTCACCATCTTCCTGTCCGAAGGTGCCGGGATGGAGACCATCGTGGCGCAGCTCGAGGCCTCGGGCGCGGATGTGCCGCGCGACCCGTTCGGCCACGTTCGGCTCGACGACATCAACCCGGGCGCCTGGTTCGCGAAGCAGTTCGCCGAACGGCTCGGCGCGGAGAAGGTGATGGTGCAGAAGTCCGGTTACTACTCGCGGGCGGCCGCCGCCAACACCGAGGACCTCCGGCTGATCAAGTCCATGACGGACTACGCCGTCGACTGCGCGCTGCGCGGTGAGCCGGGCGTCATCGGACACGACGAGGAGGCCGGGAACCGTCTGCGCGCCATCGAATTCAGCCGCATCAAGGGTGGGAAGCCGTTCGATACCGCCACCGGGTGGTTCGGTGATCTGCTGGCCGATATCGGGCAGCCGCCGGTGGTACCGGCCGGTGCTCACTGAGCCGAAGGCGCCGGTCCACACTGAGCCGAAGGCACAGGTGCGAGCGGTGACGATCTCGATGGGCAGGGAAAACGTCGCGACACCGGGGCGGCGATCGGGCAGGCTCCGGGAATGACCGAATCGACTGGTCGGCCCCAGAAGTCCCCTCTCCTCGTCCGGGCCCTGGAGTCGTCCGATTGGTCGGCTGCCAAAGCGGTGGACGCGGCCGCCTTCGGCTACCAGCCGGACGACGACTTCCTGGACACCGTGGTGTTGCCCGCCCAGGACATCGGCCGGTTCACCGGCGTCTTCGATCCGGCTTTGGATCAACAGCTCCTGGGCATCGGTGCCATCCAGACCCGGCGACTCACCTTCCCCGGTTCGGCGGCGGCGGTCGCCGCGGTGACCTGGGTGGGCGTCCGGCCCGATCAGCAGCGACGCGGAGTACTCCGCGCGCTGATGACCGCCCAACTGCACGGGCTGAAGCGGACGGGCGGGGAAGCGGTCGCCATCCTGACCGCCAGTGAGTCCGGAATCTACGGCCGGTTCGGGTACGGACTGGCCTCGCACACTTACCGCCTGCAGATTCCGGCGCCGACGGCGCTACGGCCGGGGACGGTCGTGGAGCCCGTCCAGGAATCGGGCCGGGCGGAGGCGGAGCCGGCGATGAAGCGGATCTACGCGACGGCCCGAGCTGGATTCGTCGGGTACCTGGACCGGTCCGATGCCGTGTGGAACACGCTCCTGACCGAGCACCCCTTCGCCCGCAAGGATCGCAGCGCGCGCAGGATCGCCCTCCACCCTGACGGGTACATCCACTACGGCCTGACCGACTCGTGGAACGATCGCGGACCGGACTACACGCTGACGGTCAGCGAGATCTGCGCCACCACGCCCATCGCGCGAGCGTCGCTCTGGAAACACGTGCTCGCGTATCCGCTGGTGCGCAAGGTCGACTACGCGGGCGCCTGGGTCGACGAACCGCTTCCGGACATGCTCGGCAACCCGCGCGATCTGACCGCCTCCATTCGTGACCACGTGTGGCTGCGCCTGGTCGATCTGACCCGGGCGATCGGTCTGCGGACCTATTCCACCGAAGCAGATCTGGTGGTGAAGGTAGCCGACAGTTTCTGCCCGTGGAACGACGACACCTGGCGACTGCGTCTGACACGCGCCGGTGGTTCCGCGACCCGCTCGGCGGGGCCGGCCGATCTGGAGCTGGACATCGCCGACCTGGGTGCCGCCTTCCTGGGTGGGACCCGGATCGCCAGGCTCGCCGCTGCGGGCCGGATCACCGGCACCGACGGTGCGGTCGCGAATCTCGACGCGGCCCTGTCGACGCCGCTTCGTCCCTGGACGCCGGAGGGCTTCTGACGGTGATGGCGCAAATGCCGCAAGCCGTGCGGCATGCTGCAGTAATGGAGATGACCCGACGCCGCGCCGCCCGACGACCGGCGGGACCTCCGAACCAGGTCGCCGGTACCGACACGGAGGCTTCCTCGTCTCCGACATCGGCCCCGGTCGCGCCCAAAGCCGGTCTTGCGCTCGAGGATGAGGCGGCCCGTATTGCCGACGGGTCGGCCCGCGACCGGAACGACGGGGAATTTCCGCCTCGGCGCCGCCAACGGGCCGCCAAATCGCGCTCCGGGGCCGGTTCTGATCAGGACCCGGCGACCGAACCGGAACGTGCCCCAGGCCAGCCGCCGTCGGCGTCGCCGTCCCGTCGGTACGATCGCCCCGGCGGTGAATCGACCGGGCAGGAGCGGCGCCGCGGAGAATCGGTAGGCAAGACTCGTTACGGATCGGGCCGTGGGGAATCCGGCCGTGGGGAATCGGCCATGGAACGGTCGTTACGTGCACTGGTAACGCTCCGAAGCACGCAACTGTCCCCCAGCGTCGCCATGCGGGCCCGCGAGGTCGCGGATCCCACTGCGGCGGACCTTGCGGCTGCCGATCGGGATCTGGTTCTCGTCCGTCGCCACTACGTTCCGCCCACTCCGCTGACCACCTCGAAGCGGAGCGACCAGTCCGTGCCGGGCCGAGAATCGGAACAGCGTGGTCGTGCCGAGTCGCGTCGCGGTGGGCGCAAACCTCAGCGCGGCTCCGGCTCCGGGGTCTGACCCTTCGCCGGGTCACCGGGCCGGATGGGCCGTCCGGATCTCAGGTCGCCGGAAGGGTCTGTGGGCCCGGATCGGCCTCGTACGCGGCGACCAGATCGATGCGGCGCTGGTGGCGGGGATCGTGCGAGAACGGTGTCGCCAGAAAGGTCTCGACGAACAGCGTCGCAGCCTCGACGTCGTATTCCCGGGCTCCGAGCGAGATCACGTTCGCATCGTTGTGTTGCCGGGCAAGACGCGCCGTTTCCTCCGAAAAGGCAAGCGCCGCGCGAACTCCGGTCACCTTATTGGCGGCGATCTGCTCACCGTTCCCGGAACCGCCGATCACTACCCCCAGGCTGCCTGGATCGGCCACGACGCGGCGCCCGGTTTCCAGGCAGAACGGCGGGTAATCGTCCTGCGCGTCGTAGACATCCGGCCCCAGGTCGACGACCTCATGTCCCGCAACCGACAAGTGTTCCACCAGCGTCGCTTTCAGCTCGAAGCCGGCATGGTCAGAACCGAGGTAGACGCGCATGCCAGCCAGTCTTGCAGGAGTGCCGTCAGGCCCGGTACCCGGGGCTGCGCGCCCGCGAGGCCGCTGGGAACTGATCACCCGCGCGCAGCGTCATGGCACGATCAGGACCGGGAATTTCTGGCTGGCCACCACCGCGCGGGACACCGACCCGGCCGCCAGTCGGTGCACGAATTCCGCGAACCCCCGGTGGCGCTTGCCGACAACCACACAGGCGGCGTTCCTGTCCGCCGCGATCCGGATCAACTCCCCAGCCGTGTCCCCGGTGACTGAGATCAACTGCCAGTCAACGCCTTCGAGCTCGCCGCCGGTGACCAGATGTTCCCTCAGCCGTTGTTCGACGACCGATTCCGCAGCGTCCTGTACTCCCATCTCCTCCGGAATGGGCACGTAACCCTCCACCATGGGGATGGTGCGGCGCCGGACATGGACCAACAGCACCGGCCGGGTCAGCGCTCTGGCGAGGAACACCGCGGCCCGCAACGGCCTACCGCAGGTCGTCTCGTCGTCTACGCCGATCACCACCGGCCCGTCCGCCAGGTCGGGTGGGAGCGGAATACCGGACGGATTCGTCATGAGATCACCGCTCCTTCTCCATCGGGTGTGCCAAAACTAGCCCTCCCGGCGCGATCCTGCGAGCGGTAGGCGGTTCGGGCGGCCGCCGGGTTCGAGGTACCCGTGCGTCACTCGAAGTCGAGATCACCGGTCCTGGTGCGCTTGATCTCGAAGAAGTAGGGGTAGCCGGCGAGCGTGACCGTGGCGTCCCACAGCTTTCCAGCCTGTTCGCCGCGTGGAATCTTGGTGATGACCGGACCGAAGAATGCGACGTCGTTGATATGAATGGTCGGTGTTCCGACGTCAGGACCGACTTTGTCCATTCCCGCGTGATGGCTCGATCGCAGAATTTCGTCGTACTCATCGGTGTCGGCAGCCTCGGCGAGCTCTGCCGGCAGCCCCACCTGCGCCAAGGATTCGGCGATGACCTGCGCGAAGTCCTTGTTGCCCTGGTTGTGGATCCGAGTGCCCATGGCCGTGTAGAGTGGAGCGAGCACCTGGTCGCCGGAATGCCGAGCAGCTGCGATCGCGACTCGAACCGGGCCCCATGCCGTGTCCATCATGGCGCGGTAATCGGCCGGAAGATCCCGACCCTCGTTCAGCACGGCCAGGCTCATCACGTGGAACTCCACGTCGATGTCGCGGACCTTCTCGACCTCGAGAATCCACCGCGAGGTGATCCAGCAGAACGGGCACAGCGGATCGAACCACAGACCTGCCTTGTCCCGTTGCGCCGGCGATGTCGGCGCGGCTGTGGAGCCTGGTTCAGCCGTTGGGTTGGTTGCATCCTGCTCTGGAGGAACATTCATACCGTGGAGCCTTCTTTCGCCGACAGGTTCGGAATGTGGTCGGTGGATCGCAGAGCCCGGGTGTTCGGTGCCCCGCCGAGGCCCGATGTGCTCAGCAGAGGCTACGAAAACGTAGACAGCGATCCTACGACTGGAGCAACCGACGGAACGACCCCGATGTTCCCGCGACAACGCAGCGGGATTTTCTGATCTGATGGACACCATGTCGATCGCTCCCCCTGCCGACCTGTCCTCCGCAGCCTCCGCCCTGCAGCCGCCGAACCTGACCAGGGACCAGGCCACTGCCCGGGCCGGGCTGCTCACGGTGCACTCCTATCGGGTGACCCTCGATCTCACCGACGGACACGGCAGCCCCGGCGAGAAGACCTACCTCACCCGCTCCGAGGTTCGTTTCACCGCTGTCGCCGGAAGCAAATCGTTTCTGGACTTCGTCGGCGAGGGAATCTCGACGGCCGTTCTGAACGGTCACCCGGTGGACGTCGGAGCGTGGACGAACGGCGGCGGCCTGCCCCTGCACGATCTGCTGGAGGACAACGAGCTGGTGGTCGACGCCGTCGGCCGCTACACCAACACCGGTGAGGGCCTGCATCGCTTCGTCGACCCTGTCGACAGCGCGGTCTACCTGTACTCGCAGTTCGAAACGGCGGACGCCAAGCGGCTGTACGCGTGTTTCGACCAGCCGGACCTCAAGGCGACCTTCGTCTTCACCGTGACGGCGCCGGCAGATTGGCAGGTCATCTCGAACGGTGCCCCGACAGCAGTCGAGACGATCCCGCAGGCACTGGGCGGCAAGCCAGGCCCGTCAGTTCACCACTTCGCTCCGACCCAACCGATGAGCACCTACGTGACCGCGCTGATCGCCGGCCCGTACCACGTCGTCCGGGACCATCACGACGGTATCGACCTGGCGCTGTACTGCCGCGGCACGCTGGCGGAGCACCTCGACAGCGACCGCCTGTTCATCGAGACCAAGCAAGGCTTCGACTTCTTCCACCAGGCCTTCGGCGTTCTTTATCCGTTCGGCAAGTACGACCAGCTCTTCGTTCCCGAATTCAACGCCGGAGCGATGGAGAACGCTGGGGCGGTGACGTTCCGCGAGGAATACGTTTTCCGCTCCCGGGTGACCCATTACCTCTACGAGCGGCGTTGCGAAACCCTGCTGCACGAGATGGCCCACATGTGGTTCGGCGATCTGGTCACCATGCGGTGGTGGGACGATCTGTGGCTCAACGAGTCGTTCGCCACCTGGGCTTCGGTGGTAGCACAGGAGCGGGCGACCGAATACACCAATGCCTGGACCACTTTTGCGAACGTGGAGAAATCCTGGGCCTACGTCCAGGATCAGCTGCCATCGACCCACCCGATCGCCGCCGACATGGTCGATCTGCAGGCCGTGGAGGTCAACTTCGACGGCATCACCTACGCCAAGGGCGCCAGTGTCCTCAAACAACTGGCCGCCTACGTCGGATTCGAGCAGTTCCTCACCGGCTTGGGCACCTACTTCCAGGAATTCGCCTTCGGCAACGCCACGCTGGCCGACCTGATGGGCCATCTGACCGAGGCTTCGGGACGGGATCTCTCCCGGTGGACCAGCGACTGGTTGCAGACGACCGGGATCAACGAGCTGCACGCCGAGTTCGAGGTCGGCCCGGACGGGACCTACGACAGCTTTGCCGTGGTACAGGTCGGCGCTGCGCCGGGGGCCGGGGAGTTGCGGACCCACCGGCTCGCGGTGGGCATCTACGACGAGGAGAACGGCAAGCTCGTCCGTACCCACCAGGCGGAGATAGATGTCAGCGGCTCGCGGACGCAGGTCGAGGGTCTGCTCGGTCAACGGCACGGAAAGCTGATCCTGGTCAATGACGACGACCTCACCTATTGCAAGCTCGCCCTCGATCCGGAATCACTGGCGACGGCGATCTCCCGGGTCGGTGACATCGCCGAATCCCTACCCAGAACCCTGGTGTGGTCAGCCGTCTGGGAGATGGCCAGGGATGCGAAGATGCGGGCGCGGGACTTCGTCGCGCTCGCCTTGGCCGGCATCGACCGCGAAGACCAGATCGGCGTCGTGCAACGGGTGCTCGCGCAGGTCAGCGCCGCCATCGCCGGGTATTCGGACCCGCTGTGGGCAGCCGACGAAGGCTGGAAGGACTTCACCTCGACCCTGATCGGCCTCGCCGGTACCGCCGCACCCGGCAGTGACGTCCAGTTGGCCGCCGTCACGGCGCTGGCTGCCGCCAAGCTGCCGGCGCCGATCCTCACGACCATCAAGGGTTGGCGTGATGGGTCGGCGCCGCTGGCCGGTCTCACCGTCGACCTCGACCTGTCATGGACGTTGCTCAACGCACTGGTCGCACACGGCGTTGCGGGCCAGTCGCACATCGACACCGCGACCGCCGCCGATCCGACGGCTTCGGGCGAACGGCGAGCCATGACAGCGTGCGCCCTCCTCCCCGACGCCACCGCGAAGGCGGCCATGTGGGAGCGGCTGGTCGCGGATGACGGCATGGCAAATGCTTTGCAGGACGCGGCTATCAGCGGCTTCTCGCATCCGGCGCAGGTCGAGCTGCTGGAGCCGTATGGCTCCCGGTACTTCGCCGCCGTTGACGACGTCTGGAATCGGCGCAGCATCGAGGTGGCACAAAAAGTGGCCGTCGGGCTGTACCCGCGGTGGTCGGTGTCGACGCAGACGGCCGATGCCGCCAAGGCGTGGGAGAAGGGCGACCACCCAACCGCGCTGGCCCGGCTGGTGTCAGAGGGCCGCGCCGGCACCGAACGGGCGTTGCGCGCCCGGGCCTTCGACCTGACCTGACGGAGCGGCGCGACGAGCCCGGCCCGGATCCGCTGCGACCGGTAGCGCCCCAGCCGCACGACGAGCCGGGCTCGGCACCGCTGTCGGCCGTGCTCGTTGTCCGAGCCGACTGAGCCCAGATATTTACCAGCCGGTGCGATCGGGCAGTGTGCCGGCCTGGTCGGCCAGGGTGCGAATCGCGTTGACGAAAGCGTTCAGCAGGTCGCCGCTGCCGGCAGAGGAGACGACGGTGAGAACGGCAAGCCGCGCTGCGCGATCGCTGATGCGCAATCCGGCGACCGTTCCGGTGACGACTTCCACGATCCGCTGGCCGGGAGAGATCGCAACCAGAACGCCGTTCGGCGTGTCCGCACCCAGACCGCCGAGCAGGCCGAGAGCCGTCGCCCTCGAGTCGGCCCCGAGGTTCCCCAGATAGGCCGAGAAGCGCAATCCGGTTGCCCGCTCCGCAGCCTCGATGACCTCGTCGAGCAGATCGAGTTCTCTGCTCTCGAAGGCCACCTCGGCTCCGCCCGTTGGACCCATCTGCGTGCGCCGGCGCTCGAGCGACCCGCTCGACTCCGTGCTGGTCAATTCACCATGTGCCACGTGCGCCACCTTCCGAGCCGACAACGATCAGAGCGGGATCGGCGGGCACGATCGTATAGTCACCGGCCCACCATTGCGCCGGCTCATCCCATCCCTGCCCTGGTTGATATTTCGGATGCGTTTTCCGGCGGCCCGGAACCATCGTGAGCAAGGCAATGAGGCCGTACAACGCCAGCGGACAGCCGACGTAGATCGCCACCGTCTGAAGGATGTTCACCAGGAGAACGCTAGCGGACCGGCTCGGTTTTGTCCGCCGCGGGGTTCGGTTCGCGGTGCCGTGCCGCCAATACCCGCTGCGTCGGCGGCGGCCCGACACCAACGGGGTCGGTGATCGGCAGGCCTGCGGATTCGAATGGGGATGCGGGTGTGGTCCGCCCGCCGGATGGTCTGTCGGCGCCCGCGTCCGCGAGTTCGTCAGAGCACTCGAGCTTCGGCATCATGCTCAGATCGGGTCGCTCCGGGTCGACGACCTCTGACGACGTGTCCTCGTGCCGGAGGAAGGACGCAGCCACGACGGCGCCGAGTACCAGGACGACAGCTCCCGCTACCACGAATACGGTTGGTACGCCCCATCGTTCGCCACCCAGGCCACCCAACGTCGCTCCGACCGGGAGCGCGCCCCAGGTCAGGGCGCGGAACGTGCTGGACACTCTGGCCAGCATGTGGCGCGGCGTTCGCCGCTGCCGGCGCGTCGCCGAAAGCACGTTCCAGACGCCACCCGCCGCCCCCATCAGGCCGAAACACACCCACGCCACGACGGGATCCGGGAACAGGCCCAGGACCACCATCGTCGTGCCGATGCCGGCGATAGCAGTCAGCATCAGCTGCCCGGGGCGGAAACGGCCGGCCAGGCGACCCACCAACGCAGCTGATGTCAACAGGCCGACGCTGTAGCAGGCCAACAAGGTCGGATAAAAGGCGGTGGGCAGGTGCAGCGACGAAGCGGAGTACAGCACCAATACTGCTTCCATGGCGCCGATGGCGGCAACCATCACCGCGACGCTGATCACCAGCTCTCGGAGCGCGGAGTCCCGAAAGATGGTTCTGAACCCGTCGGCAAAAGCAGCCCGGTCATCGGTTGCCGGGCCGGCGCCCGCCCCGGCTGCTCCTTGCGAATCTTCGGTTCCCCCAAGATTGCCGGGCAGCGGTTCCCGATGGCCGGTCAGGGTCAACATGGCCACGCCGGTAATCACGAACAGCGTCGCGGACACCGCGAACGGCAGCCAGGGAAGCACCACGAACAAGCCACCGGCAGCGAGCGGACCGACGAGATCGAGGGCGACATTCTCGGAACTGACGAATCGGGCATTGGCCCGTTCCAGCTGCGCCGACGGAACGATCCGGACCAGCAAAGACTGGGCAGCGGAATCGGCGAACGTCTCAGCGGAGGTCAACACGAACCCAACGATGCACAGCAGGGGAATATCGACCCGACCCGCGAGGACCGCCCAGACCAGTACGCCGGAGCTGAGCGCACGGGCAAGGTTCGCGCCTGCGATCACCCGGCCGGGGTCCATCCGGTCGACCAGCGCTCCCGCCGGAAGGGCCACCAACAGCCACGGAAGGGACATGGCAGCAGCAACAGCGGAGATCCCGGCCGGCGTGGGATTCGTGGCCAGGGCGAGCAGCGGCACTGCCGCGAAACGCATCCCGTCAGCTGCGAGCGACGCGGCCCAGGCAACAAGCAGGCGCCGGAACACGCGCGGCAATTCTGCCGATTCCGACCGCCCGATACGCATTCCTGGCTACCCCCGAATCGACACGTGTAGTGGTGCGGCATCGCCGGACTCCGGCCGGCAAAATGCTGGTGCTCGAGAAACTCGGCCCAAAAAATTCGGCCCAGGAAGGTCCGCATTGCCGACCGCGCGCCGACTTCAGCTGCGCCGAGATTAGTTCGAGCGTTCCGGGTATGCAACACCGGACCGGGAGTGGCGACCTACCTGTGACGAGGACCACACTTTGATGGGTGTCAGGACGGTCTCCGCCTCCGGGCCACCCAGGTGAGAAGAATCATTCGGATGAACATCATTCGCGATTTGCCATGGCACAAGCGGGATTCGGCACGTCTGCGTGCATCGTTTCCGGAGAGCCACTGATTCGCGCGGGGTGGGTATATACGGAGCGTGACCCTCATTTGACAACATTGCCCGACCCCTGAAATCGACACTCTACTATCAGTCTTGTCGACAAACCGGAGTGTGCTCGGCCAGTATCCCTCATTTCTTGCTCCATCGAAAGAGAACGGGCAACTGCTCCCGGCCCGCCAATGTTCTCCGGACTAACTATCGACGATTGCCTCGCACCAAAGTCGTCACATACTTGTCGTCCGCAATAGGAAATGTACGCACACAGCGCCCCTCAGCCGTGACTTCGGCTGACCATCCTGAAGGAGAACCTCATGTCCGCATCCATTCATCTCATCGCTGTTGGCGCCGTCGGCGGAGAAGCTCATATCGGTCTGGAAGAGCGTGGTGGGCGTGTCGGCCGTGGTGGCCGGGTCGGTCGCGGTGGCCGAGTCGGTCGTGGCGGGCGTGTCGGTCGCGGTGGCCGAGTCGGTCGTGGCGGACGCGTCGGTCGCGGCGGACGCGTCGGCTAGTCCGACCAACTGTTACGGTCACGTCAGCAGCAGCTAGTTACCCTTGGTAACTCCGCGCCGGCCCAGTTGACTCGTTCTTGCTCTGCATCAGAATCCACGTCGCACATCGCAGCCACTATCGGCTGACCACCTGGAGGAGAACCTCATGTCCGCATCCATTCATCTCATCGCTGTTGGCGCCGTCGGCGGAGAAGCTCATATCGGTATGGAAGAGCGTGGTGGACGCGTCGGCCGCGGTGGGCGTGTCGGCCGTGGTGGCCGTGTCGGCCGTGGTGGCCGGGTCGGTCGCGGCGGGCGCGTCGGTCGCGGTGGCCGCGTCGGCCGTGGTGGCCGGGTCGGTCGCGGCGGACGCGTCGGTTAGTCCGACCTGCCGGAAGGATCCGCCCCGCCAAAGGGTGACGCCACATGGTCGTCACCCTTTGGCGTATCTGTGGGTGGTTGGCTGGCGCATCTGTGGGTGGTTGGCTGGCGCATCTGTGGGTGGTCGGCCGAATGCAGACCAGTCGCAGCGATGACGATCGAGGCGGACCGGATGCGATCCAGGGTCGAAGGGACCGGATGCGATCAAGCCGATGTTCTTCAGGCTGCGGATCCGAGCCATGGCTGCCAGGCGGGGTCGGCATCCTCGCTGAGCCACAGCCGTCCAGAGCCGATCCTGCGGGGGCTGGCCGGCACGAAGGGCAGCGACCAGCCGATTTCGAGCAGTAGACGATCGGCCTTCCTTGCGTTGCACCTCGAGCAGCAGGCGACGCAGTTCTCCCAGCAGTGCAATCCTCCGCGGCTGCGCGGGATGACGTGGTCGATCGTGTCCCCGGCGCTTCGACAGTAGGCGCATCGGCGGCGGTCCCGTCGCAGTATTCCGGCCCTGGTGATGGCCGCCGCGGGTGCGTACGGCACTCGGACGAACCGATTGAGGCGCAGGACGGCGGGTACAGCGAGGGTGAAAGTGGGCGACCTGACCTCCTCACCCGCAGCCTGCTCGACCAGGCACTCGGCCTTTCCGGCCAGCATCAGCACGACTGCGCGTCGACCGGTGACCACCGCCAGTGGTTCGTGGGTGGCGTTGAGGAGCAGCACCCGGCCTCTGCCGACGCCGATTCCGATGTCCACGGCGAACCCTCACCACCCGCTACCTCAGCCGTCACTGCGGCGTGACCGACTGGTCAGCACCCTGCCCTAGTGAACCTTGCGAACGGCCGCCAAGCCAGACCTTTGGACAACAAACTGTGTGGCGGCCGGTGCGCGCGGCCGCGACGCGACGCCGATGGGCGGACAATGAACCGGTGACTGCACCAGAATCCTTCTACGACTCGGTTGGCGGGCGACCTACCTTCGAAGGCATCGTGGCTCGCTTCTACGCAATCGTCGAGCACGATCCGATCCTTCGGCCGCTGTATCCGGAGGAGGACCTCGGGCCTGCGGAGATCCGCTTCCGCATGTTCCTCGAGCAGTATTGGGGCGGCCCCCGGGATTACTCCGACCAGCGCGGTCATCCGCGACTTCGCTTGCGCCACGCTCCGTTCGTCATCGGCGTCGTCGAACGAGACGCGTGGCTGGCTGCGATGTCCGAGGCGGTGGACCGCGCGAATCTGAGCCCCGAGGCGCACGAGAAGTTGTGGTCCTACTTGGTGATGGCTGCGGACAGCATGGTCAACAGTTAGTACTGAACAGTTAGTACGAACTCACAGCAGCAACGGCAACAACGAATGGCGTCGACGCAGTACAGCACCGAATCGCGCGTCTATCCGCACCCACGAATCGGTGGCGCTCACCCGAACTTGCTCGCCCTCGGATTGGGGCGCAAAGCCCATGCCCGACAACGCGAACAACATTCGCAGCGGCACGACCACGTGCATTCCGGCGCCGGAGACGGTGAGTACTTCGGTGTCCAGAAGTGCGGTCGAAGCGCCACCGGCGGGTCCGGGATTGTCGCGTGCCTGGCTGGTGCCCTGGTCGGCGAGGTCGGTGAGCAGCTGAGCGGGAACCGTGTCGACCGCGATCCAGCCGGCGGCGGGTGGCAGTTGGGAGCGCCACAAAGAATCCACCACCTGCCCCGGATCGACGTTCGTATCGACGGCCACCGCCAATCCGGAGAGCAGGTTGCCGGCGTACACCGTGATGTCCCGAGGGTCGAGTTCGCCCGAGATCGTGCGGGAAACCAGAGAGTCGAACGGCGTGGTCGCGAAGATCCGGACCGATCCGTCGGCGAAAGCCTTGAGCCGAACCGGTCCGGCCGGGTCCCAGCGGGCCACCCGTCCCGCGAATGCCGCCGCGTCATCACGGTCGGCTTTGTCAGCAGGTCGAAGTACTGCCATTTCAGCCCGCCAGGTATTCGGTCAGAAACGCGCGCTCTGCGGTGTCCCATCGTCGTGGTCGCCAGTTGACCGGATCAACCGGAACCAGCTGCGTGGTGGCCGTGATGCTGATCTTGCTCTCGGCCGTGACGAGGTAGTCGATCGTCGTGGAGACACTCTTGAGCTCCACCACACCCATCGACACGCTCACCGGCGCTCCGAAGCCGATCGAGTGCTTGTAGTGGATTGCCAATCGAGAGACCACCATGCCGCCGGTCAGACCGGTCGCCCCCCGCCGGGTGGCTTCGGTGAACAACCAATCGACGCGGGCCTCTTCGAGCAGGGTGAGCGCGCGGGCGTTGTTGACGTGGCCGTAGGCGTCCAGGTCGGACCAGCGCACCCGGACCTCCGTGGTGTACCGCCTGCCGGCGGGGTGGGTCGTTTGCACGAACAGGCCCTTCTCGATGCTCAGCGGACGGTCTGGATCATCATGGCAGTCACTCCCCGTCTCGCGGTCGGGGATCCGGAGGCCCCGGGGTCGGGGCATCCGGAGGTCTGAGAAAAAGTCTTGAATCAGCGCAACATCGACCGTACTTCGCTAGCTGCCACCGAGAGCGCAGCCAGGTCAACAGCTCCGGCCGCGGCGATCTGGCTGAGCGTGGCTCGGGCTCGAGTCACCTTGGCGGGCGCCTGATTCTCCCATTGCTCGATCCGGGCGACGACGTCGAGGTCTGGGTCGGTGATACCCAGCACGTCCGCCGTCATCAACCGCATCGACCGGTACAGGTCGTCGCGGAGTGCCTGCCGGGCCAATGCGTGCCAGCGATCGCCGCGCTCCAGCGCGGTCACCGACGACAGGATCCGGTCGAAGTCGAGCCGTGCCGACAGTGCGTAGTACAGATCCGCCGTCACGACGAGATCGGCTTCCACCTGACTCGCCACGTCGACGATGTCGAGCACGCTGAACGTATAGAGCGAATACGCGACGCGATTGGCCAGCTCGGCCGGCGCACCGAGTTCGACCAGCCGCAGTGCATCTCCCCGAACGTTGTCGTGTTCCACACCCTGCACCAGCCGGGGCATCTTCGGCGTGAGTGTCGCGACCGCCGCCTGGTAGCGCTCGATCTCAGCCGCCACATCCAGCGGCGTCGGTCGATGGGTCAGCAACCAGCGGGATCCGCGATCGAGCAGACGCCGCACTTCCAGGTAGAGGTGATCCTGGCATGCGGAGGCGATCTCGTTGTCGAGCGCTGCGATGTCCGCCCACATCTCCCGCAACCCGAACACCGCGGTGGTCACTGCATAAGCGCGGATGGAGTCGGTGTAGGAGGCGGCCATCTCTTCCTGCAACCGGAACGCATAGGTGATGCCGGCTCCGTTCACCAGGTCGTTCACCGTCATGGTGGTGACGATCTGCCTGGCCAGTGGATGGTCAGCGATGTCGATCATTCCGTCGTCCGACGCCGCCCTGAGCGCGTGCGGAAAATATTCCGGCAGGCGGCTGGTGAATGCCGGTTCGTCCGGCAGACCGCCCGACGACATTGCCTCCGACAGCGCCGACTTGACGTAGGCCAACAGCACGGACAGCTCGGGTGAGGTCAACGGCTCCCCCGCAGCTACCCGTGCGGCGATCTGCACGTGGCTGGGCAGGAACTCCAGCCCTCGGTCCAACCGGCCCGCGGCGACGAGCGAGTCGATCAATCGGGAGTGGACCGAGAGCATGGGTACCGCGTGATGCCGCGACACTCCGAGAACCCTGTTCTGCGCCCTGTTGTCGGCGAGTACCAACTCGCCGACCTCATCGGCCATCGAGGCGAGCAGCTCGTCCCGGCCGGCGGCCGAAAGCTTCCCGCTCGCCAGCGCCGGCTGGAGCGCGATCTTGATGTTCACCTCGTGATCGGAGGTGTCCACCCCGGCCGAGTTGTCGATCGCGTCGGTATTGATCCGGCCGCCGGCCCTGGCGAACTCGATCCGACCGAGCTGGGTGACGCCGAGGTTGCCCCCTTCGCCGACCACCTTCGCCCGCAACTCCGAGCCGTTGACGCGGACGGCATCGTTGGCCTTGTCGCCGGCTGCTGCGTTGGGCTCGAGCGAGAACTTGACATAGGTGCCGATGCCGCCGTTCCAGAGCAGGTCGACCGGCGCCAGCAGTGCGGCCCTGATCAGCTCCACCGGCGACAACGCCGTGACCCCGTCCTCGATGCCCAGACAGGTCCGCATCCCCGCACTGATCGGAATGGACTTCGCCGTGCGCGGCCAGACCCCGCCGCCTTCGGAGATCGATGCGGCGTCGTAGTCGGCCCACGACGACCTCGGCAACTCGAAGAGCCGCTTGCGCTCGGCGAAACTGCCGGCGGGGTCGGGGTCGGGGTCGACGAAGATGTGCCGGTGGTCGAATGCGGCCACCAGGCGCAGATGTTCGGACAGCAGCATTCCATTGCCGAAAACATCACCGGACATGTCGCCGATCCCGACACAGGAGAAGTCCTGCGACTGGGTGTCGACGCCGATCTCCCGGAAGTGGTGCTTCACCGACTCCCAGGCGCCACGTGCAGTGATGCCCATCGCCTTGTGGTCGTAGCCGACGCTGCCCCCCGAGGCGAACGCATCGCCCAACCAGAATCCGTAGTCGGCAGCTACGCCGTTGGCGATGTCGGAGAACGTCGCGGTGCCCTTGTCGGCAGCCACCACCAGGTAGGAGTCGTCCGCGTCGTGTCGCACGACCAGTTCCGGCGGCACGATCGTGCCGTCCACCCGGTTGTCCGTCAGATCGAGCAGCGAAGCGACGAAAAGGCGGTAGCACGCTATGCCTTCGGTGAGCAAAGCGTCCCTGTCGATGGCCGGATCGCCGGTCGGCGAGGGCTGCTGCTTGAGGACGAAGCCGCCCTTGGCGCCGACCGGAACGATGACCGCATTCTTGACTTCCTGCGCTTTGACCAGGCCGAGCACCTCGGTGCGGAAATCTTCCTGCCGGTCCGACCAACGCAGGCCCCCTCGCGCCACCGCGCCGAAGCGGAGGTGCACACCCTCCAGTCGCGGTGAATACACCCATACCTCATGAGCCGGAACCGGTTTCGGCACACCGGGGACCAGATGCGGGTTCAGTTTGAACGACAACGTCTCGCGCCGGTTCCCTTCCGCATCGGTGCGGTAGGCGTTCGTGCGCTGTGTCGCGGTGATCAGGCTCAGATAGGTGCGAAGGATGCGGTCCGCGTCCAGGCTGGTGACATCGTCCAGGGCCGCCGTGATGTTGGCGGTGAGTCGATCCGTTTCGCGCGTGCGGTGATCGGCGTCGTCCAACCCGACGAAGGCGGGATCGAACCGGGCGACGAAGAGTGCGGCGAGGTCGGCCGTGATGGCCGGATTGGCGGCCAGCACCTGCTCGACGTAGCCCTGCGTGTACGGCGAACCGATCTGCCGTAAATAGTGCGCATAGGCGCGCAGGATCGCGGTCAGCCGCCAGTCCAGACCACCCACCAGGACCAGCGAATTGAACCCGTCGACCTCGGCCTGATGACTCCACACCGCGATGAAGGCCGCCGAGAAGCGATCCCGCGCGGCTGCCAGCTCTGCTTCTTCCGGGAGCAATTCGGGTGGGAAGCGGAGACCGAAGTCGTAGATGCGGCAACGGGTTCCGTCGGTGCGCCGCACTTCGTACGGCCGCTCGTCGATCACCTCGGCGCCCAGGCTCTGCAGCACCGGCAGCACCCGGGACAGCGTGACCGCCCCGCCGGTGACGTAAAGCTTCAGCCGCCGACTTTCGGAGGTGTGCGCCGGCGAGAGGGTGAAGGCGAGACGCAGGTCGTCCGGCCCGGTCAGCGCGTCGAGTTGACGCAGGTCGTAGACGGCGTCGTCGACCTGGTAGTCCTCCTTGTAGGCCTCGTCGAAACCCTGGGCGTACCGGGTCAGCGCCGCGGCGGTGTCGAGCTCTTCGTCGCCACCCACCACGGCTACGACGAGCCGGTCCTCCCACGTGCGAATGGTGGCGCGCAACAGCCTCGTCAGGTCCGCCTCGGCTTCGCGGTCCAGGGATACCGGGTGGTCCGAATCGATGTTGAGAACGAAGTGCACGGTCGCCAACAGCGAGTCCCCCACCCGCGCCGTGTAACGCAGGCTCGTGCCCCGCAAGGTGTCCATCAGGACCTTCTGCATGGCGAGGCGAGAATCCGTGGTGTATCGGTCCCTTGGCAGATACACCAGAACAGAGATGAAGCGGCCGAAGGGATCAGGCTGCAGATATGCGCGCAGGCGCCGGCGGCTGGACAGCTGCAGCACGCCGCTCACGGTTTCCAGCACTTTCTCGGCAGGCGCCCAGAAGAGCTCGGCCCGCGGATAGGCGGCCAGCAGCTCCATCGCGCGTTGTCCGGTGTATGAGTCCGGAGCTGCGCCCAATCCGGACAGCACCTGAGCCACGGTCTGCCGGAGCACCGGGGCCGCGGTGATCTCGGCGTTCAGCGCTCGCGGCGTGAGCACACCGAGAAAGCGGTGCTGGCGGACGATGTGGCCGTCCGAGTTCAGGATGCGAACGGCAATCGAGAAGGGCGGCAACTCCCGGCTCAGTGCGGTTCCCTTGGACGTCTGGGTCAATACCAGGTGACCGGCGGAGGCATCGGCGTTGACCCACTCATCGTCGAAATCGGCAGCCCAGGCCAGTCCGTCCCGCAAAATTCCGAGGCCGCTGCCCGGCACCGGGCTGATCTGGTCGGCGTGCCCACCCGGCACGGACTCGTCGCACCGGTAACCGAGGAAGGTGAGATTCCCGGCGGTCAGCCAATAGAGCAGGTCGGTCACCTCGGCGACCTCTTGAGTGGAGCGCGGAGAGATGGAGGATCGGAGTTCCGACGCGACCACCGCGGCTGCACCGATCAACGCCGCGGAATCGGTCACCACCGCGCGGACCGATTCCAGCGCTGCGTGCAGCGACTCCTCGATGGACTCGGCGCGTTCGGCATCGGAGAGCCGGTCGATGAGGATGTGTACCCACGATTCGGCGGTGCAGTCCCGCGGGTCCATCCCTCGTCGCGATTCGCCTGCTACTTCGAGCAACTCACCGTCGTTCCCTCGCCGAACGGCCAGGATCGGGTGCAGCACCCGGTGCGCCGTCACGCCTGATTCGGTGATGGCGGAGACCACCGATTCGACGACGTAGGGCATGTCGTCGTTCACGATGTCGATGACGGTGGAGGTCGCTGACCAGGCGCGTTCGGTGTCGGTCGCGATGCTGGGATTGAAGATGCGGATCGCAGCGGTCCCAGGTTTCCGCTGCCGCGCCACCCGTAGATGGCTCTCGACGATATTGAGGACGTCCCGGGGGCTGCGTGGTCGATCTTCTTCGGGCACGTGCGCGAAATAAGATCGGATCAACGTCTCCGCTTCGGGGCGAAGTCGACAAGCCTCGTCCACCGAACTCGTCCCACCACCGGTGGCCGGAGTTGCGGCCGAATTCCGATCCGTCTTCGTCATCGACTTCGCTTTCTGCGATCTCGGCGCCATTGCCGCATGGAAGCCTAGTCCGGCGCTACCGGCTCGACGACGTGTCGTCGCTGTTCACGGCGGCTTTTCCTCGGTGGGCAGCACTGCGGGCTGCCCTGGCTGGACCGATCAGTCTTCGCGCTTGAGCTTGCGGTGCGTGACCCGGTGCGGACGCGCCGCATCGGCACCCATCCTGGAGATCTTGTTCTTCTCGTAGTCGGAGAAGTTGCCTTCGTAGAAGTACCACTTGGCCGGATCTGCGTCGGAGCCCTCCCAGGCCAGGATGTGGGTGCACGTCCGGTCCAGGAACCAGCGATCGTGCGAGATGACCACGGCGCAGCCTGGAAAGTTCTCCAGGGCATTCTCCAGTGAGCTGAGCGTTTCAACGTCGAGGTCGTTGGTCGGCTCGTCGAGCAGGATCAGGTTGCCGCCCTCCTTCAGGGTCAGCGCCAGGTTCAGCCGGTTGCGCTCACCGCCGGAGAGCACGCCGGCTGCCTTCTGCTGGTCAGGACCCTTGAACCCGAAGGCGGACACGTAGGCCCGGGACGGCATCTCGGTGTGGCCGACCTTGATGAAGTCATTGCCGTCGGAAACCGTCTCCCACACGTTCTTCTTCGCGTCCAACCCGCCGCGGTTCTGATCGACGTAGGACAGCTTGACCGTGTCACCGACCTTGACGCCGCCATTGTCCGGCGCCTCCAGCCCCACGATGGTCTTGAACAGCGTGGTCTTGCCGACCCCGTTAGGGCCGATCACGCCGACGATCCCGTTGCGCGGCAACGTGAACGACAGCCCGTCGATCAGCACGCGGTCCCCGAAGCCCTTCTTGAGCTGGTCGACCTCGACCACGATCGACCCGAGGCGCGGACCCATCGGGATCTGGATCTCCTCGAAGTCGAGCTTGCGGGTCCGATCGGCCTCGGCGGCCATCTCCTCGTACCGGTCCAGCCGGGCCTTGTTCTTGGCCTGCCGCGCCTTCGCGCCGGAACGGACCCAGGCCAGCTCCTCCCGGAGCCGCTTGGCCAGCTTGACGTCCTTGCGACCTTCGACCGACATCCGATCGGCCTTCTTCTCCAGGTAGGTGGAGTAGTTGCCCTCGTACGGAATGAGCCGTCCCCGATCGACCTCTGCGATCCACTGCGCGACGTTGTCGAGGAAATACCGATCGTGGGTCACGGCCAGGACGGCGCCGGCGTAGCTGGACAGGTACTGCTCGAGCCAAAGCACCGATTCGGCGTCCAGATGGTTGGTGGGCTCGTCGAGCAGCAGCAGATCCGGAGCGGACAGCAACAGCTTGCACAACGCCACCCGGCGGCGCTCACCGCCGGACAGGATGGTGACGTCGGCGTCGCCGGGTGGACAGCGGAGCGCGTCCATCGCCTGGTCGATCTGCGCCTCGAGGTCCCAGGCGTTGGCGTGGTCGAGCTCCTCCTGGAGGTTGCCCATCTCCTCGAGCAGCTCGTCGGTGTAGTTCGTCTCCATCTCGGCCAGTACCGCGTTGTAGCGGGCAAGCTTGGCGTTCAGCGGGCCGTAGGCCTCCTGGATGTTCTCCAGTACGTTCTTTGTCTCGTCGAGCTCAGGCTCCTGCATCAGGATGCCGACGGAGTAGCCGGGGGTCAGGAAAGCTTCGCCGTTGCTGGGCGTGTCCAGCCCAGCCATAATCTTGAGGATCGTCGACTTGCCGGCACCGTTGGGGCCGACTACGCCGATCTTGGCGCCCGGGTAGAACGACATGGTCACGTCGTCGAGAAGAACCTTCTCGCCGAGCGCCTTACGGGCTTTTTTCATGGTGTAGATGAATTCGGGCACGACTTCCCTCTCACAAGCAGCTACGGGTGCCCGTGGCGAGAACGCCGGACGGGCCGGGTCCGGCCAGCGGGCCGGCCATCGGGCCGGCCCGCAGCGACGGACTACCCATTCAGTCTGCCCTACACGGTGCTGCCGTCCCGCCCTCGCCTCACGCCACCTCGACCAACGGACGGCTTGCGTTCGCCGTTGCCGCCTGGAACGGATCCTCCGTGCCTGGTCCAGCATCGGGCTCGGTACGGGCCGCTTCCTGACCGTGCTCGCCGTCCTGGCGTCCACCACTCCGGACCGGGCTCGGGTCGGTGTCGTCACGCTTGAGTCGGCCGGGTGAGCGTGCGACGTCGAACGCCACGTGGTCGGCTTTGACCTCCGTGAAGTAGTCGAGAACGCCGTCCTTCTCGTACTTTCTGGTGCTTATCTTGCCGACCACGACCACCGGGTCGCCCTTGCGCAGCAGTTGCAGGACGGACGCGCCCAGCTGCCGCCAACAGACGATCGTCACGCCGAATTCGTCCCCGTCGATCCAATCCCCGCTCGCCTCGTCGAATCGGCGCTCGGTGGAGACGGCTCTGAAGGAAACGCGCTCCCCTTTGCCGCCCGAGATCGTCGGGTTGCTTGCCGCCCGACCTGACATGGTGAGTACTGCGCCGTCATTTCGCATCTGGTGTCCCCTCGACTGGCGGCTGAGCCGCGCTTGCTGATGGACCCACCGTCGCAGTGCCTGGCCCAGCCGCAAAGAGGCTCACTACAGATTGTGGATGGCCAGGAGGCATGGGGACAAAGCTATTGCGGAGTTGTCGACGCTCGGGCAGATCTCGGCGCTTCGCCAGGGGCCACAGTCCGAGCCGCCATGCTTGCCAGCATGTTGTTGTAGGCGTCGAGTTCATCGTCGCCGACCGCGTCCTTGTGTCGATCGACACGCTTGTTCTCGCGGTCGTCCGCTTTCGCCCATTGGGACAGCAGCGCGATCAGCACGATCAGGATCGGCACCTCGGTCGCACCCCAGGCAATGGCTCCCCCGAGCTTCTGGTCGGCCAACAGGTCGCTCACCCAGGGCAGCCCGAGACCGCGGTAGTAGTTGGCAGCCATCAACTCGTGCGAACTCATCAGTGCGAGACCGAAGAAGGCGTGGAACGGCAGCGCGGCCAGCAGCAGTCCCAGCTTGAGGATGGGCTGCAGGCGGCGCGGGCCGGGGTCGATGCCGATGATGACCCAGTAGTAGAGGTACCCGACCACCAGGAAGTGGACGCTCATCAGCAAGTGGCCGAAGTGGGACGTGATCATCTGCTGGAACAGACCGGTGAAGTAGATCGCGTAGAACGACCCGATGAACAGTGGCACAACGACGAGCGGGTGCGTGAGCGCCTTGGCGACACGGCCGTGCACCACCGCGACGATCCCTTCGCGCAGACCCGGCGGACTGCCGCGTCCGGCAACCGGCAGCGCCCTGAGCGCGAGGGTCACCGGAGCGCCGAGCACCAGCAGGATCGGCGCCATCATCCCGAGCATCATGTGGGCGATCATGTGCAGCGAGAACTGCGTCTGCGCATAACGTCCGAGGCCGGAAGATGTCGCCAGCAGAATGATCAGGCAGCCGATCAGCCAAGCGATGATGCGCCCCTTCGGCCACGCATCACCTCGCCGGCGGAGGCGGCGCACCCCGACCAGGTACAGGACAACGGCAGCGACGCTCGCCGTCCCGAGGATGTAGTCGAATCGCCAATCGAACATTAGACGGGCGCTCGTCGGCTCGCCGGCCAACGAGAAACCGAGGATCGGTTCGACCTGTGCGTTCAGGCCGGTGGGCAGCACACCGCTCGGCGGCGGCGGCGCGGTGCGGCCCAATGCTGCCGCAACACCGACGGTTGCGCCCATCAGGAGGAGTTCGATCGTCGCCAACCGCACCAGCGGACGCCGCCTGCCCATTCCAATGGCCGGCAGGGCGCGACTGCGCTGGGCATACCCGAAGATGCCGAGCGCAACCAGCGCGACCGCCTTGATCACGACCAACCGCCCGTAGGGGGTGGTCCACAAATCCGACAGATAGGTCAGCCGGATCCAGGCGTTGACGATTCCGGAGATCGAAACGGCGATGAAGGCCACCAACGCCAGCGTCGAGTATCGACGCGCGACCACGGCCAGGTTGCTCACCTTCTGACGAACCATTCCCAGGAATGCAAGAAGTCCGCCGATCCACAACGAGATGCCGACGAGGTGAAAGATCATGGTGTCGGCAGCGACGTCGTGATCGGCGCTGCCCGATGCGTGCCCGGAGAGCGCCTGCGGCAACAGGCCCGCGAGTGCTGCGATCAGCAGGAGCGCTGCCCATCCCGGCCGGAGGACCACCCGGGCGAACAGGGCGATCGACACAGCGAGGAAGGCGCAGATCAGATACCCGCGGACTTCGGTGTAATTCTGGATGCTGAAGATCATCGTCTCTGCGTTGAGAGCCTGGCCGAGGGGCCGGCCGGCGATGTCAGCCGTCGTCAGCGCCGCCATTGCGATGGACACCGCGGTCCACACCGCTGCCGACAACGAGGCAGCCCGCATCGCGCGGTAGCCGCCGACGTCCAAGAGCCCGGACCTCTGCGGTGGCGCAAGCGCGAGCGCGGCGACCAGCCAACCGATGGTGAGAGCGGCCGACAGATCGAATAGCGCCTTCATCCCGGACAGGGTCAACTCGGTGAACCGACCTGAATCCTGGATGCCGGCCACCACCCCCCTGGTCGGAACCAGGGTGGAGATCAGAACAGCGACACACGCCCCGATGGCCAACACCGCCAACGCCACTGCGGTGACCGTCCACTTGTCCCGCGCGGCTCCCGAGCCGCCCGGTACCTCGCCGACCGGAGGAACCGGCCGTCGGGCGCTATCGGCGGCCGCGGTATCAGGTGGTGCGGTATCCGGGGCTGCGATATCCGGGGCCGGGGTAGCAACGGCAATGTCGGCGACGGAAGGGGCGTCCGGAATCAGAACGTCACCGGCGTCGGAAAACGTCTTCTCAGGCACTGTTCAAGCGTACCCAGCTGGGGCGGGTCCGACGTCGGCTGCGGCGTTGCTCACCTGATCCTGGTGGCTGCGCTCGGCGACGGCCTCGTCCTGGGACGAAGTGACCAGGTTGGTTCGCTACGCTCTACCACGCAAGCGCTCGTAGCTCAGCTGGATAGAGCAGCGGACTTCTAATCCGCCGGTCGCAGGTTCGAATCCTGCCGGGCGCACTTTTCGCAGGTCAGAGCGTTCTTGGACGAGAATCCTCTCAACAAATCGTCGAGTGCACGTCTACTGCAGGTTTTTAAGTTGCAGACCTTGAGCATCGGGCACCCGAGGGATACCGTCGGCGGCGTGGCCAGGCTGCCTCTCGCACCCCAGACCGTGGGAACCGTTGCCGTTGTGCTGCTCGCCAGCCCGGCCGACGGACCGGGCAGTGAGATCGTCGTGCCCGACGAGATCTATGCCTCCGCGGCCGCCCGGCGCGGGTGGCGGCTCGGGACAGACTTGGGGAGCAGGATTAGAACTGCTGGCACAGTTCGAACGCAACCGGGCAGCGGCGGCCAAGGCCTTATCGGACAGGCCTCGGGTGACACGACTACGACCGTCTGGGACTTGATCGAGCACTCGCTTCTGACACCCGGTTTCGTCGAGTTGGCTCCCAAGACCAGGCAGGACTACCGGTGCGCGAGCCGATTGGTCGCCGGCATTCCCCTAGCGGCGATGCAAGCTCGGGACGTCGATGTCGCCCAGCCGCACCCTCGCCCTGAACAGCGCGTCAAGCCTCGCTGCCGGTGTCATTGCCCGGGTCGGACGATGACCTTGATGGCCGTCGGGTCCCCTGCCCGCTTGAGCGCCGCTTCGGCTTGTTCGAGGGTGTAGTGGCCGGTCACCATGGAGTCGAGCTGGATGACTCCGGAGGCGGCAAGTGCTATGGCGGTCGGGTAGGTGTTGGCGTATCGGAAGGTGCCGGTGATGGTGAGCTCACCGCCCTGGATAAGGCCGACGGGTAGCGAGATGGTATCGGCGCCCATGCCGACCAGGACGACGCGGCCCGCCGGACGGACGGCGCGGATGCCGGCTCGCACTGCCGGTTCGGCACCGGAGCAGTCGATGAAGGCATCGACTTCGAAACCGTCGGCGGCGTCGGCGGTCTGGGCGTCGACCACGTCGGTGGCGCCGAACCTGACCGCGGTGGCGAGCCTGGCCTGGGCGATGTCGGTGACGACTATCTGGGCTGCGCCGGCCGCCTTGGCCACCTGGGCGGTCATCAAGCCGATCGGGCCGGCACCTGAGATCAGCACCCGGCTGCCAACACTCACTTCGGCTTTGCTGCAGGCCCACACTCCGACGGACAGAGGTTCGATGAGGCCTGCTCCGTCATCGGTGATCGAGTCGGGGATGGGGTGGGCGAAATCTGCCGCAATGACGACGTACTCGGCGAACGTGCCGTCGACCGGTGGAGTCGCGAAGAATCGCACCTGCGCGCAAAGGTTGTACCGGCCGTGTTTGCATTCCCGGCAGTGCCGGCATGGCACACCGGGCTCCAGCGCGACCCGCTGCCCGATCCGGCCGACGCTCACCCGGTCCCCGACCGCGACGATGACTCCGCCGGCTTCGTGTCCCAGGATCAGGGGTTCCCGCACGACATAGTCCGCGATGCGGCCGTGCCTGTAGTAGTGCACGTCCGAGCCGCAGATTCCGACCGAACCCACCTGGACCAGCACCTGATCGCCTGCGGGCCGCGGTACGTCGCGCTGTTCCAGGTGCATCACTCCGGCGGCGGCCAACACGTTGACGCGCATGGTTTCTGGCAGCAACTCGGATGTGGTCTCGGCGAGGTTCGCGGTCATCGGCGTTCTCCTGGTGATAGATGGATGGGGAAAGCTGATGGGTGGGGTTGTCAAGCGCGGATGACGCGGGGGCCCAGTTCGGCGTACCGACCGGCTTGGCGGCTGGTCAAACCTCGATCCGTGACCAGCGTTTGGAAGTCAGCCACCCCGGCGAACCGGGAAAAGCTGTCCAAGCCGAACTTGGTGTGTACCCCGACGAAGATGTTGCGGCGGGAGTGGGTCAGCACCTTGGCTTTGACGTCCGACACCGCGGGCAGCGGTGTGGTCAGTCCCCGTTCCGGGGAGATGCCGTTCGCTCCCAGGATGGCCACGTCGATCAGGAGAGAGGCCAGCATGTCGGTGACCCAGTGCCCGACGGTACCCAAAGTTCGGCGGCGGACGTCGCCGCCCAGCACGATGACCGTCATCGCCTCGTTCGGGGCCAACGTGGTTGCCACCAAAATCGACGGTGTAACAACGGTCAGAGCCCGGTCACCGGCGTGCAGTTGCTGGGCTATCAGGTGTGGGGTGAACCCGTCGTCGAGGAAGATCGTGGACGCTGCGCCGATCAGGTCGATGGCGGCCGCGGCGATTCTGCGCTTCTCCGGTACGAGGTGGCTTGACCGGTAGTCCATCGACGTTTCGTAGCCGGCGCCGTCGACCGGATATGCGGCGCCGTGGGTACGCCTGACGAGGCCCTGCTGCTCCAGCACGGTGAGGTCACGGCGGACCGTTTCGTGCGCGACGCCCAGCCGATTCGCCAGGTCGCTGACATCGATCCGACCCTGATCTCGAGTGGAGGCCACGATTTCCCGGAATCGGGCGTCGCGGTTGGCGGCCATCAGGTCCATCCCTTCGGCCCGGCTGCGGGCTATCGATGATCGGCCGTAGTCGACGGCGACGACCTCTACCTTCTGTTGAGATCCATCCGGAGTCCAGTGGGAACTGCGACCTGCTTAGTCCGTTTGATGCCCGGGTCCTTGCTGGCTTCCTGAAGGATCGAGCAGCGGGACCCGTCCCGAGCTGCGTTGATGCACCCGCATCTATGCACGAAGCGGCGGCCGCGTAGTAGTTCGTTGCCCGAACGGGCGGCGGCACCGAGACCGCACTGTGACCGCGGCTGATCGGATGAACCATCCGAATCGGCGCCGTGGCCGTGGCCGATCAAACCCGAGTGCCACGAGGTGCCGTCGCGCGCTCGGAACACCGGGGCAACGCAACGAGTGCCCAGTCGATGGATGGGAGTTGCCTCGGTGACTGACGCGGAGCAACGGGCGCAGTTGACCAGTCGTAGCTTCGTCCCCGTCAGTCGACGCAGTCTCGGGCGTGTTCTCCGGTCCGGTCGACCGGCGGCCGACCGGGTCTGAGCTTGACTACTGTCGGCGGTGACCCTGGCCGGTGCTACTGCCCGAACCTCGTCGCGTTCGGGTTGATCACGGTCGCCAGGTTGCGGCAGGGTCCCGTTGACGATTCGTGCCGTTCAGCCGTTTACCGGAATGGTGTGGCGGTTGGCTGCCGCTGGCTCAGGAGTTAGAACTCGTGCTGAAATAACATCGTTTTCTGGGGTTGGGTCGGCTACGGTTCTGCTATGGCGGAGCTGGTGGACTCGGTGGCGCGACGGTATGCGGTGCTGCGTCCGCATCTGAACGAGTTTCAGCGGCGACTGTGGCTTGGCGCGGAGGCCGCCGAGTTGGGCCCGGGTGGCGTCGCGGTAGT